>JABLTO010146780.1_pt1 | contig 63600 bp, 70 predicted proteins | sample 7160091 | NCBI WGS metagenome assembly JABLTO01 (sample SAMN14651225, study PRJNA627086) | human gut metagenome | isolation source: feces | host: Homo sapiens
AGTGCGTACATGGTATGTACGACGAGAAAATGGAAGCAGTATATCGGAAATATAGCCAGAATGCTTCGTTTGAAGAAGATTCCGAGAGTACATTACTATATTAGGAGAAAATAATGACAGGAACATTATACCTGTGCGCAACACCGATTGGAAATCTTGAAGATATCACATTCAGGGTGCTTCGTACTTTAAAAGAGGCAGACCTTATTGCGGCTGAAGACACCCGCAATTCAATAAAGCTGCTCAATCATTTTGAAATAAAAACGCCCATGACAAGCTATCATGAGTTTAATAAAATAGAAAAAGCATATCAGCTTGTCGCAAAGCTCAAAGAAGGAAAAAATATTGCTCTTATAACAGATGCCGGGACACCGGGAATTTCAGCTCCCGGGGAGGACATAGTGCGCATATGTTATGAGGAGGGGGTGCCGGTAACCTCTCTTCCGGGAGCCGCTGCGTGTATCACAGCACTTACGATGTCAGGCAGGCCTACGAGAAGATTTGCTTTTGAGGCATTTCTTCCTAGGGATAAAAAAGAACGTGCTGATGTGATAGAGGAGCTTAAAAATGAGACGCGCACGATCATAATTTACGAGGCACCACATCATCTGGTAAAGACTGTCACAGAATTATATAATGCAATCGGGGACAGAGAACTTACTGTATGCCGTGAACTTACCAAAAAACATGAGGAAAAAATGCAGACAACCTTTTTGGAGCTGCTTGAATACTCAAAAGAACATGAACCAAGAGGTGAGTATGTACTTATAATCTGTGGGAAAAACAGGGATGACATAAAAAAGGAGCAGCAGGAAAACTGGGAGACGATGCCGATTTCGGAGCATATGAAACACTATGAGTCGCAGGGAATAGACAGGAAAGAAGCAATGAAGCGAGTTGCAAAGGACAGAGGTGTTAGTAAAAGGGATATATACAGACAGCTTTTAGACGAATGACAGTATCCGGGGATTATGATATCCCCGGATTGTTTATGTATTTTTCTATGATATGAAATGGTGCAGGACCTATTTTAAGAAATGCTTTATGGAATTCCATATCAGAATAATCTCCGCCGAGAGTTTCTTTCTGGGAATCCTTTAATTTTTCAATCTGGAGATATCCGACATAATATTTGAGATAATTGGCGGGAGAAGAAATGATCAGACGCTGTACCTCCTTTAGGGCGTTGACATCCGTAATGCCGTAGTCTTTCCAGAAATCACATAATTTATTAAAATCCCAGCCGTAATAGTGTATCCCTATGTCGGATGCCGCATACAGACTTAAGGAAAAATCCTTGTTGCATTTAAGAAATCGTGCAGCGTCTGGATCAATCCCGGCATAGGCATATGAAAGCATCTCGACATATGTGGCCCAGCCTTCAGTATATCCGCCATAATTTAAAATAGATCGTATTGGTGAAAGACCATACTCATATGATTTTACAGTCTGATAAAGATGGCCTGGATATCCCTCATGTGCAAGTGTGGTAAACAGCTCTAACCCGTCATATTTACTGGAAGGGTTTATATAGATTTTATTATTGGTATAGTCATCAAGAGGCGCTGTCAGATAAAAAGCCGGAGCAAGTGAATCCTGCAGGGATTCATCAACATATGACAGAGTATGATTTACATCTGTATCATCTATAGATGGAAAATCATCTTTTATTGAAGACTGAAGTTTAAGAAGCATTTCATCTTCATCTTTCATGGAAAGATCTTTGTCACATTCGGATATTAAATCAGGATTTTGTGAAAGAAGCATGGCGCAGGCAGCCAGGTCATCATGTTGGCGGGCTTCGATCGCTTCATATATTTTATCGATTGGATCATCGCAGCCGGTTTTACGGTATACAAGTTTTTCGTAGTAGTCACTTCCGTCCTTAAAATAGCAAAGACCGAGATCATTTTTACCAGTGCCCAGAAGCTTTGTAAGCTCAGAGATCATCTTTTTATAAGCGGGAATAACATAGTTGTATACAATTTCTTTATTTTTAGATTTATAGGTATCTTTTTCAGACGAGGCTATGCCATCAAAACCGGATATCTTTTTATTAAAGGTTTTTATAAGTATGTTGTCAGATGGATGATATATGAAATCTTCGCATTGTTCTATAACTGCATTGCACAGATCATCGGACATAAAAAGCCCTGCTTTGGATTTTTCCTTTTCAAAAGAAATGATCTGGTCAAAATAACGTGGGATATCTGAAAGAAGGAGAAGATAGTCGTCCACATCCTTTGGTGATCTGAAATCATATTCGGCGAGAAGTACGGGAAGCTCTGACTGGGTGCCGTTTGATGGGGACAGCATATCGTCATAAAGGGCGTATCCGGAAAGCTTAAGATCTGTTGAAATGGAATCGTAAATCACGTCATAATCAAGCTTTTGTGAAACAGAAAGAGAATCATGATCACATTGTTCAAGCTGCGAAATGCACTGCTTTAAATAATCAGACGAAGCTTTGGAGGAGGCTGATATATCCCCAAGAGATGGCTGCATATCAGAAATCCCATATTGTCTGGGATGACAGAGGCTGTAATGAAGATTAATAGTATTTTCAGATATGTTTTGTATAAATAAATTATTTGTGAAATCCTCGAAAGATGTGTTTACTTTATTACCACATCCGACTAAAATTAAAGAAAAAGCATAGCAAAAAAGAATTAATTTTTTTTTCATTAAATACCTCATATTTATGACACAAAGATTTTGTATCATAGTATTATAGATAAATGATATTTAGAACGATTAAGGAGATATAAAACAGTGAAGTCGATATTAATTATTGGAATGGGAAAATTTGGACACCATCTCTGTACAGAGCTGATCAAAAGCAACAATGAAGTTATGGTTATGGATATAAATGAGGAAAAAGTAAGGGATCTTATATATGATGTTTCAAAAGCACAGGTCGGAGACTGCTCAGACCCTAAGATCCTTAAGGGGATCAATGTGCCTCAGTTTGACATTGTATTTGTCTGCATAGGAACAAATTTCCAAAGTTCACTTGAAATTACGTGCCTGGTAAAAGAGATGGGTGCAAAATATGTTGTAAGCAAGGCAAATCGTGATGTTCACGCAAAATTTCTTTTGAGAAATGGCGCAGACGACGTGATTTATCCAGACAGGGATACAGCGGAGCGTGCATCAAAAAAATACAGCGCAAATCATGTATTGGATTATGTGGCGCTGGATGATAATTACTCAATCTATGAGATAAATCCACCGCAGGAATGGGTAGGAAAAACAATCTGCGAAAATAATGTAAGGCAGAATTATAATATTAATATAATAACATTAAAAGCAGATGGTGGTTCAAGGATACTGCCTCCGCCAGACCATTGTATAAAGGAAGATGACGTGCTTATGGTCATGGGAGAGAACGCAGATGTGGAAAAGCTTGTGCAGCAGTTATAAAAGCTGTGGATACATAAAAGGTTATGTTGGAAAGGGGTACATAAAATGTGCAGTGAGAAAACAAATAGCGAAAATATGGAAACTTTTTTGAAATGGATAAATGAATCAGATAACATCGTATTTTTCGGAGGCGCAGGTGTTTCTACAGAGAGTGGTATACCGGATTTCAGGAGTGTTGACGGACTTTACAACCAGAAATATGATTTTCCGCCGGAAACCATATTAAGTCATTCGTTTTATCGCAAAAACCCGGAAGAATTCTACAGATTTTACAGAGATAAAATGCTCTGTCTGGATGCTGAACCTAACATAACACATATAAAGCTGGCTGAACTTGAAAAAGCTGGCAAATTAAAGGGAGTCATAACACAAAATATTGACGGACTGCATCAGAAGGCGGGAAGCAAAAACGTTATGGAACTTCATGGAAGTGTTTTGCGCAACTATTGTGAGAGATGCCTTCAGTTCGTAAGTGCGGAGGACATACTTCATTCAGAAGGTGTTCCGAAATGCCCGAAGTGCGGAGGCCCGGTAAAACCGGATGTTGTGCTCTATGAGGAAGGATTAAACCAGAAAACACTGGAGGATGCAATATATTATATAAGTCATGCGGAAGTGCTCATAATAGGTGGAACTTCGCTTGCGGTATATCCTGCAGCCGGACTTATAGATTACTATAATGGAGACAAGCTTGTGCTCATAAACAAGTCGGCAACACCAATGGACAAAAGAGCGGATCTTTTGATACAGCAGGGACTTGGTACAGTGTTTGAGCAGATACAGATATAGTTTATAAAGGGAGATATTATGGATAAATACGCAGTAGGTGATATCGTAAAGCTAAAAAAACCTCATCCATGCGGCAGCAGTGAATGGGAAATATTAAGAGTAGGCGCCGATTTCAGGCTCAAATGTATGGGATGCGGCCATATGGTTATGGTTCCGCGGAAGCTTGTGGAAAAAAACGACCGGGGTCTTACAAAGAAAGAACAATAGCCTGATATATGCCTCAATATATAGTGGAATAAATTTTTTTAATAACTAAATTTAAAAAAGCCTTGAAATCCAAGCGATTTCATGGTAATATTTGAAATCGTGGTATATTAAATTCCTTGCTCATAATCAGATTTATGAGCCAGAGACCAAAAGGAGGTAAAATTCGCATGAACAAATATGAATTAGCACTCGTTGTTAGTGCAAAGATCGAAGATGATGCGAGAACAGCAGTAGTCGAGAAGGCAAAAGAGTACATCACACGTGCCGGCGGTACTGTTACAGAAGTTGAGGAGGCTGGTAAGAAGAAATTAGCTTATGAGATTCAGCACATGACTGAAGGCTTCTACTACTTCCTCCAGTTCGATGCTGAGGGAACAGTTCCAGCAGAGCTCGAGCAGGACGTTCGTATTATGGACAATGTTCTTCGTTTCTTATGCGTTAGAAAAGACGAGGCCTAGTATAAGAAAATAGGAGATTGTATTATGAATAGAGTAATACTAATGGGTAGATTGACAAGAGACGCAGAAATCCGTTACTCACAGGGGGAAAGCTCAACAGCAATCGCAAGATTTTCTCTTGCTGTAGACCGCCGTTTCAGAAGAGAGGGCGATGAACAAACAGCGGATTTCATTAACTGCGTAGCTTTTGGCAGAACTGCAGAGTTTATGGAGAGATTTGGCCGCAAAGGAACTAAGTTCGTAGCAGAAGGCCGTATCCAGACAGGCAGTTATACAAACAAAGACGGACAGAGAGTATACACTACTGACGTCGTTGTAGAATCGGTTGAGTTTGCAGAGAGTAAATCAGCAGCATCAGGTAGTGATGGTGGATTTACACCGGCAGACAGACCATCACCTAGCCAGGCCGCAGGTGATGGCTTCATGAACATTCCTGATGGAATAGATGAAGAATTACCATTTAACTAAGAGTTGTCCGCAAGGACAAATATTTAAGGAGGTAACAAGCATGGCTTACAATAAATCAGCTGATGGATCTTCTATGAAAAGAAGACCAATGCGCAGAAGAAAAAAAGTTTGTGTATTCTGCGGAAAAGATAATGTCATTGATTACAAAGATACAAACAAATTAAAGAGATACATCTCTGAGAGAGGAAAAATCCTTCCACGCCGTATCACAGGAAACTGTGCTAAGCATCAGAGAGCCCTTACAGTAGCAATCAAGAGAGCACGTCACTTAGCTCTTATGCCATACGTACAGGAATAAATCGAACTTATTAACCCCAGCTGTCATGAAACGGCTGGGGTTTTTATCATTACATTTAATTGTCACTTTTTTTGATTACGCTGCTGGGATTTTGCCCTGTATAGCGTTAGTTTTTCAGCGGGATTAGATTCAAAGACTATATATGTAGAACAAAGTACAGGGTATAAATATTCAGGGGCAGCACTTATGAATGGTGGATATGCATTTACCTGTGTGCAGGGAAATTATCCGGCAATACAATTACATTTTGTGGCAGAGGATAATTTAAAATAATGCATTGATTAAAAAGGGGCGGTGATATCATATCACCGTCCCTCTTTTTTTCGTGCCTTGATCTTGGTAAATTCTATAATTTCCTTTTTATCATCATCGGAAATCTTTGAAAAATAAAAAAGCATTTTTTTCTCTAGATCAGAATGAAATATATATTTTTTCTTATTTGCAGGATCATTATAAAATTTCAAATATTCAGCTAATTCGGAACTTGCCTGTGTTGGTTTGGGAGCGTCATAGACTTCATCTCTGTCGATATTGACAGTAAGATGTAAAAGATCTTCAAGTGAAATATTATATAGACCTGCGAGCTTATAAAGTGCGGTAGCATCCGGAGTCCGTTTACCGGTTTCATAGTGACTGTACGTTTGCCGGACAACCCCAAGAACTTCAGCAACATAGTCCTGCGTATAGTTATTCATTTTTCTCAATTCCTTAAGCTTCTCTGGAAGTAAATTCTTAATCATATTAATACCACCTTCTCTTTTTTGAGTATATTTGTAGCGCTACAGCTGAATGTTAACAAACGTAGCACGTAGTAAGTGAGGCAATAATTAGTATTGCGTCTGATAAGTAAATAGATACCCAGTGAGATATAAGTAAAATGAATAGGTAATATTGTATAAAACAATGATAGTTTTTATGGTGATATTGATTAAATTATTGTTAAAAAGTAACAAAGTGTAGCGTTTTTGCTCTGTGGACGTTAATAAACTGTAGCATTAGGACGATATAAATGTTACAAAACGTAGCAAATGAAAATATGAATGTAACTATATGCTACAGAAATAAACATATTCAAATGAATAGATACATGGAGGTAGAAATGCTAAAGCTTTCACTTAAAGAAGGACAGTATGTAAATATAGGCGATGATATCCGTGTAGTATACGTTGGAGGAAATGGCAAGCATGGCAGATTGCTGATCGATGCTCCACGGCACATGAATATTTCGCGAAGTAATAATGATCCGGATCCAAATCGAAGGAAAGAAACGTATTATCCGGAACCAGAGATATCAGAGACTGCGCAGAAGGAAATCCAGAGAATCATCTGGAACGAGCGGCAGAAAATGGCTGATAAATCATAACATGTTAATAAGCAGCGTGATATTTAAAATGTTATTGCTCGCACAATAGTGTGGCCTGCAATAGCAGATATTACACCCGGGAGCTGCTTGTTATATAAAGGCACATGGCATAAAAGCTATATGTCATATGCGAAGCACAATTAAATAAGCCATAAAAGGTTACGGATCACATTTTATTTGTGAGCAGCAGCCATAAAATGGCGGTTAACCCTCGGGAAAAGGATTTCCAGAGGCGAAAACATAATAACCCACGAAGTGGGACAAGGAGGATTATATTATGGTAGTACAACACAACATGCAGGCAGCAAATGCCAACAGAATGTTAAACATCACAACAAACGCACAGTCAAAGAGCACAGAGAAACTTTCATCAGGTTACAAGATTAACCGTGCAGCAGATGATGCAGCAGGACTTTCAATTTCTGAGAAGATGAGAAAACAGATTAAGGGACTTGATCGTGCTTCAACAAATGCACAGGATGGAGTATCTTGTGTGCAGACAGCTGAAGGTGCCCTTACAGAAGTTCATTCAATGCTCCAGAGAATGAATGAGTTAGCAGTTCAGGCATCTAACGGAACATTATCAGAAGATGATAGAAGCAACATTCAGGATGAAGTTGATCAGCTTATAACAGAAATCGATCGTGTTTCAGAGACAACAAAGTTCAACGAAACATACCTTCTTAAAGGTGATGATAATAAAGCCCAAATCTCAAACACAGTATATAGCAGTCCGCAGATGGGAATGGTAAAGGATGCTATGGCTGATGGTTCTAAATTAGAAGTAAAAACAGCAATGGATAGTACAGGAAAAACTGTATATAAATTTACTTCTGGTCTTAAAGAAGGAGATACATGGGCAGGTAAAAAAGTCGTAGCTAATACTGCAACACCTGCAGCAGACCAAATTACAGTTGACGATGCTAAAGCCGCTGAACTTACTGCAATGAATAAGGTTATCACTTCTTACGCTGGCGAAATGGGTATAAATGGAGTGACATTGGCAGAGGGTGAAAATGATGTTACGTCAACATCTAAAACTTTTAATTATAATGATGCACTTAATGTAAGTCTTCATGTAGGCGCAGATTCATCTGACAATAATAAGATTTCAATGAAGATTGAGTCAATGAGTTCTGATTATCTTGGAATAAAAGACTTAAAAGTCAGCGGAAAGACATATTTACAGGCAACAGGATCAATTGACACTATTTCAGATGCTATTTCTAAAGTTTCTAAGCAGCGTTCAGAACTTGGTGCTGTGCAGAACAGACTTGAGCACACAATCAACAACTTAGATAACGTATCTGAGAATACACAGACAGCTGAGTCACGTATCCGTGATACAGACATGGCAAAAGAGATGGTTAACTACAGCAAGAACAACATTCTTGCTCAGGCTGGACAGTCTATGCTCGCACAGGCTAATCAGTCAAATCAGGGTGTACTTTCTCTTTTACAGTAATTTTATAATGTATTTGCGAAAAGCATGTAAAAATAGGGAACTCCATCCGGGGTTCCCTATATTTAGTATACTAAATTATGCCTTATATAAAAATTTTTCCGCTAGTATGATCTCAAATAGTGAAAAATAGTGAAAATAACGATAAAAAGGTATATATAGCTTGTTTTAGGTAATAAAAGGTTTGCAAAACTAACATTTATGTTATAATAGCTGTATATATCTTTATGGAGGCGGTAATATGTCATTGAAGGCAGAGAACATTTTTAAACCGGGAGCATTTCCAGAATATACATATGTATCCAGAAATTATGAAAATACAGGAATATCATATGAATTAAGGTTAAAACAGGCTTTAAGAACAGCTGGATGTCTGACATCCATTATAGGACCATCTAAAATGGGAAAAACCATATTATGTGAACAGGTTATAGGGTTGGATAATATTGTTGAAGTCTCAGGAGCAGACTTTAATGAAAACACTGATTTCTGGGCAATAATTGCAGCTAAGGTAGGACTTCCTTATATGGGTGAAATTACTACAGAAAGAGCTTCAACAGAAGGAAAAAGTGAAGAAAGAGACAGTAAAAGTGAAAAATATATTCTATCAAAAGATAAAATTATTCGATATTATATAGAAAATAATAAAATCCTTGTGATTGATGATTTTCATTATGCGTCAGCGGAAATGCAGATGAAGATGGCACAACAATTAAAAGATGCAATTCGCCGAGAACTGAAAGTCGTTGTCGTTTCTTTGCCTCACCGAGCTGATGATGCAATTAGACAAAATGCTGATTTGTCAGGAAGATTAAGCCTGATAAATATAGAAACATGGAAAGAAGAAGATCTAAAAAAAATAGCCATAAAGGGATTTGATAAGTTAGAAATAAAAATAACTGATAATATTGCAGAAAAATTAGCTGTTGAGTGTTTAACATCGCCACAATTAATGCAATATATATGTTTAAGTATTTGTACTTTGTTGGAGGATGAAAAAAAACTGGAAGTTAACGATGAAATATTGGAAAAAGCTTATAGATTTACAACTATAAATTTTAATTATGCAGATGTAGTGAGCGTATTAATAAAAGGACCAAATCCAAGAGGACAACAAAGAAAATTATATAGAACAGTAGACGGAAAAGAATTGGATTTATATGGAATTATTGTTGAATCATTAGCAAAAAATCCACCAATGACCGAATTAGATTTTGAAAGCTTTTATAATAGAATTTTTAACGTTATCGAGGAAAATGATAGGTTAAAACTGGAAAAGCAAACAGTTAGAAATCATTTAAACCATTTACAGGAATTATTGGAGGGAAAAGAAGAAATTTATCGTGCAATAGAATGGAAAGATGGGAAGGTTTATGTACTTGATCCATTATTTCTATTTTATTTAAGATGGGGAAGAATTAATGGATAGGATAATTGAAGAATATATAGATAAAATCAAAGATATAGATAATGTAAATGAATATGACGAAATAATTAGAAAGCTAAACTATAGTCTAACAGATGAATATCCGGAAGAATTCCGTAGAGAGATTGAGCAAAAACAAAAATATTTAAAAAATAGATTTTCAGATGAGGCAAACAGAGAAAAGATGTTCGAGGCAAAAGAAAAAGTCATAGGATGTCTCAGACATTTTTTGTATAAGGAAAAAGCGGACGATTCGAGAGAAATACTAATAAAATATTTAAATAATTTTCATGTATTCATGGAGGAGTTAACAGATAAAGAACCGGATAAAAGAGCAACCTTATCGTCAGAACAGCTTCAAATGATAAAAATAAAAAATGAATATGATTTACAACATTTGTTGTATGCGGTATTAAAACCAATATATCTTGATATTAGAAGTGAGGTCACAGAAGATTCTGGTGTGGGGATGGTCAGAAGTGATCTGAAAATTCCACAGTTACAAGTTGTTGTAGAAACAAAATGTACAAGAGAAAAGATGCAGTTGAAGAAGTTGACGGAAGAAATCGAAGCTGATATAGTGCATTATTCAGAAAAAAATATTATATTTTTTGTATATGATAAATATAAAATCATAAAAGAAAGACAAAGTTATGAGAAATACTTTAATCGTACATTTGATGGAAAAAATGTAAAAATAGTAATCCATCAACCAGTTAAGCTTTGAAGTATATTACACATCGATCTGCATCTGAAGCATATAAGATAATGGGAAATAGCATTTTTTGTTTTGGGGAATATATTACAGTTAACAGAGTTACTCGAAGTCTTTTGGAAATTGGGAATGACTTTTATATAAAAAGGAAAGTTACATTTTTAAACAATGAAAAGAACTTTAAAATAAAATTTATAAAATGAATTTGAAAACAAAATTTATGATGACATATGTTTATCTTGATGCTAATATACTATCAAAGCATTATATTTCTTAACTTTATACACGGTCAATTCATAAGAGGAGATCACTTCAATGATTCTATAATAAACAGAAATTTTCAATGCTTTAAATCACCAGAAAAATAGCAGGAAAATTTAATGTTTGAACAGAATTTATGGGGAAGTTAGTTTTTAATCATTTTATTTTCCTGCCGATACAAAAGAATAAGGGGGAACTTAATGGGGGTTAAAGACTCAAAGGCAAAGGAATATATTACCGTATGTTTCGGACTATAAGATTAATCTTGTGGAACCGGGAAAAATTACTGATTTTACAAAATTTGAAACCGGACTTGGGCAGTTATTTGAAATATTACAAAATGCATCGGATAAAAATAAAATGGAATCCGTATTGAAAAAGGATCCGGCATTTAAAAAGATAGATAGAGAGACTGCAGCTGCGATAAATTTATTCGCAGGAATGAATTTAAAGGTTAATGAGAAAGATGAGGTGGTTGATGTGTGTAAAGCATGGGAAGAACAGAAGGAATGTGGGAAAATGGAAATGTTATATTCTTTGGTTCAGGATGGGACGCTGAAGGCAGATAAAGCAGCAGATAAAGCAAATCTGACGGTAACACAGTTTGTTGATTCAATGAATAAGGCGGGATATAAAATACAAAGTACGATTTAGGATAAGAACAGATGTATTACATTTGGGAGGAAAAATGTATGTCATTAACGATAAGGGCAAATCAGGGAAACGCTATTGCGGCAGATAATGCCGGAATAAAAAAGAATGAATCGGCAGAGCAGATTAAGAAAAGAAATGTTGTGGATGCAAGGACTCTTATGATTGGAAACACAACAGATGAGAAAATTGATCAAAAGAAAAACAGTGTAAGAAATCAGGCTATGAAGCTTATACGTGATGCGTGGAAGAGCGACAACGATTCAGTTGACAGCAGAAAAGAGATGGAGGACGCACGTGCGCAGGCGCTTGAAGAAGCCAGAGATTATGAATCAAAGGCAAATGATATAGAAAAGCAGAAAAAGCAGCTTATGGAAGAGTATGGAATAGATCCGGATTCCGATGAACAAAAAGATCTGGAACTTTTGGAAAAATATCAGAACAATATGAGTGGTGCATCATATGATTCTTTTAGTGATCAGGAAAAAGAAAGATTAAAAGAATTACAGAACACGGATTTTACTGATTATCAGAAAAAAGTTCTGATGCTTAACTCTTCTAGGAATAGTATGACATCCGTGGCAGACCAGAAAAAACGCGAAGCACTTATGTACAGACAGAATCTGACAGATGCGAAGATAGATCAGTTAAAGTCTCAGGATATGTTAAAGGCACAGGATGCAGCCGATGAATTAAATCAGGCAGCCGCAGATGATGCGTTTAATATGCTTATCGAGGAAGGAAAGGACACAATAGACAACAAAACTGAAGAAGAGAAGGAAAAAGCCGAGAAAGCCCAGGAAAAGAAAGATGAGCAAGATGAAAAAATTCAGGCTGCAAAGGATAGAAAGCAGATTCAGGAAGAACTTGTGCAGGAAGCAGCTAAAAACCGCATAGAAAATGAACAGCCGGATACGGAATCGCAGGCAGCCCAAAATAACAGGCAGCGTGCCCAAAAGGATATGATCGAGGGAGAAATCAATTCACAAATGATGGATGCAGACGCATCTGCGCAGAATAAGCAGGTGAACAACGTAGAAAAAGCCCAGACCCACATCAATAATATCATGAAGAAAAATAATCTTATTAATGAAGATCTTAAGGGCATAGAGATTGATTTTAATTTCTAACACATAATCAGTATGGTAGAGAAAACGATCTTATGAGCCGGTAAATTTATGTTTTACATTTTAACGGGTGAGAATTATATTCCATACAGGTATTGTTACCATGGACAGAATAGTTGATGCAACAACAAGTTTTGTTGCAAATATTTCATCACAGCCGTATTTTGATGCGAGGATGCTTGTGGTGGCACCGGCAGGCATTGCCGTGAGAATGACACATACACCTGTGACGAGGGACGGCACACCAAGCAGTGTACATATACCAAAAAGCACAGCAGGCATTATTATAAGACGTAGCAGACTGTAGCGCAGTACCTCAAAATTAAATAATGACATGATATCAGCATCGGCGAGTATCATTCCTATCACCATCATAGAAAAGGCAGTATTGCAGTTTCCTATGGTGGTGATTGTATTTGTGATGATCGCAGGTGGCGTCCACTGCGATATCATAAGCAAAAGTCCGGCAAAACATGCTATTATACATGGATGAGTGACGACTTTTTTAATAGTTGCTTTCCAATCCGTGCTCTGTGTATAAATGGCTATGCCGGATGACCACATCATTATTCTTTGAGGGATAAGAAAGATAGATGCCATTGCAAGTCCGATAGAACCGAATACTCCCTCAGCTACGGGGTTTCCTAAAAATCCTGCATTTGAGCATATGAGTCCATACTGCAGGCTCATGCGGTGTCCGAGCTGTCTTTTACTGTATAAAATTTTACCGAGTATAACACTTACGATCTGAATGCCTATCGAGATAATAAAAACCATTCCAAACTGTTTGAAAATATTGCCATCGCAGTCTATCATGAATGATTTCACTATATTACATGGCAGAATAAGATAAATTACCAGATCATTTATGTTTTTCTGTCCTGTTGGACTGACTATTTTAAGTTTTTTAACGAGTGCCCCTATAAAAATGAGGAGCAGCATGGTTATTTGTAAAGTTAGAACGTTAGTCATTTTCATACCTCTGTCATATGTTAGTGGCTAGAATCAAATAATATAAATTTACTGAATATATACAAGCCGATAATAATTATAATATAAAATCAGCCAAATGTTTAATAATTTTTTAAATTCATTGCACTATCAAAGGAATTAATATAGAATGAAAAAAGAAGGAGGTTTTGAGGATGGAAGCATATGTCATATTCTGGCTGGCAATGATAATCTTTTTTATCGTGCTTGAGCTGTTGACTATAGGCCTTACATCAATATGGTTTGCGGCCGGTTCAATAGGAGGACTTATTGTGGCTGCACTCGGTGGAAATGTATTTATACAGGCAGCAGTTTTTTTGATAGTATCGGTTGTACTGCTATGTCTGACAAAGCCATGGGCAAAGAAATACATAAACTCCAGAGCACAAAAGACAAATGTGGATAGTCTTATAGGAAAAAAGACCATACTGACGGAGGATATTGATAATTTAAGGCAGACCGGTAAAGCTGTCGTCATGGGACAGGAATGGACAGTGCGGACTGATAATGATGGTGTGAAAATACCAAAAGGAACATTAGTAGAAGTAATAAACGTAAGTGGAGTAAAGCTTATTGTAAAAAGAATAAAGGAGGATTAGAAAATGGAGGGACTTATAGCACTCGCCATACTTATGATTATTATAATAGTGATAATCATAAATTGTATCAAGATCGTGCCACAGGCACATGCAATGGTCATAGAAAGACTTGGAGGATATCTTACAACATGGTCAGTAGGACTTCACTTTAAGGTACCTTTTATCGACAGGATCGCAAAAAAAGTAATTTTAAAAGAACAGGTGGTTGATTTCCCGCCACAGCCGGTTATCACAAAAGATAACGTAACGATGCAGATTGACACGGTAGTATATTTCCAGATCACAGATCCAAAGCTTTACGCTTATGGTGTCGAAAATCCGATCATGGCTATCGAAAATCTCACAGCTACAACACTTAGAAATATAATCGGTGATCTCGAGCTTGATGAGACACTTACAAGCCGTGAAACAATCAATACAAAGATGAGAGCGACACTTGATGTGGCAACAGACCCTTGGGGAATCAAGGTAAACCGTGTAGAGCTTAAAAACATCATCCCGCCTAAGGCAATCCAGGATGCAATGGAGAAACAGATGAAAGCCGAGCGTGAAAGACGAGAAGCTATCCTTCGTGCAGAGGGAGAAAAGAAATCCACAATTCTTGTCGCAGAAGGTAATAAAGAATCTGTTATCCTTGATGCAGAGGCAGAGAAACAGGCTGCTATCCTTCGTGCAGAAGCAAAGAAGGAAGCAACAATTCAGGAGGCAGCAGGTCAGGCAGAAGCTATTCTTAAGATCCAGCAGGCTAATGCAGATGGTCTTCGCATGTTAAAAGAAGCAAATCCTGATAATGCGGTACTCCAGATCAAGAGTCTTGAAGCATTTGCAAAGGCTGCGGACGGAAAAGCTACAAAGATCATAATTCCTTCAGAAATACAGGGAATAGCTGGTCTTACAAAATCCATTGCAGAGATTGCATCAGACAAACAGGAATAAGTCAGACATAACAAAAGTTCTCATTTGGCATAAACCACTAAATGAGAACTTTTTTCTTTTTGTTTTCTTTGTACGCACAAAGTGGTATACTCTCTAGTAGGTGTATATAAAGGAGACATAATGAAGAAAAAGAAAATCAAATTTAAAGGGCGTTTGCGCAATTATATGTGCGGGCCTTTGTATTTTACTATAGTCTGGGTCTGCGCAGATGCGACAGCATTTACCTATGACAAAAAGCTTGGAACCTGTCTGACAGGATTTACAGTAGTTTATCTGGCGCTTGTATTGTGTTTATACTTTAAATGCAAAAATATCGTGGCGGGTGAGCTTATCAACTTTGCCACAAAATATTCGATCGTACAAAAGAAGCTTCTTAATGAGTTTGAGATTCCGTATGCATTGTTGGAGCGTTCAGGAAAGATTTTGTGGATGAACGAAAAATTTTCTGAAAAAATGGACATTAACAAAAATTACCATAAATCGATAACCACACTGTTTCCGACAGTGACGAGAGAGTTTCTTGCGAAGAGCGAAGATGTGTCAGACTTAAGGATCGAAAATGATGATTGTGTAGTAAGGCTTATGCTCAACAGGATATATTTCGATTCGGTAGCTGATGAAAATGAAATAATCGATGCTGAAGGAGCGGACGAATTCCTCACTGCACTATATGTGTTTGATGAGACAGAATTACACAGCTACAAAAAAGAAATAGAAGAACAGAAACAGGTATGTTCACTTGTCTATATTGATAACTATGATGAAGCATTAGACAGTATAGAGGATGTAAAACGTTCATTACTTGTTGCCCTTATCGACCGCCGTGTCAACCAGTATTTTGCAAAATACGACGGACTTGTCAGAAAAATAGAAACTGATAAGTACTTTGTAGTGTTTAAATATAAATATCTACAGCAGATGAAAGATGACAAATTCAAGGTGCTTGATGAGGTAAAAGCCATAAAGGTTGGAAACGAGATGGCGGTTACACTCAGCATTGGAATCGGAATTAAGAGCGATAAATATAACGAGAACTACGAATATGCCAGAAATGCCATAGATCTTGCACTAGGACGAGGTGGAGATCAGGTTGTGATCAAAAACAAAGATGACATATCTTACATAGGCGGCAAGTCTAAGCAGGTAGAGAGCAAAACCCGTGTAAAAGCAAGGGTAAAAGCCCAGGCTCTGCAGGAGATAATAGAAACATGCGAGAATGTCCTTATCATGGGACACAGCATAACGGATGTAGATTCGCTCGGTGCCGGGGTCGGTATATACTGCGCAGCAAAAAGCATCGACAAAAAGGCACAGATAGTAATAAATGATCCTACAAGTTCGGTACGTCCGCTTCTGGAAACATTTACCACAGAAAAAGGCTATCCGGATGATATGTTTATAAACAGTGCCGAGGCACTTGAGATGGTCAGCCGTGACACTCTTGTCATGGTGGTTGATACAAACAGGCCGAGCTATACAGAATGTCCGGACCTGCTCAAGCGTACAGACAAGATAGTTGTCTTTGACCATCACAGACAAAATAGCGAGATAATAGAAAACCCTACACTCTCGTACATTGAACCATATGCATCAAGCGCATGTGAGATGGTTGCAGAGGTTTTACAGTATTTTAACGATGGAATAAAGATAAATGCAACAGAAGCCGATTGTATTTATGCAGGAATACTCATAGATACAAATAATTTTATGACAAAAACAGGTGTAAGGACATTTGAGGCAGCTGCATTCTTAAAGAGATCAGGAGCAGAGGTTACAAGAGTAAGAAAGATGCTTCGAAATGATATGGCATGCTATAAGGCGAGAGCCGAAGCTGTTCGCCATGCTGAAGTATACAGAGGAGCATTTGCCATTTCAGTCTGCCCGAGCGAAAATGTAGAAAGTCCGACAATAGTCGGCGCACAGGCTGCAAACGAACTTTTAAACATAATAGGAATCAAAGCATCGTTTGTACTTACAGAATATAACGGAAAAATATATATAAGCAGCAGATCAATTGATGAGATAAATGTGCAGCTGATCATGGAAAAATTAGGAGGCGGAGGTCATCTTAATGTTGCCGGGGCACAGCTTAGCGATTGTACAGTTGTTCAGGCAAAACACATGATCCAGGATACAATTGATGAAATGCTCAAAGAAGGAGACATAGAAGAATGAAAGTAATTTTATTACAGGATGTAAAAGCTCTCGGAAAGAAGGGCGATATCGTAAACGTAAATGATGGATATGCAAGAAATGCGATCATACCTAAAAAGCTTGGTGTAGAGGCTACACCTAAGAATCTGAATGATTTAAAATTACAGAATAAGCATGCCGACAAGGTTGCACAGGAAAACTATGAGAATGCATTAGAACTCAAAAAGACAATAGAGAATTCAAAAGTAGTTGTAAAGCTCCGCTCAGGCGAAGGTGGAAAAACATTCGGTTCAGTTTCCACAAAAGAAATATCCGCAGCGGCAAAGGAACAGTGTGGACTTGACATCGAGAAAAAGAAAATGCAGCTTACAGAGTCAATAAAAGCGCTTGGTTCATATGAAGTTCCTGTAAAGCTTCATCCAAAAGTTACAGCAAAACTTACTGTTTCAGTAGTTGAGGGATAGGAGGTTTTCCTTTGGAGGAGACACTTATAAAGAGGATAATGCCTAACAGTCTTGAGGCAGAGCAGTCGGTCGTGGGATCGATGATCATGAGCAAGGATGCGATAGTAACAGCTAGTGAGCTTTTGATAAAGGATGATTTTTATCATAAGCAGTACGGCATAATTTTTGACACAATGGTGGAGCTTTTCACGGAGGGAATGCCGGTAGATCTTGTCACTCTGCAGAACCGCCTGAAAGAGAAGGATGTTCCGGCGGAGATACAGAGCCTTGATTTTGTCCGGAATCTTGTAACCTCGGTGCCGACATCGGCGAATATAAAATATTATGCAAACATAGTAAAAGAAAATGCCATAAAGAGAAAGCTGATCCGTGTAACAGAAGACATTGAAAACGAATGTTATGCCGGCAAAGAATCGCTTGAGAGGGTGCTTGATAAGACGGAGCATGATGTTTTTGAGCTTTTGTCTACGAGACAGACGGGAGACTATGTCCCAATCAGGACAGTAGTAATGAACGCCCTTGAAAAAATAGAAAAAGCATCACAGCAGGAAGGAACGGTAACAGGAATCCCGACGGGATTTATCGACCTTGATTACAGAACAGCAGGACTCCAGCCATCGGATCTGGTGCTTGTTGCAGCGCGTCCTTCTATGGGAAAAACAGCTTTTGTCCTTAATATAGCACAACATGTTGCATTTCATGCAAATATGTGCACCGCAATATTTTCTCTCGAGATGTCGAAAGAACAGCTGGTAAACCGTCTGTTCTCACTCGAATCAAAAGTAGATGCACAGGCACTCCGTACAGGAAGCCTTTCGGATGCAGACTGGGAAAAGCTTGTTGAGGGTGCCGGGATAATCGGAGATTCCGAGCTTATCATAGATGATACTCCCGGTATAAGTATTTCTGAGCTTAGGAGCAAATGCCGTAAATATAAGCTTGAACATGATCTTAAGCTTGTAATAATCGATTACCTTCAGTTGATGACAGGATCAGGAAGGGGAACAGAATCACGTCAGCAGGAAATATCTGATATTTCAAGATCACTGAAAGCGTTGGCGAGAGAATTGTCTGTTCCGGTAGTCGCATTGTCACAGCTTTCACGAGCGGTTGAGCAAAGACCGGATCACAGACCTATGCTTTCGGATCTTCGAGAATCGGGAGCGATCGAGCAGGATGCCGATGTGGTAATGTTCATATATCGTGATGATTACTACAATAAGGACACTGAGCTTAAAGGAATTTCAGAAATTATCATAGCTAAGCAAAGAAACGGTCCTATCGGAACGGTAAACCTTGCATGGCTGCCGGAATACACGAAATTTGCAAATCTGGAACATTAATATACTTATTATGAAAAACCGTAAAGACGATGTTGTAAGACAATATCCACTTTACGGTTTTTATATATATTGTCGAAATAATACGACTAAAAAGGTTTGAATGTGCGGATGATAAGAACTATAATTTATATGAAACATAGTAACTGTTTATTACAGATACGGTATATAAAAAGGAGGATGCCAGGTTGGAAAAGGTACGTTACATGATCTCTGATGCAGCAGCTGCTGTAAATGTAGAGACACATGTTTTACGTTACTGGGAAGATGAACTCGGCCTTTTAGTTCCAAGAAACGAAATGGGACACCGATACTATACTAGAGAAAATATACAGGAATTTCAAAAGATCAAAGAATTGAAGGAAAAAGGATATCAGCTCCGTGCAATTAAAAGCATCCTTCATGGTGAAGGTGAGAGCATACCAAATGTGTCACCGATGCGGACGCCGGAGGCAAGAATGGACGAATTCAGGGAACTTATGGCGGGTATAGTGGGGAATGCGATTGCCCAGAATAATGAAGAACTGAGTATGCAGATAACAACAGAGGTACAGGAAAAAATATTAAAAGAGATAAACTACCTGATGAGAGAACAGGATAACCAGCAGGAAGAACGTTTCAAGAAGCTTGACAGTGCAATACGTGGAAATATAAGAAAAAAACCACTTCTTTTCAGGAAACATGAAAAAAAGGACAAGCTTAAGCCTGTACATATAGTAGAATAAAGAATATAAAAGACAATATAAAAAAGGCGACCACCTCTGAGGCGGCCGCTTTTTAATTTACTTAGCGTTATGCATGGCTAAAATTAGCCCTGGCTGATTGCTCCAGTTGGGCAAACACCAGCACATGTACCGCAATCAAGACAAGAATCTGCATCGATTACGTACTGTGAATCTCCAGCAGAGATAGCACCTACTGGGCACTCGCCAGCACATGTACCACAGCTAACGCATGAATCAGAAATTACGTATGCCATAATGAAATCCTCCTTATAAAATAATGATCATTATCCGCCACCATTGGCTTAATCGAATTGTATTACAAATCATATCCTTTTTCAAGTAATCATTACTTTGTTTTTAGTTTAGCACAATTTCTTGAAAAGTGGCACTTACTATTATATAATAATAGCAGTATGTGTGGATGAAAGATTATGAGAAAGCAGACCATACAGACATATATTGACAGAGGCAGAATATGGATACAGAAATAATAAAAATAAATAAAGACGATATAGACGAAAAACTGATGGAGCATGCAGGCGAGCTTATAGCAAAAGGCGAGCTTGTGGCTTTTCCTACAGAGACTGTATACGGACTGGGAGGGGATGCCCTGGATCCTGAAGCGTCAAGGAAGATTTATGCCGCAAAAGGCCGCCCGTCAGACAATCCTCTGATAGTACATATATCAGAATTTTCAGACCTTAAAAGAATTGCAAAAACGATCCCGCCCGAAGCAAAAAAATTATCAGATGCATTCTGGCCGGGACCACTTACTATGATCCTTGAAAAAAGTGAGGCGGTTCCTGATGCAACGACCGGTGGAATGGGTACTGTTGCGATAAGGATGCCGAATCATCCAGTGGCACTTGATCTTATCCGAAAAAGCGGATGTCTTATTGCAGCGCCAAGTGCGAATACGTCAGGACGTCCAAGTCCGACAGAGGCTTCACATGTAGCAGAGGATCTCTCCGGTAAAATAGCGATGATAGTTGATGGGGGACCGGTTGGGATCGGAATAGAGTCTACTATAATAGATTTAACGGAGTCTGTGCCTATGGTATTAAGACCGGGCTACATTACGCCAGATATGCTTTCAGATGTTCTGGGTGTAGAGGTGGTGATCGATCCGGGAATAATAGCAGCAGACGACACAAGAAAGCCAAAGGCTCCGGGCATGAAATACAAACATTATGCGCCAAAAGCAGATATGGTTATTGTTGACGGGCCAAAGGAAAAGGTTTTACAGAAAATAAATTCACTTGTAATAGATAACAGACAAGAGGGAAAAAAGGTTGCAGTAATTGCAACAGAAGAGACAAAAGAAAGCTATGATGCGGATGTTGTGCTTTCGATGGGAAGCAGAAGAGATGAGGATTCCATTGCACAGCATTTGTATAAAATACTCAGAGAATGTGATGATTTGGATGTCGAAAAAATATTTTCAGAAAGTTTTTCTACACCGAGGATTGGGCAGGCTATAATGAACAGAATGCTTAAAGCAGCAGGACATCACGTGATCAATTTGGATTAAGAGCTAAAATTGGGAGGCAGAAAATGAATCCATATGACAAAATAATTTTTGTTGCACAATCAGGTACATGCAGGGAACAGATGGCAAAGCAGATAATGCTGGATTTCCCATTAAGGAACCCGGCAGAGATTGAGGCAAAGGGTCTTGTGGTGCAGTTTCCGGAGCCGATAAACCAAAAGGCGGAAGCAGTACTTATAAGCAATGGAATATCTACAGAAGGGCTGGTATCAAGCCAGCTTGAAGAAGAAGATATTACAGACAGAACACTGATCTTTACGATGGAAGCCGTTCATCGTGAAAAAATACTTGAAAATTTCAAAAACGTATCACCTGAGCAGGTATTTGTGTTATCACAATTTGTTGGGGACGAATTGGAAATACTGGATCCATATGGTGGGGGACTGCCTAATTATGGATTATGTTATGAGAGTCTCAGGGCGACGATCAAAAAACTTGTAAAAATATTAAATGAAGGAGAAATGGTAAATGGGCAAGGTAGTAGTAATGGATCACCCGCTGATCCAGCATAAGATCGGTATAATGAGGAGAGTGGATACAGGTTCAAAAGATTTCCGTACATTAGTAAGCGAGGTAGCGATGCTTGAATGTTACGAGGCAACAAGAAATCTGGAATTATCTGACGTTGAGATAGATACACCTATCTGTAAGACCACCGTAAAAGAACTAAAAGGCAAAAAGCTCGCAGTAGTTCCTATTCTCAGGGCAGGGCTTGGAATGGTAGACGGAATGCTTGAAATGATTCCGGCTGCAAAGGTTGGACATATCGGAATGTACAGGGATCCAAAGACAGCTGAACCGGTAGAATATTATTGTAAATTGCCGGCTGATTGTGCAAACAGGGAAGTTTTTGTTGTAGATCCAATGCTTGCAACAGGAGGTTCTGCAGTTGCAGCACTTGACCTTTTAAAACAAAAGGGCGTAAAAAATATACATTTTATGTGTATAATAGCTGCTCCGGAAGGTGTAAAAAAGCTTACAGAGGCACACCCGGATGTAGATCTTTATATAGGTGCATTAGATGATCATCTCAATGAGAAAAAATACATTGTTCCGGGACTCGGAGATGCCGGGGATAGGATTTTCGGAACAAAATAGGAGGCGGTATCATGAGTACTTCGACAAAGAGACAGGATTATATTACATGGGATGAGTACTTCATGGGAGTTGCAATGCTGTCTGGCATGCGTTCAAAAGATCCAAACACACAGGTCGGAGCCTGCATAGTAAGTCCTGAACATAAGATTTTATCGATGGGATACAATGGATTTCCTCTTGGATGTTCGGATGATGAATTTACATGGTCGCGCGAGGGTGAGGATAACAAATATTATTATTCGACGCACAGTGAATTAAATGCGATCCTCAACTACAGGGGAGGCAGCCTTGAGGGTGCAACGATTTATGTGACATTGTTTCCATGCAATGAATGTGCCAAGGCAATAATCCAGACGGGCATCAGGGAAGTTGTATATGACAGTGATAAATACGAGCATACACAAAGTGTTATAGCATCAAAGAAAATGCTTAAAGCGGCAGGCGTTACGCTCCGCAGATACGAGCATACTGATCGCATGATACACTTAAAATTATAGCTTGAGATCAAAAGAGAAAAAGCTTCGGCTTTTTCTCTTTTTTGTAGACAAAAATAGCAAAAATGGTATAATAGTTTATATGAAAAAGAATAATAATAAACAGATATTTGATGCGCTTATCATGGTATTTCAATTTGGGATAAATATGATAGTGCCGATATTTATTTGTACTTTGCTTGGTGTATGGATTGGTAAAAAGACCGGCATGGACTGGATAACAGTTCCATTATTTTTTTTAGGGGCTTTAGCCGGTGCCAATAATATATACAGGATGGCGAAGAAGCTAATAGACTTAGACGAGAAGGATAATGGTAATGCTAAGAAGGATAAATGATGCATTGCCGGGGTTAGTAGCAGGTATTATATTGTATGGGATTATTATACAGATTACAGGGGTGTGGTTTGTAGAGGACAGATTATCATATTCTATAGGATTATGGTATGGGATTACAATAGCAATAGGTATGGCAATTAACCTGGCAAAGGTGATATTTGATTCCGTTACGATATACGGAGAAGAGAATGCCAATCGCAGAATTATCATGAAATCAGTAATGCGTTATGCTGTCGTGGTAATTCTGTTTTTTATATTGGGCTATTTTAAATTTGGCAGTTTGTATACAGCACTTATTGGAATTCTTGGGCTGAAGGTATCAGCATATGTTCAGCCGTTGTTTCAAAAGATTGCTGGCAAATTATCAGGGCGAAGTGATGCAGCCCCTGATGGAGAAGGCAAATAGCAGATAATAACTAAATAATGTACAAGGAGGTGATAATGTGAATCAGGCGATTTTGCTGGAAAGCAACGCAGATAATATCGATTTTATGATTCATGGTATCTTTTCCATAGAGATATTCGGACAGGAGGTCTGGATCACAACGTCTCATGCCTGCATACTTATAGTCATGGCACTTATGGTCATTTTTGCAATTGCAGCAAACAGAAAGTTAAAAAAGGCAAAGACAGTTCCGGATGGTTTTCAGAATATCATAGAACTCATAGTGGAAAAGCTTGACGGAATGGTGGAAAGTACCATGGGAAAATGGGCTCCGAGATTTGTAAACTATATCAGTACTATTTTTATTTTCATACTGATGAGTAATATCTCAGGTCTGTTTGGCCTCAGACCGCCTACAGCAGACTATGGAACCACACTTGCACTGGCGCTTATTACGTTTTGCATGATCAGATTCAATAAGGCTAAGCATCAAAGTGCAAAAGATATCTGGACAGGAATGTGCTCACCACTTCCACCATGGCTGCCTATATGGGCACCGATAAACATTATCAGTGAAATTGCAGTTCCGATATCTTTGTCATTGCGTTTGTTTGCAAACGTGCTTTCAGGAACTGTTATTATGGCACTGGTATATGGTCTGCTCAGATTTATAGCTATAGCATGGCCATCAGTATTACACGTATACTTTGATCTGTTTTCAGGGGCAATTCAGACGTATGTATTCTGTATGCTCACAATGACATATGTTACACAGGCTTGTGAGACAGATGAATAACACATCTACAAGGATGAAAGATATTTAATGTATTTAATAACTGTTTTATGATATAGACAGTTATGTATTTTAAGGAGGATTCAATTATGGATATCAACGGACAGGATTTAATCAGGGCATGTTCAGCAATCGGTGCAGGTTTAGCGGTAATCGCAGGTATCGGACCTGGTGTTGGACAGGGTATCGCAGCAGGACACGGAGCAGCGGCAGTAGGACGTAATCCGGGAGCAAGAGGACAGATCATGTCTACTATGCTTTTAGGACAGGCAGTTGCAGAGACAACAGGTCTTTATGGACTTGTTGTTGCGTTACTTTTACTCTTCGTACATCCGCTTGGATAATATTAGGATTAGATATTTTGTGCACTTTAAAGGCGCAGCAGAAAATCCTACAGAAAGGAGAGTAGAAAGTGTTAGCAGAATATTCATTTTTGTTCAATTTGGATGCCCAGCTGCTATTTGACACAGCTTTACTTGCGATTGCGGTATTTTTCTTATTTATGCTGATGTCGTATCTGCTTTTTGACCCGGCAAGGAAACTTTTAAAGGATCGTCAGGAAAAGATTGAAAATGATATTGATACAGCAAGATCAGATAAGGAAAAGGCTCAGGCTCTTAAGGCAGAGTACGAGGAAAAACTTAAGAACGTAGACAAAGAAGCTGAACTGATTTTGTCAGAGGCAAGGCAGAAGGCACTTAAAAATCAGAATAAAATTGTTGATGATGCAAAAGAAGAAGCTTCACGCATCATAAAAAGAGCGCAGGAAGAAGCCGAGCTTGAGAAAAAACATGCTATGGATGATGTAAAACAGGAGATGATACAGATAGCATCTCTTATGGCTTCAAAGGTTGTTGCTGCCTCAATCAATACACAGATCCAGGATACACTTGTTGAAGAGACACTTAAAGAGATTGGAGAATCAACATGGCAAAGCTAGTATCAAAAACATATGGTGATGCATTGTTTGAGCTGGCCCTTGAGGAAGGAAAACTGGATTTGCTGGCAGATGAGGTAAAGGCAGTATCAGAAATCATCTCAGATAATGGGGATCTGACCAAACTTATGAATCATCCGCAGATAGATAAAGAAGAAAAAGTCAAAATCATTGAAAACATCTTCAAAAACAGGATATCAGATGAACTTTTAGGACTTATGGTAATGATCATCGAGAAAAATCATTACAAACATCTGGTATCGGTATTTGATCATTTTACAGAATGTGTCAAGGAGTATAAGAACATAGGTACTGCATATATAACATCTGCTGTGGAACTATCAGATGAACAAAAGCAGGCAATTGAAAAGAGACTTCTGGACACAACCAGATATGTAGAAATTGAAATGAAATTTGATGTGGATGCCGCACTTATTGGCGGTATGAAAATCAGGATCGGAGACAGAGTAGTAGATTCAAGTGTAAAGACAAAACTTGAAGATCTGACCCGAGAACTTACAAAAATACAATTGAAAGTAGGTGAATGCGCTCCATGAATTTAAAACCAGAGGAGATCAGCTCTGTTATAAAGGAGCAGATAAAACGTTATGCTTCTTCGTTAGAAGTCGCCGATGTTGGAACGGTAATACAGGTGGCTGACGGAATTGCGCGTATTCATGGTCTTGAAAATGCGATGCAGGGAGAACTTCTGGAGTTCCCGGGAGAAGTATACGGAATGGTATTAAACCTTGAGGAGGATAATGTGGGTGCGGTTCTTTTAGGAATGCAGCACAACATAAGTGAGGGAGATACCGTAAAGACAACAGGACGAGTGGTAGAGGTTCCTGTCGGGGATGCAATGCTTGGAAGAGTAGTGAATGCACTTGGACAGCCAATCGATGGAAAAGGACCTATAGAGTCTGATAAGTTCCGTCGGATAGAGAGAGTCGCATCCGGAGTTATATCCAGAAAATCAGTAGATACACCATTACAGACAGGTATCAAGGCTATTGATTCAATGGTTCCGATAGGACGCGGACAGCGAGAACTTATAATCGGAGACAGACAGACTGGAAAGACAGCTATAGCAATAGATACGATCATCAATCAGAGAGGCCAGAATGTAAAATGTATATATGTAGCCATTGGACAGAAAGCCTCTACTGTAGCTTCGATAGTAAATGAGCTGGAAGAATTTGGTGCGATGAGTTATACAACTGTAGTTGCGGCAACAGCTTCAGAGCTTGCACCATTACAGTACATTGCACCATATTCGGGATGTGCGATTGGTGAGGAATGGATGGAAAATGGTGAGGATGTGCTTATTGTTTACGACGATCTTAGTAAGCATGCAGCAGCTTACCGTACACTTTCGCTTTTATTAAAGCGTGCACCGGGACGTGAAGCATATCCTGGAGATGTATTCTATCTTCACTCAAGACTGTTAGAGCGTGCAGCAAGACTTTCAGACAAACTGGGAGGCGGTTCACTGACTGCACTGCCTATCATAGAGACGCAGGCAGGAGATGTTTCAGCATATATTCCTACCAACGTAATTTCAATCACAGATGGTCAGATATATCTAGAGACAGAGATGTTTAACTCAGGTTTCCGTCCAGCCATAAATGCGGGTCTTTCTGTTTCGAGGGTAGGTGGATCTGCACAGATAAAGGCTATGAAAAAAATAGCAGCGCCTATCCGTGTTGAATTAGCACAGTACAGAGAGCTTGCTGCGTTTGCGCAGTTTGGCTCAGAGCTTGATGAAAGTACAGCAGAACAGCTTGCGCAGGGCGCCAGGATAAAGGAAATATTAAAGCAGCCGCAGTATAAACCGATGCCGGTAGAAAAACAGGTAATAATCATATATGCAGCGACAAATAAATATCTTCTCGATATCAAAATAGAAGACATCTTAAGATTTGAAGCAGAGCTTTTCGATTTTATAGATACAAAATATCCGGAAATTCCGGAAGCCATAAAAACAGAAAAGGTTATCAGTGAAGAAACTGAGAGCAGGCTTATCAAAGCTATAGAAGAGTGTAAGGCACAGTTTCGTTAATGGCAGAAAGTAGGTGGTAAAATGGCTTCAATGCGGGATATAAAGCGCAGAAAAAGCAGTATTTCAAGTACACAGCAGATCACTAAAGCCATGAAGCTTGTTTCTACCGTTAAGCTGCAGAAGGCACGGGCACATGCCGAATCAACTGATCCTTATTTCAATTATATGTATAAAACCGTAAGTTCAATGCTTGCAAAAAGCGGAAACATAGATCATCCGTATTTAAAGCAGGGAGAATCAGGACGGAAAGCAGTTGTTGTGATCACGTCAAACAGAGGTCTTGCGGGAGGATACAACAGCAATATCGTAAAACTCATCACACATGGGGATTTGATAAAAGATGATCTGGACATATATGCGATAGGAGCAAAAGGCGAGGAGGCATTGCTGTCAAAAGGCTATAACATAGTCAAGAGTGCACCCCAGATGATGGAAGATCCGGAATATGATGATGCAGCTGTTCTTTGTAAGGAGGTGCTTAAATCATTTGCGGATGGCGAAGTCGGAGAGATTTATCTGGCATATACTCATTTTAAAAATACTGTCACACAGGAAGCTAAGCTTATAAAACTTCTTCCGGTGGAAATAGATACAGATGAGGCGGCGCAGGATAAATCCGGGGTACTCATGAATTTTGAACCGAATGAGGAAGAGGCTATAAACCTCATAATTCCTAAATATGTCACCAGCTTGTTTTATGGTGCGCTTGTAGAGTCGTTTGCCAGCGAAAATGGTGCGAGAATGCAGGCTATGGATTCGGCAACGAGCAATGCAGAAGAAATGATAGATGATCTGACACTTAAATATAACAGGGCACGTCAGGGCTCAATTACTCAGGAACTGACTGAGATAATAGCCGGGGCGAATGCCATTGAGTAAAAAGATAGGAGAAAATAAAATGGCAGATAAAAATGTAGGCAAAATCACACAGATTATCAGTGCCGTTCTGGATATCAAGTTTTCAGAAGGCAATCTGCCTGAGATAAATGATGCTATAGAAGTTCCACTTAAAGATGGAGGAAAGCTTATCGTAGAAGTTGCCCAGCACCTGGGAGACGATACAGTTAGATGTATAGCGATGGGACCGACTGACGGACTTATCCGTGGAATGGATGCTATAGCAACGGGGGCACCAATTTCTGTACCGGTAGGAGAACACACACTTGGAAGAATGTTCAATGTATTAGGAGATCCAATTGATGAGGCTGCTCCGCCGGTTACAGAAGAGAAATGGCCAATTCACAGAAAAGCTCCGGATTTTGAGGAGCAGGCGACATCTCAGGAAATGCTTGAAACAGGAATCAAGGTAGTTGATCTGCTCTGTCCATATCAGAAAGGTGGAAAAATCGGACTTTTCGGTGGTGCAGGTGTAGGAAAGACAGTTCTTATACAGGAGCTTATTCATAATATTGCAACAGAGCATGGAGGATATTCTGTTTTTACAGGTGTAGGTGAGCGTACCAGAGAGGGAAATGATCTATACTATGAGATGAAGGAATCCGGAGTTATTGATAAAACAACCATGGTGTTCGGTCAGATGAATGAGCCGCCGGGAGCGCGTATGAGAGTAGCCCTCGCAGGTCTTACGATGGCTGAATATTTCAGAGACAAAGGTGGAAAGGATGTGCTTCTTTTCGTAGATAACATCTTCCGTTTTACACAGGCTGGTTCAGAAGTGTCGGCGCTTCTGGGACGTATGCCGTCAGCTGTTGGTTATCAGCCGACATTGCAGACAGAGATGGGTGCACTTCAGGAGAGGATCACTTCCACAAAAAATGGCTCTATAACTTCCGTACAGGCTGTATACGTTCCGGCGGATGACCTTACAGATCCGGCGCCGGCTACAACTTTCGCACATCTTGATGCGACAACGGTACTTGAGCGTTCCATTGCAGAGCTTGGTATCTATCCGGCGGTAGATCCGCTTGCATCTACTTCACGTATCCTCGATCCCCGAATAGTTGGTCAGGAACATTTTGAGGTAGCACATGCAGTACAGGAAATTTTACAGAAATATAAAGAACTGCAGGATATCATTGCGATTCTTGGTATGGATGAGTTGTCAGAGGATGATAAACTCGTAGTCAGCCGTGCGAGAAAAGTTCAAAGGTTCCTTTCGCAGCCGTTCTTTGTAGCAGGACAGTTTACAGGACTTGAGGGAAAATATGTTCCAATCTCTGAAACGATCAGAGGATTTAAAGAGATTCTGGAAGGCAAGCATGATGATGTACCTGAAGGATATTTCCTTAATGTCGGAAGCATTGATGAAGTTCGTGCGAAAATGCATTAAAATGTGACCGGTAGTAATAAGGAGATGGCGTATGGCAGACATTATTTTTAAGATTGAAATAATCACGCCTGACCGCGTTTTTTATAAAGGGGAGACAGACTTTCTGGAATTCAACACGCAGTCAGGAGAAGTCGGTGTATACAAAAACCATATACCGATGACAACAGTTCTCGCACCAGGAATTGTCACTATACACAATGGGGACGAGGAAAAAATTGCAGCCATTCATTCAGGCTTTGCAGAAATACTTGGAGATAAAGTAACGTTTCTTGCAGAAATAGCTGAATGGCCGGATGAAATAGATGTAAGCCGGGCTGAAGCTGCAAAAGAGCGGGCTGAAAAGCGATTGGAAAATCATACAGCACAGACTGATATAAAGCGTGCGGAGTATGCACTCCGAAAGGCACTTATAAGGATTGATGCTGCACATCATGTATAATATTTTATAAGGATTCTCCTGCTATATGCGGTTGTATATGGCAGGAGGATTTTTTTTATAGAAAATTGATTATAACATAAATGTCAAAAACAAAGCTGCAAAATTGGTAATTATTTTTACTAAAAGTTGACAAGAAATTATATAGTACATATAGATAATTTTTTGAAAATATGTTTTAATAAAGTATATAAATTAGCCAAATAATGATGGGCAATTCAAATATGTTATGTTAAGTGAGGATGTTGCATATGTCGAGAAGAAAGCGTAACAGGCAAGTGGCGAAAGAGCTGGAAAATCAGGCTGTGCATAATGTAGAGCCGGTAAATGAACATAAAGATATAAATGAAAGCGAGCGTATCCAAAGAGCAGAATGGATTCATGATCAGGTAAAGCTGCAAAGAGAACGTGAGGATGAAACCTGGGAAAAAATCATGGAGGAGCAGAAACTCATTACGGAACGTATGCGTTCCATAGATGATGACATAAGCAGGAACCGTGAACTTGAAAGATATCATGAGGGCTGTCTGGAGGATATTACAGATCAGGTCTATTCACTTCATGGGGTTACGACAGACAAACTCGAAGGCATGACACGATATAAAAATGCAAAATTTCAGGGCGAGGCGACAGTTGTATTTGTAATGTCTATAATGATAGCTGCCATTGCGGCATATGCATATGGAGTTACATCACAGGTATGTATGTTCATGCTTTTATGCATAGGTGCGGAGGGAGCATTGCTTTCAGGCCCGCACAAAAAGAGAAATCTGCTGGGGGGAATATTCAGAACACTTTTCTTTGTCCCGGTAATACTTATGGCGGCAGAAGTTATAAGCTTTAAATACTATGAGAACTATTATGAATATGTGACAATGATCGGTGAGGCAGCAGCAATACTGCTGGTTGTTATCGGAACAGCTACATACTTCCTCTACAATCCATACAGAAAAGACAAGAAATATGTCAAAGAAGCACAGGCTGACCTAAAAGAATTACATAAAGCTGCCAGAAAGAGCGTAAAGAAAAATCAGAAATTACGCATGAAGAATGAAGCAAAAGATCAGAAAGTACAGGCAAAGCTTGCAAAAAAAGAAGCAAAATATGAACGCAGGCAGCAGAAACATCAGTTAAAGATGGAAAAACGGGAGTTTAAGTCTGAACAGAAAAAGAAAAAAATGGAGATGAAGACGGAACTTAAGCGAAGTAAACTGATGGCGAAAGCTATGAAAATTAATAAAAAAGCCGGCATCATTGAAAATGAAATCGCTGCAGAGGAAACAGAACAAATAGGAAGTGTAAACAGCACAGAAAATATAAACCGCATACAAAATAAAGATTTAAAAGAAAATAATGGTGATAATAGAAAACACCGGGATAAAGCTCCCGAGGAAGTAAACCTCGATAACCCGGTGGAGTATATTGAACAAAATAACATAATTTCCATAACAAAGGAGCGTAAAATAGAATAGGGCTATTAGACTTTTTGCTGGGCTTAAAATATATAACATGGGGAGGTAATCGAAATGAAGATTACAGACAAAAAAGGTGTAAAGGTTACACCGGAAATGATAGGATTATTTTTTGAGGACATTAATTTTGCCGCAGATGGTGGTTTGTATGCAGAAATGATAGAGAATCGTTCGTTTGAGGCAAAAGAGGCATTCGGAACACCGGGAAACTTCTATTCAGTTGATGACAATGGATACGCATGGAAACCATATACGGCGGGGGGATTGGATAAGCCTCGCATGCAGTATATAATGGGCACACCACTTTCAGAGGCAAATCCACATTATCTGAGATTTACTGCAACAGAAGCAGGACAGGGATTTTCCAATAAAGCATATGACGGGATCAGATTGCATAAAGGAATGAAATACAATGTATCATTTTATGCACGATGTGTAGAATACACCGGCAATAACTTTATCATATCCGTAAACAAAGATGGCAAGATATATGGCAAAGCCAGTGTAGAAGCAGTAAAGGCAATACCATATATACCATTTTCTGATTTAAAGATCGATATGGAACTGAAAGATCCTGTCATAAGTGCACAGATGGAAAAGATAAAGCAGCTTGACACGGAAAAAATGAGCCGCTGCAATGACTGGATCAAATATGATGTGGTAATCACAGCAGATAATGATGTATCAGGAGCCGAGTTCACGATATCTCTTGATGGAGCGGGTGTCATAGAATTTGACCTTATTTCGATGATACCGGAGGATGCTGTAGATGGCATTTTCAGACGTGATCTTTTCGAGGCACTTGCAGCGATAAAACCGGGATTTATCAGATTTCCGGGTGGATGTATCGTAGAGGGAATAAGCCTCGAAAACAGATACCGCTGGAAGAGAACTGTCGGAGAATTAAAAGACAGAAAATATATACCAAATCTCTGGGCATTTGATGATGACAGATCAAAAGAAGGCTGGGATGTAAAACGTCCGGATTCACATTATGGACAGTCTTTTGGAATCGGATTTTATGAGTACTTTATACTTTGTGAATTGCTTGGTGCGAAAGCGCTTCCGGTATTGAGCATCGGTACAGCATGTCAGTTCCGTTCAACACAGCTTGTAACATCAGACAGCAAAGAGTTTGATGAATATGTACAGGATGCACTCGATCTTATTGAGTTCGCAAATGGTCCGGTAAGCAGCAAGTGGGGAGCACTCCGTGCTCAAATGGGACATCCGGAGAGCTTCGGACTGGATATGATTTCTGTGGGAAATGAACAATGGGAGTCTAAATACGTTGATTTATATAAGCGTCATCAGATCTTTGAAAAGGCGATCCATGAGAAATATCCTGACATGAAAATACTCGGAACAGCAGGTCCGTTCCTGGATTCGCCTATCACAAAAGATGGATGGGATTTCTATAACAATGAATTTAAAAAGAATCCAAATACATGCTATGCAGTAGATGAGCATTATTATGTGAGTCCGCAGTGGATGTATGATCATGTAGACCACTATGATGATTATCCAAGAGATATAGCAGTATTTGCAGGAGAATATGCAGCGCATACAGAGAAAAAAGAAAATTCAATGGAGAGTGCATTGGCAGAGGCTGCACTTCTTACAGGAATAGAGAAAAATGCAGATGTTGTTAAACTCGCATCTTATGCGCCTCTTTTCAACCGAATAGGTCACAGCCAGTGGAAACCGGACATGATATGGTTTGATGATGAAAAAGTATATCTGACACCAAACTATTTTGTTCAGCAGCTTTTTGCAAATCATGTCGGAGATGAGACTATTCCTATGGACGGGCAGGAAAAAGAGCTCAGAAAAGATGGAATATATGTTTCGTTATCAAGAACAAATAACGGAGAAACTATACTTAAAGCCGTAAATGTAAATGACAGTGAATATACACTGCCACTTACAGATTACGAGGATGTGCCGGTTGAGGCGATCGGACATGCGTGGGTGCTTGAGGGAACAGGAGAGATACCGGATGGCATGCCTGAGATTACAGATGTAAGACAGACAAATCTGCAGATAATCGGTGATGTCACAATTCCGGCACAGAGCTTTATGGTTATCAGATTTTAGTCATATGCTCAGGTTATACTTTTCCATCCAGTAGTTAATCTGGATAAAATATGCGATTAGCTGCGGACCTGCCATGAGCTGGCCAAACCATGGTTTTCCATATTCTGCAGGGGCTTTCAGAAATTCGCATACCTTTTTGGGATCAATGAGTGAGAGTACGGGAGAATTCGGAGTATCAAGTATTTCTTTCATACCTTTAATGAGAAGAGCTTCATATCCGGGATGATAAGTCTTCGGATATGGGCTCTTTTTTCTATGCAGAAGTTCAGGTGGCAGAATATCAGAAAAAGCATCACGGAGCAGTGTTTTTTCTACACCATTCTGAAATTTCATATGCCATGGAACATTAAATACATATTCTATAATTCTGTGATCTGCGAACGGAACACGTGCTTCAAGCTCAGAAAACATGCTGGCACGATCCATCCGGTCGAGAAGAGTCTGCATAAACCATTTTATATTGAGATATCCGATCATACGGCGGCTTTCGTCCTCTTTTGATTCGCCGGGAAGCAGAGGTGCGGCAGCTTTTGACTGTTCATAGCGCATATGGGAATAATCGGAAAGGGCGAGTTCGTCTGCTACATCTTCACGCAGAAAAGCAAGACGGGGAGTTATGTCCGAGGACCACGGAAATCCATCTTTTTCAAGCAGTTCTTTCCGGTAAAACCATGGATATCCACCGAAGATTTCATCAGCACATTCGCCAGTCAATGCAACTTTATTTTTTTTGCTGACAAGATTACAGAAATATAAAAGTGATGCATCTACGTCTGTCATTCCTGGCATATCTTTGGCATCAACAGAACTGAAAAGCTCATTGTAGAGGGAAATCTCGTTACATTCAAGATAAGAATGAGCAGTTTCATATTCTTCAAGCATCCGATTGACGTATGGAAGATCACGTTCGGGCTGGAAGGAGTTTGATTTAAAATATTTATCATTGTCCTTAAAGTCGAATGAAAAAGTATTGAGAGTTTTTCCGTTTCGGTTCAGGTAATCTGCAGCGACAGCAGTGACTATACTTGAATCGATTCCACCGGATAAGAATGTGCATACAGGAACATCCGAAACCATCTGACGGATAATTGAATCCTCAACAAGATAGCGGGTATGTTCCACAGTCCGGGCATAATCGTCAGTATGCTCATGGCTTACAATGTCCCAGTATTTTTCATCGTACAGCCCTTCCTTTGAATATGATATATAATGTCCGGGCAGAACTTCATAAAGTCCTTTAAATAAAGTGGTTCCGCTAGTGTGAGCCGGACCTATCGAAAGAAGCTCCTGTAAACCTTGCTTATCTATTTCCGGTTCAAAATCAGGGTGGACGAAACAGGCTTTTGGCTCTGAACCGAAGATAAGAGTGTCGTTTCGCGTAGCATAAAAAAGTGGTTTAACTCCTACCCGGTCACGGAATAGAAACAGCTTCTGCAGGGCATCGTCCCATATGGCAATAGCAAAAATACCATTCAATTTTTCGACAAAATCAGCTCCGTAGTGCATATATGCATAGAGTATCACTTCTGTGTCAGATGTGGTTGAAAGCACATATCCGTTTTTGTTAAGTTCCGGGATAATCTCGTCTGTATTATAAATCTCCCCATTATATACGATAGTACAGCTCCGTCCATCGCATGAACGTGTCATCGGCTGATTGCCACACAATATATCACGAATTGCGAGGCGGCTGTGAGCAAGACCGATATGTTTTTTCAGATACCGGCCGCGGGCATCGTTACCACGGTGAGCAAGAACCGCACGCATTTTTTCGAGACGGAAATGCCAATAATCGGGTTTTTCATCATAATTATTTTTATAGCTGCAAAAACCAGCAATTCCACACATATAATTCTCCATAACAGTAGACTTTTTCTATATATTATGCGAAAATTATAAAAAAGTTATACCGTAAAAGACCATTGCTAAAGGAAAAAATGTGTAATGCAAAATGGTTTAAATATATTATTCAGAGTATGAAATATGTATTAAAAGGGAAAGGGAAAATCAAATGAATAATCAAAATTACAATCAGTATCAACAAAATCCATATGGAAATATATATAATGATCCGCACAAGTATATATCGCCGGAGGACAATAAGAAAGCAAATATAATTTCAACTATTTCCCTAATATTGGCACTTGGAGTTCCGATACTGCTTGGCGTAATGGGGTGGGCTGCAGTAGTAATTTTCGATGATCTATCGACAACACAGATGCAGGATATGTCGAATATCGGAGAGATTATAACTGTCGGGCTTGGACTTATCTCATGGGGAAGCCGTATAGCTGCATTGGCACTTATGATATATGTAAGGGTAAAATATCCAAACAATATATTCGGAAAAGTACTTATGTGGATATATATCGCACTTATAGTGATAGGAATAATAGTATTGTCTGTAGTAATAATCTCATGTGGGATAGCGTTTGGTGCCTGCGTAAATGGGATGATGGAATGCGGAGAAATAGGAGCAAAGTTTATAGGCATATTATGGAGATAATAATAAGGCATTGGAGAGTGTCACCGTATGCGATATGCTTTTTAATGAGTTTCGTATGTGCATACATATATGTGGCATTAAAGCATAGAAAGCAGGGGATTATTAAAAGATATATATTTTACATGATGATGCTAAACACGGTTCTGATACTATATTTCGGGCTCGTTTATACAGTAGTAACGCAGCTGATACAGGGAAACGGCATAAGAGAATTGGGATTTTCAAGTCTCGGGGGCATGATGGGAATGATGCTCGGGGTGTTTATATTTTCAAAGATATCACCTGACAGTAAAACCGCCGTGTTCCGGGAAAACATAAAGGCCTTGGGGCTTATGTATTCAGTCTCAAAGCTGGGCTGTTTTTTTGCAGGCTGCTGTTATGGAATGAAATATGATGGTCCGGGAAAAATAAGGTATGTCGATCCACTGGCGAAAACACAAAGTCCGTGGTATTTTCCCGTACAGCTTGTGGAGTCGATATGTTTTCTGGCGGCGTTTTTAATAATAAATGCAGCGGATAGAAAGCCGGAAATATCAAAAGCTCCGCAAGATAGCGTATCAATTGAGCCGATATGCATAGTCACATATTCAGCCTTAAAATTTGCACTGGATTACCTCAGATACTATCCGGAAAGACATATTTTTACAGTAAATCAATGGGTATGCCTGATGATCATAGTATTATTGATTTTATCTAAAGTTCCACGTATAATCAAGGATAGACAGTGATAAATATGGAGGACTATATGAAAAAACAAAACACAATTGCTTTATTACCAATAGCAGTATTCCTTGTCCTGTACCTCGGACTTGGAATACTTTTTGAATATATAATGAAGATACCGATGGGCTTTTACAATGTGCCTATCATAATCGCTTTTCTTGTCGCAATATTTGTAGCCTGTTTACAAAACCACAGTGTTACATTTGATGAAAAACTCGGGATAATGGCACAGGGGCTTGCGGACAAAAATATCATAACGATGCTGCTCATATTCCTCACAGCGGGAGCGTTTGTCGGAGTTGTGGGGCGCAGCAGTGCAGAAAGTGTGGCATATTTTATGCTGTCACTTATTCCGGCGAGATTTGCAGTGATGGTTCTTTTTGTGGTTGCCTGCTTTGTGTCAATCGCAATGGGTACATCCGTTGGAACTATAACGCTTATCGTGCCGATCGCAGCGGCTGTGTCTGAGGCATCCGGTTTTGGACTTCCGCTGTGTGTCGGTGCAGTCATGGGAGGCGCAATGTTTGGGGACAACCTCTCATTTATATCGGATACAACGATCGCCGCATGCAACGGACAGGGCTGCCGGATGAAGGACAAATTCAGGGAAAACTTTTTTATAGCGCTTCCGGCGGCAATACTTACACTTATATGCATAGCGGTATTATCATTTAAAACCGACATTGCCGGAGCGGTATCGCAGGAATATCATCTGTTACAGATAATACCGTACATTCTTGTACTTATAGGCGGAATAATCGGAATAAATGTATTTTTAGTGCTTATAATCGGGATCGTATCAGGTGCGGTGATAATGATCGCAGCAGGAAACATCACTCCGTATGAACTGCTTACAAATATGGGAAGCGGGGCTTCCGGTATGTTTGAAACGTGCATGGTCGCAGTACTCGTTGCGGCAATGTGTGCGCTGATCCGTGAATATGGCGGCTTTGAAGCGCTGCTTAGTGCGATATACAGGACTTTCAAGGGAAAAAGAGGCGGACTGCTCGGAATGGGATTACTTGTCGGACTGATAGACATTGCAACAGCAAACAACACGGTTGCGATAGTCATGGCTAACCCAATAGCAAAGGAAATGGCGCAAAAATATGGCATAACATCACGTAAAACGGCATCGATACTGGATACATTTTCATGTATTTTTCAGGCAGTGATACCATATGGAGCACAGATGCTCGTAGCAATCTCAGCTGTACACGAACTTGGATATGAAATATCGGCATTTAATGTACTGCCGTATCTGTTTTACCCAATGTTTCTGCTGGCAAGCTCGTTGGTTGCTATAGTAAAAATTGAGAGATAAATATGAAATACACAGAAGTAATCGGAGAGATATATAAACATACCCGGGAAAAAAAGGGTTGTTTTAAAGAAACAGTAATTAAAGATCTGATCGGAATAAAGATAATAAACAGATTTGAGGACGAAGAAATCCTGCCGGATTTTCTCATGATAGAAAGGCTGTATCAAAGGATTGGAGAGTCATCTGATATTTTTACGATAATGATGACGAGCGAGGAATATGATTATTGTATATGGCGCGAAAACCTCATAGAAAAAATCATATCCGGCAAAATATGTAAATCCGACTGGGAAAGCAGATCTGCAAAAGACCGGACCATCAATGAACTTTTACAGGAACAGTTCGTGCAATTCTGGAAAGGCTATGATGATAGTGATGCGGAACTTATGAAAAAGGCGATACGCATGACCGTGCCGGAATTTCCAGATAAAATGTCCATGCATCAGTGCATAGGCAGGGAAGAATTTGCATATATGCTCTATTATATCGAAAGAAAACTGCAAAAAAATCCGAAAGAGTGGATGCAGGAGTATGAGACGGTAAGATTTATCTTAAAATATATAAACCTCAATTATGAAACACAGGAACTTGTAAGGATATACGCAAGGGCAGCATGTGTTTATGGTGAACTTATACCGATAGATGATATTGACGATAAAATACATCATTACAAAAGCGCACTGGATCTTCAGCGCAAATATGCAAGAGTAAGCGGCATCGACAGGCTGATATATGGACTGATCTGTTCTTACAAGCAGCTTGAGCAGGAAATCCCGGACGATTATCAGAAGATGTATGAAACGATAATAGCGGTAAAAAATGAGTTTAAGATAACGGAGAACTATGCCCCTGAAATAAAAATGACTAACGAGATCTATCTGCTGGACGAGGTGTTTAAAGAATACCGGCTTGAAAGAGGGCTTACACCGGCACAGGCGGCGGAGGGCGTATGTGATATAAAAACCTACAGAGCGCTTGAAAATGGAAAACGTAAGCCCAAAAGAGGCACGTATCAGGCAATCGCAGAGGCACTGGGTATTCCGCTCGTAAAATATAATGCGGATATAATAACAAATGAGTATGAGCATATCCAGATGCTTGAGGAGATTAAGCTCATATCACGAAAGGATGCAAAAGGCAGGGAGCTTTGTTATGTAGATATGCTTGAAGAAAAACTTGGAGAGAGGATGAAGTATCCTCAGAATCAGCAGATGATAGATAGCATGAGAGATATACATGAAGTTTTATCAGATAATATTTCGCCGGATGAATATTTAATAAAGGTAAAAGATACGTTGAATCTGACAATATCGGATTGGAATAAAGATATGGAACATCATTTTTATACGCCTCGTGAAATAGTGCTTGTTTATTATGCAGCATGTGCATATAGAAAAAAAGGAAGATCAGACATTGCACTAGAAATGGTGGAAAATATTCTTAAATACATAGATAACAGCAAAGTAAAATTAAATAATCGATTGGAAGAAAAGCTGGTATTAGAAATATTGAAAAAGAATCTACTTACGGATCTTGGCAGATTTGAGGAGGCTATACAGATTGCATTGGAGGAAATTGATTTTGCCTTTAGGACATTCAGAGGAGACCGACTACATGATTGTTTATTTGAATTGGGATGGATATGTGAAAAAGGATATTGTCCGGATTCAGTAAAGTGCATAGATAAAAATAATTATAAAAAATACTTTAAATATGCACTTTATATCAGTGAACTTTTTTATATCGTAAAAGACCAGAAGGTAATAAAAAAGCATTTATTATAGATTATTCAATTTTTTGGTGCTATTAGTTCATCGTTACATAAGGATATCTCACTATCGTAAGAAATAGTATTGTTGTTTATAGTGTCTGGATATGCACTATGTAAGAAAAACAAATTGGAAAGACAGAGTGTAAGAGTTATAGTAGTAATTAATTTGTTAATTTTTTTCATTTGTAAATAGCTCCTTTATGTGTAATCGGTTACGATAATACACCATATGGTGAAAAAATAAAAGGGACAGATCGTGTCTGAAAATCGGACACGATCTGTCCCTTTTATTTTTTTATAGAATGAAATATAGTGTAACTATGCTAACTAATGTGAAAGGAGGAGTGAAATGAATGAAATAAAAATGGTTGTATTCGATTTGGATAACACATTATGGTGTGGAGATGTTGTAGATGGAAAAGTTAAGTTGAAAGAAAATATAGTATCGTTATTTAAACTATTAGATGAACATGGAATTTTAATATCAATTATAAGTAAAAATGATAAGAAGATAGCCAAACGAGAATTAATAAAATTAAACTTATACAAATATATTATTTTTCCGCAAATTAACTATGATCAAAAATATGAGTAAGATATGTAAATTAACAGGGATAGATTCAAAAAATATTGTTTTTATAGATGATGATATATTTGAATTAGATGAAATGAATTATTTTATGCCTCATGTAAAAACATTAAATTCCAGTAAATTAAATTATAATAATATTACTAATTTATGCTCTACAAAAAAAATAACATATGAAACGAGAAATAGAAGAATGTATTTTAAATCTGAAATGAAAAGAATATCAGATTTAAAATGTTTTAAGGAGAATAAAGGAGAAAGAGAATTTTATGAAAAAATAAAAATGCAGTTATATTTCAGAGAGGCTTGCGAAAATGATAAAAATCGTATTTTAGAGTTGTCACATAGAACTAATAAATTTAATAATGGTTTTGCTTTAAATGATAAGCATAAACTAATCGTTTTAGAATATAGTGACATTTACTTTAATCATGGAATAGTAGGGTTTTGGGAAATAAAAGCAGAAGAAAAGTCTCTTTTTATAGAATCAATGAGCATATCATGTAGGATGTATGCAAGAGGACTAATTGGATATATATTCTGTTCGTTTGTTAATATTTATAGCAAAATGTATAGTGTCAGAGAAATTTTTATTAATGTAAATAAAAGTACAGTTAGTGAATATTTTTTGGCATTATTGAAAAAAATGGGATTTTATATAGATTTTGATACTAAAATATATAAATTTGATGTACGAAAATTAGTTATTCCTAATTATATTAAAGTTCAGGTGGAGGAAAATTGTTATGATTAATGAAATAAGATGGGATATAACAGGAAAATGTAATTTGAAATGTAGACATTGTCAAGCATCATTGTATTACGAGAACGAAAGAAAAAAGGGAAATCAAGACTTGAGTCTAGATGAAGTAAAAATAGTTATTGATAAAATTAAAATGTCTGGAGTCAAAAAAATAGGAATATTAGGTGGCGAGCCTATGATGCGAAATGATTTAATTGAAATATTGAAATATATGAATAAAGCAGATCTTAAAATATCATTAAACACAAACTTGACGTTATTAGATAAATTTGATGTAAATGAAATAATAGATTTATGTGAAGCCATATATGTGAGTATAGATGGTACAAATGAGCATGAACACGATTTACTTAGGGGAAATGGGGTATTAAAAAAGACATTAAATAATTTGGAAAAAGTAATTGCTATAAAAGGTTCTAAGCCTGTAAATATTAGTTATGTATTGAATAAATATAATTATAAGTCAAGTGATAAGTTATACAATATGGTTTCGAAATTAGGAATAGATACTTGTTTTGTGGATGTGGTTCACAAGGTTGGAAATGCTGACAAATATTGGGATGACATAGGGTTGAGTATAGAGGAGGAAATATATGCTGTAGAGAAAATTGTTAAAAATTGGGACTGGGATTCTGATACAACATTAAATCTACGAATGAATACAAATAAATTTAGAGATTATTTGCTTAAAAAAACTGGAGTGAAATTAATGGATAAATTGGTATGGGATGCTCCCGGAAAAACTTCATTTTATATTTTAAATGATGGAACAATGTTACCAACACACTTTTTAGCATATATGGACTATGAAAAAGGATTTTTGTCAAAATCGTTGGTAAATAGTAGTTTTGATGAAATTATAAATACACCTACATTTAAAGAGTTTATGAGTTTATATGATAAAAATTTACCTCAAGAATATTATGAATCATGTTCGAAATGTGAGTATTGTGGTAAACAATGTAATCCATCGCCTGTCTCATACTGGATGGGGAAAAGTATACCGATGGAATTTTGTTTAATATAAGAAAAACGATTTCAAAAGAATGAAATCAGAAAGGAGTATAGTATTAATCTGAAATATTGTGAACAGCAAAATGTCGAAAATTTAAATGCCATAACGGATAGGATAGTAATGGATAATATTTTTTTCGCAGGTTTATTTGAAAAAGATTTAGATGTACAAGCATATATTAAAAAACATGGATTTTGTTTGACTGATAAATTTTTAGATTATTTTTTACAATTTGTAGAAAAAAATGTATACGAGACTGAAAAAATAATAAAGGAGAATTTAAATGAATACAGTAAAAATTAAAAATGTTGAGAATATTAGTAATGTAGAAAGATTTTTAACAATAGTATTATCAGACTCAAAACAATTAAGCAAGTTATTAAGTAATGCAAACATAGAATTACTTTGTAAAGAGTATGGTATAGAGTTAAATTCTATGGAAATTAATACTGTGGAAAATATAAAAAAAGAAATAGTTAAGACAACAAATAAAAATATAATGAATTTATATGAAAAGATATCTACAATAACTACAAATATGTTTCCATGCAATGGTACATGTTGGTAATAATAATACAGTCAGATTATTTTATAATCTGACTGTATCATTATTAAATAGATATAACAGGATTAAAATATGAAAATATTGATTTTAGATGAAAATAATTTGTATAGTTCTTATTTTATATCATTATTAAAAGATACAATTGAAATTGATATTGTAACTAGATGTGAAATTAAGAACAATAAAAAAAATGTAAGAATACTAATCGGAAACAGAAGAGAAGGAAATGTTGGTAGAGAACTACAAAAAAAATATAATGTGATAATAGATACAGATTGTTTGGTTGTTGAAGACATAGACAGAATTTTTGAATTTGTTATAGCAGAAAAATATATCTTATTTAGTACAGCGCAAGTATACAGATATGTTGGGGGAAAAATATTTTGTGAAGATGATATTAATTATGAATATATTAATAGGATTAATGGAGAATATATTGATTTTGAGAAAGAAAAATTAAAATTTTATATAAGAGAAAAAATAAATATAGAACAGAGATTAAAGAATATATGTACACAAAAAAGTATTACATATAATATTTTGAGATTAAGCAAATGTTATAGCGAGAAAGATATATATAAAGATATTCGATGGATAAACTATATGTTGAGACATTATAATGGTGTTTTGGTAACTTGTAATAATTTAAAAACTATAGGTGAATATAGTGTGGTATATGTAGAAGACATTATTAAAATTATAGAGAAAATTTTATTAGATGATAATTTGCAAAATGAAATATTTAATATTGCACAGGATGAAATACTGAGTTTTTTTAAGGTCACCTCTATATTGTCGATGATAAGAAATAAAAATTTAAGCTATGAAATAATTTACGTTCCGGATATATGTGAAAATATAATAAAGGTGCCATGTGGTGAACAACTTCTTATTAGTAACAATCATTTGACAAATAAATATAATATTAAATTCACTAAAACTGAAAAATGGGTGGAAAAAATATATAAAATGCAACAGAAAAAAAACATTTGTATAGAAGAAAAAGAGAAGCTAATGATATTAGAGTTTGTTAAATATAAAAAAAATTTACAAAATATATTAGAGACAGAGAAAAATAATTTACTAAAAGAAAAAAATGAAGGGAAAATAATAAAATTATATGAAAATCTTTAGAAATAAAGCATTTAGATATTTGGTTGGAGCCACTACTATTTCTTCATTAGGCGATAGTTTATATTCACTTGCAATAACGTTATCTGTATACAAAATAACAGGCTCAATAATAGGAGTTGCATTAATGTGGCTTATAAGGGCTTTGATAAGAATACCATGCCAGTTTATGGCAGGAATAGTTATTGATTATTTTGATAAAAAAAAGGTGTCTATAATGGTATATTTTATAAGTGCCGTATTAATGATACTTTTCTCGTTGGTTGGAAGTAGATATGTTGTGTTTGCTTATATAATAATATTTATTTTGCAGGGGGTAAGTGATGTAGATAATATGGCACAAATGGGAATAATTTCTGAAATTGTTGCTAAAGAAGAACTAATAGATGCTGAAAATATATTTTCCGCAATAGGAACTATTATTATGTTATTGGGACCGGGAATAGGAGGTGTATTATATAAATTTTATGGGGAACAAATTTTATATGTTATAGATGCAATTACATTTTTTATAGCTATTCTCTGTTTATGGAGTTTACCATATAAAGAAAATACCAATTCAAAAAAAGAAATAAAATTTATGTTATTTAAGCATGCCCAAAATGGTGTTATGGAGGTAAAAAAAATACCGGTAATTCAATATATGATTGTAATGTCTATAATTTTTGGGATATTTGGCAGATTATATGAGATTGATAAAGTATTGGTAGCAGATAAAATATTAGGAATAGGAGCAGAAGGAATAGTATATTTTAGTTACGCAATGTCAATAGGAAGTTTAATAGCAACTCTATATACAAAAATATTGAGTAAATATAATACAAGTGACTTAAAAAAATATATGTGTACGAGTATATTATGTATAGTTAGTTTTGTATTATGGGGGAGTACAGATAATATGCTATTATCGTTGACCACAAATGTATTAATAGGTATTTTTTCAACAAGTCAAGAGATTTTAATGAACGTTATCTTTATGAGTAAAGTAAAAAAAGAGGTAATGGGAATGGTGATGTCATTTAGAAAAATTGTAGTTGTTATAAGTGCTGTTGCTGGGGCAGTTTTTGCTCCAGTCTTGGTAAAGTATATAGGAGTATCATACTCATTTATAGGGTGGGGAGTCATCGGCTTATTATTAGGGATGACTATATATTTTATAGTTAAGAGAAAGTGAAACTTCTGCAACAGGGGGATTTTTCAAATGTCTTGTATATTGTGGATAGCATCTTTGTAAGTGCATCTTATTTTATTTATAAAAATTATAGGTGGTATTATAAATATGAAAAAATTATATTTTATGGACAGAAATATTTTATTATGGCTATCGGGAAGTACATTGTCTGCATTTGGAGATGTGTTTACATCTACAGCTATTCCTCTAGTTACATTTAATTTGACAAAATCTGCAAGATTCTCAGCGCTGGTTTTGTTATTAGATATTTTGCCGCTTATTATTTTATCGCCACTAATAGGGACTATCGTAGATAAGTGTGAGAAAAAAAAGATAATAATCATTTCTAAGTTAATATCTGTTCTGATATTAGGTTCGTTTTTGATAATAAATAATAATGAATGGTACTATCTTATAGGTAATTCCCTAATAAGTATCAGTGCAAAGTTTTATTCAACTTCGGCAAAAACTATGCTTCCAGATATTGTAAATGATGAAGGTGTTATTACAAGAGTAAATAGTCTTATATCACTCACATTAAAAATAGCAAGAATTCTTGGAGCTTCACTCGCTGCAATAGTATTAGGACTTTGGGGAACAAAGATACTATTCATGTTTGATGCCGTAAGTTTTATTATAAATATGTTGTGTGTATTTGGACTTAGATTAGGCTCAGAACAGATAACAGAACATCAAAATATTGAAAAACATCAATATGTTTTTATGGATGCAGTTAAATATTTTTCAAAAGACAACCTATTTTTGATCATGTGCATAGTATATGGTGGTTTATTCTTTTTAGAGGGTCTTATGCAATCTCAAATGGTAGTTTTTATAAAGCAGTATTTGTTATTGGATGATATGTATTATGCTTTTTATCAGAATTGCCTGCTTGTAGGAGTTGTAGTTGGGCAGATTGTATTGAGCAGATATGAAATGGTGCAAAAAGAGTTTTTTTGGGAAAAAGTTGGAATGGGTTTGATAGTGGCTTCGTTAGTTGGAATTTTTGTGTTTAAAAATATATGGTTTGGTGTATTATATGGTTTTGGACAGCCTTTGATAGTGACATCATGGTATGGATATTTTTATAAACATACACCGGGAGAACTTAGGGGACGCCTGTTAGCATTTACTAATATGTGTTTTGATAGCTTACATTTACTCGCGGTTGTAGTGGTATATTTTATATGTGACTATTTTATGCCGCAGCAAAGTCTGTTATTTACAGCAATGGTATTGACAATTGTATTATTAGCCACTTCAATAATACGAAAAAATAAAGTGGAGTAAAAAATATAATAACATTGCATAAAGTTAATAGAATTTTACAGAGGCAAATTATATCTGAGAAGATGAGAATTGCCTCTTTTTTAGTTGATCCATTATAACTATAGACTGTTAATATAAATAGTTGTATAATTTTATATAAATTTATAAGCTGACTACATTTATAGCCGACACCATTAAAAAGACATAGGAGTTACAGAAAATGTTTAGTAAGACAAAAGATGAATTAGTTAAATATAGAAAACTTAAATATTACAGGGATATCATGAAGATAAATATCATATTTTTTCTGTTCTTTATGTTGTCCGACAGTATGGAAATTTTCATTCCGCTGTATTTTAAGAAAAACGGACTTTCAGCAGTGACTTACGGAAGCCTCCAGTCGGTTACAACGATACTGCGTATGGCCGTTATATGGATCATGGCGAAACCGAAGATGAAAAATAAGCGCAGGATTCTGGAACTGTTTGTAGTAATAAATATGCTGCATTTCGGTTTCTTGTATATGAATGGAAAATTTTTCGCTTTTTACATCTTTGCGGTATTTATTTTGACGAGGACTGTTGTAAATACGGTGTTAAACCCATATCTGGCGAGGCTTCTGCCGAATGATTTTATGGGAATCGGGTTTGGTGTAAGAGATGTTTTCTTAAGTGTCGGCTGTGCGGCGGGGCTTTTTATATCGGGTTTTTTGGAGGAAAACCTGCTCTGGTTTTCGATATATATGATAGTGCTTCTGGCAGCCCTTTTGTTTATAATGATAAATACTAAATTCATAGAGATTGCAAAAGTTGATACAGATGACAGCGAGGATGATGAGGACGCAGAGAAAACACTCAAAAGCTGGCGGGATATACCAAAACGTATGAAGGTTAATTTTGTGATCATCGTTGCGATCGGCTGTCTGATAGCCTGCGGACTTGAGATACATACATATTCGGCAATGATCGGTGAGGATTTCGGCGTAAAAGCGCAGAACATATATAATCTTTATGCTTCATCAGTCATCATAACGGCAGCATTTTCGATTGGCGGTGGAATAATAATCGACCGCGTAAACTCAAAGATCATGTATCTGGCATACATTTTAGTGTGTTTTTTAAGCTGCTTTGTGCTAGTTTTCAGGACACCATATGCGTATGCGTTAAGCCTTGTATTTATTGGGATAAAGGGAGTTTTAGACAATGTGGAACAGACCTATTTTTTCAAAGCATATAAGGAATATGACATGGAAAAACTTTACTCGGTAAATACGATCATACAGATGATTCTGGCGATAGTGTCACCGATGGTATTTGGATTTTTATATGACGTAAACTTTAACCTGATGCTTATGGTTGGAATTGTATGTCTGGCGGCTGCAATGGTCGTAAGTTTTGGAATTGTGGATATAAATAGACAAAACAGATAAAGCATACTTAGCTAAAAATAGTGGAATACTTGAAAATGTAGCCTGCATATGCTACAATAGCGATAGCTAAGAAAAGATATGAGTGTCATGTAGACACAAAAATGCCCCTCAGTAGCAGCCACTACGGAGGGGCTTCTCATTTTGAACGGTTGAGAATCCGTCAGGTTAGTTGCCGCTATCGTCCCCGTCTAACCATTTGCAAATATAGTAGCCAACTATACTTGCCAGTACGGAAACAAGAAAAGATATGAATTCTGACATGTAGACACCCCATCTCTGTTGCCAGATTGGGTGCGGCAACGCAATGAGTATACCATAAGCCAATCAATTTGTCGAAATTATAATATGCACCTCTTACCGCATATTTTTGACCTGTTGGTTCATCTTGATTTACAAGGTGAACCTCTTTTTATATAATCTAATCATGAAAATACGAATGGAAATCGATGAAAACATAACTGAAGATGAGCTGGTGATACGGTGCGGCAGTTTAAGTGACGACGTCATCATACTGCAAAAGCAGATAATAGAGGCAATGAATACAAAAATGCAGCTTCATGTGATGAAACAAAAGTCAGAGTATCTGCTGACACTTGGTGAAATATTATTTCTGGAAACAGCGGATTCCTTTGTGGCAGTGCACACCGCAAAGGATATTTTCGAGACGAAACAGAAATTGTATGAGCTGGAGGAGCTTTTGCCGGGAAGTTTTATGAGAGTGTCAAAATCTACGATCATAAACACGGCAAAGATCAGATCCATAAGCAAAAACATCACCGGGGCAAGTGCTGTTGAGTTTGCCGGCTCGATAAAAAAGGCTTATGTTTCCCGAAATTACATTAAAGCATTAATGGAAAAATTAGAAGAAAAGAGGTTAAAGAAAAATGAGTAAGAAAGATATATACTGGGGATTTATCCTTATATTGATAGCATTATACATTGTTGTAAGCAGCGTAGGTCTTCTTCCGAAATTGCCGGTTGTAAAAATTGTGTTTACCATATTATTTGCGGCATGGGCAATAAAAGGATTGTGTACATTATCATCATTTGAATTTTTCGTGCCGGTCGGAATTTTAGGCTGCATGTATCAGAAAGCGCTGGGAATAGAATCGCTTGTACCATGGCCTTGGTGGCTTGCCATGATCCTTCTTGTTATTGGATTTGACATGGTTCTCAAAAATGTAAAAAAAAATAGAAAGTATAAAAAATTTCATGACAGTGTAAATGGGGGATATACACAGCAAAGTTATGCAAAATATTCCGGAAAAGTGGATAACTCGGCTGATGGAGCATATGTAAGTGTAAAAAATATGTTTTCAGAGACCAGCAAGTATGTGAATTCTACTAATTTTTCAAGTGCAGATATTGATAACAAGTTTGGACAGACAAACGTATATTTTAACAATGCTATAATGCCGGCAGGGGCAAATGGAAGCATAAATGTAGAAAACTCTTTTGGAGAAACAAATATATATATTCCGGGAACATGGCGTGCAGAAATTATAAGAAATGCAACATTCGGTGAAGTAAATGTACACGGACAGGGAAATAATGATATGGATGCACATTTTATAGTAATAAAGGCTGATTGTACATTTGGAGAAATTAATATATACTTTGAATAAGTATAGTCAGATGGACTATAAAATTTATTAATAAAAAGGAAGGGAAATAAAATGGGAAAAGTATTCTTATTCTCGGCCATGTTTTCACTTATATTTTTTGTAGTGGAACTGGCAATTATAACTGTTATGATCGTAGCTACATGGAAGCTGTATAAAAAGGCTGGTGAGCCTGGATGGGCGGCAATCGTACCTTTTTATAACTCATACATCATGTATAAGATTTCAGGAAAAAAGAATTTGTTCTGGGCAAGTCTTGTATGCGGCATAGGTACTGCTATTTCATATGCTGTGATGTTAATTGAGGCATATGAACCAGATCCGTATTACTATGGGGCTAGGTATAGAGGTGGACAGTTTTATTCATATAGTTATGGAGATCCGGACATAAATGTCGCATTGATTGGAGTTTGTGCGGTTTTATTATTAGTATTTGCTATAGCTTCACTTGTATTACGCATACTCATGTGTATCGGTCTTGCAAAATCATTTGGACATGGTGGAGGATTTGCATGCGGACTTATTTTTCTGAACATTATATTTATCTGTATATTGGGATTTAGCAAGGAGTTCGTATACATCGGACCAAATGGAACCCCATATGGCAGCTCAAATATGTATGGTCAGAATCCATATGGTCAGCCAAATAACCAGAATATGTATGGTGGAAATATGTATGGCCAGAATCCATACGGCCAGCCGGATAACCAGAATATGTATGGTGCAAATATGTATGGCCAGAATCCATATGGCCAGCCGGATAACCAAAATATGTATAACCAGAATGCATATAGTCAGCAGAATAATCAGAATGTGTATAACCAGAACACATATAGTCAGGCGGCTGATCAGAATATATCTGATCAGAATCAGCTTTCACAGCAGGCAGGTCAGTCTGCTCCGCAGGATCAGGCAAGACCGTGGAATGATATATATAACCAATAATTATAGTGAAAAGTTGTATTATTCCTTGACATATGGTTTCACAGTACTATAATACATATTATCAAAAGAAATTTATAAATATTGTTCACCAAAATTCGTTGACGAGAACAATGCCGAGTTTTGATCTATTTTCAGAGAGCCTGTGTATGGTGTGAACAGGTAATGATCAGATTTTGGATATCCTCTCTAAGAAGCAGGCTGAATGCATAGTATATGCCAGTAAACCTCGCCGGTGTCCACCGTTATATGGATAGCATATGTTGGTATGTAAAGTGTCGCATTCTTATGCGGAATCAGGGTGGTAACGCGGATTATATTCGTCCCTTTTCAGATTTATTTCTGGAAAGGGATTTTTTTATCCCAAAGAGTTTTAGTGGACAGAAAATGTTAAGGAGGCATTGTAATGAAAGCATTACAAAAAGTAAGCAAATTTTTATCAGATTATACTTCAATAGTAGTTATAGCTATTGCAGTGGTAACATTTTTTATTCCAAATATGATGGCATGGGTAAATCAGATGTTATTTGTTGATCCCGTGTCAAATAAATTCACAAGTCAGTCTATAATAATCGGTATCATAATGTTCAGCATGGGTCTTACACTCACAACGCAGGATTTTAAAATACTGGCACAAAGACCATTTGATATATGTGTAGGTGCTATAGCACAGTATCTTATAATGCCGTTTTTGGCATTTGGAATCTCAAAAGTGCTTGGACTTTCGGATGGGATCGCACTTGGACTCATCCTTGTAGGCTGTTGTCCGGGAGGTGTGTCATCAAATATCATGTCATATCTTTGCGGAGGAGATGTAGCATTCTCTGTAGGGATGACTACAGTATCTACAATATTATCACCATTTATGACACCGCTTCTTGTATCTTTCCTTGCAAGCGGAACACATATTTCAATCAAAGCACTTCCGATGTTTGTATCTATCGTTGAGACTGTAATACTTCCCGTAGCGGTTGGATTTTTACTCAACTATTTACTTGGAAAGAAGAAAGCATTTGCAGAGGCTCAGAAGGTTATGCCGGGCATTGCAGTTCTTGGTCTTGCATGTGTAGTTGGTGGTGTTGTATCATCACAGGGTTCTAAATTCTTTGAATCAGGAGTTGTTATATTTGTAGCAGTTCTTTTACACAATGGTCTGGGTTATCTTCTTGGTTATGGTGCAGGAAAGCTTGTCGGAATGAATACGGCAAAGAAAAGAACTATTTCTATAGAGGTAGGAATGCAGAATGCCGGACTTGCCACAAATCTTGCCACAACAACAGCACAGTTTGCATCTACACCGGAATCAGCTATAATCTGTGCGGTATCATGTACCTGGCATTCGATTTCAGGAACACTCCTTGCCGGAGCCTTTGCCCTTAAAGACAAGATGGCTGCAAAAAAAGCAGATGAGGCGGCTGATGGTAATACAGTGGATGGAGCAAATGCATAATTTTTAATAAATACATCCCCCCAAGGGGCTTGTGAGAGAAAGCTGGGCTTGTTAGAATAAGCTCAGCTTTTTTTGCGAACACATATTTTATCTGGAGGGAATAAATGAGAAAAAGAAGTATTGAAAAAAAATGTGCAGCCATACTGTTTGCTGCATCGCTTAGTCTGGGTGTGGCAGCGTGTGGAACAACGGACGGCGGTTATGACAGCTCTGAGGGCGGAGCCAAAACAGCATCGGGCAGTGAGTGGGATATGACTAACACTATAGTATATGGTTCGAACGATTATACCCGTATAAATCCGGCAATGGATGAGCATGGGGAGATAAATGCCCTGCTTTTTGACGGGCTTACAGATCATGATGGAGATAATCAGGTCGTTCCGCGCCTGGCAAAAAGCTGGGATTATGATGAAAGCACATATACATATACATTTCATCTGGAAGAGGGTGTGAAATGGCACGATGGTCAGCCGTTTACAGCAGATGATGTAAAATTTACGATAGAGGCGATAATGAATCCTGACAACGGATCGGAAAATGCGCCAAACTACGAGGATGTAGAGGAAATAAATGTAATTGACGACTACACAGTTTCCTTTAAACTAAAGGCTCCGAATGTGGCATTTCTTGATTACATGACAATGGCGATCCTGCCAAAACATCTTCTCGAGGGAGAGGATATGCAGGAGTCGGACTTCTTTAGAAATCCGGTTGGAACAGGTCCATACAAACTGGAAAGATGGGATGACGGGCAGGCGATCATTTTAAAGAAAAACGAAGATTATTTTGCAGGAGCGGCAAATATAGACAGAATTGTCTTTAAAATTGTTACTGATGCGAATGCGAGAGCGCTCCAGCTTAAATCGGGAGAGCTTAATCTGTCACAGGTCACACCAAAAGATGCGGCAAACTTTGGAAGTAATGACGGATACACAGTCTATGATATGAAAACATCTGATTACAGGGGAATATTATATAATTTTGCGAATGAATACTGGAAAGAAAATTCAGATCTGATACCGGCTATCAATTATGCAATAGACAGGCAGGCGATAGTAGATGCGGTGCTTTTGGGACACGGAGAGATAGCTTACGGCCCGTTACAGAGAAATAAATATAATAATGAAAATGTAGAACATTATGATTTTGATCTGGAAAAGTCAGCAGAAGCGTTTGAGGCGGCCGGATGTAAAAAAGATGATGATGGATACTGGACAAGAAACGGGCAGCGAATAGGATTTACTATAAATGCATCACCGGATGATCAGGTCAGGATCGATATGGCGCAGATAGCAGCGCAGCAGCTCCGTGAGGCGGGACTTGATGTAAAAGCTGATGTGCCGGCTGAGGGAATCGACTGGGGCGGACAGGAATGCTGCATAATCGGCTGGGGATCACCATTTGATGCGGACGATCATACATATAAAGTTTTCGGTACGGATAAAGGTGCAAATTATTCCGGATATTCAAACAAGCTTGTGGATGAATATCTGACAAAGGCGAGGGAGACAGATGACGAGACATTAAGAGCTGGATATTATGATAAATTCCAGGAAGAACTGGCAAAAACACCGGCATATACATTTTTCTGCTATATAGATGCAATGTATGTAGCAGATAACGGCATAAAAGGAATTAATAAAGATACGGTACTGGGGCACCATGGAGTGGGCATATTCTGGAATGTCTGTGAATGGACGATGGAATAAACTGTCTAAAAATACTGATGCTTGAAAAAGAATATAATAATATCCCCCCATAGGGCTTGCCGACCTGTAAACATGCTGATATCATTACGCATATGAACATGAATACACCGCAAATATTAAAAGTAGAAAATTTAAAAGTGGTTTTTGATTCTGCAAAAGGATACATTACAGCAGTAAAAGATGTAAATTTTGCACTGCGTAAAGGGGAAATCCTTGCTCTTGTCGGCGAGTCGGGAAGCGGAAAAACAGTACTGTGTAAAAGTCTCATGGGGCTTTTGCCGGGAAATGCATTATGTACCGGAACTAAGAGTAAAGGTTTGCGCTACGCTATGATTTTTCAGGATCCGCTCACGGCACTTGATCCATCTATGAAAGTAGGCAGACAGATTGCGGAGGCAATTTATATTTATGAAAAAAGCTGTGGTAGAAAGCCGGTCAGATTGCAGGTTAACAGAAGGGTTATAGAACTTCTTGAAACAGTGGGAATTGATAATGCAGAAGAAAGAAGCCGGATGTATCCACATGAGTTTTCAGGTGGAATGAGGCAGAGAGTTGTAATTGCGATAGCACTGGCGGCAAAACCACAGATACTTTTGGCAGATGAACCTACAACTGCGCTTGATGTGAAAACACAGGCGCAGATTCTTGCGTTATTGGGGAATCTAAGGGAAAAACTTCAAATGTCGATCATACTTGTTTCCCATGATCTTAGGGTGGTAAGACAGATTGCCGACAGGGCAGCAGTCATGAAGGATGGAGAAATTGTAGAAATTGAATCAGTGGACAGGATATTTGAAAAACCAAAGCATGCATACACAAAGGAGCTTCTGGAAGCATCAAACGCAGTCCACGCAATAGATAATGATATAAAAAACGAGAATAAAACGAATAAAAATGATGGAAATATAAATGATAATGCAGCAATTTTAGAGATAAATCATCTGTCACATTCTTTTAAACTCGGAAGAAAAAGCAGAAAAACAGTATTTACGAATCTATCTTTTTCAGTAAATAAAAATGAAATAATAGGGCTTATCGGGGCATCCGGCTCAGGAAAGTCAACATTGGCAAAATGCATAATGGGGATAATCAAACCGGAAAAAGGTGTTATAAATTTTATCGGGCAGCAGGGACGGAAGAATGATGGCAGTATACAGATTGTATTTCAGGATTCAACGTCAAGCCTTGATCCGCGCATGAAGATCGCCGATATAATCGCAGAACCGCTTAGAATAAACCACATAAAAACAAAACGGAAGGGCGCAAGAGAAGAGGCTGCATTTCAGCTTAAATATGTCGGATTGGATCAAAGTTATCTGGACAGGTATCCGGCAGAATTGTCAGGTGGACAGCGTCAGCGTGTAGCGATAGCGAGAGCACTTTGCACGGAGCCGGAGCTGCTCATAGCGGATGAGGCATTATCAGCACTTGATGTATCGACGCAAAAGCAGATAGTGGAACTATTCAGGCATATAAGACAGGAACATGATTGTACGATCCTGTTTATCTCCCACGATTTAGAACTTGTAAATAGTCTGTGTGATAGGATTATAAAAATAGATGATAATTAATGATAAAAAAATAAAACCGGGAATTTTATATTTTTCAAAGAAGTTTGCTATTTTTGTTTTAAGTGTAATTATTCTCTCCGTGATCGTATTCTGGATATCGAGGCTTACGCCTACAGATCCTCTGCAATCCTATTATGGGGAGCGCACAGAAAAAATGACCGTAGAACAAAAAGCAGCAGCGCGCGAAAAACTCGGGCTGAACGATCCAATCCCGGTGCAGTATGTACGCTGGATAGAGGAGGCTGTGCGTGGAGATTTCGGGATATCGTACAAATACAAGCAGCCGGTGCTTGCGGTTATACAGGGCAGGGCAGGAAATACGATCATACTTGGCGGAATCGGATTTTTACTTACTTTTGCAGTGGCATTGGCAGTCGGGATGTTGTGCGCAAGGCATGAGGGCAGCATATTTGACAGGATAATGTGTAAAGCGGGAACTTTTTCAAGCTGTATACCGGAATTCTGGCTGGCACTCGTTCTGATATTACTGTTTTGCGTGACATGGAAGATACTGCCAAGCAGCGGAGCATATACAATAGGAAAAGAAAGCAGTCTGGCAGACCGCATAAGACATCTTATCCTGCCAATGCTTGTGATAGTGCTGGGACATCTGTGGTATTACGCATATATGATAAGAAATATGCTTATAGACGAAGGAAAAAAAGACTATGTGCTTTTATGCCGCTCAAAAGGGCTGAAAAGAAACCAGATAATTACAAGGCACTGCCTTAGAAACATACTTCCGGAATATATAAGCATGATGGCGGTGTCAGTGCCGCATATACTTGGCGGGACATACATAGTGGAAATGGTATTTTCTTATCCCGGACTTGGAACACTTTCGTATGAAAGTGCCAGATATGCTGATTACAATATGCTTATGGTAATGTGCCTTCTTACAGGGATCATAGTTATATTCAGCAATATGCTGGGACAGATCATAAGCGAGCAGATAGATCCAAGGGTGCACATATGAAAACACATGAAATAGGAAAAAAAATAAAAAATAATAAAGAAATAAAATATGATAAAAGGACAAAATATGATAAAAATGGGTTTCCGGTGGTATCAGTGGCGGTTCTGGCATTAATAATTTCCGGCTGCTTATTTGCAGACCTTATCACGACAAGAGAGCCTGGATATATGGATCTGGCAAACTATACAAAGGCTCCCGGAACTGAATTTTTATTCGGAACCGACACTATGGGGCGGGATATATTTTCCTGCATATGGTATGGTGGAAGAGTGTCTATATCGATAGGGATAATCTCTACTATAATATCCACAGTGATAGCGGTCATATATGGATCGCTAAGTGCGATGGCAGGGGATATAGCAGATACGTGCATGATGAGATTTGTGGAGATACTTTTGTCGATACCAACCCTGCTCCTTGTAGTTTTTTTACAGGCGGTGATGGGAGATGCGACCGTCGCATCTATCTCGGTAGTTATCGGGCTTACAAGCTGGTGCAGCATCGCAAAGATCGTCCGCACAGAAGTAAAAAAGCTAAAAAACAGCGAATATGTCATCGCCGCAAAATGTATGGGAGGCGGTTTTGGGTACATACTCCGCAGGCATCTTGTGCCTAACTTTATACCATCGATTATGTTTATGGTGGTCATGAATGTAAGAGCGGCGATTGTTGCCGAATCAACTTTAAGTTTCATGGGGATCGGACTTCCGGTTGAGGTGATCTCGTGGGGAAGCATGCTCTCACTCGCACAAAATGCACTTATGACAGATGCGTGGTGGATAATAATAATACCGGGAGCATTTCTCGTTACATTTCTTATGTGCCTTACGAACGTGGGACACTGGATACAAAGCAGATAATAAATTGTAATTCAAAGCACAATCCGCTATACTATAGCTATAGTACAGCGGATTTTATTTTTTGGAGGATCTTATGGCAGCTACTAAAAAAATACCTGTAGGAATTGAAAATTTTCAGGATATGAGAAAGTTTAACTTTTATTATATAGATAAGACGAATCTTATAGAACAATTATTGGATAACTGGAGCAAGGTAACATTATTTACGCGTCCGCGCAGGTTTGGAAAGACTCTTAACATGAGTATGCTGCGCTCATTTTTTGAACTTGGCACAGATAAATCCCTGTTTGACGGTCTGTATATATCTAAGAATAAAGAACTGTGTGAAGAACATATGGGAAAATATCCGGTCATATTTTTTTCGTTAAAGAGTGTAGAAGGACTAAAGTTTGAAAATGCAAGATATCGTATTATTGAGATGATAGGAAGAGAAGCCCAGCGATACGAATTTTTAGCAGAAAGTGATAAACTATCGGATAATGAAAAAGCGCAGTACAAGGCACTTATTGCCTTAGATAACGGTAAATATACTATGGATGATGATATTTTGATATCCGGTATCCAGATGTTATCACATTTATTATATAAACATTACGGACAAAAAACAGTTATCTTAATAGATGAATATGATGTCCCTTTAGATAAGGCATTTGAGAATGGATATTATAAAGAGATGGTTTCACTTATCAGAGGTATTTTTGGGATGGCTTTAAAGACTAATGACAGTTTGCAGTTTGCGGTTTTAACAGGGTGTCTGAGGATTTCCAAAGAAAGCATTTTTACAGGCTTAAATAACTTTGAGGTGTTATCTATTTTAAATACGCAGTATGATGAAGCCTTCGGATTTACAGATGGGGAGGTTAAACAGATACTTGAAGATTATGATTTATCGGATCGCTATCCGGATGTAAAAGAGTGGTATGATGGTTATCATTTCGGGAACACCGATATATACTGCCCGTGGGATGTTATACGATATTGTAAAAATCTGTGTGCTGACCCTGCCGCTTTGCCGGAGGATTTCTGGTCAAACTCAAGTGGAAACGCCATGGTTCGGAGATTTATAGATAAGGCGGATATCAGGACAAAAAATGAGATAGAGCGTCTTATCGCCGGGGAGGATATAGAAAAAGATATATCACAGGAACTTACATATGATGAGATCGATAAAAGCATAGAAAATCTGTGGAGTGTACTTTTTACCACAGGATATCTGACCCATAAGGGCTGCACAGAAAGTGGCAGATATCGTCTGACAATACCAAACAAAGAAGTCAGAAATCTTTTTATCCGGAAGATTAGGGAATGGTTTGGCGACGTAACAAGGAATGACGGAAAAACCTTAGAAGAATTTTGCAATGCATTTGTAGATAGAGATCCGGGAAAAATAGAGCAGATCTTTGGCGATTATCTATGGAACACGATCAGTATAAGGGATACCGCCACGGCAAAAGCTAAAAAAGAAAACTTCTATCATGGTATTCTGCTTGGTCTTTTGGGCTATAAGGCAAGCTGGCTTATAAAGTCAAATGCAGAATCCGGAACAGGCTACAGCGATATTCTGGTCGAAGTGCCGGATAACAGGACAGGAATCGTAATAGAACTTAAATATGCCGAGGATGGCGATATGGATTCTGCCTGCAGCAGGGCTTTGGAGCAGATAGAGGAAAAAGAATATGTGGATAAGCTCAGGCAGGATGGCATGCGCAACTTTATCAGGTATGGAATAGCCTGTTTCAAGAAGGACTGTAAGGTGGTTATAGGGGAATAACATTACCAAATAGCACCGAAATGTTACCAAATAGCACATATTTATTGAATATATATTTTTTTAGGATATGATAATGATTAAGCAGAATGGTAAATGTAGTTATATTGCATAGTAGGAGGTAAAGCGTTTTATGCTAAAGTATATAAAGAAAATATTTTTTTAATAATATATGTTTTAGGAGCTGTTGAGGGTGTCTGGGGTAATTTAGCCACAAATAATCATAATGATCCATGGAATAAGTGGTTTAAAAAATCAACAAATCAGTTTTAGAATACCATTAAAAGGAATGCAATATATGCAAAGCGAAGATATAAAAGTAGCAATATGCGATGATGAAGAATTTTACAGAAGTCAGCTTGAGGATATGGTAAGTGTATATGGAAATGAGATGGATGTTAATGTAAGTATAGATCTGTATGGCAATGCAAAAGAACTCATGAATAATATACTTTCTAAAAGTAAGGAATATGATTTATTGTTCCTTGATGTGGAAATGCCTGGTATGACAGGAATTGAGATGGCTGATGCATTAAGAAAGATCGATCCATGGGTGTGCATCTCTTTCGTGACGAGCTACGATGCATTTGCGATACAGGCATTCAGACTGGATGCACTTGATTATGTTATGAAACCGATAAAATATACACAGGTAAAGCACATTATTGAAAAAGCAAGGATTCAGATTGATTATCGTAAAAATGCACAAAAAGCTGAAAAGAGATATTTAAAAATTAAATCAGGATATGAAGATGTTCTAATAGACCTTCAAAATGTAATATATATAGAAAAACGCAGAAATCAGTGTGTATTTCATAAAAGGGATGAAGAAATCAGCTGCTATGAGCCGCTAAAAAAGATATATGAGAAACTGGATCATGATATGTTTATGTATACACATCAGGGTTATATAGCCAATTTTAATCATATTAAAGAAGTAAAAAAAGATGTGGTATGCTTTGGCAGAGGGATGGAAGTTCCTTTGAGCAGGAGATACCATGATCAGATAAAGGAACTTCATCTGGACAAGATCAGGAGAGCATATAAAGATCAGAAGGAGCTGGAAAAATAAAATTGGAGCATAGAAATATAGCAATATGTGACAAAAGAGAAGAAAATACTATCATGTTTAAACAGATGATAAATGTTTTTGGAAATGAAGAGGATATTGATATCAATGTAATAACATATGACAATGCAGATAATCTGAAAAATGATCTGAGTGGAGGAAAACAATTAGATATATTGATATTAAATGCCGAATTTCCGGGAATGTGGCGTATGGATGTTATAGACTGGATGCAAAATATAGACAAAGATGTGCAAATATGCTTTATAATGGGCGATGAGGACTGCTATCTTGGCAGTTTTTATAAAGCAAAGGTCTGGAACTTTTATAAACCCTACAAATACAGGGAGTTTAAATATATATTAGAAGAAATAGAGTATGAAATATGCAGAAAAAGAACTCCACAAGAGGCTGAAAACAGGTATATGGAGATAGAAAGTGCACCGCATAATGTTGTTATTGATCTATGCAGGGTTAAAAATATACAAAAAAGAGGGAAAAAGTGTATATTTTACAAAGTCGATGGAGAACAGGTGTGCTATGAGCCTCTGAAAAAAATTTATTCGAGACTCCATGAGAACACCTGTGTTGCATTTAATTATAATTAGGGATCTCTGCTTTTACGCTAAAATATCCGTCAGTATAAGAAAAATCAATTTGTCCGTTAAGGTTTGAAACGACTTTACGTACATTTTTTATGCCTATTCCATGAGGTAAGACCTTGTCATTTTTGGTAGATGTAAATTCACCATTGTTTTCTATAATATTTCCGAAGTAGGAATTTTCAATAACTATATTCATATAAGATCCGGTCTGAGTAAGGGCAAATCTGATCCAGCCATGCCCGCACTCAGAGGCGGCTTTTATCGCATTATCAAACAGATTACCTATTATGGTCGTAATTGAAAAATCGTCAATATTAATATCGGGTGTACTTATATTAATATCACATCTGATATTTTGTGACTTTGCTATTTTCTCTTTTTCAGCTATGAGAGCAGAGACGATATGAGAGCCTGAATCTACAGTATTTGTCAGAGAAAGATCATCTGCAATACGATTAATATAGGCACATATGTGATCTGTTTCGTTTTTTGCTGCATATCCATAGAGTATAATTAAATGGTTTTTCATATCGTGTCTTAAAGAATGAAGCTGTTTTAACTTATCATCAATCTGCACCGAATATTCCTTTTCCATTTTGTCAAGTTCCAGTTTGATCCGGTAATTAGTGTTTTCTTCAATGACTGCCAGAAATTTATCATATAGTGAAATACAAATGATAATAAGTACAAAAATAGTAGCAAAAATAGCTGAAAGCACATAAGATTCCGGAAGTGAATAGCAGATGAACAAGGTTATATAACTTAACAATAAACAAATACTTAAAATAGTAATATTAAAGAGTAACAAATAGATGTTCTTGATAGTATTTGATTTGAAAAGATTGCGATATAAACAATAAATAACATAAGTTATTATTTCAACAAGAATGGATTTGTAATCCTGATAGATCGCATTGTCATATAACAATTGAGCATCAGAAAATAGCAGGCTATGTAAAAAACATATTATAGCAGAGGCTATATGGAGTAATATTTCAAATTTTATGAGAATTATAATGCTTTGTTTAAGGTTAAAATTTGACAGGTAATAAAGAGTCAAAAAGAAAAAGATATTAGAAATAATTAAGTCAAATCTTGATAATGGGATAATAGAATATAGTGAAGCAAGTGTAAAGACAACAATTTTTCGTCTCATGGAAAGGACAGTATGCATATTATTTTCTGAAAAGCGAAATAAAAACAGTATGATTATAAGGTTGTTAATTAAAGAAAAATATAGTTTATAAATTGAATACATACTTGTAGCCTCCACAATATTATATGTTTATTATAAAGAAATTAAATCAGAGATTAAAGTGGTTTTTATAATTTGTTGCCAAATAGCACCGAAATCTTACCAAATAGCACTAAAGCATTGAAATGGTAAATGCATGATGATATGTTTAATCTCGAAAGGAGAAAAGCGATGTTTGTTGAATTAGACGAAAGAGAATTGATGAAACATGATGGAGGCGGAATGTTACTTTCTGCTTGGGATTTATGCCATGCAATTGAAAAATTTATAGGCAAAAATTTCAGATGAATTCGGGAGGAGAATAGATGATGAAAACAACAGAAAGATTGGTAACAATGAATAACACCATGCTTATGCAGGTTAATGGAGGATGCGTAACAGGACCATTAGTTAATCCCATAAAGTATCTGATTGGAAAAATTAGAAATTGGCTTTATAAAACATAGTCGATATAGAATATGTAGTACTGCTGTTGTACTACAAGATAATTAAATATGGTATGAGGCAAGAAATTGCTTTATATATATTCTCAACAATGCGCATAAGAGAAATAATAATATAAGAAAGAGAGATGGAAATATGAATCTTGAAGTAAACAATCGTTTTACTGAAATGACAATGAATGAGACTATGACAACAGATGGTGGAAAAGGGTTAGGCTGGATCGGGTTGCTTCAGCCAGCGTATGACTTCATATGTGGAGTAGTTGATGGTTTTAAAAAACCGTGCAGAAAATGTAAATAGTAGGGAGGATATTGAATATGTTTTGTGAACTGACAAAAAACGATATGTTGAATATTGATGGTGGGAAAAATGTGTTCCATTTAATGGGATATTATGTAGGACGGATTATTCATTATTATTGTGAGGGTGTATCACATATATACGGATAATATTATGGAAGGTAACCTAAAATAGTATTTATTTTAGGTTACCTTATGAAAAGGAAATAATCTAAGAATGAAAAAAATTAGTCGAATAAGTGGAGCTTTGCTTATATCTATGTTGTTGTCAAGCATATTGAGCGGTGTAGTATTAGTTATTATGGGAACTTTAAATTTACCACTGGATGTGCAATCAATTAAGGTTATCTGTGGTAGCATCGCCAGCGTGGGATATTTTTATTTTTTTAGGCTTTTTACTAAAGAATTCGAGAAAATCGATATAAATGAAATATCGTTAAATAAAAAAATTTCGGTTTGGGAAGGCATCGGATATTTGCTCGTTTTATTGGGTGGCACAACAATATTGTCAGAAATTACGGATATTATACTTGAGTTTATTAAGCGATATCTGTTTCATACAGAAAATGTGGGTGTTGTTGAAAATTATATAGGAAATGTACCGGCATGGATACTCCTTGTATGTGTTGTAATCATTTCGCCTGTATTTGAAGAACTATTATTCAGAAAGGTGCTGTTGGAAGAATTACTTTCATATGGCAAGGTTACAGCAATTTTAATAAGCAGTATGCTTTTTGGTATGTTACATGCAAATCTGGAACAGTTTTTATATACCATTTTTATGGGAATAGTGTGTGCAAATATTGTACTTATTACAGGTAAAGTAAGGTATGCGATTTATCTGCATATGGCATTTAATTTATTTGGAGCGATAATATCGGGTTATATACCGAGCGGGAGATATACAATTTTAACAGAAATTATATTTGTAATAAGTGCTGCCATAATAGTGATACTTAAAGCCAAAACAG
>JABLTO010155109.1_pt1 | contig 63559 bp, 51 predicted proteins | sample 7160091 | NCBI WGS metagenome assembly JABLTO01 (sample SAMN14651225, study PRJNA627086) | human gut metagenome | isolation source: feces | host: Homo sapiens
CATCAGAATAACAGTGTCATTTCCAAATTGAAGAGTAATGTGCCGCTTACAAAGGATGACATTGAAATGCTTGAAAAAATTTTGTGGAGTGAAGTTGGGACAAAGGATGAATATACCGCCGAATACGGTGAAAAACCCCTTGGCGAGTTTGTTCGCGAGATTGTCGGTCTTGATATGAATGCTGCAAAAGAAGCGTTTGCTGAATTCCTTAATGATGCAAATCTTGACGCAAAACAAATTTATTTTGTGAATCAAATTGTAGAATACATTGTCCATAATGGAATGATGAAAGATTTATCTGTACTTCAGGATGCGCCGTTTACGGATAAAGGCAGTGTTGTTGAAATCTTTACAGATCTTTCTGTATGGGCAGGGATTCGCAAGGTTATTGAGACGATAAATATGAATGCAGCGGCATAAAAAAGTTTTAAAATAACTGTGAAAAGCATAATGAGCAGATTCTTGATTATATGGATTCGCCATTTGAGTAATAAGAAATATTTTCAAAACCCCTTGTAAAACTACAAATATTATGTTAATATATAGATGCTAACAAATTGATAACAGACAGCTCAGAACACAAAATAATTAAAAGATTTTAGGCGGAAACAGCGAAGAAAACGGCTTAAAATCAGGTGACAAAGCAAAAAGCACAATATAACGCATCGAGTGGGAATAAACGAATTGTCACCGGGCAAAACGATTTTTAAAAAATTTAATACCCCAATAGACCTTAGAAGCTAAACTTTTAAGGTCTAATTTTTTTATAGCACGGTTAAATAAACCTCATAAGTACGGCATTTTTGACAATAAAATAGAAGTTTTATTGTAATTTTGAATTTTGTAAATGCTCAAAGTAGGGGCAAGATTTTTTTACAAAATGGGTTTGCCCTTTAACAATTGACATTTTGTAACTTTTTACAAATTGCCGCAAACCTTGATTTTACAAAGCTAGCGACGATTTTTCTTTTTGTGAATTTTCGTGTTGTAGACTAAATTTTTGTATGTAGTCAAAACTTTTTGACTACATAATTGATTACAAATTCATTCACACAAAAAGATAAATCGTGCATGAATAACTATCTGATAGGCTTAAATCATTTTGAATATGCATAAAAACTTTTGTCTTGCGTGGTTAAAAAATATCCGCTATTTTTTTAAAAATGGGTGGAAAATTTTAAAAACTTGTGATATCATATCATGTGGTATTATGAATCAAAAGGGTTTTAGGACAGTAAATATAAAAACAGGGAATCTGTTTGACGTTGCCGCGCGGATCGCCGAAGGGACATCATGAAAGTTTTAATTTTGGAGGGCGGAATTTCCGCTTTCACTGTGCGAAACGATGCGGCAACCTGTAAGGAGAGAGAAAATATGAAAATTTGTAAAATGGCAATATCGTCTGTTGCGGTGCTTTTGGTGCTGCTGTGCGCGGCCGCAATACCGATGTGCGTTTCGGCGGAAGAGGCGGCAATTGTGACTGCCGGTGGCAGAGCCTTTGTCGGAAACGGTCTGCCGGGTGTTGCGATGGTGGCGTCGTATGACAAGCGCGGAAGGCTTATGCGGCTTGAGACAAAGCCGGTAGCGAAGGACTGCATCGCAAGGCTTGATGCCAAAACGGGCGACAAGGTTATGTTTTGGGACGGACTTGGCACAATGAATATGCTCTCAAATGCGGTTACGGTAACCGAGGATAAGACGAAAGGTGACGGAGGAAATTACGACAAAGCCGTGTACGAGAGAGCGGTGCAAAGCGCGCTTTATGATGCGCTCGGCACAAAAAAGGGCGAGGGCATGACGGAACTTCAAAAAGCCCTGGCGCTTCATGACTGGCTTGTCATGAATTGTCAGTATGACACGACAGTAAGGAGGCCGTATGTGCATAGTGAGTACGGCGCCATTGTGAATGGCTTTGCCGTTTGTGCCGGTTATGCGAAAGCGTATAACGATTTGCTCAGCAGGGTTGGAATCAAGGCAACATACGTGACGGGAATGAAGCCGTTGAAACCCGGTACGAATCCCCAGCCTCACGCCTGGAGCCGTGTTACCATTGACGGAGTATGGTATTACGTTGACGTTACGGCGGATGATCCTGTGCCGGATCAGCCCGGGAACGTTTGCCGTTCGTTCTTTTTAGTCAGCGATGATGTGCTGAATGCGAACGACTATGACGGTTTTACCACGCATTGCACGGATAAGAGGTATGAAAAATACGATCTGTTGACCGGTTTTTACATGGCCTTTATGTGGAACGAGAAGCTGCAGCGTTTTTACTATATCGATCTGGATAAGGTGAAAACCACCGCCGACTTTACCGAAACGATGGCACCTTCGTCCGAGGAAAACGGAGCAAAGCCGAGCAGCTGCTTTATCACGAACGACGGCAAATATCTTTGCTTTTTCAGACCCGGTTTTATAACGAGCCAGGCAACCGTGTATCTTTATAGCTTTGCAACCGATGAATATTACACCCATGCCATCCGGGATATCAAAGATGTTGTTCACTGCCGCATCAGGCAGAACGGGGACAATATCGAGGTTGGATGGGACTACTACAAAAACGAAATACCGATTGGTATGAAGGCAGAGGTTACCATCCCGTTTCCGTCCAATCTGAAGAAACGCAATGTCACCTTTGACCCGAATTACAGCGGCGGAAAAATAACAAGCTGCGAATATCTCGACAGCAATTGGAGAAACGGCGACGGCTCGTTTGACGAACCGGACAGAGGCGAGCTTACCTTTGGCGGCTGGTATACCCAAAAAGACGGCGGAACGAAGGTTGATCGCTTTGAGGATATTCCGGGCGACGACGTGACGCTTTATGCGCACTGGTGGGGCGCGTGGAAGATGTCGGAAGAGCCGACGCTGACCGAAAGCGGAAAGGCAGTCCGCGCCTTAGAGGGCTACCCGGACGTAACCGAAGAAATCAGCATCCCGAATTTATCGGACACCTCCGTGTGGGAAAAGCGGCAGCTCAAAGAGGCGACAATCAGGCAGGAGGGGCGGGTGATGTACACCTCGGTATATGGCAGGGTATTTGTTACGCTGCCGAAGCTGAAGCCGGAGGCCTATGGCATTGAATACCGGGACGGCAAGGTGTATATTATCGTCCTGGAAGAAGACGAATATACCTATCAGCTTATCTTTGCGTCGGACGGCAATGTCAGACCGTGGAATATCACCACAACGGGTGCCGGAGAGTGGCCGGTGATGTTTCCGCCGCGATTTACGCCGAGCGGAACACTGAAGGTAACTCTTTATGACAACCAAGGGAATGAACTTTGTGCCGCCCAATTTGATGTATCGTGATTTGATAAAGCGGAAATCCAAGCCCGGTTTTGGGAGCGGATCTCCGCTTTTTGCCTGTCGGTTCGGCGTGAGACGCACGGCAAAGACAATAAATCAAAATATTCCGAAATAACGCCGATGAAGGTGAGATGGGATTCACCCGATCACCGAAAGGTTTGGCGAAGATAATCCACACTTGCCGCGTCCTGGCGGATGTTTTGTGCAAGATCCTCGTTCTCGTTTTCGACCACAAACCATTTTGGCATACCGCCCTCGCGTACGGTTGCTTCAAAATCAACAAGACCGCTGCCCACCGCTTTTATTTTCTATAAAACATCAAATAATACATTTAAAACATCGAAAATTCTAACATATCCCATCTTGGTTGTCAATCGGCGCTTTCTGTCCCGGTACAAAATTTTGATGCTTTTCTTTTTCTTTATTTTTCTTTTCTATGCTATCCTTTATTTTACTTTACTTTACTTTGCTTTACTTTGCTTTACTTTGCTTTGTGGCATTATTTTCGTTTTGCGGGGGTTTTTTCCGGGAAAAACCAGGGTTTTTACCGCGGAAACCTCAAACGCAGGCATGGCAAAGGCGCACTCTGAGGTTTTGAGCGGGTTCGGACGTTTTTTTATTTTTTTACAGTATAACACGGTGTGCGTGACACGGCGTGCCATCTTTTACCATTGGCATGACAAATCGGGCAGCGGCATATTTTGGAATGATCACAAAGCCAAAAGCGTATGATACAGCCGCTTTTAAAGCCGCTGATTTTTATGCGGCAAAAAATATGACTTCCGCTATTGATAAATAAAAGAAAATATGATATAATGATTCAATGGTGTGAGCGTTTGGGCATGGGCGCATCGGTATCGGACGGACAATGGTAGCAATGAAAAAAGCGACGGGTTTTCACGATGGCCCTATCGGATTATCCTTAACCGACACGGCGTGCCAAAACCGTTTCACGTTTTGCAGAAAAAACAGTATGATAAATAGGAAAAACGGTGCAAATCGTTTTTGTGGGTGTGAAAACACCGATCAATCAAGGAGATGTGAGATAAAATGAAATTAGGTATCGTGGGACTTCCGAATGTAGGAAAAAGTACGCTCTTTAATGCGATTACCCAGGCAGGGGCAGAGTCGGCGAACTATCCGTTTTGCACGATTGAGCCGAATGTCGGTACGGTTTTGGTGCCGGACTATCGCGTTGACGCCCTGGTGAAGATGCATCAGCCGGATAAGGTTACCTATGCGACGATTGAGTTTGTGGATATCGCCGGATTGGTGAAGGGCGCGAGCCGCGGCGAGGGACTTGGCAACAAGTTTTTGTCCAACATTCGTGAGGTGGACGCGATTGTGCACGTGGTAAGGGCGTTTGACGATCCCAACATCATCCACGTGGAGGGCAGCGTGGATCCGCTGCGCGATATTGAGACGATTAACCTGGAGCTGATTTTGTCCGATCTTGAGATTTTGGATCGCCGGATTGACAAAACCCGAAAGGCGTTAAAGGGCGGCGACAAGAAGTTTCAGGGAGAACTCGCGTTTTTTGAGCGGCTGCACGATGTTTTGGAAAGCGGCAAAACCGCACGCAGCATGGACATGACGGAAGAAGAACGCGAGATGCTCTCCGACGTCGCACTGCTGACGTTAAAGCCGGTGATTTACGCCGCCAACGTGGCGGAGGACGATTACAGCAGCGCCGAGACGGAGAATCCGTATGTCGCAAAAATACGCGAATTTGCCAAGACGGAGCATTCTGAGGTGATGGTGATTTCGGCCAGAATCGAGGAGGAAATCGCGGCGCTGGAAAAAGAAGAAAAGGAAATGTTCCTGGAAGAACTGGGCGTCAAGGAATCCGGGCTTGATAAGCTGATCAAAGCAAGCTATAAGCTGCTTGGCCTTATCAGCTATTTAACGGCCGGAAAGCCGGAGGTGCGCGCCTGGACGATCACGGAGGGAACCAAGGCGCCGCAGGCGGCCGGAAAGATTCACACCGATTTTGAGCGCGGATTTATCCGTGCCGAGGTGGTCGCATTTGACGATCTTATGGCTTGCGGCAGCATGAACGCAGCAAAAGAAAAGGGACTGGTTCGGTCCGAGGGCAAGGATTATGTCATGAAGGACGGAGATATTGTCTTATTCCGTTTTAATGTTTAAATTTTATTGATGGGAGGATTTAACCATGGAATTTATGAATCAAGTGGAAAAGACGGTGGCACGTGCGGCAAAGGCGGCAAACGAGCTGAAGGAGATCTCAAAAATCAAGTACAGTATCTATGATTTAAACCAGGACGTGAAAAAGCTGTACAGCGAAATCGGAAAGAGCGTGTATGAGCAGTTAAAAGAAAGTGCGGATCTGCCGGAGGATATCCAAATTAAGTTTGAAATTTTAGAGGCAAAGCTTGCTAAAATTGCTTCCTTAAAAGCAAAGGAAGATCATGTGCGAAATCATAAAAACGGGATTTATTGTCCGTCCTGCGGCCGCTTTTGCGATATCGGGCTGAACTTTTGCCCGGACTGCGGCACGGAGCTTGCCGAGACGGTAGAGGGTGAAGTGCATACAGAGGATACACACACGGAAGATGTGCACACCGCGCCGGAGGATGGCACGGCTGACGCCGATCACGGAGAGGAGCAATGATCCTCGTATTGGCCGGCGGCGGCAATGAGGCAAAGATGTTTGCAAAAGCGCTGGAATCGGAAAAGATCGCGCATCTGTGCGTGTTTTCCAGCTTTTTGGAGGCCGGAAACTACGGCAGGGGAAACACGATTGTCGGCAGACTTGACCGCAGAGCCATGGCAGGCGTTTTGCGCAGTGAGTCGGTGCGCGGCGTGGTGGATTTGGTTGCACACGGAGATCGGGCGTTGTCAAAGGCGGCCATGGCGGCATGCCGGGAATGTAAAATCCCCTATGTAAAACGGCTGCATATGCCAAAAAGCAATATTGCGTACCCAAAGGCGCTCTTTACGCCGTCTTATGCGGAGGCGGCCAAGAAAATCAATCAGCGGATCGGCAACATTTTGCTCTACACCGCGCCGGAGACGGCGCGTGCGCTTGCCGCGCGTGTGCATGAGACGGAACATTTGTATACCCCGATTCTGCGCGGCGTCAGCTTTGACGTAGAGCTTGCGATGGAATACGGGATTCCGCTGATGAATGTGATGGAGCTGGAATTGTTAGAGGGCGTTGACGCGGTTTGTGCCGCAGCGGAAAAAATCGGGGCAACGATGCTGGTTTGTGACGGCAGCTGCGGCATTGACGATAAGCTTACGGCGGCGAAAAAGCTGAAACTGCCGATCGTGATTACACACAATATGGGTCTTGAATATACCATGACGGCGCAGTCGGACGCGGCGGCGATGGAGCTGGTGCGGAAGTGGACCCAAAAGGAAAGTTCGGAGGATTGAAATGGAAACGCTAAAAATCGCAATTGACGGGCCGGCAGGCGCCGGAAAGAGTACCATCGCAAAGTCGGTGGCCAAAACGCTGGGCTTTGTCTATATCGATACCGGCGCGATGTACCGGGCGATCGGGCTTGCGGCGCACCGCCGCGGCATCGATACGACGGACGCGGCGGCGGTCTCCGCCATTTTAGATGAAATCGAAGTTTCGATTTCCCATGATGCGCGCGGTCAGCGTGTCTATTTAAATAAGGAGGACGTTTCGGAGGAAATCCGTCTCCCGGAAATTTCGGTTGCGGCGTCGCATGTCGCTGTGATTCCGGCGGTGCGGCTGAAGCTGGTGGAATTGCAGCGAAAGCTGGCACAGCAGACCGATGTCATCATGGACGGACGGGATATCGGCACCTATGTCCTGCCGGACGCCCAGCTGAAGATTTTTCTCACGGCCGACCTTGCCGAGCGTGCGCGGCGCCGCTATGCGGAGCTGACCGAAAAAGGCGTTGCGACCACGCTGGACGCAGTCACGGAGGATATGGCGTTTCGGGATAAGAACGATTCCGGCAGAGATTTTGCGCCGCTCAAACCGGCACAGGACAGTGTGATGGTGGACAGTACGGCGATGACGCTTGATGAGACGGTGGAGAAAATCACCCATCTTGCACAGGCGCTGCAACGGTAGCCGTGCGCCGTACGGCTGAAACGGACAGATTTACGGAATTGCTGCGCCAAAATGCGCAGTGATACGACAATGCGGCGAATATCGGAGGGATGGTATGCAGTTTTATGATGTAGCGAGAAAGGTTGTGGAGGGAATCTACCGCCTTTGTTTTCGGATACGGATTGAGGGAGAAGAAAATATTCCCCAAAGCGGCACCTTTGTAGTTTGTGCCAATCACAAGAGCAATTTGGATCCGCCGATGCTTGGCGTATGTCTGCCGATACGTCTGCGCTATATGGCAAAGGAAGAATTGTTTCACAACCGCTTTTTCGGAAAGCTGATAAGGGCGCTGGGCGCTTTTCCGATCCGCAGAGGCAAGAGTGATGTCGGCGCGCTGCGTGCCGCCGTCAAGATGTTAAAGGGCGGCGAGTGGGTCGCTGTCTTTCCGGAGGGCGGCAGATCGCGCGATGGGCACCTTCGCAAGGGTAAGCAGGGCGCAGCGCTGATTGCCGCAATGGCCGGGGTTGATATTCTGCCGGTGGGAATTTCGGGAGAGTATAAGCCGTTTCGGAAGATGACCGTCCGTTTCGGCGCGCCGATTTCCATGCAGCAGTACGCGGAAAAGAAACCGACCTCGGAGGATTTGCAAAAAATCACGGACGAGCAGATTATGCCGACGATTGCCGCACTTGCAGGAGTGAAAACCTATGAAGATCGAGATTGCTGAAAAGGCCGGCTTTTGCTTTGGCGTTGCAAGGGCGGTCAAGATTGCCTATGATATGGCAGACGCGCCGGGACACCATGCGTGCTACGGAACGCTGATCCACAACACCGACGTGACCGAGGATTTAAAACGCCACGGCGTCGATGTGGTGACGGATTTGTCGATGGTTCCGCCCGATACGGATTTGATTATCCGTGCGCACGGGATCGCCAAGGCGGAGCAGGATTATATCACGGCGCACAAAATCTCAATGACGGACGCGACCTGTCCTTATGTCAAAAAGATTCATCGGATCGCAGAGTCGGCGCACCTTGCCGGGCGGCAGGTGATTATATGCGGTGACGCCGCCCACCCGGAGGTCAAAGGCATCAACGGCTGGTGCGGCAACGCGGCGCTGATTTTAGGCTCTGAAGAAGAGGTTGACAAAATTTACGAAATTTCAGCCGAAAAACCGGTGACCGTGGTGGCGCAAACCACCATTCGGAAAAGTTTTTTTAAAAAAATTACAAAAATTTTAAAAAAACATTTTACAAATGCAGAAATATTTGATACAATATGTAGTGCGACCGCAGAAAGACAGGCTGCGGCTGCCGCGCTTGCCGCAAAATGCGATTGCATGATTGTGGTGGGCGGCTCCCATAGCTCCAACACCAAAAAGCTTCTTGACGTGTGCCGGGAGTATTGTAAAAACAGCTGGAGCGTTGAAAACGGTAAAGAATTAAAAAAATATATTACACAGGGGATCATTCCCCAAAATCAAAAAATTAAAGTGGGCATTACGGCCGGGGCGTCCACGCCCGATGCCGTAATCAAGGAGGTTTATTTGACCATGGCGGAAAACAATGAAATGAACTTTGCAGAGGCTTTGGAAGAGACTTTAAAGCCGCTCAACTCCGGTGAGGTAGTAAAGGGTGTAGTCATCGGTATTACCCCGACAGAAGTACAGGTTGATATCGGCAACAAGTATGACGGTATTATCCCGTTTAATGAGCTGACGAACGACCCGTCCGCGAACATCAATGATTTGGTAAAGCTGGGCGAAGAGGTTGACGTTTATGTGGTTCATGTCAGCGACAGAGACGGCGTTGTGACGCTCTCGAAAAAGAAAATTGATGCTGTCAAAGGAATGGAAGAGCTCCGTGCAGCATTTGAAAATAATGAGATTTTGACCGGCCGTGTGGTAGAACTGGTACGCGGCGGTGTGGTTACCATCGCAAAGGGTGTTCGGGTATTTATCCCGGCATCGGAATGCGCAGAGCGTTTCCTGGCTGACCTCGGCACGCTCTTAAACTCCGAGCAGCGTTTTCGGATCATCAAGATGGACGTTGACCGCAGAGGCCGTCAGCGCGTTGTCGGTTCGATCAAGTCCGTTGCAAAGGAAGAGAGCGAAAAGGCCGCTGCCGCTTTCTGGGAAAGCGCAGAGGTTGGCAAGCAGTACAAGGGTGTCGTAAAGTCTTTGACCTCCTTTGGCGCATTTGTAGACCTGGGCGGCGTAGACGGCCTGATCCACATTTCCGAGCTGTCCCCGGTTCGTATTTCGCATCCGTCCGAGGCTGTAAAGGTTGGCGATGAGATCGAAGTATATATTAAAGAACTGAACAAGGACGAAAACCGGATTTCTCTGGTAAAAGAGCTGAAAGAGCAAAAGGCTGCTGAGTTCTGGGCAAATGCGGAAGTCGGCAAAGAATATACCGGCATCGTGAAGTCTCTGACCTCCTTTGGCGCATTTGTTGACCTGGGCGGCGTGGACGGTCTGGTTCACATTTCCGAGCTGTCCTGGCAGAGAATCAAGCACCCGTCCGAGGTAGTTAAGGTTGGCGATACCTTGACTGTTTACATTAAGGAACTGAACCAGGAGACCGGCAAGGTATCCTTGGGTTATAAGAAGGAAGAGGATAGCCCCTGGCATAAGGGAACCAAAGACCTGCATGTCGGCGACGTGGTAAAGTGCAAGATCGTTCGGATTCTGCCCTTTGGCGCATTTGCTGAGGTTGCTCCTTTTGTAGACGGCTTGATCCACATTTCTCAGATTTCCAACGAGAGAATCAATAAGCCCTCCGATGTACTGGCAATCGGTGATGAGGTAGAGGCAAAGATCGTTGAGATCAATGAAGACACCAAGCAGATCGGTCTTTCCATGAAGGCGCTGATGGCACCGGAGGAACAGGAAGCTGCTCCGGAGGAAGAAGAGGTGCTCTCTTACACGGAAGAAAGCTCCTTTACGCTGGGAGATATCTTAGATTCTGAGGGTAACAACGCGGAATAATGAGCGCAGCAAAGGCCGCCGAATGGCGGCCTTTTTCGCTTAGAAAGTCGAAAAAACCCCGATTTTAGGGAACAGATTTTCGATTTTGGCCGGATGGGAGGAAGTAAAAATGAATTTTGACGAGTGGAAACAACAAATCAAGGGCAAAAAGGTTGCCGTCATCGGGATCGGCGTCAGCAACCTGCCTCTGATACGGATTCTGGTTTCCTGCGGTGCGGTGGTCTGCGCCCACGATAAGCGCGATGCCGCGCACCTTGGCGAAACCTATGAGGAACTGCAAAAGCTGGGCGTGACGATGGTTCTTGGCGAACATTATCTGGATCAGATCGATGCGGAGATTCAAACAGTCTATAAAACGCCGGGCGTGCGCTACGATGTCCCGGCACTTCGCGCGGCGGCAGAGCGCGGCGCCATCATTACCTCGGAAATGGAGCTGTTTTTTGATCTTTGCCCCTGCAAGATCATCGCGGTGACCGGCAGTGACGGAAAGACCACCACAACCAGCTTGATTTATGATATGTTAACGCGCGCCGGCTATACCTGTTACCTTGGCGGCAACATCGGAAAGCCGCTGGTTGCGGATTTAGAGCGTATAAAGGCGGACGATATCGCAGTGCTGGAGCTTTCCAGCTTTCAGCTGCACACCATGAAAAAAAGCCCCGAAATCGCTGTTGTCACCAATGTGACGCCCAATCACCTGGACTGGCACAAGGATTTTCAGGAATATGTCGATGCCAAAAAGGCGATCTTCCGCTATCAGGGTGAGGGCGGCAAGGTCGTGCTCAACTTTGATAATCCGATTACCCGTTCCTTTGGTGATGAAACAAAGAACGCGGTTTATTTCAGCCACAAAGAGGATCTGAAAGACGGCTATTGCTTAGAGGGTCAGCACATTGTGCATAAGGTGTGCGGCAACGCAGAACGCACGGTTTTGGATATTCGGGATATTTACATACCGGGCATGCATAATGTCGAAAATTATATGGCGGCGATTGCGGCGGTGGACGCGCTGGTTTCGGATGAAGTGGTGCAAAAAACCGCAAAAGAGTTTCAGGGTGTGCCGCACAGAATCGAGTTTGTGCGTGAGATCGGCGGCGTAAAATACTATAACGATTCCATCGCCAGCAGCCCGGCGCGTACCACCGCAGGGCTGATCTCCTTCGGCGATCAAAAGGTGATTTTAATTGCCGGCGGCTATGATAAAAAAATCCCGTTTGACGATTTCGGCGCCGTGGTGAACGATCATGTGAAGGAACTGGTTTTGGTCGGCGTAACCGCGCAGAAGATTCAGGACGCGGTGGAAAAGGCGGATAACTTTAAGGGCCTTGCGATTCATCGCTGTGACGATTTTAAAGCCGCGGTATGCAAGGCAAAGGAAATCGCAAAGGAAGGCGATATCGTGATTTTGTCACCGGCCTGTGCCAGCTTTGATCTCTTCCCGAATTTTGAGGTGCGCGGCAATACCTTTAAAGAGATCGTCAACGCATTTTAGGATCAATGATTCGCGCATAGGTGCATGTTTGACTTATCAAAAAACATGTGATACAATGAGAAAAACGATTTGTACGCAAAAAGGAATGAGAATATGAAAATTATTTATAGCAGCGGTAAAGTAGAAGAATGCCCCAAAGACGAGGAACTGCACGTACTTCGTCATTCGGCGGCGCATATTATGGCACAAGCAATCAAGCATCTGTACCCGGATGCGCATTTTGCCTACGGACCGGCGACCGATACGGGGTTTTATTATGATGTTGACCTCGGCGATGCCAAGCTCAGCGAGGAGGATTTGCAGGCCATTGAGACGGAAATGAAGAAAATCGTCAAAGAGAATATCCCGTTTCGCCCCTATATCCTCTCCCGTGAGGACGCGGTCAAAAAGATGGAGGCTGCCGGTGAAAAGTATAAGGCGGAGCATATCGGCGATCTGCCGGAGGATGCGGAAATCAGCTTTTTTGAGCAGGGCGATTATACCGATATGTGTACCGGGCCGCACCTTTGCTATACCAAGGGCTTAAAGGCGTTTAAAATCATGGGTCAGTCCGGCGCCTACTGGAAGAATGATAACAAAAATAAGATGCTGACCAGAATCAAGGGTATCGCCTTTAAAAACCAGGCCGATTTAGAAGCCTACCTTGTGATGCTGGAAGAGGCCGAAAAGCGGGATCACCGTAAAATTGGTAAGGAAATGGGTCTTTTTATGTTCCGCGACGAGGCACCGGGTTTCCCGTTCTTTTTGCCAAAGGGCATGACGCTGAAAAATGCCCTGATTGACTATTGGCGCAGTCTGCACCTTCAAAACGGCTATGTGGAGGTTTCCACGCCGATGATTATGAACCGCAAGCTGTGGGAGACAAGCGGACACTGGGATCACTATAAGGACAACATGTACGCAACCGTGATTGACGAGGACACGTATTGCATCAAGCCGATGAACTGTCCCGGCGGTGTGATGGTCTATCAGAACAGACCGCACAGCTACCGCGAACTGCCGATGCGGATCGGCGAGCTTGGACTGGTACACCGGCATGAGATGCGCGGTGCGCTGCACGGCCTGTTTCGGGTACGGTGCTTCACCCAGGACGATGCGCATATCTTTATGCGCCGCGACCAGATCACGGACGAGATCATGGGCGTTGTCCACCTGATCAACGAGGTGTACCATAAGTTCGGATTCCGCTATTCGATTGAGCTTTCCACCAGACCGGAGGACAGCATGGGCAGCGACGCGGATTGGGAGCAGGCAACCCAAGGTCTTGTACAGGCACTGGAAAAGCTGAACCTGCCGTATAGCATCAACGAGGGCGACGGCGCCTTTTACGGCCCGAAGATCGACTTCCACCTGGAGGATTCGCTGGGACGTACCTGGCAGTGCGGAACCATTCAGCTTGATTTTCAGATGCCGCTGAACTTTGCACTCGAATATGTGGACGAACACGGCGAAAAGCAGCGTCCGATCATGATCCACCGCGTATGCTTTGGCTCGATTGAGCGGTTTATCGGCATTTTGACAGAGCATTATGCCGGAAAGTTCCCGACATGGCTCTCGCCGGTACAGGCGAAGGTGCTTTTGGTATCGGAAAAGAGCTTAGAGTACGGGCGTGAGGTTTATGACGCACTGAAAAAGGCCGGAATCCGCTGCGAAATGGACGAGCGGAACGAAAAAATCGGTTATATGATCCGTGAGGCGCAGTATGTGGAGCGAATCCCGTATATGCTGATTATCGGCCAAAAGGAGATCGAAAATCATACGGTTTCGGTGCGCTGCCGCGACACCAACCAAACCGAGACCATGACGCTGGAGGATTTCCTCTCCAAAATGCAGAAGGAAATCGCCGAACGTCTGTAAAGCGAAAAAGAAAGGATTGCAGCGCGAAAGCGCTGCAATCCTCAGACTATCGAAAAAGTCAGTTTTCAGCAAGATATTGCTTTAAATCAATTGCCCAAAGCCCATATTCCGCTTTCCAAGCCGCAGCGGCAATGTCGCAATATCTTGCCGAAAACGGCGTGAAATCGGCGAAAAATTTCATTGCCGCGCCGCCGCGGTGGGCAATGGCGGAACAGGGGACGGCGATCAAATCAAAATGAAATTTTTCGCAAAATAGCGTTTATCGATATGCTCAAAGGATTGCAGCACATTTGTGCCGCAATCCTTTTTCGTTATAGTCTGACGGGAACGTTCTCGCCGTGCAGATACCGCTTTAAGTCCATAATTTCAATTTCGCGGAAGTGAAAGAGCGACGCGGCAAGCGCGGCGTCCGCCTTTCCTTCGGTTAAGGCGTCCTTAAAATGTGCCATATTGCCGGCGCCGCCGGAGGCGATAACCGGCACCGAAACGCTCTCCGATATCGTGCGCGTAAGGGCAAGGTCATAGCCTGCCTTGGTACCGTCACAGTCCATCGAGGTCAGCAGAATCTCACCGGCGCCCAGGGCGTCCGCCTGCTTTGCCCACGCAACCGCGTCCAGCCCGGTGTCAATGCGGCCGCCGTTGCGGTAAACATTCCAGCCGGTTCCGTCCGCGCGCCGTTTGGCGTCAATGGCAACTACCACGCATTGCCGTCCGAATTTTTCGGCGGCCTCGCGGATCAGCTCCGGGTTGCGGATGGCGGAGGAATTGATCGAGATCTTGTCGGCGCCCTCCTTGAGCAGGACGCGAAAGTCCTCAACCGTTTTGATGCCGCCGCCGATGGTAAAGGGGATAAAGACCGCCTCGGCGACGCGGCGCGCCAAATCCAGCACGGTGGCTCTTGCCTCATGCGTGGCGGTGATGTCCAAAAAGACCAGCTCGTCCGCACCGGCCTTGTTATAAAGCTTGGCGACCTCAACCGGGTCACCGGCATCGCGGAGGTTGACAAAATTGACCCCTTTTACCACGCGGCCGTTGTGGATATCCAGACACGGAATGATTCGTTTTGCGTACATCAGCGTTCCCCTCCCATATCCACAAAATTTTTCAAGATCTTAAGACCGACATCGCCGCTCTTTTCCGGGTGAAACTGCGTTGCGACAATGTTATTCTCATGAATCGAGACGGTCAGATCGCCGCAGTATCGGGTTTTTGCCGCAATGATGCCGTCATTTTTCGGCACCGCGTAATAAGAATGGACAAAATAAACGTAAGGGTGATCGGGAAGCCCCTCAAACAACGGACTGCTGCCGCAAAAATCCAGGGAGTTCCAGCCCATGTGGGGGATCTTATAGCCCTCTTTTTTCGGGATTTTTACGATTTCACCGGGAAATATCCCAAGCCCCTTGACGCCCGGCGATTCCTCGCTGCGGTCAAAGAGCAGCTGCATACCGAGGCAGATGCCTAAAAACGGCTTGCCGCCAAGCGCGGCTCCGCGTACGGCATCGGTCAGATTTGCGCGGTTTAAACTCTGCATACAATCCCCAAAGGCGCCGACCCCCGGCAGAATCACGTGATCGGCCTGTGCGATGACGTCTTTGTCTGCGGTGATGACCGCCTCGGCACCGACCGCCTCACACGCCTTTTGCACCGAGCGTAAATTGCCGGCACCGTAATCAATGATTGCAATCATGGTAATCCCTCGTTTCCGGGCATAGACTTTATGCCTTTTTATGAAAAATCAAAGTCATATCAAATGGCTTTTTAAAGACCGTTTTTTGTATCTTCTTTTTGATTGTACCACATTTTAAGCCGCCTTGCAATGCATAAAAATGACAAAGAAACACAAAACGGAAAACGCCGATACCGCATTTTGTAAAAATATATTTTTTTGTGACTTTTGATATTGATAAATGCGGTCTGATAAGGTATAATAAATAAAATGACAGTTTTTAAACTGGGATAATTTGAGTTGGAGATAGAATATGAAAATATTGTTTATGGGTACCCCGGATTTTGCAGTGTTGTGTTTGGAGCAGATGATTGCGGACGGCCACGAGATCGTGGGCGTGGTTTCGCAGCCGGATAAGCCGAAGGGGCGCGGTCATAAGCTGCTGCCGCCGCCGGTCAAGGTGTGCGCGCTGGAGCACGGGATCGCAGTCTATCAGCCGCTATCGCTAAAGGATCAGGCGCTGCTGCCGCTTTTAAAAGAGAAAAATCCCGATTTGATTGTGGTTGTGGCATACGGTAAGATTTTGCCCGGCTATATTCTGGACTTTCCAAGGTACGGCTGCGTCAATGTGCATGCCTCGCTCCTGCCAAAGTACCGCGGCGCCGCGCCGATCCAGTGGAGCGTGATCCACGGCGAGGCGGAAACCGGCGTAACGACCATGTATATGGAACGCGGTTTGGACACCGGCGATATGATTTTAAAGGCCGACACAAAGATTTTGCCGACCGAAACGTACGGAGAACTGCACGACCGCCTGGCCGGGATGGGCGCAGATTTGCTGCACCAAACCGTGATACAGATCGAAGCCGGCACCGCACCGCGCGAAAAGCAGGATGACGCAAAGTCCTGCTATGCGCCGATGATCACCAAGGAGACCGGCCATATTGACTGGAGGGCGAGAGTGCAGACGGTTTTAAACCTGATCCGCGGCACAAACCCGTGGCCGATGAGCTATACCCGATACGGGGATGAAATCATCAAGGTCATCCGTGCCAAAGACGGCGGCGGTGCAAGCGGCAAGCCGGGCGAAGTTTTGAGCGCGGATAAGCGCGGGATTCGGGTTGCGTGCGGCGACGGAGAGAGTATATTGATCTTAGAACTGCAAAAGAAGGGCGGCAAACGCATGGACGCCGCCAGCTTTTTAAACGGCCACAAGATCGTGATCGGAACCATTTTGGATTCGGAATGATTTTGGATTTGCAATGATTTTAGATAAGGAGTGAAGTAGATATGCCATTTATGCCATTTTATTATTTTGACTGGACGATTATCATTCTGCTTCCGGCATTGCTGCTCTCGGTCTGGGCGCAGGCCAATGTAAACGGAACGTTTAAAAAATATGCCAAGGTCTATAACCGGCGCGGTTATACCGGCGCCGACATCGCGAGAAAAATTTTGGATATGAACGGTCTTTATCAGGTGCGGATCGAACATGTCAGCGGCAATTTAAGCGATCACTTTGACCCGAAAACCAACGTGGTTCGGCTCTCGGATGCAACATACGGCAGTCACTCGGTCGGCGCTTTGGGCGTTGCTGCGCACGAGGTGGGGCATGCGATTCAGCATGCCACCGGCTACGCGCCGATCCGTGTGCGAAACGGAATCGTTCCGCTGGTGAATGTGTGCAATTGGCTGTCCATGCCGATCCTTTTGATCGGCGTTGTGTTCGCAGGACTGGGCGGTGTTTTCCCGTCGCTGATCGATGTGGGAATCCTGCTTTTTTCCGCGACCGTGCTGTTTCAGCTCATCACCTTGCCGGTGGAATTTAACGCCAGCCGCCGCGCCATGGACACCTTAACCAATCAGCATCTTTTGGATGAGGAAGAGGCGCGCGGCGCCAAGGCGGTACTGCGTGCGGCGGCGCTCACCTATGTGGCGGCGGCGCTCAGTGCGATTTCCAGCTTGCTGCGGCTGATTATTTTATTTGGCGGCAGGAGAGACGATTGATGACCGGTGCGAGAGAAGTTATTTTAAAAGGGCTGTACCGTGTGACGGAGGAGGGCGCGTACTCCAACCGGGTGCTGAAAGAGATGCTTCAAAATCCGTCGCTGGCGGCAAAGGATCGCGCCTTTGTGACCGAGGTCTTTATGGGCGTGATCCGAAACGAGAAAAAGCTTGACTACATCATCGCACGGTATTCAAAGATGAAGATCATAAAGCTCAGCGCGTGGGTACACCTGATCCTTTGGATGGGAATTTATCAGATCGTGTGCATGGATCATGTCCCGGACAGCGCTGCCTGTAACGAATCGGTCAAGCTGGCGCGGCGGTATGCGCACGGCGCGGCACAGGGCTATGTCAACGGCCTATTGCGAAACGTCAGCCGCACCAAGGCGGAGATTGCGTATCCCACCGATCCCATGACGCGCCTTAGCGTGGTGTATTCCTGCCCGGAATGGATCACCGAAAAGCTGATCGCGCAGTTCGGCATTTCCGAGACGGAGGAAATTTTAAAGGCGTCACATCAAAAGCAGCCGCTGACGCTGCGCGTCAATACCTTAAAATGCGATCAGCAGGCGCTGATTGCGAAACTTGGCGAAGAGGGCGTCACGGCGGTTGCCGAGGAGGACGCACGCTGCGTTCGGGTGGAGGGCGCCATCTCGGTGACGGACTCTGCCGCGTATCGCGACGGGCTTTTTACGCCGCAAAATAAAAATTCCATGATGGCGGTCACGCTTTTGGCGCCGAAGGCAGGCGACACAGTGCTGGATCTTTGCGCCGCGCCCGGCGGTAAAACCACCATGGCGGCCGAGATGATGGAAAACCGCGGAAAAATCCTGGCATTTGATATCCATCCCCATAAGGCGGCCTTGATTGAAAAGGCGGCAAAGCGCCTCGGCATTTCCATCATCGAGGCAAAGACGCACGATGCCGCGGTGTTTCTGCCGCAGCTTGAAAATGCGGCGGATTGTGTCCTCGCGGACGTGCCGTGTTCCGGCATCGGCGTCATCCATAAAAAGCCGGAAATCAAGTGGATGCGAAACGAAGAGGATATCGCAAAGCTTTGTGCCATTCAGCGTGCGATTTTAGAGACGGCGGCGCGCTATGTCCGGATCGGCGGAACGTTGGTTTATTCAACCTGTACCATTTTTCAGGACGAAAACGGCGATCAGATTGCGGCGTTTTTGGAGCGGCACAGCGAATACCGTCTGGAGCGGGAGCAGCTTTTGCTGACCCACAAAACCGGCGGCAGCGGCTTTTATATCGCAAAACTGATCCGGGAGAGATAAGGCGGCTTTATGAAAAAGAATTTATTGGATTTTACTTATGAAGAGTTGGAAGATCTGGTCGTAGGCACGCTGCATCAGCCGCGCTTTCGTACAAAGCAGATCTATACCTGGCTGTACCGCGGCGCGGCGTCGATTGACGCGATGACCGACCTTTCCAAGGCGCTGCGCGAGAGTCTCGCAAAAGATTATGAAGTGGGACAGATAAAGATTGTGAAAAAATACGTTTCACATATTGACGAAACACGGCGGTATCTGTTACAATTAGAAGATGAAAACCTCATCGAGGCGGTGCTGATGAAATATCATCACGGCTACACCATTTGTATCTCCTCCCAGGTCGGCTGCGCAATGGGCTGCGTGTTCTGCGCGTCCACCAGAAACGGAAAAAAGCGGAATCTGACCGCCGGCGAGATCATGGGGCAGGTGCTGACGGTGCAGAGCGACCTCGGTACGCGGATTTCCAATATCGTGATGATGGGAATGGGCGAGCCGCTGGATAACTATGACAATGTGATGCGTTTTTTACATAACGTTCATCATCCGCTGGGGCTTGCAATCGGGCATCGGCACATCACGCTTTCGACCTGCGGACTTGCCGACCGCATCAAAATGCTTGCGGACGAGCGGCTGCAGATTACGCTTTCGGTGTCGCTGCACGCACCAAATGACGAAAAGCGTTCGGCAATCATGCCGGTCAACCGCCGTTATTCCATTGCTGATTTGATGGAGGCGTGCCGGTATTATATCAAAAAGACGAATCGCCGAATTTCTTTTGAATATACATTGATTGACGGCGTCAACGACACGGCGGCCGAGGCGAGAGCACTGGTGAAATTGCTTTCCGGGCTGCTCTGCCATGTGAATCTGATCCCGGTCAACGATACCGGGAACGATCGGATCCGCCAGGGCAGCCGCGAGTCGGTGGAGCGTTTTCAGAAGTGGCTGACGCAGGGCGGAATCCCTGCGACCATCCGCAGAGAAATGGGTTCCGATATCCGTGCGGCGTGCGGACAGCTGCGTGCCGAGGCGGAGGCGGGCACACAGGAGACGAATCCGATATGCCCTGTGATGGAAAAATCACAATCTTTTTGAATCGTTGTCCTTGCAATGCGACAGCCGAAAACGAAAATAATTTGCACACGGGAGGTGCATAAATTGGTTTTAGATGTATACGGAGCAAGTGATATCGGACGCGTCCGAAGCCTGAACGAGGACAGTTTTTGTATCTATGGCTTAGAGACGGGACAGGCGGACGGCTTTTGTGTTTTGTCGGACGGCATGGGCGGACATAACGCCGGTGAGGTTGCCAGTCAAAAGACGGTACAGTTTGTGGCCGAAACCTTGATGGAGGCGGAGACGGACGCAAAGAATGAGGCGGCACCGGCAAAAATCGGCCGCGCCGTACACAGAGCCAACCAAAAGATTTACCAGATGGCAGGCGAAAACCAGACCCAAAAGGGAATGGGCGCAACGCTGGTTCTGGCGGTTATTGAGAAGGACGAGGCGTATATCGCCAACGTGGGCGACAGCCGCGCCTATGCCGTAAGAAATCATGAGATCATGCAGATTACCAAGGATCATTCGGTGGTGGAGGAGATGGTTGCCAACGGCTGCCTGACCCGTGAGGAGGCCAAAAACCATCCGCAGCGGAACATGATTACCCGTGCCATCGGCACCGACCCCACGGTGGAGGCCGACGTTTTTGAGTATGACTTTTTGCCCGGTGACTGTCTGCTTTTATGCAGCGACGGGCTGAGCGGTATGTTAGAGGATACGGAGATTCTTTCGATACTGGAACAGGATACGAGTGCAAAACAGACGGTGACGGCACTGATTGACGCGGCCAATGAACGCGGCGGCCGGGATAATATCACCGCAATTTGTATTCGTTTCGCACAGGAGGGATAAAACATGAACTTAGTAGGAAAAGTTTTGGCAGACCGCTATGAAATCCGCGCCGAAATCGGAAAAGGCGGCATGGCACAAGTCTATAAAGCGTGGTGCAACCTGCTGAACCGCTGGGTTGCCATCAAGGTTTTGAAAGAAGAATTTAAAGATGATAAAGAATTTGTGCGCCGCTTTAATGTTGAAGCACAGGCGGCGGCCTGCATCTCCAATCCCCATGTGGTATCCATCTATGATGTGGGATTTGAGAGCGGTCTTTATTATATCGTTATGGAATATATCGAGGGAATCACACTGAAGGAATACATCGCCGAAAAGGGCTGTCTCCCTTGGCGTGAGGCGGCAGGCTTTGCCGCACAGATCTGTGAAGGTCTTGCTGCCGCCCACAGAGCCAATGTGGTACACAGAGACATAAAACCGCAAAACATCATCATGACCAAAGAGGGCGTGCTGAAGGTAACCGATTTCGGGATTGCCAGGGCGTCCACCCAGGCGACCATGACCATGGGCGGCCATGCGATCGGAACGGTGCATTACCTCTCGCCGGAGCAGGCGCGCGGCGGCTATACCGATCAGCGCACCGACATCTATTCTCTCGGCGTTGTGCTTTATGAGATGCTGACCGGCAAGCTGCCGTTTACGGACGAGAGCCCGGTTGCGGTTGCCATCAAGCATATCCAGGAGGCGCCAAAACCCCTGCGCGAATGGAATCCGGAGATTCCGCCGGCAATGGAAAAGGTGACGCTGCGCGCGATGGAGAAAGAGCAGAGCCGGCGTTATGCCACCGCGGAGGCGTTTTTGGACGACATCAACCGCGTTTTGGATAACCCGAACTGCGATGTGTCGGAAAAGACGCCCGCGCCGCCGAAAGAAGTCGCGGAGAATATGGATTCTACCATTAAAATCGATCCGATTGACGATCAGGCGATTGTGCAGTACCAAACCAAAAAGAAAAAGCCGCAAACAAAGAGCGGCACCAAGGAGAAAAAGAAAGCCGCAAAGGCGGAGCAAGAAACGGAGGAGAGGGAACTGAGAGAGATCAGCGAACGCAGAAGAAAACGGGAACAGAAGAAAAAAGAACGCAGAATCACCTGGATTGCGATTCTTGCAGCCGTTTTGGTGGTTGCGCTGCTCGGCTGTGCCTTTGTTGCCATGACGGGCGGATTCGGATTTACCGGCAGCGATAAGATCGAAATCCCGAACCTTATCGATATGGATTTAGAAAAAGCACAGCGGCAGTATAAAGACGATTTCAGCATTGTCAAAAAGTCGGAGCGGCAGAGCGACAAGGCAGTCGGCGCAATCTTAGAGCAGTCCCCGGAGGCCGGGAAAAAGGTGCAAAAGCGTTCTGACCTTGTGATTTATGTTGTTGTCAGCGCCGGAAGCAATGCATCGAATATGGAAAACTATGTCGGCATGGAGAGCGCTGCGGCACAGGCTGCGCTTAAATCCGGCGGATTCCAGGTCAATGTGATTGAACAGGCCAGCGACTCGGTGGAAAAGGGCCATGTCTTTGCCCAGGAGCCGGTTGCGGGATCGGCGATCTCCCAGGGCGGTCTTGTGACGCTGTATGTCAGCAAGGGTGCGGACGCCGCAAAGGAAACGGCAACGGCTTCTGCGACCGCGACGGCAAGCACGGCTGCAACCGAAAAGCCCAAGGCATCCGAAAAACCGACCAAGGAGCCGGAGGAAGAGGCAGAACCCACAGAAAAACCGGCTAAGACCACCACGCCGACCAAGACCCCGTCCGAGGGCGGCAGCGGTACTTCTACCGGCGGCAGCAATCAAACCTCCGGCGGTCAGACCGATGCGGCTGCGCCCGGAATCGGAGACTAAATGATGGAATATCAGGGAAGAATTGTAAAAGGAATCGGCGGTTTCTACTATGTAGATACCGCCGACGGCGTATTAGAGTGCCGCGCCCGCGGCATCTTCCGCAAGGAAAAGCAGACGCCGCTGGTCGGCGATATGGTAAAAATCAGCTATGATCCGCGCGCGGCTTCCGGGTCGGTGGATGAGATTCTGCCGCGAAAATGCGCCTTGCTGCGGCCGCCCGTTGCCAACGTGACCCAGATCGCCATTGTCGCGGCGGTGGCAAACCCAAAGCCCAACCTTTATCTTTTGGACAAGCTGATTGCGGCGGCGGAACATGAGGGAATCGAGCCGATTCTGTGCTGGAATAAGGCGGATCTTAAGTGTGCGGACGTCTACGCCGAAATTTATCGGTCGGCCGGGTTTACCACACTGTTTCTCAGCGCCGAGACGGGTGAGAACGTACCGCAGCTAAAGGAGCTGCTGCGCGGTCAGATCACCGTGTTTGCCGGGAATTCCGGCGTGGGTAAATCCAGCCTTTTAAATCGGATTTTTGAGCGTGAGGCCTTTGCGACCGGCGCAGTCAGCCAGCGTGTGGAACGCGGCAAGCATACCACGCGCCATACCGAGCTTGCGCAGATTCCGGGCGGCGGCTATATCATGGATACGCCGGGGTTTGGGAACTTAGATATGTCGCTCCTTGCGATTGCGGACTACGCGCCGCTGTTTCGGGAGTTTGCTCCGTATTTAGGGTCGTGTCGGTTTCGGGATTGCAGCCATACGGTAGAGAAGGGCTGCAGCGTGCTGGCAGCGCTCAAAGACGGAAAAATTGCCCCGTCAAGACACGAAAGCTATTGCAGATTGCTGCAGGAGATGCAGCAAAGAAAGTGAGGATATCATGAAGATCGAAATTGCCCCGTCAATCCTGGCGGCGGACGCCGGAAAACTGTGTGAAGAGGTCGAAAAGGTTGAGCGTGCCGGCTGCACCTATTTGCATATTGATATTATGGACGGTCACTTTGTGCCGAACCTGAGCTATTCACCGCACGTGGTGCAGTCCCTGCGAAAGTGCAGCAAGATGTTTTTTGACGTGCATCTGATGCTGAGCGAGCCGCAAAATTATATTGAACCCTTTGCAAAGGCCGGTGCGGATTTAATCACCGTACATAGTGAGGCAGCCGGGGACAAACCCGGCATGATTCGCTTAGCCCGGCAAATCCACAGCTTTGGGATTCGCGCCGGGATTTCGGTGAAGCCCAAAACGCCGGTCAGCGTGCTTGAGGGCATCTTGCCGCACTATGAGCTTGCGCTGGTGATGAGCGTTGAGCCGGGCTTTGGCGGCCAGTCCTATATCGAGGCAGTCAATGAAAAAATCCGTGCGTTGCGCAGCATGGCGGATGTCGAAAATCCGTCCATGGATATTGAGGTGGACGGCGGCATCAGTGCAAAGACCATTGCGATGCCGGTGGCGGCCGGCGCAAATATTTTGGTGGCAGGATCGTCGGTCTTTGGCGCAGATGACGCGGTGGCGGCCGTCAAAAATTTAACCGATCTTGCTGAGGCGGTGCTCTCGTGAAACGTTGTATTATTTTTTGCGGCGGCAATATGGATACCGAACGCGACTGGAAAGCGGAATACGGCCGCGATTTTATCCTGTGCGCGGACGGCGGCCTTCGCCACGCGCAGCGGCTCGGCGTGACGCCCGATATGATTATCGGTGATTTGGATTCCGGGATCGAATCGTACCCGGACGGGATTCGGCATCGGATTTTCCCGTCGGAAAAGGATGAGACCGACACCAATCTGTGCCTGGACTTTGCCATAGAAAACGGCTACAATGAGGTGCTGCTGCTGGGCGGACTCGGCGGTCGGCGCGATCACGAATATTCGCATTATTGCCTGATGTATCAGGCGCTCCGCCGCGGCGTCCGTATGCGGATGGTAAGCGGCACACAGGAAATCTGGATGGAGAATGCGCCCTTTGTGCTTTATCCGAACGAGAAAAAATATATTTCCTTTTTTCCGTTCGGCGGCGATGTCAACGACTTTTGCGTGCACGGGTTAAAGTATGAGGCCGAGGGCATGACCCTGCGGTGCGACCGCGTCCAGGCGTCCAGCAACCAGTTTGACGGCGGAGACGTGGCCGAAATCCGTTTTGCGCCGGGCGGAACCGTGCTGGTGATGCGCTGCGCGGATAAGGCGTGCGAGGGTTAAATTGCGATAGACTGCACCGGATTAGAGATTACATTCGATTACGATAGATCAAAGGAGAATTTCATGGATAGTAAGCAGCAAAAAGTCATCAATCCTTTAGGATATGCGCCGATCGGAGCGCTGCTGCTCCGATTTGCGCTGCCGTCCGTGGTGGGAATGCTGGTGAACGCGATTTATAACATCGTCGATCAGATTTTTATCGGCCGCGGTGTGGGCTATCTCGGCAACGCGGCGACCACCATCGCGTTTCCGATTGTGACGATCATTCTTGCCGTCTCGACCCTGCTTGGTGCGGGCGGCAGCGCCTATGCGGCGTTGAAACTTGGCGAACATGACGAAGAGGCGGCCGAGCAGACCTGCGGCAACGTCTTTGTGCTGAGTGTTTTGTCGGGTGTTGTTTTGGCAATCGTCGGGCTTTTGTGCCTGGATCCGCTGGTAAAAATGTTCGGCGCGAGTGAAAATACCCTGGAATACGCCAGACAGTATACCTCAATCATTCTGCTTGCCGCGCCCTTTAACGTCCTTGGCGTGTCCATGTCCAATATGGCAAGAACGGACGGAAACCCGAACCTTTCGATGTACAGCATTGTGGTCGGTGCGCTTTTGAATGTAGCACTCGATCCGCTTTTTATTTTTGTGTTTCATTGGGATGTGGCCGGCGCGGCCATTGCAACGGCGATTTCTCAGGTGGTCAGCGCGGTTATCTTGGTGGTGTACTTTACCAAAAAGAGTAAGATGCGCCTTCATCGGCGTACCATGCGGCTCAATGCCGGTATCTGCCGTAACATGTCCATCCTCGGCATATCAAGCTGCGTGCTGCAGCTTGCGTCCACCGTACTCAATATCGTGCTGAACAATGTTTTGGTGACCTACGGAAACCAAAGCGAGGTCGGCGGCGATATCGCGCTGAGCGCCATGGGCATCGTGATGAAAATCAGCATGATTATTATTTCGGTATGTATCGGCATCGGCGTGGGAAGCCAGCCGATTCTCGGCTATAACCGCGGCGCAAGACAGCTGAAAAGGGTGCGCAGCGCCTATCTTCTGGCGCTTTGCGTGTCGGTCTCGGTGACGATTGTGGGTTGGATTTTGTGTGAGACCATCCCGGAACAGATCCTGCTCCTGTTCGGAAAGGAAAACCAAACCTTTATGGACTTTGCGGTGCGCAGTATGCGCATCTTTTTGGGCGGTATCTTTTTTGCCGGCGCCCAGATTGTGACGACCAACTATTTTCAGGCGACCGGGCAGCCGCTGAAAGCGAATTTTATGTCCACTCTGCGCCAGGTTTTGCTTTTGATTCCGTTACTGTTTATTCTGCCGCGGTTTATGGGACTGGACGGCGTACTCTATGCCGGACTGATCGCGGACCTGGTGACGGGCGCAGTCGTGGTTCTTGTTGTCGGGATCGAGGTTTTGAAACTGACGCGGCAAATCGCCAAGGAAGAAAAAGCGGCTTAGTTCTGCCCTGTATCAAATGAAAAAAATCAGCGAAGAATATGTAAAGAACCAGCGAAGATTCAGCGAAGAATCAGCGAAAGAGGAGGGCGGCATTTTTATGGGCGCGATGATACTTGCACCGTTTTATCTGCTCATCAACGCGGCGTTTTTCTATTGTCTGCTGCGCCAGGTGTCGGCCTTTCTTTCCGCGCCCTGGATGCAGGCGGCGGCCTTTTTGCTTGGCGCGGCATATCTTTTGGGGGTTGTCTCGCCGATTGCCGCATACCTTGCAAGAAAAACCGCACTGCGCCGCATTTTTCGGTGCATCGAGGGGTATTGGTTCGGTTTTTTGCTCTATGCCATGCTGTCCTGGCCGATATGGATCGCCGTGTGCGGCCTGCTGGCGCGCACGGTGCAGAATGTGACGGTTCAAAAGCTGTTTCACTGCAGCGCCGGTTATGCCATTTTAGCTGCGTTGGCGATGATGCTTTTTGGAATCCGTCATGCGGCAAAGATTCGCGTTCGCACCGAAAACATCGTGATCGATAAGCCTTGCCAGGTGACGGAACTTCGTATCGCCGTGGTCTCAGACCTTCATTTTGGCTGCGGCAGGGGCGCTGCGTTTGCGCAGCAAATGGTGAAAAAGATCAACGCAAGGCAGCCGGATCTGGTGATCTTGGCCGGTGACATTTTTGATAACGATTATGACATGCTCAAAGATCCAAAGGCCATCGCCAAAGCGCTCCGCGGTCTGAAAAGCCGCTGCGGCACCTACGCGGTCTGGGGCAATCATGACACGGCGGAGACAATCCTGTCCGGGTTTACGTTTGACGCCAGGACGGCGGAACAGGAACCGCGCTTTGCGGCATTTTTAAAGGAATCCGAGGTTACTTTGCTGGAGGATTGCGCCGTGCCGGTTTCGCAGTCCTTTTATCTTGTCGGACGGGATGACAGCGAACACGCGGCAAAGACCGGCCGCAGCCGTGCGTCCGAGGCGGCGCTGCTTGGCGGCTTAAAAGAGGATAAGCCGATTTTTGTGATCGATCATCAGCCGTGCGGAATGGAAAAGCTGGCGGAGTACGGCGCCGATCTTTTGGTATCGGGACACACGCACAACGGGCAGCTGTTTCCGATGAATTTACTCATGAAACTGCTCTGGAAGAATCCTTACGGGATTCGCGCGGTGCCGCGTGCGGACGGCGGAACCTTGTATTCCTGTGTGACCTCCGGGGTCGGCGCCTGGGGACCGCAGATGCGCGTCGGAACCAATAGCGAGATTTTGATGCTCCGCCTTGCGTTTCGGCCGGGTGAAAAATGGAAAACAGAAACAGGAGGAAAATAATATGAGAGCATTGGTGACCGGCGCAAGCTCCGGCATCGGGACGGAAATTGCCTTGCTGCTGGACAGCATGGGCTATGAAGTGATTTTAACCGCACGCCGCAGAGAGCGGCTGGAGGCTCTGGCAAAGCGCCTTCAGAATCCGTCAAAGGTCATTGCGGCCGATCTTACCAAAAGGGAAGAATGCTTTACGCTGATTGATGCGGCCGGTGATGTGGACGTTTTGGTAAACGGCGCCGGGTTTGGCGTGTTCGGCGAGTTTGACCGGACGGCGCTTGACGCGGAGCTTTCTCTGATCGATGTCAATATCACGGCGCTCCACATTTTAACAAAGCATTATTGGAAGCGGTTTTTGCAGCGCGGCAGCGGCTATGTGTTAAACATCGCGTCTGTGGCGTCGTTCTTTCCCGGCCCCAAGTTTTCCTCTTATTATGCCTCCAAGGCGTATGTGCTGCGGCTTTCCGAGGCGCTTTATCAGGAGCAAAAACGGCACAAAAACGCGGTTTCAATCTCGGTATTTTGTCCCGGCCCCGTGAATACGGAATTTAATGATGTTGCCGGGGTTCGGTTTGCGCTGAAAGGCATCAGCGCCAAAGAGGCGGCGCGGTGCGCGGTGAAAGGCATGTTTCAAAAAAAGCGGATTATCGCCTGTCCGCTTACGGTTCGCTTTTTGCGTGTGCTTTCCAAAATCACGCCGGACGCGGTTTCGTTGTACTTTGTTTCAAAAATGCAGGAGAAAAAAGAGGGCAGAAAATAAAATTTTTTGCCGATTTCAAAGATTCTGCGATCTTGCGATAACGGACACGGCGGCATGCAAGGCAGTATCTTGCTGAAAACCGATTTTTTTGACAGCTTGTGCGGTGGCGTTGGCTGCCATCGGGCAGGGAAACATTCGTTCCCTTATCCGGTGGCGGCTTTCGCCATCGCTTTTTTCTTTTTTTGGGTATTTAGCAGCAATTTGCACAAAAGAAAGCGGTTTTGCTTGGTAAAAACGTAAAAACTCATTTTACATATGTAAAATATATTGACATTAGTAAAATAATGTGGTATCCTATCATCAGAAGGCAGGTGAAAAGCGTGATAGATTTTTATTTCCGATTACGGCAGAGCATGGTTGAGACGATGCAGACCTCCTTAAAACAGATTCGGCTTGTGCTGGGATTTGGCGTACAGGAGTTTGGGGATCTGGTCGGATTGACACGACAGACGATTAACAATCTGGAAAGTAAAAAAAATAAGATGAGCGTGGTGCAGTATGTTGCCGTTTGTGCCATCATCGATCACTGCGTCAAGGATAAGCCGGAGCTGCTCTCCGTGATATCGACCATTCTCTGTTCCAATGAGGAGGAATCGGATCATCATTTGTTTGCGATGATTGAAAACGGGTCGCTGCTCAAAAAGTGGTTCTTATGCTTTCCGGACGAATCCAAGATTCTCGGCAGTCTGCAAAACGAATCGGAGTTCATGGAACGGGACGATTTTTGCTATATTGCAGAAAGCTGCCGTATCTTTCTCGATCAGAGCGTACTGTGCGAGGGGGGCTTTGCGGCGGCGCTGCAGCCTTTGCGATCCGCCATGAAGCACAACGACAATCGGTTTATTGTTCCGCTTGGCGTCATCAAGTCCATGCAGTACGATATGCTGAGCGAGGAGATCGCCAAAAGCGAAAAGGGCAGACGGGGGATGAATCTGCTGTCGCATATGCAAAGTGAGGATCTTGCCGAAATTCGGGGCGAGAAAAACGACGGCAGCGTGATGGCGACCTTTATCTCGGTGTTTGCAAAATTCAAAGCGGTCAACCGCCTGGCGCTGATTACCAATGACGCAGGACTTGCCGGACAGATCATGATGCTGAATAACGACACCTTGGGAGGGTTTCGCATTTTAGTTTTAAAATATGAACATCAGATCGGAATCAGACGATGGAGGGAGGATGAGATTTCGGACGCGCAGACGGACGCGTCCTATGAAACAAACCGTGATAACGGGTCACTGATTGGATGGAATCGAATTGATTAGGGGGGATTGTGAATGAGAGATTATGAAATCACAGACAAAGAGGGTTATGCAAAGCAAGGACTGGAAAACTACGTCAAGGACTGGAAAATTTTTATCGATACCTGCAGTATTCTGCATTCCGCAGCGGAAAAGTTTTGGGTTCATGTGATACCGTACCTGGACGAGTACAAAAATAAGATCATCGTTCCGTTTCGCAGCGTTGAGGAACTGGAAAAGCACGCGAAGAACACGGAAAAACCGAAGCTTGCCGAGGACGCCAAAAACAGTCTGAAAAAGGTAAAGCAGCTGGTTGCCGCCGGTTATGTAGAGATCAGAGGCGAGAAAACCGACAATTTTGCGGATAACGTGTTTCAGGTCGTCTTTACCAAGTTTCGGTTGAATCATAAGATGCTGCTGATTACACAGGATAACGGTCTGGCGAGGGACATTTACGCGCTCAACGGGAGCAAGTCGGTCAAGGCATATCCCGTGCATGTCAAGCAGATTAACCAATACGGTTATTTAAGCAATTTTCAGTGGGGAGACGAAAACGGGCATGCGGAAAAAAACGAGAGCAAGCGCAGCACGGGCGCCGCGGCAAGCAAACCGAGTACAGCGCCGAAAAGCAGACCGAAATCCGTGACGGTGACAGAAACGGAAGCCGACATAGACGATGACGACGCGTTTGAAGTCTGCACCGCAGTGACAAAAATCAGCGACGCGCCCCTTGGCGTCAGCCATGTGCCAAAGGAGAACGAGACGGTCTACGCCGGCTCTGCACCCGTAAAGCTGATGCGTGCGCTGGCCGCCGGCGGCGAAGGGGTCATTTATCAGACCAACACGCCGTATGTCGCAAAGATCTATAAAAAGGAAAAGCTCACCAAGCGGAGATACGAAAAAATCAAGCGTATGCTCAGCCACTCATTCTCCTGTGAGGGAATCTGTTACCCGATTGCCGCACTCTATAACAGCAAAAAGGAGTTTGTCGGCTACCTGATGCCAAAGGCAAAGGGAAAGGAACTGCAAAAGAGTATCTTTATCAAGCCGTTGTTTTTGAAAAACTTTCCCAATTGGAAGAAAAGGGATACGGTTGAGCTTTGCATCACCATATTAAAAAAGATTCAATATCTTCACGATAAAAATATTATTATGGGTGACATCAACCCATCCAACATCTTAGTCGTATCGCCAAAGGAGGTCTACTTTGTCGATACGGACAGTTACCAGATTGAGGATTTTCCCTGCCCGGTCGGAACGGTCAACTATACCGCACCGGAAATCCAGCGCAAGCATTTTGCCAATTTTCTGCGCACCGAGGGAAACGAGAACTTCGCGGTGGCAACGCTGCTCTTTATGATTATGCTGCCGGGTAAGCCGCCGTATTCCCAGCAGGGCGGCGAGGACCCCATCGATAATATCATCAAAATGGACTTTTCCTATCCGTTTGGGGACAACACCAACCGAAAAACGCCGGACGGTCCGTGGCGGTATATCTGGAGCCATTTGACCTTCGACCTGAAAAAGGCGTTTTACAACACCTTCCGGGGAGACGGTGAGCATGCGAGCGAGAGCACGCGGCTTTCGGCGGACGAATGGCTGCCCATCTTTACCTATTACTTAGAGCTTTTGGACAGCGGAAAGTTCGGAAAACAGGATCCGATGTCGGAAGAACTCTTCCCGACCAGACATAAAAAGAACCCAAAGGCGGAGTACGTGACCTGTAAGCTGTGCGGCAACGAGGTAGAGGAGCATCAATGTCAAAACGGCATCTGCCGTCCGTGCCTCAACCGCGGCGAGGTTTACCGCTGCGCACGCTGCGGACGGGAGATCATGTATACCAACTATCAAAAGTACATCAAAAACGCCAAAAAGCATGACGTCTGCCCGGAGTGCTTTCGGTACAGACGGGAAATCCGTATGCGCCCGACCTGCATCGACTGCGGCACGCAGTTTGCGATTTCCAACAGTGAGTATGAGTTTTTAAAGTCGAAGGGCTTTGAAGTGCCAAAGCGGTGCAAGGCGTGCCGCGAACGGAAGAAGAACCAGTCGCAGACGCCGATACCGCTGCCGTTTCATCGGCCGACGATGACGCGCGTTCCGACAGTACCGAGCCGTCCAACGCCAACGCCAACGCCGAAACCAAAGCCAAAGGGCGGAACCTTCTGCTTTATTACGACGGCGGTTTGCGAATATTACGGCAAGGACGATCAGTGCGCCGAGCTCAATGCGCTGCGTAACTTCCGCGATACCTGGCTTACGCATCAGCCGGACGGCCCGGCGCTGATTGCGGAGTATTACCGCTCGGCACCGCTGCTGGTCAGCAAAATGAAACAGTCGGAGCACTTTGGCGCATACTGCCAAACGCTGTGGGAGGATTACTTAAAGCCGTGTCTTGCATATATCAGGGAAAACGCCTTTGAGGCCTGCAAGCAGCGTTATATCGACATGGTACATTATATGGAATCAGAATTTAAGACCAAAACAATATAAAGGGAGGAAATGAAAATGGATAGCATGATTTTAAGAATTGAGGATTTGGTAAATAACCCGACGCCGCGTGTACCGATTTGTTTGTGCCTGGATACCAGCGGTTCGATGGGGGCGGTAGAGGGCGACTGTGTGCAGACCGGACAGACCGTATTTAAGGACGGCCGCACCTGGAATGTTGTAACCGGCGGTACTTCCAGAATCGAGGAGCTGCAAAAGGGTGTGGAGCAGTTCTACAAGGCGATCCGCGAGGACGAGATGGCGGTTTATTCTGCCGAGATCTGCATCGTGACCTTTGACAACAAGGCAACCTGCGTGATGGATTTTGCCAATGTGGAAAGACAGGGCGATGTTCCGACCCTGTGCCCGGTGGGCGATACCGCAATGGGCGAGGGTGTAAACCTGGCACTGGATCTGCTGGAGCGCAGAAAACAGGAATACAAGGACAAGGGCGTTGACTATTATCAGCCGTGGCTGGTTTTGATGACGGACGGCGTTCCGAACGGCGACCCGGTTGCGCTGGATCGTGCCATTACACGCACGGCACAGGCGGTCAACCAAAGAAAGCTCACCGTGTTCCCGATCGGGATCGGCAACGAGGCGGATATGGGCGTTCTAAACAGCTTTTCGCCCAAGCGTTCGGCGCTGAAGTTACAGGGATTAAAGTTTCAGGAGTTCTTCTCCTGGCTCAGCAAAAGCGTGTCAAAGACCTCGCAGTCCACGCCCGGTGAGAGTGTGGAGCTGGACGTAGAGGGTATCAAGGGCTGGACGAGTTTATAAGCGGCATAGAACAGGGGACGCGCTTTGCGTCCCCGCGGAGGCGATAAAAATGTGGAAAACGATTATGTGTGCAGTACAGGGGCGAGGGCATGAAAGGGAAGAAATTCCCTGTCAGGATAAGACCTTCTCGTATGCGGAAGATGGGGTCTATGTTGCAGCCTTAGCGGACGGAGCGGGATCGGCAAGATTATCCCATGAGGGGGCCGCTGCGGTCACGGCCGACATCTGCCGTGACATTGCGGAACACTTTGACGAATATTTTGCACAGGACGACGGCGTTATGGTAAAAAAGCAGCTGATGGCAAACATCACAGACTGTCTGAAAAAAAAGGCGGAAGCGCTGGAATGTGACACCAAAGACCTTGCGTCTACCTTGCTGGCCGCCGCCGTGAAAGAGGATCGCTTTTTCCTTGTGCATATCGGAGACGGCGTGATCGGGTATCTGAAAGAGGATGTGCTGAAGATCGCGTCGCAGCCGGAAAACGGAGAGTTTGTCAACACCACCGTCTTTACGACCTCAAAGGAGGCGCTGATGGGGATGCGGCTCATCAAAGGGACGCTCGGCACGATTGACGGCTTTGTGCTGATGTCGGACGGCAGCGAGGCCGGGTTGTATCACAAGCAGGAAAAGCGTTTGTCGGACGGGCTGAAAAAGGTGATGCAAATGGCCATGATGATCCCGGAGGATGCGATTGAGGCAATGCTGTATCAGAGTTTTCAGCAGGTCATCAGACAGGCGACGCAAGACGATTGCAGCATCGCCGTTTTGGTGCGCGATGACCGTTTTGACGGGTTTCATCATCTGAATGCTGCGCAAAAGCACGCACTTTTGCAGCTGCGCGGTACGAATCACGAAAAAAGGGTGCGGCGGTATGACGACCTGCTTTCCCTTTTGACCGAGGGGAAAACGCTGCGGCAGTTATCCCGCGCGGTTCATGTCAAGCCGCGCTATCTTAAAAAGCATCTTGTGCACCTTTGCGGTCTGCATATGATTGAAAAAAGCGGAGACCGTTACCAAACACAGATTTTTATGGGATAGTACCGTATATCATACTTTGGGATGATGACGAAAGCGGTTTTTTCTGGTATGATAAAAGGCAGGGTCTATCTATGACGGTGATCATATCGGCAGGAGGTGCGTGCATTGAAGCAGGCGGTCGTAATCAAAGAGAAAATTCGTAAAAAATTTCGGGAATTTATGGAAAATGGCCGGATTATGGTGTTCAGCGCCCCGTGCGGATTCGGGAAAACCACGGTTGCCAAGGAGCTGTTAAAGAAAAGTGGCAAACGTATTTTGGAAAAGAGAGCCGATGAGATTGACGTTTCGGCGTTGTCGAGTCAGGATCCTTGGGATGTTTTGCTTATCGAGGATTTGCAGCTGCTGCAAAGCAGAGAGGAGTATCAGGCGCTCTGCGCATTGATACAAAGCAGCCACCAAAAGCGGTTTGTCTTTTTGACAAGAGGCGAAATCTTCGGTGCGCTGATTCCGTATCAGCTCTCCGGCCTTTTGGTAAAGGTGGAGGCGGAGGAGCTGTTTTTTGACAAGGCGCTTGCATCGGCCTTTTTGGAGGGGTGCGGACTTTTGCTGCGGGAAACCGAGCTGAAGTCGGTGATGCGCGCAACGCTGGGATATCCTTTGGCGATGGCAATTTTGGCGGAATGTATCAAAGAAAACGGCGGCTACGATGCCAGGCTGTTGGAGCAAGTGGCCTATCAAATCTATCTGTATTATGACGAGATGGTCTACCATCGGTTTGATATGCCGATGCGGCGGTTTTTGTTAGAGCTTGCACCGTTTGAAAAATTCAATACCGAGCTTGCCAAAATGGTAAGCGGTGACGCCGGTGCCGGCCGGCTGCTCGCGCAGCTTTTGCAAAATACGCGGATGCTTCGCTTTGACAATGCGGACGAATACTATTTTTGGCCGTTTTTCCGTGATTTTTTGATCTGGAAGCAGAATAAAGTATATACGATTGCCCAGCAGAGGGCGCTGTACAGCCGCGGCGGCCTGTTTTATGAATTGCATGGGAATTATGCCAAGGCACTGGAATATTACGCAAAGAGTGAGGAACAAAACAAGGTTTCGGAGCTCATCATCAAAACCATGGAAATGCATCCGGGCATGGGACAGTATGAAAAGCTGGAAAATTATTTTCTCTCCCTGCCGGATTCGATTGTGAAAGAAAGCCCGGCTCTGATGCAGGGAAAGAGTATGCTCTGTGCGCTGCACGGGGACTATGACGCATCGGAGCAATGGTATCGCGAGCTGGAGCAGTTCTTTTTGGTACGCAAAAAGTCCGACGCGGCAGCCAAGGAGGCAAAAAGCCGTCTGACGTGGCTGGATATCGCCTTGCCGCAAAGAGGGGTAAAGGGACTGACTGAGACGATAAAATCCGCGTTTTCGCTTATGCGAAACAAAGAGATCAAGCTGCCCCCATTCTCTGTGACCAGCACGCTGCCGAGCATTATGAACGGCGGAAAGGATTTTTCGCCATGGAGCAAAATCGACGACCTTTTGTATGCGACCATGCGCGCCCCGGTGGAGGCTGTTCTCGGCAAGGACGGCGTGGGGCTTGCCGACTGTGCCATCGCCGAGAGCAAGTTTGAAAAAGGTGAGGATATATCGGGAAAGATGTTGGCGTTGGTGTCCAAACTGAGCGAGATTCAAAACCGCGGTACGTCGGATATCGAATTTGCGTTGGTGGGACTTCTCGTGCGCAGTCAGCTGGACGCCGGGCGGCCGCAGGATGCGAAAAATTCGCTGCTTGCCTTAAAAAGTCGGTTTTCAGAGTGCGACAATACGCGGTTTATGCCAAATATTGACGCCATGCTTTGCCGTGTTGCGTTAAAGAGCGGAGATATGGAGGAAGTGGAGGCGTGGTATCGCACCAAGGCGCCGCGGAATGTACTGAATTTTAAGGTGATGAAACGCTATCAATATCTGACCGAGGCGCTTGCGGAGCTTGTGTTCGGCGATGCGGAGGGCGCCTTGCTGACGCTCTCACCGCTGGAGCCGTACTGCGCTCGCTGCGGACGGCATATCGACATGATTTCTTTAAAGGTGATCGCCGCCATTGCAAAATACAAAAAGCAGGACGAGAGCTTTGTCGATGACATAGAGACCGCACTGCGGATTGCGGCGGAGTACGGATTTGTACGCAGCATCAGTACGTACGGCGCTGCGGTTCTGCCGCCGCTGGAGCATGCAAAGCTCCCGGGAAACAAAGCGTTTTTGCAAAAGGTCATCAAGGCGGCAAGGGGGCAGACGATCTTTTATCCCAACTTTTTAACCCAAAAGGAACCGCTGTTTGATAAACTGACAGAGACGGAAATGCAGGTTTTGCGCCTTTTGTGTGCGGATAAAAGCAATCTGGAAATCGGGGAGATTTTAAATATCAAGCTTGCAACGGTCAAAAGCCATGTCAGCCATATTTTGCAAAAACTTGGCGTAAAGCGCCGCAGTGAGGCAAAGACCATCGCAGAAAAATTTCGGATTTTATAACCCAAAAGAGGAAGACAGGCCGCCGGCCTGTCTTTTTTTAGCGTCCTTTGAGTGCCTGACGGCGCTTTCTGCGGATGCGGTTAATATGCCGCTCAAAATCTCCGTGATTGATGAACTCAGCCAGCACATACTGTTCAAACATGGGAACCGTACAGGAATAAAACCCCATCTTCTCCTGGAATGCGGCAACGCGCGTTTTGGGCAGAACCATATACCCGATTCGCATCGAGGGCGCAATCGTCTTACTGAAGGTGTTGATGTAGATCACGCTGCGCAGCGGCTCTAACGAAAAGACGGTGTCCTCGTTTTTGGTTGAGACGGTAAATTCCGAACCGAAATCATCCTCGATAATCATGCCGCCGCGCTGCAGTGCCCACTGGATATATTCGTTCCGTTTGGACGCGCTTGCGGTCACACCGCTGGGAAAGCTCTGAAACGGCGTGATGTGCAGGACCTTGGCGCGGGTTCGGCGCAGTGCGGACGTTAATATACCGTCGCTTCCCAGCTTTAAAAGGTCACATTCTGCGCCGTTTGCCCTGTAAACCGAAAGAATTTTTTCGTACGAGGGATCCTCCAGCGCATAGATAAGGCCGCGTCCCAAAAACTGAACAATAAGACCGTATAAATATTCCGCACCGGAGCCAATGATGATTTGGTCGGTGTCAACCTGGATTCCCTTTCCGCGCGCAAGGTAGAGGGCAATCGCATTCCGAAGTTCAAGGCTGCCCTGGCTTGGCGGCTTGATGAAAATTTGTTCCCCGTATTTGCTGATGACATTGCGCATCGTTTTGGCAAAGACCGAAAAGGGAAATTCATCCTCATGGTGCTGATGTTTGGCATCGTTTGCCGAAAATGGCTGCGGTGTATCCTCGGCAATGGGGACAAAATGATCCCTCTGATAGGTGACAAAGTAGCCGCTGCGTTCCCTTGCCTCAATATAACCCTCGTCACACAGGATTTCATAGGCGTGCTCTACGGTGATTACGCTGGTAAAGGTTTCCTCGGCCAGGGTACGCTTGGAGGGCAGCTTGTCCCCGTATTGATAGACGCCGTGAATGATGTCGGTGCGGATTTGCAGATACAGCTGCATATAGGCGCTCTGCCCGGTGTGGTTTTGAATTGCATATCTCATCTGGTTATATAAAAAACTCCTTTTTTGGTAATTGTAATATGTTCAGTTATATGATACCATACCTGTATCATCTTGTAAAGGGGAGAAATCAAATGAAAACAAAAACACAAAAAATCGTAATGGCGGCGATGCTGGCCGCTCTGGTATGCGTTGCAACCATGATTGTAAAAATTCCGTCTCCGCTGAAGGGGTATTTGAATTTGGGAGACTGCGTGGTTCTGCTTTCCGGGTGGATTTTATCGCCGGTATACGGCTTTCTTGCTGCCGGGATCGGATCTGCGCTGGCGGATTTGTTCTCCGGCTATGTGACTTATGCGCCGGCAACGTTTATCATCAAGGGAATCATGGCGCTGATCGCTTATTTCGGATTTTCTCTGTTTCAAAAGAAAATGCCGGCACTGCCGTCCCGAATCATCGCCGGCGTCCTGGCAGAGCTGTTTATGGTGCTGGGCTATTTGCTCTTTGAGGGCGTATTGTACGGGTTTGTGGCGTCGCTTGTCAATATTCCGGCCAACGCAATCCAGGGGCTTGCCGGACTGATCCTTGGAATTGTACTGATTAAAATATTTGAAAAGAGCAAGATTTTGCACTAAAAAAGAAAAGAGGATGTGATTTGTCACATCCTCTCCGTCCTTATTTTGCGCAGCGCAGAACATAATCGCGCTCGGCTTTAAAGCCATCCAGACTTCCCTCTTCGATTAGAATATCCAGACCGGGTTTATATTGCCTGATGCAGTCAAGCAGCAGATCGGTATGCAGCATGCCATATCCGGGTCTTGCGCCTACGACTCCGCCGTCTTTGACGGTAAAATCTTTTAGGTGAATGGCGGCAATCTTTTCGGGATAGAGCATAAAGGGCTGCTTGATGATTTCGTCCTGCTGATGATAATTTTCGGTATTGATAAAGTTAACCGGGTCAAAAATCGTCATCAGATTCGGCGAATCGATGGCATCGAGCAGGCGTTTCATCACAAGGGGCGAATGAATGGTGTGACACCACACGCCCTCTACGGCAACGATGACGCCAAGTTTTTCCGCATCACGGACAAGCTCTTTCACAAATTGCAGGACCTTTTGAAAATCCGCCTCGCTGTGATCGCTCATCCCGGTTTCCGTTCCGACCACGCCGGCGCCCAGGTACTTGGCAAACAGCATGTTTTGTTCAAAAATGGCTTTTTGCTCCGCGCGTGCGTCGCCCTCTGCAAGCAAATCAATATAGGAGCCAAGTACGGAAATGCGCAGATCGCCGAGGTCTTTTTTAATTTTTGCGGCAAGTCCGGGACTAAAGGTGGAAGAGGACCACGAGATCTGTGAAAAAGATTTGCGCGGCGCCAGCTGTACATAGGAAATCCCAAGTTTTTGGGTACAGGATAAAAGCTCTGCCGGCGTGGCGGCCGGCAGGTCGTGTGCCCGGATTCCGATTTCGATGGTATCATACATAAAAGGATGCCTCACTTTCTGTTGGACTTATTATGTAGTATACAATAAAGGGATAGATGTGTCAATGTTTGCCTAGCCGAAAGCTGCCGAAATTTTGCCTTCTCAGACGGGCTTAGATTGCGCTCTTATGCCTAACACAAAACGCCCCGGCTTTCGTCGGGGCGCTCTGTGTTTTATAGAGAAGTCTGCCTTGCCATGTCGAAAAAGGGAAGTTTGGGAAAGGAAGATTTCAAGTATGCCAAGGCAAACATAACTCCCGTTATACGCTGGTCAGCATCTCGCCGTAGGTCGGATAGGGCCAGTAGGTCTTTGCGCAGTTGACTTCGGTCTTATCGACCGCCGCGCGCAGCGTTTCCATGGCCGGAACCACCTGATAAGCATAAGCGAGGGCGCGTTCCTTTAAGTCCTCAACCGCGCGTGCCTCATACAATGTCTTTTCCAAGGCCGTGTTGCGCTCATAAAGCTGCGCGGAAAGCTCGGACATCGTGGCAAGCATGGCGCTCTCTGCCGTGGTGGACAAATCAGGGGATACCGACTTCATGCTGAGCGCGGTATCGGCCAGCGAACGGCTGTAAGAGAACGCTGCCGGAATAATATTTTTGCGCACCATGCGCACCATGGTCTTTGCCTCAATATCCAGCACTTTGACGTAGTTTTCAAGCAAAATCTCATAGCGTGAGAAAAGCTCTGCCTTGGTAAACACCTTGTGCTTGGTAAAGAGTGCAACGTTTTTATCCGAAATGAAGTAGGGCAGTGCGTCCGGGGTCGTTCTCAAATTCAGCAAACCGCGCTTTTCTGCCTCAATCGGCCACTCGCTCGAATAGCTGTTTCCGTTAAAGACGATACGGCTGTGCGCCTTTAATTCACGCTTTACCAGGGTGTCAAGCGCACTTGTAAAGTCGGCGGCAGATTCCAGTTCATCCGCAAACTGCGAAAGCTCTTCCGATACAATGGTGTTTAAGATCACGTTCGGGCCGGAAATCGAGAAGGCCGAACCCAGCATACGGAATTCAAATTTATTGCCGGTAAAGGCAAAGGGAGAAGTACGGTTTCGGTCGGTGGTATCCTTCGGAAAACGCGGCAGCGTATGTACGCCGATCTTCATCTCGGCAGCTTCCTTTTGCGAATACGGCTTGCCGTCGCGGATGGATTCCAAAATCTCGGTCAGCTGATCGCCGAGAAAGACGGATACAATGGCCGGCGGCGCCTCGTTTGCGCCGAGACGGTGATCGTTGCCTGCGCTGGCAGCCGAGATGCGGAGCAAATCCTGATATTCGTCCACGGCCTTAATGACAGCGCAGAGGAAGAGCAGGAACTGCGCGTTATCCTGCGGCGAATCGCCCGGCTCTAACAAATTGACGCCGGTATCGGTCGAGATGGACCAGTTGTTATGCTTACCGCTGCCGTTGATTCCCTCAAAGGGCTTTTCGTGGAGCAGGCATACCAGGCCGTGCTTGTCCGCGATCTTCTGCATCAGCTCCATGGTGAGCTGGTTGTGATCGGAGGCAATAATCGTGGTGGTAAAGATGGGCGCAAGCTCATGCTGTGCCGGTGCAACCTCGTTATGTTTGGTTTTTGCGTAGATGCCAAGCTTCCAGAGTTCTTCGTCCAGTTCTTTCATGAATGCGGAAACTCTGGGGCGCAGTACGCCGAAATAGTGATCCTCCAACTCCTGCCCCTTTGGCGGCGTTGCGCCGAACAGGGTGCGGCCGGTGTAGACAAGATCCTTACGCTTTAAATAGAGCGCCTTGTCGATCAAAAAGTATTCCTGCTCCGGGCCTACGGTGGTTAAAACACGGCTTGCCGTCTTGTTGCCGAATAATCTTAAAATCCGCATTGCCTCGCGGCTGAGCGCCTCCATCGAGCGGAGCAGCGGTGTTTTTTTGTCCAGTGCCTCTCCGCCGTAGGAGCAGAAGGCAGTCGGAATGCAAAGGATATCATCTTTAATAAACGCATACGAGGTCGGATCCCACGCGGTATAGCCGCGCGCCTCAAAGGTGGCACGCAGACCGCCGGACGGAAAGCTGGATGCGTCCGGCTCACCTTTTACCAGCTCTTTCCCGGAAAACTCCATAATCACGCCGTTGTCACCGTCCGGTGTAATAAAGCTGTCGTGCTTTTCCGCGGTCACGCCGGTCATCGGCTGGAACCAATGCGTAAAGTGGGTCGCGCCCTTTTCGATCGCCCAGTCCTTCATGGCGTTTGCCACGACATCGGCAATGGAACGATCCAGGCTTTTTCCCATATCAATGGTGCGACGCAGCGCCTTATAGGTGTCCTTCGGAAGCCTCTCTTTCATGACCTCATTATTAAATACCAGACTGCCAAATAACTCAGGTACATTTTTCATCAAGATAAACACTCCTTTGCATAAATTTCGGTTCGCTTTCTAAGGTTTAAAGTAAAGGAATCCCGGCGTCGGCACAAGCCTTTTTGGTGTCCTCATCCCACAGAGAAACCTGTACTTCGCCGATGTGTGCTTTACCAAGCAGCAGCATACAGATTCTGGACTGTCCGATACCGCCGCCCATGGTAAGCGGCAGAGTGCCGTCTAAAACCTTTTTGTGGAAAGGCAACTCGGCTCTGGCCTCGCAGCCCTCTTTCTTCAGCTGGCTTGCCATCGACTTTGCGTCAACACGGATTCCCATGGAAGAAACCTCAAACGCACAGTCTAAAACCTTGTTGTAGAAGATAATGTCGCCGTTGAGGCTCCAGTCATCGTAGTCCGGCGCACGGCCGTCATGCTTCTGGCCGGATGCCAGCAGATCGCCGATCTTCATCAAAAATACGGTCGGATGCTCGGTCAAAAAGACGTTCTCTCTCTGTTTGGGCGGCAGATCCGGGTAGAGATCCTCCAGCTCCTGGGTTGTGATAAAGGTAATGTCACGGGACAGCGAAACCGGAATCTGCGGATAAACCTCTTTTACCGTATCCAAGGTGTCACAGATGGCGCCGACAATCGCGGTAACCGTTTCTTTCAAAAACTTTTCGTTTCTCTGCTCTTTGGTGATGATTTTCTCCCAATCCCACTGGTCAACGTAGATCGAATGGAGGTTTGAAAGCTCCTCATCGCGGCGAATGGCGTTCATATCGGTATAAAGACCTTCGCCGGCAGAAAAGCCGTATTGATACAGTGCGTTACGCTTCCACTTTGCAAGGGAATGCACAACCTGCGCACATGCTCCGCCAAGTTCCGGGATGTCAAAGGTGACCGGACGTTCCACACCGTTTAGGTCATCATTGATTCCGGTAGAGGGGTCAACGAACAGCGGGGCCGTCACACGTTTGAGGTTTAATGCCTGAGAAAGATTTTTCTGGAACTCCTTTTTAATCAAATCAATCGCAGCCTGCGTCTGATACAGCCCTAGCGATGTGCAGTAATCGCTTGGAATCATGGTCTTACTCATTTAGATCATCCTTTCAAAAATAGATTAAAAAAGAAAAAACGCTGCAAAAGGGGTATCACCCTATTGCAGCGCCTTTGCTGATTTGTTTGCATTATAACTCCCCTTTATGCATTTGTCAACCCTTTTTTTCAAAATTTTTCAAAAAATTTTTTTCGGTCGGAAAAGTTACTGATAATATATAAGCGAAACCCAAAAAGAAGAAAAAAAGAGAAATTTGAAAAAATTTGTAATCGGGTATTGACAATTTAAAAATTTTCTTGTATAATACTTGGCAATGAACAAAGGCGTTCATAAAAAGGCATTTTAACAGTGTCTTTTTATGGGCGCCTTTTTATTATGAAATTCATGGGAAAGGAAGGATGCATATGTTACGAGAGGGTCAAATCCGGATTCCGTCCGGATGTGCGATTTCCGGAATATTTGCAAAGGACGGGGAGAGAGTCTGCGGCAGGGAGATTGTGGATTCGATTGCGGTGATGCATGACCGTTCCAACGGCCTTGGCGGCGGCTTTGCCGGCTACGGCATCTATCCGCAAAACAAGGATGATTACGCGCTGCACATCTTTTATGATACGCCGGAGGCAAAGGCAGAATGTGAGCGTTTTTTGGATCGGCATTTTGATATGGTGAATCTATCCAAGATTCCGACCAAAAAGGTTGCTGCCATCACGGATGAGCCGATGATCTGGCGTTATTTTGTCAGACCGCTGCCGACCAAGCTGGCCGCAAGCCAGCTCGATGAGGACGAGTTTGTTGCAAGAAGTGTGATTCGGGTCAATACCCAAATCGACGGCGCTTACGTCTTTTCCAGCGGAAAGAACATGGGCGTCTTTAAGGCGGTCGGCTTCCCGGAGGATGTCGGCGAGTTTTACCGCCTGGACGAATACGCCGGATATTGCTGGACGGCGCACGGCCGCTATCCGACCAATACGCCCGGCTGGTGGGGCGGTGCGCATCCGTTTGCAATGCTGGATTATTCAATCGTTCATAACGGCGAGATTTCCAGCTATGACGCCAATCGCAGATATATTGAGATGTTTGGGTACAAGTGTACACTGCAAACCGATACCGAGGTCATTACTTATATGATCGATTATCTCCATCGGCGGAAAAAGCTTACATTAGAAGAGATTGCAAACATCATTGCGGCGCCTTTCTGGACAACGATTGCCCGCAAGGACGAAGAGGAAAAAGCGCGTCTGACCTATCTTCGCAACATGTTTTCCAGTATGCTGATTACCGGACCTTTTTCTATCCTGCTCGGGTTTCAGGGCGGCATGATGGCGCTGAACGATCGGTTAAAGCTGCGTTCGATGGTGGCGGCGGAAAAGGGCGAGCGTTTTTATATTGCCAGTGAGGAATCCGCGATTCGGATTATTGAGCCGAATCCCGATAAGATTTGGTCGCCGAAGGGCGGAGAGCCCGTTATCGTACGGTTGAATGGAGGTGCTCTGTAATGGCAATCGATTTTATTTATCCGCAGTATGAAGTGGTACGAAATCCGCAGCGCTGCATCGCCTGCCGGGTATGTGAGCGGCAGTGCGCCAACGAGGTGCATCGGTTTGACGAAAAATTAAACTGCATGGTATCGGACGAGTCAAAGTGCGTCAATTGTCACCGCTGCGTATCCCTATGTCCGACGCGCGCGCTGAAAATTGTGAAAACAGATCATACCTTCCGTGAAAACGCGAACTGGAGCGCGCAGAACATTACAGAGATTTACCGCCAGGCGGACAGCGGCGGTGTGCTGCTGTCTTCCATGGGTAACCCCAATACGTACCCTGTATATTTTGACAAGATTTTAATCAATGCGTCTCAGGTTACCAACCCGTCGATTGACCCCCTGCGCGAACCGATGGAGACCAGAGTCTTTTTGGGAAAAAGACCAGGCGAGATTACGCGTGACGAAAAGGGAAACATCGTACCGAACACGCCGCCGGGACTGGAGCTTTCGGTGCCGATTATGTTTTCGGCAATGTCGTACGGCTCCATCAGCTATAACGCGCATGCCAGTCTTGCACGCGCCGCACAGGAGCTGGGAATTTGCTATAACACCGGTGAGGGCGGCCTGCACGAGGACTTTTATCGGTACGGCGCCAATACCATTGTACAGGTAGCGTCCGGACGGTTCGGCGTGCACAAGGGCTATTTGGAGGCCGGCGCGGCTATTGAGATTAAGATCGGGCAGGGCGCAAAGCCGGGTATCGGCGGCCATCTGCCCGGTGCAAAGATTGTCGGCGACGTGTCCAGAACCCGTATGATCCCAAAAGGATCGGATGCGATTTCTCCGGCGCCGCATCATGATATCTATTCGATTGAGGATTTAAGGCAGCTAGTGTTTTCCTTAAAAGAGGCAACCAACTATCAAAAGCCGGTCATCGTAAAGGTTGCCGCAGTACATAACGTTGCAGCCATCGCGAGCGGTATCGCAAGAAGCGGTGCGGACATCATCGCCATTGACGGTTTCCGCGGCGGTACCGGCGCGGCGCCGACCAGAATCCGTGACAACGTGGGAATCCCGATCGAGCTTGCGCTTGCCAGTGTGGATCAGCGGCTGCGCGATGAGGGAATCCGTGACGAAGTATCCATTGTCTGCGGCGGTTCGATCCGCAGCAGTGCAGACGTTGTAAAGGCAATTGCACTGGGTGCCGATGCCGTCTATATTGCAACGGCGGCGCTGCTCTCTCTGGGCTGCCACCTTTGCCGCAGCTGTCAGACCGGCAAGTGTAACTGGGGTATCGCAACCCAGCGGCCGGATTTGGTAAAGCGTCTGAATCCGGATATCGGATCGAAGCGGCTTGTAAACCTTATCTCTGCATGGACGCACGAAATCAAGGAGATGATGGGCGGCATGGGTCTTAACTCGATCGAGGCGCTAAAGGGAAACCGCCTGATGCTGCGCGGTGTCGGTCTTAATGAGAAGGAACTGGAGATTCTTGGCATCAAGCATGCCGGTGAATAAGTCGAATCAGAAGGGGATGGAATCAATGAAACGGGTTTATGTCAATGAAGAATGGTGCCTTGGCTGCCATTTGTGTGAATACCATTGCGCGTTTGCCGCCACCGGTGAAGAGGATATGGCGTCCGCGCTGAAAGATGTTGTTATTCGTCCGAGGATTCGGGTTGAGGACGGAGACGATGTGCATTTTGCGGTCTCGTGCCGGCACTGTGAGGAACCGTACTGCGTCAAAGGCTGCATTGCCGGCGCCCTTTATAAGGAGGACGGCGTGGTGCGCTATCAAAAGGAAAAATGTGTGGGCTGCTATACCTGTGTTTTATCATGTCCGTACGGTGCGATTATGCCGGCGGAGGACGGCGTGGTACAAAAGTGCGAACTGTGCGTCAACCGCGCCGGCGGTCAGCCTGCCTGTGTAAGCCATTGCCCGAACGGGGCGATCGTATTTGAAGAGAGGTGAGAAGATGCGTTATGTAATCATTGGAAATTCCATTGCGGCGGTCGGGTGTATCGAAGGCATCCGCAGCGTGGACAAGATGGGCGAAATCGTTGTGGTTTCCAAAGAGCCGCACCCGGTATATTCCCGTCCGCTGATCAGCTATCTGCTTTGCGGCAAAACGGATCGTGAGAAGATGAAGTACCGCGCGGATGATTTTTATCAAAAGAACAGCGTACAGGTACTGTATGGCAAGAGCGCGGAAAAAATAGAAGAAAAAGACCATACGGTTGTCTTGGACGATGGAGAAAAACTTGCATATGATAAGCTTTTGCTGGCGACCGGGTCATCACCGTTTGTGCCGCCCATGGAGGGGCTGGACACCGTGAAGGACGCCTACACCTTTATGTCGCTGGATGATGCGCTCTCGCTGGAGGCGGCGCTTGACCCGTCGAAGCGTGTTTTGATTGTCGGCGCCGGACTGATCGGTTTAAAATGTGCCGAGGGCATTTACGGCAGGGTAAAAAGCATTACGGTTGTGGATTTGGCAGACCGCATTCTGCCCAGTATTTTAGACGCAGAAGGTTCTCAAATGGTACAGGAGCATCTTGAGAAAAAGGGAATCACCTTTCATCTGTCCGACAGTGTTGCAAAGTTTACAGACGGCACGGCGCAGCTGAAGAGCGGCGGCACGGTCCCCTATGATATCGTGGTGATTGCGGTCGGCGTGCGTGCCAACACAAGTTTATCTGACGGCACCGAAATCAAGACGGCGCGCGGATTTGTGACCGATCTTGACTGCAAGACCACGGCCGAGGATATTTATGCGGCCGGCGACTGTGCCGAAAGCTATGATGTGGTAACGGGACAGGAACGGGTGCTTGCGCTTTTGCCGAATGCTTATATGCAGGGTGAATGTGCCGGAATCAACATGGCAGGCGGCAGCAAAAAGTATGATTTTGCAATCCCGATGAATGCGATCGGATTCTTTGGATTGCACATGGTGACGGCCGGCAGCTATGACGGTGAGACCTATGTGAAAAAGACGGCGGACGGTTATAAAAAGCTGGTTACCAAGGACAATCGGCTGGTCGGTTATATTTTGATCGGCAAGGTGGATCGCGCCGGGATTTATACGGCGATGATCCGAAAGAAAACACCGCTCGATACGCTGGATTTTGATAAAATCAAGGATCATCCGCAGCTGATGGCGTTTTCAAACTCGAAAAGAAAAGAACTGTTAGGAGGGGTACCGGTATGAAGATCACGGCAGGCAGCATGCACTTTAAGCAGCTGAATGATTTGGTTCGAAATACAGAGGATCGTGAAATTGAGATCGAAAACTGTATTGGGCAGCGGTATATCGCAAGCGGACTTTCCGGCAAGGAAATCACCATTCACGGTGTACCCGGCAACGCGCTGGGCGCCTATCTTGACGGCAGCAAAATCATCGTAAAGGGAAACACCCAGGAGGCAACCGGCGATACCATGAACGACGGTATGATTGCCATCTACGGCAATGCCGGCGACGCGACCGGCTACGCGATGCGCGGCGGAAAAATCTATATCGAGGGATCCTCCGGCTACCGTACCGGGATTCATATGAAACAGTACGAGGACAAGGTGCCGGTCATTATCATCGGCGGATCGGCAGGCAGCTTTTTGGGCGAGTACCAGGCCGGCGGTCTTTTGGTGGTGCTCGGCATGGATCATCCGGGAAAGCTTCCGGTTTCCAACTTCTGCGGAACGGGAATGCACGGCGGAAAGATTTATCTTCGTTGTGATACGCCGCCGCATGACCTGCCGGCACAGGTGCAGGCGCACCTTGCAGATGATGCGGATATGGAAGAGATTTCGTCGTATTTACGCGAGTTTTGCGACATCTTTGATAAAAATTATGATGAAATATTGGCACACCCATTTTATGTGCTGACCCCAAACACCAAAAATCCCTATAAGCAATTGTATACCACCAACTAAAAATTTGAAAATTTTAGTTGAAATTGCCGTAAAGTTGTGGTACACTAAGTAAAAAGGCGGAAACGGAGGCGTAGAGAGCATGAATCATACCGATGAAGAAATTCTTGACTTTGTAGAAGAGCACGATGTGAAGTTTGTGCGGCTCTCTTTTTGTGATCTGTTTGGCGTGCAAAAAAATATCGCGATTATGGCGGATCAGCTGCCCAGAGCGTTTGAAGAAGGGATTGCCTTTGACGGCTCGTCCGTTGCGGGCTTTACCAGTGTGGAATGCTCGGATTTATTCTTGGTGCCTGATTCCTCCAGCGTTGTGATTTTGCCATGGAGACCGTCGCATGAGCGGGTAATGCGGATGTACTGCACCGTAAAAAACCCGGACGGCACTGTGTTTGAGGGCGACAGCCGTCATATTTTAAAACAGGCGTCCGACCGTGCGATGGAGATGGGGTATCTGTGCCGGATCGGTACGGAATGTGAATTTTACCTCTTTCAAAATGACGAGAACGCTATGCCGACGATGAAACCTTTTGATTACGGTTCTTATGCGGACATTGCGCCGCTTGACCGAAGTGAGAATATCCGGCGTGAGATTTGTCTGAGCCTGGAGGAAATGGGGCTTTCTCCCGAAAGCTCCCATCATGAGAGCGGCCCCGGACAAAATGAGGTGGACTTTTGCTACGCGGACGCGCTTTCTGCGGCCGATAACTTTGTGACGTTTAAGGCTGCGGCAAAGTCGATCGCGATGCAAAACGGTCTTTTTGCATCATTTACGCCAAAGCCGCTTCCCGATCACAGCGGAAGCGGAATGCACATCAATCTGTCCTTGCTGAAAAACGGGCAAAATCTGTTTCAGGTTCAGCCCCGGCATTCTAAGGATGCGGAGAGCTTTATTCAAGGCATCTTAGATCACATTGCGGAGATTACGGCATTCTTAAATCCTCTGCCCAATTCCTATGACCGGCTCGGTTCTATGGAGGCGCCGCGGTATATTACCTGGTCGCACCAAAACCGTTCTCAGCTGATTCGGATTCCGGCAAGCCGCAGCGGAGAAAGCACCCGTATGGAGGTGCGCTCTCCCGATTCTGCATGCAATCCTTATCTGGCGTTTGCGCTGCTGATCCATGCAGGACTTGACGGTATTGAAAAAAAGCGTAAGCTGGTTCCGCCTTGCAATCAGAACTTATACAAGGCGCAGGATTATGTAAAGGATCACAAGATTGAACGTCTGCCAAAGACCTTGGCAGAGGCGCTCAGTCTGGCAGAGTCCAGCACCTTGGTTCAGCAGGTGATTCCGGAGCGGGTTGCCAACCTTTATATCCAGAAAAAGAGGGTTGAATGGCAGCAATACCTGCATGCGGAAAACCGTGCGGAGGATTTTTACCGTAACACTTTCCTTTTGGTTTAGGAGGACGGTATGGAACGCATTTTACTGGTGACGCAAAATGAAAAGTACCGCGAACAGTTTTCAAAACTGGTATCAGAGCATATCAAAGCGGAATTTTATTATGCCAGAACCAGCGGCGAGGCTTGGCGGATGATGTCCGATCACTCCTTTGCAATCGTTTTGATTTTGTCGCCGCTCCCGGACGAGTTTGGCAGCAATCTTGCAAAGATTGCTGCAAAGACAACGGCCGGCGTGATGGTGATTGCAAAAGGGTATCAGCTTGAAAATGTGCAGCAAAAGCTTGCGATGGAAGGGGTTTTTGCCTTTCATTCCGAGATGGGCAAAACCTTTTTCGGCTACGCGCTGGATCTGATGCTTGTTCTGCACAGAAGGCTGGCGGAAACTGCGCCGCAGACAGAAAAGCTGCATAAGCAGATTCGGGATATTCGATTGGTGAACCGTGCAAAATGTCTGTTGATTCAATATGAGGGAATGTCGGAAGAGGCGTCTCATAAATATATTGAAAAATTGGCGATGGATCAGCGCATGTCCCGCAGGGACGCTGCTCAGCTGGTTCTGGATCACTACGAGACATTACAAAATTAACATAGAGGAGGAAATTTTTCCATGGCACAACCGATTTACTTAGTGTTGGAGAACGGGTCTCATTTTCAGGGAGAGGCGTTTGGCGCAGACGTGGATGAGGTGATGGGTGAAGTTGTTTTTACAACCGGTATGACGGGGTATTTGGAAACCCTGACCGATCCAAGTTATTGCGGACAAATTGTGGTACAGACATTTCCCTTAATAGGAAATTACGGGGTGATTGAAGAAGATTTTGAGAGCCGGGGTATTTTCCTTCAAGCTTATATTGTGAGAGAATGGTGTCAACATCCCTCCAACTTCCGTTGCGGTGGGGATATTGACACTTTTTTAAAGAAAAAAGGGATTCCGGGACTATTTGGCATTGATACCAGGTGCCTGACCCGTATCATACGCCAAAGCGGCACCATGAACGGCATGATTACCAAGGCGGCGCCGCCGTATTCCAAAGAACAGCTTGAAAAGATTAAAAATTATACCTGCGCATCGCCGGTGAAAACGGTGACCCGCGGCGAGGTTGAGACGGTTTCTGCCGCTGATCCCAAAAAACGGGTGGTGCTGTGGGATTTCGGCGCAAAGCAGAATATGGTGCGCGCCCTGGTAAAGCGCGGCTGCGAGGTTACGATTGTGCCGTCGTCCGCGACCGCGGAAGAGATTTTAAGTTTCCGCCCGGACGGTATCCTTTTATCCAACGGCCCCGGCGATCCGACGGATAACCCGGAAGTGATCGCGGAGCTTAAAAAATTGACTGCGGCAAAGCTGCCGATGTTCGGCATCTGTCTCGGACATCAGCTTTTGGCGCTTGCCACCGGGGCAAAAACCGAAAAGTTAAAGTACGGTCACCGCGGCGCAAACCAGCCGGTGCGCGATATGCAGAGCGGCCGCGTCTATATCACCAGCCAGAACCACGGCTATGCGGTTTGCAGTGATACGTTAAAGGACGGCGCCGAGCTGTTGTTTGAAAATGTCAATGACAATAGCTGCGAGGGAATCCGCTATACCAATATGCCGGCGTTTTCGGTGCAGTTCCACCCGGAGGCCTGCGGCGGCCCGAAGGACACCGACTATCTGTTTGACCGCTTTATGGCATTGATGAAAGATTAGGAAAAAACGTAAAAAATCCGTCTGAAACGCCGCATTTTGGCATATGGATTTTAAGGATAGAATTTGCGAGGTGACAGGAGATGAAGCAAGCGGAGAAAAAAGCAAACAAAAAATTGGACTTAAGGGCAAAAACCTTTTTGCTGCTGACCCTGGCCGGTGTCATCAATGCATTTGGCGTAACCATGTTTTTGGCGCCGGTTCATTTGTTTGACAGCGGTATTTCCGGTACATCGATGTTGCTCGGCCAAATCACGCCGGAGGTGCTCAGTCTGTCATTCTTCCTGCTGGTTTTAAACCTTCCAATCTTCTTGTATGGGTTAAAAAAGCAGGGGCTTGAATTTACCATCTATTCGATTTATGCGGTTGTGGTTTATTCTCTGGCGGCATTTATGATTACCGATATTTTCCCGGTGGACGTCAGCACGGCATCGCCGTTTGCGGCCAATGACTTATTGCTCTGCGCCGTGTTCGGCGGCGTGATTTCCGGCATCGGCAGCGGTCTTACCATTCGCTTCGGCGGCGCCATTGACGGGATTGAGGTTTTGGCCGTCATTTTTGCAAAGCGGATCGGCATCACGGTCGGCACCTTTGTGATGATGTATAACGTACTGCTCTATATTGTGGTCGGTATTCTTACCCAAAGCTGGATCTTGCCGCTGTATTCGATTATCACCTATACGCTGGCGCTTAAGACAATCGACTTTATCGTAGAGGGCTTTGACAAGGCCAAGGCGGCAACGATCATCACAAGCACGCCGGAGACCATCAGCCGGGCGCTGTCGGACGCATTTGGGTTCGGCATCACCTTGCTGCCGGCAAAGGGATATTATTCTTCCTCCGATAAAACCATGATCTACTTTGTGGTAAACCGCTTTCAGATTGCAAAAATGCGCGCATTGGTGGTAAAGGAGGATCCGGAGGCGTTTATCTCGATTACCGAGGTGTCGGACGTGTTCGGAAGTTATAATAAAGAAAAAAGACGGTAAATTTTGATAACAGGAGAGTTGAATATGGCACTAAATCAGGATATCAAAAAAGTTTTGGTGATAGGCTCAGGCCCTATCGTAATCGGTCAGGCTGCGGAGTTTGACTATGCCGGTACCCAGGCCTGCCGCGCCCTGAAGGAAGAGGGACTGGAGGTTGTTTTGATCAACTCCAACCCGGCAACCATCATGACCGATGCGGCCATGGCAGATCATATCTACATAGAGCCGCTGACCCTGGAAGTTGTGAAGCGAATCATTAAAAAAGAAAAGCCGGACAGTCTGCTCTCTACGCTGGGCGGACAGACCGGGCTGAACCTTTCCATGCAGCTTGCCAAAGAGGGCTTTTTGGAAAAGCACGGCGTCAAACTGCTCGGCGCTGTGCCGGAGACCATCGATAAGGCCGAGGATCGGCAGATGTTTAAAGACACCATGGAGGAAATCGGCGAGCCGGTGATTCCGTCTCAGGTTGTCACAAACCTTGAGGATGCTTTGGACTTTGCGGACAAGATCGGATATCCGGTGATTGTACGTCCGGCGTTTACCCTGGGCGGCAGCGGCGGCGGTATTGCCGAAAACCGCGCGATGCTGGAAGAAATCGGCGAGGCCGGACTGCGCCTTTCGCCGATTACACAGATTTTGGTAGAAAAATGTATCGCCGGCTGGAAAGAAATTGAGTTTGAGGTGATGCGCGATAAGAATGCCAACGTTATCACGGTCTGCTCGATGGAAAACTTCGACCCGGTCGGCATTCATACCGGCGATTCGATTGTCATCGCCCCGGCAGTGACCCTTGCGGATAAGGAATATCAGATGCTGAGAACCGCCGCACTCCACATCATTGAGGCGATGGGGATTGAGGGCGGCTGTAACTGCCAGTTTGCATTAAATCCCGATAGCTTTGAGTACGCCGTGATTGAGGTAAATCCCCGTGTGTCCCGCTCATCCGCGCTGGCGTCCAAAGCGACAGGATATCCGATTGCGAGAGTTGCGGCAAAAATCGCAGTGGGCTATACCTTAGACGAAATTAAGAATGAAGTAACCGGCCGGACCATGGCGTGCTTTGAACCGACGCTTGACTATGTCGTTGTAAAGTTCCCGAAATGGCCGTTTGATAAATTTGTCTACGCCAAGAGAAAGCTTGGCACACAGATGAAAGCCACCGGCGAGGTCATGGCGATCGGCCAGTCCTTTGAAGAGGCACTGATGAAGGCGATCCGCGGTGCGGAGATTTCGATGGACTGTCTGCACATGCCTGCCATGGACGAGCTTTCCGATGCGGCAATCATGGACAAAGTCCGCGCCCAGGACGATGAGCGCATCTTTGCGGTTTATCAGGCATTGCTGCGCGGCGCGGAAGCAAAGACCATTCACGATGAGACCAAGATTGATATGTGGTTCCTGGAAAAGCTGGTGCACCTTGCAAAGCTGGAATCGGAGATGAAAGCCGGAACGGCGTCTTTATTAGAGCTGAAAAAGGCCGGATTTTTGGATCGCACGATCGAACGGATTTCCGGGAAAAAGGTCGAAAAGTCACTGCCTGCCGTCTATAAGATGGTGGATACCTGCGGCGCGGAATTTGCGGCAGAGACGCCGTATTTTTACAGCGCTTACGATACCGAGGACGAGGCGGAGGAGTTTTTAAAGGAGCATCACAGCGGCAAACCGGTTGTGATGGTTTTGGGCAGCGGTCCGATTCGGATCGGCCAGGGAATCGAGTTTGACTATGCCTCGGTACACTGTGTGTGGGCGCTGCAAAATGCCGGTTATGAGGTTGTCATTGTCAATAACAACCCGGAGACGGTTTCGACCGACTTTAATACGGCGGATCGGCTTTACTTTGAACCTTTGACCCCGGAGGACGTGCTGCATATCGCAAACGTTGAAAAGCCGGTCGGTGCGGTGGTGGCCTTTGGCGGTCAGACCGCGATTAAACTGACAAAATGCCTGGTGGAGAATAACATTCCGATTATGGGTACTCCGGCAGACAGTATTGACGCGGCGGAGGATCGCGGCCGTTTTGACGCACTGTTGGAGGAGCTTGGCATCGGCCGTCCTGCCGGTGAAACGGTGTTCACCGAGGAGGAGGCGCTGCACAGTGCAAACCGTCTCGGCTACCCGGTTCTGATGCGTCCGAGTTACGTGCTTGGCGGTCAGAATATGATTATCGCCTTTTCGGACGCCGACATTCGTGAGTATATGAAGATTATCCTCGCACATGAGAAGGACAATGCTGTTTTGATTGACAAATACCTCATGGGAATCGAGCTGGAGGTTGACGCGATCTGTGACGGCGAGAGCGTCTTAATCCCCGGTATTATGGAGCATATCGAGCGTGCCGGCGTACATTCCGGCGATTCGATTGCCGTCTACCCGGCATGGAACGTCAGCGCAAAACAGACCGAGCAGCTGATCGATTATTCGACCCGTCTGGCACTTTCGCTGCACACCAAAGGCCTGATTAACATTCAGTATGTGATTCATCATAACAAGATTTATGTGATTGAGGTCAATCCGCGTTCATCGCGTACGGTGCCTTATATCAGCAAGGTGACCGGCGTGCCGATGGTGGATCTTGCAACCAAGATCATGCTGGGCGAAAAGCTGAAGGATATGGGCTACGGCACGGGACTTTATCAAAATTCGCCGTATTATGCCGTCAAGGTGCCGATCTTCTCGTTTGAAAAGCTGAGCGATCTGGATACGCAGCTGGGACCTGAGATGAAGTCCACCGGTGAGGTTTTGGGCATTGCCAGAACCATGGAGGAGGCCGTTTACAAAGGTCTGACCGCGGCCGGCTATCATATGAAAAAGGAAGGCGGCGTACTGGTTACGGTACGGGATTCGGATAAGGGTGAGATCGTTGATGTGGTGCGCGGCTATGCGGATATCGGTCTTTCGATCTACGCCACCGAGGGTACGGCCGGTGTGCTGGAAAAGGCAGGGCTTAAGGTTACCCGTGCCAATAAGATTCATGAGGCGGACGAAAATACCATGACGCTTTTAGAAAGCGGAAAGATTCAGTTTATCATCTCGACCTCCGCAAAGGGCAGACTGCCGGCAAGAGACAGCGTAAAGCTGCGCCGTAAGGCGGTTGAACTCGGCATCCCGTGTCTGACCTCGCTCGATACGGCGGCGGCGCTGGCCTCCAGTATGAAGAGCCGTTACAACCAGGGCAATATTGAACTGGTCGATATCGCGAATATGAACCGCGAATCCATGCGGCTTCGGTTTACCAAGATGCAGGGCTGCGGCAACGACTATATCTACATTGACTGCTTTGACCAGAAGGTGGACAACCCCGAAACGCTCAGTGTACGGCTTTCGCAGTATCACTTCGGCATCGGCGGTGACGGTATTATTCTGGTATGCCCGTCCGATGTGGCAGACGCAAAGATGCGGATCTTTAACCAGGATGGCAGCGAGGGTAAAATGTGCGGCAACGGGATTCGCTGCGTCGGAAAATATCTGTACGACAGCGGCCGCGTAAAGAAAAAGATATTAAAAGTCGATACGCTCAGCGGCATTAAGACGCTGGATCTCGCGGTGCGCGGCGATAAGGTCTATGAAGTGACCGTCGATATGGGCAAGGCAGAATTTTTGCCGGATCAGGTGCCAGTATGCTTAGACGGCGAAGAAGTGGTTGACCGCGCGGTGGAAATCGGCGGCAAGACGGAGCGCATCACCTGCGTATCCATGGGAAATCCGCATTGCGTGGTGTTCCGTGACGATTTAGAGAACATGGATATCGCCAAAGAGGGCAAGGCGTTTGAATTTAATCCGCTCTTCCCGGAGCGCGTCAATACGGAATTTGTCCGTATCTTAGACAACCACACGGTGCAGATGCGCGTGTGGGAGCGCGGCAGCGGTGAAACCATGGCATGCGGTACCGGCGCTTGCGCCAGTGCGGTGGCCGCGGTGAAGAACGGCTACTGTGAAAAGGGCGAAGAGATTACCGTAAAGCTTTTGGGCGGCGATCTCAGAATCCGTTACACGGACGAGACGGTGTTTATGACCGGAAAGGCGGAAACGGTATTTAGCGGTGAAGTAGAAATTTAGAGGGGTGACAAAATTGAGGATCAATGAAAACTATAAGCAGCTTGCGGAGAGTTATCTGTTTTCCCGCATTAACCAAATGGTTGCAAAGTTTCGGGAGGAAAACCCGGAGGCAAATGTCATCCGCATGGGCATCGGCGATGTAACCCGTCCGCTCTGCCCGGCGGTGGTAGACGCCATGACAGAGGCGGTTGCCGAAATGGGAAAGGCAGAAACCTTCCGCGGTTACGGGCCGGAGCAGGGCTATGATTTTCTGCGTGAGAGGATCGCGGAGTATTATAAGACAGAGGCAAACGTGACTCTTTCCATGGAGGAAATATTTATCAGCGACGGCGCCAAGAGTGATCTTGGCAATATTCTGGATCTGTTCGGCAAGGAGAACCGCGTGCTGATCCCCTCCCCGGTTTACCCGGTTTATGTAGATACCAACGTGATGGCCGGACGGGAAATCACCTATCTGGAGGCAAATCAGGAGAACGGATTTCTCCCGATGCCGCCGGCATTTGATACCGATATTATATACCTCTGTTCTCCCAATAACCCCACCGGTGCGGCGTATCACCGCAGCCAGTTAAAGGAATGGGTCGATTACGCAAACCGCTGCGGCGCGGTGCTGCTCTACGATGCCGCATATGAGGCGTTTATCACCGATCAAGAGTGTCCGCGCAGCATATTTGAGATCGATGGGGCAAGAACCTGTGCGATCGAGTTTTGCTCGCTGTCCAAGACGGCAGGCTTTACGGGAACGCGCTGCGGCTATACGGTTGTTCCGCTGGATCTTGTAAGAGAGGGTGCGGTGCTGAACCACTTCTGGCTGCGCCGTCAGACGACCAAGTTTAACGGTGTGCCGTACATTGTGCAGCGCGGTGCGGCGGCCGTGTTTACCCCGGAGGGAATGCGGCAGTGCAGAGAAAATCTGAAGGTGTATCAGGAAAACGCAAAGGTCATCAGCGACTGCTTAAAACGGCTTGACATCTGGCATATCGGCGGTAAAAATTCGCCGTATATCTGGCTGAAATGCCCGAACGGGATGGATTCCTGGACGTTCTTTGAGGATCTGCTGGAGAGAGCCAACGTGGTCGGCACGCCGGGCGAGGGCTTTGGCAAGAGCGGTGACGGATTCTTCCGTCTGACTTCGTTCGGAACCCCGGAGGCAACCAAGGAGGCTATGGCGCGGATCGAACGTGTCTACGCAAAATAGAAACGAAAAAAACGGACGCCGTCAGGCGTCCGTTTCGTTTGTTTTGGGGAAGGAGATGGTGATGCAGGTTCCTTGCCCCAGAGTGCTTTTTAATTTGATTTCTGCGTTGTGATAAATTGCGCCGTGTTTGACGATCGACAGCCCAAGCCCGGTGCCGCCAATCGATTTGGAGCGCGCTTTGTCCACGCGGTAAAAGCGTTCAAACACGCGGCTCTGTTCGGCGGCCGGAATCCCGATCCCGGTGTCCGTTACGGTCAGTACCGCATGACCGTCCGTATTTGTAACCTGTACCGTGACGCTGCCGCCGGGACGGTTATACTTCAGCGCGTTGTCGCACAGGTTAAAGATCATCTCGTCCAAAATTTTACCGGCGCCGTGTACTATGGCGGATTCGCCGCAAAGAGAGAGGGTAACCTGCTTTTTTTCGGCCTCACTCTTGAGCCGCTTTAATACCTCATCGGAGAGCCGATATAAGTCGATATCCTCGTTGGTATATTCGATGCAGTTTTCGTCCAGCTGCGATATCTTGATGATGTCGCTGACTAAATGAATCAGCCGCTGGGATTCATCATAAATCGAGTTAGAAAAATCAACTACAAGATTGGGCGGTGTATCGCCGCGTTTCATCAGTTCGGCAAACCCGGAAATCGAGGTCAGCGGCGTTTTCAGCTCGTGGGAAACATTTGCGGTAAATTCACGGCGCAGCGTTTCACGCTTTGCGCTTTCGGTGATATCAAAGATGATAATGATGCCGCCGATGACCTTTTGATTCTCCGTAACAGGGTTGCCGATCAGCTGATAGGTCATATCACCGCGCTGCATAGAGCGTTCCATCCGCTTTCCGTTTAATACACTGTCTATCACCTCACGAAATTCAGGGGTACGGTTTAAGGTAAGGACGTTTGTGTGCTGCGCGCCGTCCGCGCCCAAAAGCCGTAATGCTGCGGAGTTGTAGGATAAGAGCGATCGCTCGTGGTCGATCACCAAAAAGCCCTCATGCATATTTTCGGTAAGCAGATGAAATTCCTTTTGCTTTTGACCGGCGTCCTCCAACTGTTTTGTAATGGTCTTTTTTTGTGCTGCGATCTTGCGGAGCAGCGGTGATAATTCCTGATAGACATCGTTGCTTTCCGGGTGGTCAAGATCCAGATTGTTGATCGGCCGGATAAAGCTTTTTGCAACTCTGGACGAGAGCAGGAAGGAGAAAAGAAGTGCTAAAATCAATACCACCAGCAAGGGATGAACCAGACTGAGCAGAATAGTTATGATGGTGTATTGCCTTGTAGAAACCCGAAGAATGTTTCCGTTTTCGAGCCGCTTTGCATAATAAACCGTCTTTTCCGTCAGGGTATCGGAATAACGGATGCTGGTGCCGTCTCCGCTAAGGAGCGCCTGCTGCACCTCTTTGCGGTCTCGGTGATTATCCAGTTTTTCCGCGTCCTCGGCGGTGTCGTTTAACACCCTGCCGTCCGGCGCAATCAGTGTGACACGACGGTCACGGTCGTTAAAATTTTTAAAGAAACCGGCCTCGTCCTGCGCAACGGAATAGGCCGCATAGTTTGCCTCGCTCTTTAGTTCCTTGACAATTTGCCCCTCAAAAAACGGGTACAAAATCGCGGTCATAAAGGCAAAACTGAGCAAAAGAATCAGGACAGATGTAAAGAAAACAGAACGCCAAATCTTACCGGTCACGGACATCGCCCCCTATTTTATAGCCGACATTTTTCACGGTTTGAATCAAAGAACCGTATTTGCCAAGCTTGATTCTGAGTTTTCGGATATGGACATCTAATGTGCGGGACTCTTCATAGTATTCGCCCCAAACGGTGTTGAGCAGAGTTTCGCGGCTCACGACCGCGCCCTTTGCGGAAAGAAGGGTGATAAGCAGCGTGTATTCCTTAAAGGACAGATAAACCTCCGCACCGTCGATGGTTACGGTGTGCTTTTGGGTGTCCACGTTGAGCGTATCAACGGTATATCCGCTGCATTCCCGATCGGTTTCGCAGCGGCGCAGCAGCGCGCGCACCCTTGCGGTCAGCTCCACCATGCCAAACGGCTTTGCGATATAATCATCCGCCCCAAGATCCAGGCCGGTTACCTTGTCATATTCACTTCCCTTGGCGGTCAGCATCATAATGGGAAGCCGGTTTGTTTTCGGGTCGTCTCGCAGCTTGGTTAAGATGGAAAGCCCGTCCTCTTCCGGGAGCATAATATCCAGTAGCAGCAGCTCCGGCAGTTCTTTTTCTATTGCAGCCCAAAAGAGCGGGGGTCTTGCAAAGTCCAAAACCGCATAGCCCTCCTTGGTGAGTGCATAGCTGACCAGTTTTCTGATATTATCGTCATCTTCTACAAAGTAAATCATAGAGACTTTCCTTTCTTAAGTTCAATTTCAAGGGAAGAACAGTTCTTACAGACAGTATATCACAGGCGAACCGTATCTTCAAGGATAAAATCAGTTGGGGACGCTTTCGTGATCGCCGGTGATGAAGTAGAGCACCCAGCCGGCAATATTTTCGGCGTGGTCGCCGATGCGCTCTAAATACTTTGCAATCATAAGGAGGTCAATCAGAGCCTCTGCGCCGTCGGAGGCGTTTTTGACATTTTCGATCAGTTCCCGCTTTACCTTTTCAAACAGCTGATCAACCGTATTGTCCTGATCGATCACCTTTTTTGCCAGTGCGCCGTCAATGCGGACAAAGGAGTCGATACTGTTTGTCAGCATCGACATGGTCGCTTCGGCCATGTCCTCAATATGCACCGACCCGGTATAGCCGCTGCTGTTGACAAAGGACGCAATCTCGGCAATATCAGAAGCCTGGTCGCCGATCCGTTCCATATCGGAGATCATCTTCAGCGCGGAGGAAATTTTTCTCAAATCCTTTGCAACCGGCTGCTGCATCAGCAAAAGCTTCATACAAAGGTTTTCGATATCCCGTTCCTTCTGATCGATCTGATCATCAATGGAATGGACGGTTTGCAGCAGCGTACTTTCGTTTACGGTTAAGTATTTGATAGCATTTTCGATTGCCTCTTCACACAGGGCGCCCATCGTAATCAGCTCGTTATCCAAAACGCGCAGTTGTTCGTCAAAATGATTTCGCATCAGCCAAACCTCCCTGTAATATAATCTTCGCATCTCTTGTCCTTCGGCGTGGAGAACATCGTCTCGGTATCGTCAAATTCTACCAGCTCACCGAGCAGAAAGAACGCGGTTTTATCCGCAATTCGCAGCGCCTGCTGCATGTTATGCGTTACCATGATAATGGTGTAGTCCTCTTTAAGGGTCATCGCCAGTTCTTCAATTTTTGAGGTGGAAATCGGGTCTAAGGCCGACGTCGGTTCGTCCATTAAAAGAACCTCCGGCTTTACGGCCAGCGCCCGTGCGATACAAAGCCGCTGCTGCTGACCGCCGCTCATGCCGAGGGCGCTTTTCTTTAAGCGATCCTTGCATTCGTCCCAGATGGCAGCCTGTTTGAGCGAGGATTCGACAATTTCGTCCAGCTTGACTCTGGACTTGACACCGTGAATCCTGGGTCCGTATGCGATGTTGTCGTAGATGCTCATCGGAAACGGGTTTGGCTTTTGAAAGACCATGCCGATGCGTTTTCTTAAAATCGTGACATCGATATCACGGTAAATGTCGGTTCCGTTTAATAGAAATTTTCCTTCAATGCGGCAGCCGTCCACCAGGTCATTCAAGCGGTTTAAGCTTTTTAAAAAAGTTGATTTTCCGCAGCCGGAAGGGCCGATCAGCGCCGTAATTTGGTTTTTGGGGATATCCATTTGGATATTTTTTAGGGCATGGTTATTATCATACCATAAATTGACATCAGATACGGTTAAATAGGGTGTCATACGCTATCATCCCTTTCTTTTTTTTACAATTCTTGCGGTTAGCTTGGCTGCCATGTTGATGATAAAGGTGAGAAAGAGCAAAATTACGGCAATGGCAAACGCAATCTGGAACTCTCCGCGTTCTTTGGCGTACATATAAAGGGCAACGGTGAGGGTTGACCCGGGATGGTTCGGCGCGCCGGCTTGCATAAAATGTATGATCTCATTGGCCATGCCGGCGGTAAAGAGCAGCGCCGCGCTTTCACCCACAATACGGCCGATGGATAAAATACAGCCGGTGACAATCCCTTCGATGGAGGAGGGAAGAACCACTGTGCGGATCATATGCCATTTGCCGCTGCCAAGCGCGAGGGAACCTTCGCGGTACGAATCCGGCACCGTCTTTAAGCTTTCCTGCGTGGTGCGGATCATGGTCGGCAGCGTCATAATCGCTAAGGTCAGCGCACCGGCAATCAGACTGGTGCCAAGGTTTAAAAACTGTACAAAAAGCAGCATGCCGGCCAGACCGTAAATGATGGAGGGAATACCGGAGAGTGTTTCGGCCGCAAGCTCGATCGTTTGCACAATTCGCTTGTTTTTGGCATATTCGTTCAGATAGATCGCGGCGCCGACACCGAGCGGCAGAATGACGACCAGCGTCATCAGTATGATGTAGAGGGTGTTTAAGAGGTTTGGTAAAATGCCGATGGTTTCTTTTACAAGGCTTGGCTTTGTGCTGAGCAGCTGCCAGGTGACGTAAGGAATACCGCGGTAGAGGATGTAGCCGATGATGCCGATAAAAATGGCGATGATCAATGCGGAGGCCAGGTACATCAAAACCTTAAGCGCCGCCTGATAGAGCTGCCGTTTAAACGATATTTTATGCACGATACTCACTTTCCCTTCCGTTTCACAACCAGGTTTAGAAACAGGTTGATGATTAAGATAAAGACAAACAGGACAAGAGCAATGGAAAACAGCGCTTGTCGCTGCAGGCCGGAGGAGTAGGACATTTCCGATGCAACGGCCGTTGTTAAAAAGCGGACGCTGCCGAATAGTTTCGGCATATTTGCAACGTTGCCGGAGACCATCATCAACGCCATGGCTTCGCCGATGGCGCGGCCGATGCCCAGCACCACCGAGGCTAAGATGCCGCTTTTTGCTGCCGGGACGCTGACCTTCCAGATCGTCTCCATTTTGGTCGCACCAAGCGCAAGCGAGGCTTCCTCATATTCCTTGGGGACTGCCTTGAGCGCGGTTTCCGACACACTGATGACCGACGGAAGAATCATGACCGATAGTACCAGGATTGCTGCAAGAAGGGTTGCGCCGTCAGGAAGATGGAAGGTTTCCCGAAGGTACGGAACCACAATAATCATGCCAACCAGACCGTAAATGACAGACGGGATTCCGGCAAGCAGTTCTACGGCGGTTTTCATCCATTTTCCGACGCGGTAAGATGCCATTTTTGCAATGTAGGCGGCACACAAAATCCCAATCGGCACCCCGATGACCATCGCCCCGAAAGTACCGTAGACCGAGGTTAAAATAAACGGCAAAATTCCGTAGCCCGGCGTCTGTGCGGTAGAAGCCCAGACCTTTCCGAACAAGAATTTGATAAGCCCGATTTCGCGGATGGCAGGAATGCCGGAGATCACCAGAAAGACCGTGATGATGATGACAAATGCAATCGAGACAAATCCGCATAGGGTAAACAGTGTGACCATGCCTTTTTCCAAAAGGTTTTTTTTCTTCATATTCATTCTCCATAGGCGCACGGAAGCAATCCGAACTCCAATTTTGGGAGTCGGATTTTCTCTTTTGCCTTACAGGTGGTTTATTTCGGGGAGTAGGGAGTTGCGGTTATCGAATTACCGGAATTGCACCTGCTTTTTCGATCAGACTGTCCGCGTCTTTGCTGGTTGCAAAGTCGAAGAATTTCTGTGCGGTCTGGCTGAGCTTGGTGTCCTTTTTGGTAACCAGAACAAAGTCACGCTGAATCTTATAGCTGCCGTCCTGAATGGTCTGTACGGACGGTGATACGCCCTCTACCTGGATAGCTTTCACGCTGTCTTTTACCGATGCGAGCGATGCATAGCCGATGGCGTTGGGGTTAGACGAAACGGTTTGTACGACATCGCCGGTCGAGGTCAGCTCCTGGCTGTAAACGCAGGCGTCCTTGGTCTTGGTGATCGATTCAAAGCCGTCTCTGGTGCCGGAGGCTGCCTCTCTGCCGATGCAGACGATCGGTGCGTCCGCGCCGCCGACATCCTTCCAGTTTGTAACCTCTCCTTTGTAGATGGAGGCGATCTGCTCCAGTGTTAAATCCGCAATCGTGTTTTGGGGGTTTACGATCATCGCGATACCGTCAAGCGCTACCACAGTACCGGTCAGGGTCTGGGCTTCATCCGATTTTAAATCACGGCTGGAAAGACCGATGTCACAGCGTCCCTCCGAGACTGCCTGGATGCCGGAGCCGGAACCGGTCGGGTTATAGGTTACTTTAACATCGGGGTTTTCTTCCATGTACGCTTCGCTTAAGTAGCCGATGACCTTTTCCATTGAGGTAGAGCCGTCCGTTGCAACAATGCCGGAGCTTGTGCTGCCGCTGTCGGCTGTGCCGGATGTGTTGGCCGTATCGGCAGGCGTGCTGCCGCAGCCGGTACATGCAGCGGCAAGTACAAAGATTGATGTGATTACAGTAATTAATTTTTTCATGTGTTCCATCCCTTTCTTATTGAATACACCCATAGTATACAAAACCGAATGTAAATTCTAAAAGAGGGATGATGTTAATTCTATGTTAATCTGATGTTCGTAATCCGAACTCGATTTTAAGAGGTGGATTTCCGCCCAAACGGTGTTAAAATACTCGGCAATCCGTTAGGATTACCTCCGTTTTTGCCTTGTTTGA
>JABLTO010055295.1_pt1 | contig 63452 bp, 59 predicted proteins | sample 7160091 | NCBI WGS metagenome assembly JABLTO01 (sample SAMN14651225, study PRJNA627086) | human gut metagenome | isolation source: feces | host: Homo sapiens
TACCATCCTCTCTTACTTTTGTAAAGCTTTTTCTTGTCCTTTTTTTATTTTTTTCTCTCTTTCCCTCTTTTTCTGCCTTTATATCAACGTTTTTTTATCTGTATTTTTTTGTCATGATTAAAAGAAACGATCTTTACAGAACGTTTCTTTGCCTTAGGACTATATGATTTCTTTACTGTCCAGGATAATCGTTGTTGGTCCATCATTGATCAGTGAGACTTTCATCATCGCTCCAAAGATTCCTGTTTCTGTATGGACCCCTGCATTTTCTAATGCTTTATTAAAATATTCATATAGTGGTTTTGATATTTCTGGTTTAGCAGCATCTAAAAAACTAGGTCTCCTTCCTTTTTTACAATTTGCATATAAAGTAAATTGTGAAATAGAAAGAATTTCTCCTTTGATATCCATCAATGATAAATTCAATTTTTCATTTTCATCTTCAAAAATTCTTAAATTGATAAGCTTATTAACCATCTTATCAACAATTTCTTCATTATCATCATTCGTAATACCTACTAATATCATAAATCCTTGTTTGATTTGTCCATTTATTTTTCCTTCAATTTCTACGCTTGCTTCACTTACTCTTTGTACAACTAATCTCATATTCATTTCTACCTTTCTTTTTATAAAAGTGTTATAATCATTATAATTCATTTTGTATTAAGGAGGAAGATTTTTTTATGAGTGGAACTTTAGCTTATAATATGAGACCTCAATCTCTTTTAGATATATTAGGACAAAAACATATTATTGGTGAAAATGGTTTATTTACTAAATTTGTAGAAAAGAATCATCCAATGTCTGTTATTTTATATGGCCCACCAGGTTGTGGTAAAACAACTCTTGCAATGGCTTTGGCTCATGATTTAAATATGCCTTGTCGTACTTTTAATGCATCTACAGGAAATAAAAAAGAAATGGATTTGATTATTGAAGAAGCTAAATTATCTAATGGTCTTTTTGTCATTATCGATGAAATTCATCGTATGAATAAAATGAAACAAGATAATTTACTTCCTTATGTAGAAAGTGGTCTATTGATTATTGTTGGATGTACAACAGCTAATCCTTATCATTCAATCAATCCTGCCATTCGTTCAAGATGTCAAATCATTGAAGTTAAACCTTTAACTCAAGAAGATATTATTCAAGGTTTACATCACGCTTTAGATAGCGAAAAAGGCTATCACCATCAATATCAATGTGATGAAGAAGTCTTGCAACATATTGCTCGTCTTTCATCAGGAGATATTCGTTTTGCATATAATTGTTTAGAAGTATGTACAATTATTTCTCATGATAATCATATTACTATTGAAGATGCTAAAAATGCTTTAACACAAGCTAATGGTCAATTTGATAAAGATGAAGATCAATATTATGATACTTTAAGTGGTTTACAAAAATCTATTCGTGGAAGTGATCCTAATGGAGCTATGTATTATTTTGCAAAGTTGATAGAATATAATGATATTGAATCTTTAGAAAGACGTGTCCTTGTTTGTGCATATGAAGATGTTGGACTTGCTAATCCAAATGCTTGTATGCGTACTGTTGCTGCTTTTCAGGCTGCCAGAACAGTAGGATTTCCTGAGGCAAGAATTCCTATTGCAAGTGCTATTATTGATTTATGTCTTTCACCTAAATCTAAATCATCAGAAGCAGCTATTGATGCTGCCTTAGCTTCTTTAAGACAACAATCTTTGCCTGCACCTGAATATTTAAGATTAACACCCGTTGGTCTAGAAGAGGATGAAAAATATAATTATGATCGTCCTGAGTTATGGGAATACATTCAATATTTACCTGATCAAATCGCAAATAATCAATTCTATGTACCTTGGATGACAAGTCAATATGAAAAAGCTTTAGCTGAAAATTATCGACGTATTTTAAAACATGGGCGTACAAGTAATATTAAAAAATTAAATCATACAAAAAAATCCTAAACTTTTAGGATTTTTTCTATATCATCTGTTACTTGTTCAATGGTTTGTTCAAAGTTTTCTAAATTCACATCATACCAATGAACATCAAATTGGTTTTTAAACCAAGTATACTGTCTTTTAGCGTATTGTCTTGAATGTTTTTTTATTAGCTCTAAAACATCATTTAAATCAATTTGACGATCATAATAATCAAACCATTCTTTATAACCAATCGCTTTCATACTTTGATGATTTCTTGTAAGTCCTTGACTATAAAGTTGATCCATTTCCTCTTTTAACCCATTTTTCATCATTACATCAACACGTTTGTTAATTCTTTCATATAAAATATCTCTAGGAAGCGTTAATCCCACAAAATAAGCATCATATAAACAAATATGCTCTTGTTCTTCTAACATTTCACTTTTTCTTTTACCTGTTGTTTCATAGATTTCAATAGCTCTTAAAATACGTCGACGATTATTAAAGTGTAATGTTTTTGCACTTTCTTCATCGATTGATTTTAAATGATCATGTAATTGTTCATTTGTATAATCTTTATATTTTTCATTTATTGCATGATGATCGTTTTCCATTTCATCGAATTGATAATCATATAAAGCTGCTTTTATATACAATCCTGTTCCACCAACAATTATTGGAACATGTCCTCTTTGGGTAATTTCTGTTATCTTTTTTCTTACTGTTTGTTGAAAATCATGAACACTATATGTTTCATCAGGATTTAAAATGTCTACACAATGATGAATAATACCTTCTTTTTCTTCTTCTGTGACTTTAGCAGTTCCTATATCCATCTGTTTATAAATTTGCATAGAATCTCCACTAATAACTTCTCCATTGAACTTTTTAGCAAGAGCTACTCCCATTTTTGTTTTACCAACACTTGTTGGTCCAATTACAACAATTACTTTTTCCATTATACGACCCTCTTAAATAATTTTTCTAATTCATATGCTGAATAATGAATAATCGTTGGTCTTCCATGTGGACAAACATAAGGATTATCACAACACATTAAATTATCAACAATTGTTTGCATTGACTCAATTGATAGATGACTATTTCCTTTTAAAGATGCTTTGCAACTTAATGTTGCTATAGCATGTTCTTGTAAAGAAAGTAAATCGATTTTATTATCTTTTAAGATTTGTTGAATCATATCTTCAATAAATAAATGTTCATTAATTTGATTCATCCACATTGGCAGTTGTTTAATAATAAAACCATTACCAAAAGGTTCTAAATCAATGCCGACTTCTTTTAATAAATCTTTTCTTTCTTCAATCATCATACATTCACTTAAAGGATATTCAACTGTAATAGGTACTAATAAATCTCTCATTGTCATATCTGGATGACTATATTTTTCTAGAAAATATTCATAATTGATTCTTTCTTGTGCAGCATGTTGATCTATCAAATACATTCCACTATCATCTTCACCTACAATATAAGTTCCATGAATTTGTGCTTTTACAAATATTTTCTTTTTCATTTCTTTTAAAGGCACTTCAACTTTTTCAAGTTGGATAGGTTCTTCAACAAGCTTTTCTACAGGTTCTGTTATATATTCATTTTTTTCTTCATGTACAAATAGTGGTTGTTTTTTTTCTTGAATAAATGAAGCTTGTGGTTTTTCTTGAACTTTTGTAGGAATTTCTTGTCTAAAATCAATATCTAGATCCATTTGATCTAGTTGTGGTTTAAAGACTGGTCTTTCTTCTTTAACTTGATAGGTTAAATTTACATTTTCTAAAGTTTTAGATACCGCATCAAAAATCAATTGTTTTAATTCGTATTCTTTAGAAAACTTAACTTCTAACTTACTTGGATGAACATTGACATCCACTAAATAAGGATCAATTTCAATATTGATGACTGCAATAGGATAACGATTATCTGCTAAATATTTACGATATGCTTGATTAATAGCATCGATTGCGACTTGATTTTTAACAATACGATGATTGACCATCGTAACAATATGATTCTTACTTGCCCTATTCACTTCTATTTTGCCAATAAAACCTTCTATTTGAAATTCATCATTTCCAGCTTTTAAATTCAACATATTTTTAACCACAGATAATCCATAAATCTGATGAATAACTTCTAATAAATTTCCATTTCCATTTGTTTTATAAGTCATCTTATCATTATGTATTAAAGTAAAAGCAATATCTGGATGAGATAAAGAAAGTCTTTCTACATAATTTTGTATATGTGCAAATTCAGCATTGACAGATTTTACATATTTTAATCTTGCTGGTACATTTTGAAAAAGCTTTGAAACAGAAATATTTGTTCCTCTATTAAGATCACTTTGTTTTTGTTCAATAAATTTACCAAATTCATAAATTACTGTTGATCCTTGACTTCCATCACTGGTTTTTAAAACAAAATGAGAAATAGAAGCAATGGAAGGAATAGCTTCGCCTCTAAAGCCTAATGTTTGAATACAAAATAAATCTTGATCATTATAGATTTTACTTGTTGCATGTCTTGAAAAACAAAGACGTGCATCTTCTTTATCCATTCCTGATCCATCATCAATAATTTGAATTAAATTCATTCCTCCTTCTTCTATAATAATATCTATTTTAGAAGAAGAGGCATCAATACTATTTTCAACTAATTCTTTGACAACATTTGCTGGTCTTTCAATGACTTCACCAGCTGCTATTTTATTTGCTAAAATATCATCAAGTTGTTTTATTTTCATAGGCCACCTCTACTTTACTAATTTCTTTAATTCGATTAAAGTTGACAAAGCATCTAACGGTGATAAAGCCATTGGATCAATTGTCTTTAAATATTTTTCAACTTCACTTTCTTTTTCAATAACTTGAACTTGTTTTTCTTCAATTAAACGATCTTCTACATTATTTTCTTCAAGTGTTTCTAACACTAAATTAGCACGATTGATCACTTCATCTGGTAATTTAGCAAGTTTAGCAACATTGACCCCATAGGATTTATTAGAACGCCCTTTTTTAATTAAATATTCAAATACTAAATGATCATTATCTACTCTAGCACTGGCATGAACATTTTGAATTCCAAGACCTTTATCTTCTAAAAATGTAAGTTCATGGTAGTGGGTTGAAAACAATGTCATACAATGAATTTCACTGGCAATATATTCAATCATTGCCTGGGCAATAGCCATTCCATCAAAAGTTGCTGTTCCTCGACCAATTTCATCAAATAAAATCAACGATTTTTCACTAGCAAAACGTAAAGCATTATTCGCTTCTAACATTTCTACCATGAAAGTTGATTGACCACTAATTAAATCATCACTTGCTCCAATACGCGTAAAGATTTGATCAAAAATCGTTAAATTAGCATATTTAGCAGGAACAAATGAGCCAATTTGTGCCATAATAACAATTAAAGCTACTTGTCTCATATAAGTCGATTTACCACCCATATTTGGCCCTGTAATTAAGACAACTGGTGAATTTTCATCAATTGAAACATCGTTAGGTACATATTTACCATGCCCCATGACTTTTTCAATGACACCATGTCTACCTTCTTTAATATCCATGATTTTTTGATTATTAAAGACAGGTCTTACATAACTATTTTCACTTGCTAACATTGCAAGAGATTGATAAACATCTACACGCGCGATAATTTTCGAAACATCTTGAATCAAATGGACTTCTTTTTTGATTTCATTTCTAACTTGAGTAAATAAAACATATTCTAATTTTTGAATTTTATCTTGTGCCGATAAAATCTTACTTTCCATATCTTTTAATTCAGGCGTAATAAATCTTTCTGCATTCGATAAACTTTGTTTTCTTGTATATTCGAATTCATCTTTAACAAGATCTAAACTTCCTTTTGTAACTTCAATATAATAACCAAAGACACGATTATACCCAACTTTTAAGTTTTTAATACCTGTTTTTTCTCTTTCTTTTTGTTCAAAATCAACTAACCATTGTTTTCCATGATCTCTTAAATAACGTAATTCATCTAATTCTTCATTAAAATGATCTTTGATAATATTTCCTTCTTTAATCGTAAGAGGAGGATTATCAATAATAGCACCATCAATGAGTTTTGTAATATGTGATAGATCAATGATTTGATTGGCTAATTGATCTGTTAAAGGTTCATTGAATGAATAAAGTTGTTGTTTTAATTCCGGTAAGACTTTTAAAGAAGAAGCAATCCATTTTAAATCTCTTGCATTAATGTTTCCAAAAGCAATACGACTTGATAGTCTTTCTAAGTCATAGATTTCTTTTAATATTTCTTTAATACTTTCTCTTTGAATAAATTGTTGAGTAAAGATTTCAACAATATCTAATCTTTCTTCAATGGCTTCTTTTTTTAAAAGTGGTCGATCAATATAATTTTTTAAAAGTCTTGCTCCCATTGCTGATTTTGTCATATCTAATAGCCAAAATAAGGAACCATATTTTTCATGATCTTTAGAATTTTCAGTTAATTCTAATGATTTTTTAGTATAAAGATCCATTGTCATAAAATCTTGATTATTGATTTCTTCAATCATTTGCAGATGTTCTAAGTCTCTTTTTTGTGTTTCAATTAAATAATTTAATAATAAAGTAGATACTTTGATTTCTTTTAAATCTTTTATATTATGAAAAATATCTCGATAGTTTTCATTAAATGTTTCATTATCATAATGAGATACCATAATTGAATCATTAAAGTTATATGTACTATCACTTTTAACAACAATTTCTTTAACTTCCATCGAAGCTAATTGATTATTTAAAAGATGATCCTTTTTATCAATATTGATGACTTGAAATTCACCTGTTGTAATATCACAAAAAGCAAGCGTATAAACAAAATCAAAAATCATCATACACGCAATATAATTATTTTTATTCTTTGTCATCGATTCATCAAAAATAGTACCTGGTGTGACAATTTGAACAACACCACGTTCAACAATACCTTTTTTCCCAGGATCTGTTAATTGTTCAACAATCGCGACTTTATGTCCATTATCTACCAATTTTTGAATATATCCACTCGCACTATGAAAAGGAACCCCACACATTGGAACTCTTTCTTTAGCGCCGGCATTTTTCCCTGTTAAAGCAAGTTCTAGTTCTTTAGAAACAATCATCGCATCATCAAAGAACATTTCATAGAAATCCCCTAATCTAAACATCACAATAGCATCTTTATTTTGTTCCTTGATACCTAAATATTGCATCATCATTGGACTGTATTTTTGTTTCATTTTTACACCTCATTCTAATTCGTTGATTATTATAACATAGAAAGAAACATCTTTCTATGTTATGAAATCGGGATTAATTTTCATTTCAAGCTCTTCATCATTTGTTTTACTTTCTACAAGAATTGTTGTATCACCAATGATTTTTAAAGACATTTGTTTTTCTATTTCGATGTGCATTGTTTTATTTTCTAAGGTTGCATGGATACATCGAGGTAAGTATTGACTTTCAACAATGATTTGATCATTTTGACTGAGTTGATGATCTTTCATATTTAAATCAATAGCATCTTGGTAATGCACTTGTTGTTTTAATAAATAACTTTCATTTAAATGACTATACCAAATATGCAAATCAAAACTTCCTTCTATAAATGGTTGATGCTCCCTAATGATTCCTTGATATTGATGATTACAAATCCAACATCCTAGTATTTTATCAATCTCATTAACAACATAATCATATTTAGAAATCGTTTTTTTCGTTCCTTTTGATAAAGTTGCCTTGGTCATGATTTCATACACTTTACCAGCCATTTTGTCACCCCATATAACAATATGTCTAAAAATAAAAAAAAGACTTCAACGAAGTCTTATTTTTGTTCTTTAGAGTCTTTTAACACAACATCATGTGCGCCACCTTCAACAATTGAAGTAGCTGATACTAAAGTGATTTTAGCTTTTTGTTGTAATTCAGGAATTGTTAAAGCACCACAGTTACACATTGTATGTTTAATTTTTGATAATGATAAACCAACGTTATCTTTTAAACTTCCAGCATATGGTACATAAGAATCTACACCTTCTTCAAAAGAAAGTTTAGCATCTCCACCCATATCATAACGTTGCCAGTTACGAGCACGAGCAGAACCTTCACCCCAGTATTCTTTCATATATTGTCCATTAATTTGAACTTTATTTGTAGGAGATTCATCAAATCTTGAGAAATATCTACCTAGCATAATAAAATCAGAACCCATCGCTAAGGCTAATGTCATATGATAATCATGAACAATACCACCATCTGAACAAATTGGTACATAAATTCCTGTTTCTTTAAAGTATTCATCTCTTGCTTTAGCTACTTCGATTGTTGCTGTAGCTTGTCCACGACCAATACCTTTTTGTTCACGAGTGATACAAATTGATCCTCCACCGATACCAATTTTAACGAAATCAGCACCACATTCAGCTAAGAATCTAAATCCTTCTGCATCAACAACGTTACCGGCACCTACTTTAACAGTATCACCATAATTTTCTCTAATCCAATCGATTGTTAATTTTTGCCATTCTGAGAATCCTTCAGATGAATCGATACATAAAACATCAGCACCAGCTTCTACTAATGCAGGAACACGTGTAGCATAGTCACGTGTGTTGATTCCAGCACCAACAATGTAACGTTTATTTTCATCTAATAATTCATTTGGATTATTTTTTCTATTTTCATAGTCTTTTCTAAATACGAAATAATGTAATCTTTGTTCAGCATCTACTACAGGTAATGCATTTAATTTGTTATCCCAAATCATATCATTACATTCTTTAAGAGATGTTCCTAAATTTGCACAAATTAGTTTATCATATGGTGTCATAAAAGTTTCAACTTTTGTATCCATTGATAAACGAGAAATACGATAATCTCTTCCAGTAACAACTCCTAATAATTTACCGTTAGCAGTTCCATCTGCTGTAACTGCCATTGTTGAATGTCCAGTTTTTTCTTTTAAATCTAAAACATCTTTTAAAGTTGATTCAGGTGATAAGTTTGAATCACTTGGAACGAATCCAGCTTTATAATTTTTAACACGTCTTACCATAGCTGCTTGGCTTTCGATTGATTGAGATCCATAAATAAATGAAACTCCACCTTCTTTAGCTAAGGCAATTGCCATATTGTCATCAGATACAGCTTGCATAATTGCTGAAACTAATGGAACATTTAGTGATAATGCAGGTTCTTCACCTTTTTTAAATTTAACTAATGGTGTTTTTAAACTTACGTTTTCAGCACGACACTCAGCTGATGAGTATCCTGGAACTAATAAATATTCATTAAAAGTACGCGATGGTTCTTCAAAGTAAAATGCCATTTTTTTATCTCCTTATTCTTTCTATATTTTTGAAAAATTATAATCCCCAAATTTAAATAAGTCAATAATAAAAAGAAAAAGTAGGTTTCCCTACTTTAAAGCATTATTCATTTGTTGATTGATTGTTTGTAAGATTTCATTCACTTCATTTTGTAAATATAAATAATTAACAACTAATGGATGATTTTCATAATATGCTTTTTTTTCTTGATATTCTTGAATTGTTTTTGTAACTCGATCATCCTGTTTTGCTTTTTGCTTGACAATCTTTTTTTGTAATACTTTTAATTCTTTTTCTAATTGTTTAAGTTTTTCATCATTTAAAACAAGTTTTTCATACTTTTGATATTCTTGAACAACTTCTAAAGCTAAAATTTCTTGATTTAATTTTCTAGCAAGTTCTTCAATTCTAGTCAACTTGTTCACCTTTTAAAGCCCAAGTTTTTACTTCTGTGACTTTTACAGGCACAATTTTACCAATATCTTCTTTACGTCCTTTGAAGTTGATCAATTTTTGATGTGCCGTATATCCTGTCATCATTGTATCATCACGTTTAGATGGTCCATCTACTAAAACATCCACAACTTGATTTAAGAAACGTTGATTTTGTTTTAAAGCTTTTTCTTTAACAACTTCATTTAATCTTTCTAAACGGTCTTGTTTTTGTTCAAATGGCACATTGTCTTGCATTTTAGCCGCAGGTGTTCCTTCACGAGGAGAATAGATAAATGTATAGGCTAAATCGTATTCACATTCTTCATATAAAGAAAGTGTATCTTGGAATTGTTCTTCTGTTTCATTTGGGAAACCAACAATAATATCTGTTGTAATTGAACAATCTGGCATCACTTCTTTAATCATGTGGAAAAGTTCTAAATATTGTTCTCTTGTATATCTTCTACCCATTAATTTCAAGATTTCTGTATTTCCTGATTGTACTGGTAAATGGATATAAGGCATGATGTTATCATATTGATTAATGATTTCAATCATTTCTCTAGAGAAGTCCCATGGATGACTTGTTGTAAAACGAATACGTGCAATTCCAGTTTTAGCAACTTCTTCTAAAAGAGTCGCAAAATCATAGTCTTCTTCTAAATCTTTTCCATAACTATTGACATTTTGTCCAAGTAAAGTGATTTCTTGATACCCATCTGCTTTTAATCCTTTAACTTCTTCAATAATATCATCCATTAAACGAGAACGTTCTTTTCCTCTTGTATAAGGCACAATGCAATACGTACAGAATTTATTACATCCATACATGATATTGACCCATGCTTTATGTCCATTAGCACGTGTAACAGGCGTATTTTCAATAACATCCCCTTCTTTAGACCATACTTCTACAACCATTTCTTTACTAAACATTGCTTCTTTTAATAAAGTTGGTAAACGATGAATATTATGTGTTCCAAAGATTAAATCTATATGTGGGTGTTTTTCTAATATTCTTTTAATAACAACTTCTTCTTGCGCCATACAACCGCATAAACCAAAAATAAGATTTGGGTTTTTCTTCTTTAAGTTTTTAACATAACCTACTTTCCCAAATACTTTTTCTTCTGCATTTTCTCTTATAGCACAAGTATTTAATAAAATGACATCGGCCTCTTCAATTTCTTTAGCAGCTGTATATCCCATCATTTCAAAAATACCTGCTAATGTTTCACCATCACGTTCATTAGCTTGACAACCATAAGTATGAATATAATAAGTTTTTCCTTTACCTACACTTACCATATCACTAGGTATTTCAAAAGCATCTTTTAAATGATCAACTTGTTTTCTACTTCTTTTTTGAGCCTCTTTTAAATTTGGCCCTTTAAAATATTCACTATAATCTTTCATTTTTTCACCACATTTCTTTCCTATTATATACATAAAGTTATCTTTTGGCTAGAAAAAAATAAGGACTTATCAGTCCTTATCATTTTTATCTTATCCAAAGAATCCATCTGGTTGAATTGAGAAGTATAATACTTTACCTTCAGGAGTTCCTTTGAAAACTCCTTTACAATGACCTGCAGCTTCTTCAGGTGATAATTCAGTTTCACATTCAAATTCAGCTTTGATTCCTACTTTTTTAACATATTTACATGATACTTTATCATCAGAATATCCATCAAAGAAATCAATGATTTTTTGAACTTGTCCTGTTTGCATTAATAATTTACATTTTGCCATTTTAAAAAACCTCCATTTACATGTCAGTATTATACAATGGTTTTCCAAAAAAAGAAACCCTTTTCATTAAAAATTAACGTAATTCTATTACAAGTCTTAAGGCAGTAATCCTTTTATCATCAACCATTAAGTCATGAAAAGAAGGAATACAGATAAGCTCTTTACCTGTCGGTATAATATATCCTCTTGCAATCGCAATTGATTTAATTGCTTGATTAAGAGCTGCTGCACCAATCGTTTGAATCATAAGTTTGTCTTGTTCCCTCATTAATGATGCTATTGCTCCAGCAACGTGATTAGGAACAGATGTTGAAGATACTTTAATTATTTCCATATTTTTGCCTCCTAATTCACTATATGAAGCAAAGTTAAAAAAATAACAAAAAAAGCATCCTAAGATGCTCGATATGGGTGATCATCATTGATCAAAACTCTTTCAATAGAGATAGGTTGGTGTTTGTCATTAAATTCAATCACGACACCTGCAAACTGTCCTGAATTTTCAGAAATTAAAAATTTTGAACTTAAACCTCTCATACGCGTAATCACGCTATCTAAATCACACCCTAAAGAACTTAAATAAGGTCCTGTCATTCCTGCATCAGAAATAAAAGCAACTTGTCCATCAATAATTCTTTCATCTGCTGTTTGTACATGTGTATGTGTTCCTAAGACCGCTTGTACTCTATCTTTACAATAATAAGCTAAACCTATTTTTTCACTGGTTGCTTCTGCATGAATATCAATAATATGAATATCTTGTTCAAGGTTTAGATAATCATCAATATGATCAAAAGGATTCGAATAACGGTTATCCATAAAGACACATCCAAGTGCATTAGTAACCCTTATTTTTGTTCCTTTAACATTAAACACTCTTGAATGAACACCTGGTAAAATACTTGGTTGATTAAAAGGAACAACTAAACGATCAGCTTCATCAATAAAATCAAAAAGCTCTTTTTTATCAAAAGTATGATTACCCATTGTCATACAATCAACACCTTCAAAAGTAAAGAAATCATAATGTTTTCTATTTAATCCTTTACCATGTGTCGCATTTTCAACATTTGCGATTACAAAATCAATTTGATAATCTTTTCGAACACGATAAAGATAATCTTCTATCATTTGTCGTCCTACATTTCCAACGATATCTCCTATAAATAAAACTTTCATTTTCTTTCCTCATTTCGTAAAGACATTTTAACATATATAAAAAAAAAGGGAATTGATTTCCCTTTTATTTTGCAATTTCACTCGCACGAATTTCTCTTATAACAGTAACTTTAATATGTCCTGGATAAGTTAATTCTTCTTCAATCTTTGTCTTAATGTCACGTGCAATCTTATGACTTGCTAGATCATCCACTTTATCAGGTTTTACAACGATACGAATTTCACGTCCTGCTTGAATTGCATAGACACGATCGACACCATCAAAGCTTTTAGCCATTTCTTCAAGTTTTTCAAGTCTTTGAATATAATTTTCAATTGTTTCACTTCGACTTCCTGGTCTAGCAGCTGATAATGTATCAGCAGCAGCTACTAAAATAGAAATAACACTTGTTGCTGGTACATCCCCATGATGTGAAGCAATCGCATTAATAACTGTTGGATGTTCTCCATGTTTTTTCGCAAACTTCGCACCTAATTCAACATGGCTTCCTTCCATTTCATGATCCATTGCTTTACCAATATCATGTAATAAACCAGCACGTTTAGCTAATTGTTGATTTAATCCTAATTCAGCAGCCATAATTCCTGCTAAATGTGCAACTTCTAATGAATGTTGAAGCGCATTTTGACCATAGCTTGTACGATATTTTAATTTACCAATTTGTTTAACAATTTCTTTATCAATACGAGAAATACCTAATTCAAAAATTGCATTTTCTCCAGTTTTACGAATAACTTCATCTAATTCTTTTCTTGTCTTATCAACAACTTCTTCAATTCTTCCTGGTTGGATACGTCCATCTCTAATTAAAGTTTCTAACGATAATCGAGCAATTTCTCTTCTTACTGGATCAAAGCAAGAAATCGTAATTGCTTCTGGTGTATCATCAATAATTAAATCTGCACCTGTTGCTTGTTCGATTGCTTTAATATTACGACCTTCACGTCCAATGATACGTCCTTTCATTTCTTCACTTGGAAGATCAACAACAGTTACTGTTCTTTCAGTAACTTCTTCTTGAGCGTATCGATTAATTGCATTAGCAATAATGTCTCTAGACATATCAGCAGCTTTACTTTTAGCTTCTTCTTCTTGTTCTTTTATGTAAGCAGACATTTCTAATGAAATTTGTTGTTCAACTTGTTTGAACAATTCTTTCTTAGCTTCTCTTGCTGACATAGCGGCAACTTTTTCTAATTCAACAACTTTAGAATCAATTTTATCTTTTAATTCAGCCTCTAATTTATCTATTCCAGCTTCTTTAATATCTAATTGTTTAATTCTTTGTTCAAGAACGTCTTCTTTACCTTGAACAGCAATATCTCTTCGTTCAATACCTTTTTCACGTTCTGAAAGATTATTTTCAAGTTCAGTAATTTCTTGTTTTTGTTCTTTAATTTCTTTTTCTGCTTCTAATTTTAATTCATAAGCTTGAGTTTTAGCATCTAAAATAGCTTCTTTAACTAGATTATCAGCTTTATTCGTTGCATCATCAATAATCTTTTGAGCACTTACATTAGCTTTTGAAATATTTAGTTTTGCATATACAAAATAAATAAGAACCCCAACAGCGACAGCTAGAACATAGGATAAAATAGTGGCAATATTTAAACCTGGCATATTCCACCCTCCATTTTCTCTATGCACATTTTTTATGATTGATTATCCAATCATTCACCGGTTGTTTCGGTTATAATAATTAATATTTACATAGTCTTTACTATGTTTATTAAACGTGTTTTGCGCACAAGTATATTATATGTCAAATTGCTTATTTTGACAATAACAAGTTAAAAAGAGGAATTTTTACAATTCCTCTTCTTCTACAGGCATTAATGAAGCTTTAATTGCTTCCGTAATTTCATTCATTATATCAGGATGTTCAACAAGATATCGTTTTGCATTTTCACGTCCTTGTCCAATCTTTTCACCCTTATAAGCATACCAAGCACCGGATTTATCAACAATATCTTTATCAACTGCTAAATCCAAGACTTCACCATCCCTTGAAATACCTTTACCATAAATAATATCGACTTGTGTTGATTTAAATGGTGGTGCCACTTTATTTTTAACAACTTTGATATTGACTTTATTCCCAACAATTTCCGTACCATTTTTAATTGCTTCACTTCTTCTGATTTCTACTCGCACAGAAGAATAGAATTTTAAAGCTCTTCCTCCAGTAGTCGTTTCTGGATTTCCAAACATAACACCAATTTTTTCACGTAATTGGTTAATGAAAATAATTGTACAGTCTGTTTTATTCATAACCCCTGAAAGTTTACGTAAAGCTTTAGACATCAATCTTGCTTGCAATCCCATTTGTTGATCAGCCATTTCGCCATCTAATTCCACTTGAGGAACAAGTGCAGCAACAGAGTCAACAACTACTAAGTCAATAGCTCCAGAACGTACAAGTGTTTCAGCAATTTCTAAACCTTGTTCACCACTATCTGGTTGCGAAAGAATCAATTCATCAATATTAACTCCTAGATTTTTAGCATAAACAGGATCAATGGCATGTTCGGCATCAATAAACGCAGCTGTACCACCTTGTTTTTGCACTTCAGCAATCGCATGTAATGTAAGTGTTGTCTTACCACTTGATTCTGGACCATAAATCTCAATAATTCTTCCTTTAGGATAACCACCTATTCCTAAAGCCATGTCAAGTGTTAAAGAACCTGTTGGAATAACAGCCACATCAACAGCTGCACGATCTCCAAGCTTCATAACAGAACCTTTTCCAAATTGCTTTTCAATTTGTTTGATTGCATCATTCAATGCTTGTGCTTTTTTAGCATCTTTTGTTTCTACTTCTTTTTTTCCAGCCATAAATAATACCTCCTATTCCTATATATGCTTTATTTTTCATTTTTTCTTTTATTTTTTTAAAATTTTTTCAATTATTTTCTTTTGAGCAAAATCTATTGCCTTTAAAGCAATCTCTTTTCGACTACCTTCTAAATTCAATTTATAAACAACAACATCTTCATAAGCAATACCAATATAGACTTCTCCTACTGGTTTTCCTTCCATTGCATCCGGTCCAGCATTTCCTGTAAAAGAAACACATAGATCAACATCTAAAATACTTTTACCATTAACACACATTAAAGTAGCAATTTCTTTAGAAACAACACCGTACTTTTCAATCAATGGATGTTCAATCCCTAAAAGTCTTTCCTTGGTTTCACTTTGATAAGTGACCAAAGAACCCTTATAAACCTTAGAAATGCCAGGAATATTTCCTAGCATTGTCGCAAAATTTCCTACTGTAAAACTTTCTACAGTTCCAATAGAAATATTATTTTTTATTAATAATTCAGCAAGTTCATTCATTACATTGACTCCGTTAACATATCTTTACTATCCATAAAATAATCAATACCACTTACTATTGAAATCACGCAAGCAATCCATACACTTATTTGACCAATTGGTAAATGAATGATTGAAAAAGGAAAATCATTTAATAATAAGAATATCACACTGATCATTTGTGTCACAGTTTTTAATTTTCCTAAATATTTTGCTGCAATAACAACTTGCTTATTGGCAGCCACCAAACGAATGGCATCTACGATCGTATCCCTAGAAATCATAATAATAGGAATAATGATAGAAATTGTCCCATCACTTGCTAGTAAAAGAAAAATCGTATTAATTAATAGCTTATCTGCAATCGGATCAGCAAACTTACCAAAAGTTGTAATTAATTTAGATTTTCTTGCAATTTGTCCATCAAAATAATCAGTTAACGAAGCAACTGCAAAAATAATAAAGATAACAATATTAACAAGTGAAATATCAGCATTCAAAATATGATACATAGGTACATTGATTCCAAACGTTGCATAAGGAAACATATAAATAAGAATAAGAATTGGAACAAGGATTATTCTTGTAATCGTTAATTTATTAGGTAAATTCATTATTTGACCATCGTTAATTTAAATGTTCTTACTCTACCATTAGAGCTTGTTCCGTAATGATCATTTTCTTCTAATGGAATTTTTTGATCATTAATATAATAACGATGTCCTAAGTTCCAACTATATGAAAATTCCAAATATTGGAAATCATTCACATTAAATTCTAACTCAACACTTTCACATGCAGAATCATCTTTTAAAGCATCTGATGCTGAAATATTAGCAAGATTACTACTATAAACACCTTTTTTAAATGTATCAGTTTGATAACTGTTAGGATCACCATTAACATGTAAATCAACAGTTGTCGCAAATGTAAAGTCTACTTTTAATTTAAAAGTTTCTTGATCATAACCATCAGGTAATTTAAAACTATAATCACCATCTGCATTTTTAGTAAAAGTTATTTCAGTAGATGTTTGTTCATCTTTTTTCGTTGTATCAGATTTTGTTGTTTTCTTTTTATCTGTTTCTGTTGTTTTTTTCTTTAAAGTTTCACTTGTTTCTGTTTTAGATGTATTACTATTTTTAAATGATGAATCATTTGATTTCGTAAAGACAAATGAATATCCAAGTACAATAATAATAGCAATGACAATAATAATGACAATTGCATATTTAACATATCTTAAGATATAGTGATCTTCATAAACTCCCTTTCTTGTCGGTTGTTTTTTAGTTGGTTGAATATTTTTTACTTTATCTACAAAAGTAACAGATCCTATATCTTCTTTTTTATTTTCTAAATCTTTTAAATCAGCCTTTTTAATTTCTCTCGTAATTGCATAATAATCATCAGCAATCGTCTCATCTATTTCTAAGTATCTTGCTATTTTCTTAAGATACATTTTTACATAAAGCTCGTCTCCAACAAATCGTTCAAAAGCACCGTCTTCTATATCTTTAATGATATTAACAGATAACAATGTTGCTTCTGCGACTTCCTCTATTGTAACGCCTTTGGCAATGCGGGCTGCTTTTATCTTTTCACTTATTTTGTCCATAAAGACATCCTCCTTTACACTTAGGCATAATTAAACAAATAAATTATAGCACAAATGTTTTATTTGACAAATACAAAAGCTCATTTTATTTCTAATATATTATATACATAAAAAATGTCTTTTTTATGTCCAAAAAGAAAAAAGCTTAAAAAAGCTTTTTTATAACGTAATAATTCCAAATGTTGATAAAATATAACTTAATAAAATAATTAATAATGTCGGAATACAAATATATTTCATCACAAAATTATAGACTTTTTCTCTTTTAAAAGCAGATGATATTTTAATTTCATCTGAAATTGTTTTTAATTTTGTTACAAAAATAATTAATAAAACTGTACATAACGCTGAAATTGGCATCATACATGAATTTGTGACAAAATCAAAGAAATCTAATAAAGTCATACCTAATGGTTGAATCCATCCTAAAACACCATAGCCAAGTGAAATAGGAATTCCTAAAGCTAACATTTCAATAATCATTGCACAAGCTGCTTTTTTTCTAGAAATATGAAATTGTTCCATTAAAGTTGCGACTGAACATTCCATTAAAGAAATAGCTGATGTTAAAGCAGCAAATAAGACAAGTAAAAAGAATACCCCACCAATAAATCCACCTAATTGAAGTGAATTAAATACTTTTGGCATTGTAATAAACATTAAAGACGCTCCAGCATTTAAACTATCTTTTCCTGAAAATGTAAAGACTGCAGGAATAATCATTAACCCCGCTAAAAAAGCAATCAACGTATCCATAATTTCTACTTGAGAAATTGCTTTTTCCATATCAACATCTTTTTTCATATAAGAACCATAAGTAAATAAAATTCCCATTCCAATCGATAAAGAATAGAACATTTGCCCCATCGCAGCAATAACTGTCATAATACTAAATCTAGAAAAATCAGGAATGACATAATATTTTAAACCTTCAATAGCTCCTGGTGTCATTAAACCATAAATTGAAATAAAAATAGCTATCACTACTAAAATAGGCATCAAGATCTTACTTACTTTTTCAATTCCTTTTTCTACACCTTTAATAACCACAATAAAAGTTAACACTGCAAAAACAACTAACCAAAAAGCTGGACTAATTGGATTAGCAATAAAATTTGAAAAATAGGTATCTTGTGTCAAGATTTGACTTGATCCTCTTAAATATTCAAATAAGTATTTACATACCCAACCACCAACAACACAGTAATAAGGAACAATCAACATTGGAATAATTGAATTCAACCAACCACCAATCTTTAATTTTTTCGCTCCTAAGATTTTATATGCTTTGATTGGATTGTTCCCTGTTTTTCTTCCTAAAGCCGTTTCGCTTACAAGCAAAGCAAAGCCAACTGTTAAAGCTAAAATAATGTAGGTAAATAAAAAAGTACCTCCACCATATTTAGCAGCAAGATATGGAAAACGCCAAATGTTTCCTAATCCAACAGCTGAACCAGCAACCGCCATAACATATCCTAAACGACCTGAAAAGCTTGATTTTTTATTTGTTTCCATCGAATTTCCCCTTTTTAACATGCAAAAAGAATTATATAAAAACCTCATAAAAAGTCAACTTTATTGTGAAATTAATAACAAATTTCTGTTTTTTTACATTTTAAAACAAAAAAACAGCCCTCATTGAGGACTGTCTATTTGATTATTATAATAATGATTTATATAATTCTTTAATTTCTTCTACGCTTGTATCTCTTGGGTTACCTGGGCAGCAAGCATCAGCTAAAGCTGATTCACTTAAGAATTGTAAATCTTCTTCTTTAACGATTTCTTTTAAGTCAGCTGGAATACCAACATCTTTAGATAATTGTTTAACTGCATCTACAGCTGCTTTACGATATTCTTCTTGAGACATACCAGTAGTATCTACACCCATTGCTTCTGCGATATCTTTATATTTTTCACCAGTATATGGAGCATTATATTCCATAACTGTTGGTAAGATAATAGCATTAGCAACACCATGAGGTGTATCATATAAAGCTCCAAGTGGATGAGCCATTGAGTGAACTAATCCTAAACCTACGTTAGAGAATCCCATACCTGCAACATATTGACCTAAAGCCATACCTTCTCTACCTTCAGGAGTATTTTCTACTGCACCTCTTAATGATTTAGAAATAATTTCGATAGCTTTGATATGGAACATATCTGACATTTCCCAAGCACCTTTAGTAATATAACCTTCGATCGCATGAGTTAAGGCATCCATACCTGTAGCAGCAGTTAATCCTTTAGGCATTGATGACATCATATCTGGGTCAACGAATGCTACAACTGGAATATCATGTACGTCTACACATACCATTTTACGATCTTTTTCAACATCTGTGATTACATAGTTGATTGTTACTTCAGCAGCAGTACCAGCTGTTGTAGGAACTGCAAAGATTGGTGTACAAGGATTTTTAGTTGGTGCAACACCTTCTAGGCTTCTTACATCAGCAAATTCAGGGTTTTTATCAATAATACCTACTGCTTTTGCTGTATCCATTGATGATCCTCCACCAATAGCGATCATATAATCTGCTCCAGCATCATGTAATGCTTTTACACCTTGTTGAACATTTTCAATTGTTGGATTAGGTTTGATATTAGAATATAGTTCATAAGCTAATCCTGCTTTATCTAATAAATCAGTAACTTTTGCTGTTACTCCGAATTTTACTAAATCTGGATCTGAACATACTAAAGCTTTTTTGAATCCTCTTGCTTTTGCTTCTTCAGGAATTGATTCAATTGCTCCTTTTCCATGATAACTTGTTTCATTTAATACAAATCTGTTTGCCATAATTAAATCTCCTCTTTTCTTACTACACATATTTTAGTATCATGTGAAAATAAAAACAAGTTACACATAAGCCTATGTGTAACATTTCACAAGTTTTATTTAAAATAATTTTATAATATGTCATAATAATAAACAAACACGGAGGAATATCATGAAATATTATGCTGTAAAAAAAGGGAAACATCCAGGTATTTATACTACTTGGAAAAAGTGTCAAAAAGAAGTCGATCATTTTAAAGATGCCAAATTTAAAAGTTTTGACTCTAAAAAAGAAGCTTTAGCCTATTTAAAACAAAAGAATCAAAAAAGCTCATTCCCTTTAAAACAAGAAACAACAAATCAAAGAAAACAAAATGAAGATAAAATATCATTAAGCAAAGATCAATATAAGGCTTATCAACAATTATTATCTGGAAATAACGTTTTTTTAACAGGTGGCGCAGGAACTGGTAAATCTTTTGTTTTACAACTTTTTATTAATGAAATGGAAAAACAAAATAAAAATGTTATTGTTTGTGCTCCTACTGGTATTGCTGCCATCAACATTCAAGGTGTCACTATCCATCGTTGTTTTCAAGTATCTCCAGAGCCTCAAGTAATCAAACATATAAAAAAAGTTCCTCAGGTGGTAAAAGAAAGTGACGTTATTGTTATTGATGAAATCAGTATGTGTCGTATTGATCTATTTGATTTTGTTGTAAGAACAATTATGAAAGCAGAAGAAAACTCATTATCTCGTAAACAAATCGTCGTTGTTGGAGACTTTTTCCAACTACCTCCTGTTACTACAGACAATGATTTAGAAGTATTAAAAGAAATTTATGAAAATTATCATAAAGGTTATGCCTTTGAATCAACAAATTGGCAAAATCTAAATTTTCAAACAGTTGAATTAAAACAAGTTATACGACAAAAGAATCCTAAATTTATTCATGAACTGAATAAAGCACGTATTGGTGATTATTCATGTGTTCATTATTTTAATACGCATTGTCAAAAAACTCTTTTTGAAAATGGTATTATTCTTACAGCAACCAATAGAAAAGCTGAACAAATCAATCATGATAGACTTTCCAAAATACCTTATAAAGCTAAAGTCTATCATTCTGGAATTGTTGGCGATGTTAAAAATTCTGATAAACCAACTCTAGATGAACTGCATTTAAAAATTGGTGCTCGAGTGATGGTTTTAATTAATGATACAGAACAAAATCTTTATCAAAATGGTTCATTTGGAAAAGTTTATAAATTAGAAGATGAAAGTGTTACTGTTATTTTAGATACAAATAAAACACTTGTAACCTTTGGTTATCATGAATAGGCCATAGAAAACTATGTTCTTTCTAAAAGAAAAGATGGAGATATTGAAGATAATCATTTATCTAAAGAAAAAGTAGGTGCTTTTTATCAAATTCCTTTAAAACTTGCTTATGCAATTACAATGCATAAAAGTCAAGGTCAAACTTATGATCAAGTCAATCTTATCCCTTATTCATTTGATAATGGCCAACTCTATGTTGCCTTAAGTCGTGTTAAATCTATTGAAGGACTTTGTTTAATTAATCAATTAAGACAAGAAAATCTTATTTGTAGTCAGGAAGTAAAAGACTTTTATCATATTGGTTCATCTAAATCAAAAGACAAACTAATCTATGAGCTAGGTAAAAAAGTTTTAAAGAGTCATATAACTTTTCCTAAAGAAATACAAGATTTAATAGATTATATTCATAAAATAGATCATTAAAATATTTTTTAAAGCAAAAGAGAACTACGTCCGATAGTTCTCTTTTAGACTGTTGATAAATAACGATTGGCTAATTTTTTATAATACATTAACTTAATACATATTATTTTAATAAATCTAATAAACAATATTCACCTTTAGGAATTTTTGCAATTCTTTGATACTCAACAATTGCATTTAACAAAGTTTTAGGATTTCTAAAATAGTCCTTTACAAAATCATATGATTTTACATCATGCATACGTAAATCTTCTTTACAAAAATCACTTGGTTTCTTACCAGAACGTTTGAATTGATTATACATATTTTCAGTATGAATAATTAACATTTCAATTTCAGGAGCAGTAATAATATTGATTACATCTACCTTATGTGCATATGCCTTACTAAGTCGAAAATTTTCTCTTCTTGAATCTAAAATTCTTATAATAGAGATTTGATTATTGAATCCTTTACGTAAATATCTTTCCTCAAAGTTTTTTGCACTTCTAATACGTATTGCTTTCTCATCTAACATTTCTTCTCTTTTAAAAATTAGAAGATCATTATCAACTAAAATATCTATAATAGCTGCTTCTCCAGCGCCTTCACATATACATGCCTTATATTTAGCTAAATTCATTTTTTAGCACCTCACTTATCAATTGAGGTTGCCAAATTCTTTTTTAAACGCATATAAGCTTCATATGCTGGAGTTGTACCTTCTAAAATACCACTTTGATATGCATCACTTTTTTTAATATCGTTACGTTTTAAAAGTTGGCTTAAATTTTCAACAGTAATACCTTTTCGATTTCTTACAATACTAATACCATCATTACGATCATATTCATCTAATAACTCTGGATAATGTGTTGTAAAAATCAATGTTCCACCTTTTTTATTCAAATGACTATCCATAAAGAATCTAATTAAAGTCATCACAATTTCTTTATTAAAATGATTTTCAATTTCATCTACTAATAAATATCCACCAGTAGCTAAAACTTCTTTTACCATTGAAAAAGTAATAATTCCTTTGATTGTACCCGAAGATAAATAATGTTCAAGATCTATTGCATTATTTAAAATAATTTCATCTTCATCCTTAAACTTCAAATGAATAAAAGTCTTATTATCTGTTTCTTCAAAATACAATTTTTCAATTGTTGGATCAAGAAATGCTATTACTTCTAATGGAATATTTTCTGTAAATGGTAAAACATTTACATTTGTATAGGAAAGTAAACTATATATTTCTATTGAATCATTGCATTTTTTGTTATGAGCAATAATAAAGCTTACATCATCTGATAGATACATTTCATTATTACTTCGTACTGCTATAGGTTCTATACCCGTAAAGTCTGTTAAATATTTTTTTGATTTAACACTAGAAATTGATTTTTCCCACAATCTTTCAGATTGAATAAAATATTCAATTTCATTTGTTTTTGTTTTAATTGAACTTATTATTGTTTCTAAACAACATATTTTTTCTTGATTATCAAAAAAATAAATACATAATATTGCTTCATTTGTTTTTCCAAGAATCTCTTTAGCTTCTATATGATTAATAGGTTCATTATTTATAATGTTCATAGCCAAATTAACAACTTTTAACACAGATGTTTTTCCCGAAGCATTAATTCCAATAAAAGCATTAGCACAGTGAAGGTAATAATGATCAACCATTCTATACAAACATTCTTTATCATCTTCGTTTACACGTTGTTGTGTATAAAAACAAATATCTAAGTTTTCTTTAAATAGTGGAAATCCTTTTGCTGTAATACGAAGTATTTTCATCATCCATTCTCCTTTCAAATAAAAACGTATTTTACGTTTTTATTTTCTTACATTATTATTTTATCCACTTTTCGATAAATTATCAACGTGTTTTACGTTTTTATTTTCCATAAAAATAGATTATAATTTATAAAATACTTTCTGATAAAAAAGCATAATTCATAATATCAAATAAAACATCACATGGTTTCCTATTAGTACTATCTAAAAAATACATATTATTTTAATAAAACTATAATAGTGCCATTTTATTGTGTACGTTTTTAATACACTTATCTTTTGATAACTAGCCTTTTTTTCATTTAAAAAACTAAGTAATGCAATAATTAATTGCTCACTAGGACTTTTATTAAATTTATTCATGTAGTCCTCAAATGCTCTTCTTGGAATGTGTACGTTTCTTCTTTTGCCTAATATCACACCACTTTCTGGAAAGCATCCTTATTGAGTTGCATTGATGATGAACTCCCTACTCTTATAAGTTATCCTCATGACTTCTTCAACTGAAATATTATTTTTATCCATAAGATATTCCTCTTTTTTAAGAAAAACAGGTCATCTATTCACCTAATCATTTTTTTCAAATTCAATACTTGAACAAACCCTATATATAAGCAACTATTATAAATATGTTCAATTGTATTATTTCAAAACGTTTGATAGTACCTGTTTATATACAAATAATTTTAAAGAATATTATTTTTCTAAACGTTTATCAAATCCTTTTAAATATCTTTTTTTATTTTAAATTTGATAGTATTACTTGATTTTTTATAACTTTTTTCTTTTTACCATTGATTATCTTTACTATTTCTTCAGCGCTTTTCACTGCAATATCCAAATATTCTTTTACCTTTTGTAAACAAAGCGTCATTAACAAATTGCCTGTTACTGATAATTAAAATATAATTTATACACTGCCTTTAGTTATAACAATATTTTTTTAGATTACTTTGATCTGCTGGACCAAAGATTAGAACCGAAATAATTTCTAATTCATTAGTCATAGCTCTTAATCTCTTGAATCATTTATAGTATGTCTACACCATATTTTAACTAGAAAAGCATTTTCTTTGCACTATTTTATTGTCTTCATCCATTGCTTTGGTTTGATATCGTTTTGCTATTCTAAAGATTCATAATCTCACCATCCTCGTACCTAAAAATACTTGATATAGTAATTTTAATTTTCTAAAACTACTATAATTATCAATGTTGATTTATTATATTTCCATTCTCTATTTTATCTATCGCTTACGCTATTATATTAAATAGAGTTGTATCAAAATGAATATTACTAATTCAAAATAATCAATATGATTTTTTCATTCTAATTTGCTAATGAGATTGTAGTAAAAATAATGCATTCTTAGCATTGTTACTTGTCGAGCAGATAGTTCAAATTATTATTTTACTATTGAATAAAAATCTTCTTTTCTAAATCATTACTTATTTTTCTAATTATTTATTCTAATATATAACTGCGTAATCTTTGCTCAAATTCATCCTTTGTTAATGCTTTTTTTGACGGTAATCGCCATAAAGGAATATGCATATGTTTTAATGCCTCATTCTTTTTCTTATCACGTTCTATTTGTATTTTATCACCATGCTTTTTCCCATCTAGCTCAATTGCCAAAATTGGTTTATTAACTGCATTACAAAGTGTAAAATCAACATGTGCGTTATGATGCATTACAAATCTTTTAATATCAGGATGCTCATCTAGATATGTCTTATCTGTAACTAAATCAGCTAATGGTAATTTAATCCAACAGCATACTTGCTGATGTTTATTACAATAATCTTCTATGTATCTATAAAGCGTTTCTTCGAACACATTATCCAGATTGTCGTGTCTTGTATAAGACTTCATTTTTTTGTACAATCCGTCAAAAATACATACTGTCGTATCAGGAATTTGTTTTCCATAACTTTCAATATAGTCAATCAGATTTCGCATTTGTTTATTTTTATTGCGAAAATATAAAGCGTCCGAAACCAGAATAAAATTATTTTTTGCACGTGACACCGCTACATTTATCAAATCATCTTTAAACAAACAGTGATTACTAGCTAAATGATTATTTGCAAAATACAAATCATTGAGAACTGTTGAAAAAAATATATTTTCTTGTCCTCTACCCTGGAATGTATGAATTGTTCCACATGTATCTTTTCCACATTGAAAATGTTCACGTAGCATTTCTCCTTGCGTCTTAAATGGAGTAATCACATATGTATCTTTTAATTTTTCTCCTGTAATTCCTTCTATAGATTTTATTTCTCTCTCATTACTAAAATCAGGTTGAGCATATTTTCCGTGATCCACTTTAAGAAGTTCCATCGAATCAGGATGAGATTCTGTATATATTATTAGTTCATTATTATAAAAATACTTATTGCAGTAATTAATAATTGTATAATCACATCTATAATGTTCTCGCAAAAGTACAACTGGTGGATCCCATACTTTTTTTACAGAACTTAAAAAATTTTCAGAGAAAAAATCATACTCTTTTTCTACTTCTGGAAGTCCTACTTTTATTGTTTCATCTGTGATTGCACTTAATTGTTTTTGATCTCCTACAATCACACAATGTTTAGCCAAATATAAAACTGGAAGTGCAGCAAGTATATCACATTGTGATGCTTCATCCATAATAATATAGTCTATCTTTTGACTACCATTAAAATAATCTTTAAAATTAAAAGGAAATGCATCTGCTGTTGTTAATATAACTGGATACATCTTATGAATTTTATCTTTACATTTATCATAAATGTTAATATCCTCACACTTTATAATACTCTTTGCCATACTACAATAGTCCACATCAGAGAAAAATTTATATAAAAATTGTCGCAATAACTTAACAGATAGATCAACATATTGTTCATCGTATATCATTTTCAATTTCTTCTGCTTATCTTCAAGTCCTGCATTTTTTAATTCTTCTGAAAGTATTTGAATTTCCTGTATAAGATAAAGATATTCTAATTGAAACTGCAACATCATACCTTCTGTTTCGAATCTTTTTCTGCCCATTTTCCATATAAATCCGTTCTTCAAACGATTCATAATAGAATAATAATTCTCATAATCCAATTGTTGTAAGGAATGTGCAATTCTATCGATTTCACGACGCATATTCTCTATGCTTCGGTTCTGAAATTTTTTTATTTTAGGAAACTCCTTTTCCATTTGAAAATGATTTATTTGGAAAGCCTCTCCACGTTTTTCAATATGACGAAGCATATTTTCGTCTTCTTGGAGTTGATTCTTTTTTTCAATCAATTCATTAATATCTTTCTCTATTGTCTGTAATTCAGAATATAATTTATACAAATCATCATATTCATCATTTTCTTCTTCAAAGGATTCCTGATACATCAACGTTTCCTGAACCCAGCTTTTAATATTTGGATTCACTTTAGTCTCGATGAGTTTTTTTCTTCCTAGACGAAGATAGAAACGTGGTAATTGAAATTTATCTAATTCCTCTTTAATATTCTCAATCGCAGAATTATTCTTTGAAACAACGACCACTTTATTTCCTCTTACTAAAAGATTAGAGACAATACTCAAAATAGTCGTTGTCTTTCCAGTTCCTGGAGGTCCTTCTATAATCGTAACTGGCTTTGACAAAGCATTTTCAATGGCTTGTTTTTGAGAAAAATTAGAACGACTAAGCAACAATATAGGATTTGTTTCCACTCTTTCATTTATATCATTAATTGAACCAAGTATATACTGCCGTAAATAATTATTTGGATCTTGATAAATTTGAGCAAACATTTCTTCTAAACACTTTAGTTTTTGTTGTTTTAATACATTTTTTTGATTCTCATCTAATTCTTCTAATTTATCTGGTTCTTTCTCAATAATTTGTTTGTAATATTCTTTAAAATATTCAATTCGTTTTGCTGTATCCTCCCCATAAATTTCTTTACATACCCATTTTTCAAATTTTCTTTGCTCGGCCTGTACAAAAAATCTACAAGATACAATATTTTTATAATAATAAGACATCTGTTTATTACTACTACAAAACCGCCCTTCTAATTTATCACTTTTATAACTATCTACATAAATTTTTGAACTTTTTCCCTTAATTCCATTTATATAAAGTACATATCCGCTTTGCTGTGCAAACTTTAAATATTTTAATAGCTCTGTAGTTTCCATAATTTTCTATTGCTTCCTTTTCATATTATCCAAAATATAATTTCTTTATCTATTCATAAAATAAACACTTCCATATTCTATACCAATTAGTATATTATGCTTTCTATTATGCGAAATATCATATAAAGATATGGTACTCTTGATATTTAATATTCAATCATCAATTTGTATATCATTACATCAGTTGCTCGTTTTCTCTATAATACACCCTTCTCATTTTACTAATTATTTTGATATTATATTTTTTTATCGCGTATTTAAAAATCTTGACTCTTTATCAATCAAATTTTATATCAAATATTTTACTACTATTCCATAACTAGCAATTGAAATCTTTGTGATTGATATAAAAAATACCACCTCTTTGAATTATATATTAATTTTCACTACATATCCGTCTTAACTACTAAACAACCACGTTATATTATCAGATGAACACTTTATTAAAAAGTATTAATGGTTACTAGTTATTATAGATAAAAAACTATAAACAAATTTTATTATTAGGAAATATTTCTTTAATAATACAATTGCGTAAATAAAAAACACATGTTCTATTTTTAGCTAAATTAACCAATCTTTGCTAATTATTTCTAATAACGACAAAGATTTACATACATAAACAAATATGTAGCAAAATCCTGACAATACACTATATCTTATTAATTTTTTTATAAAAGTCACAAAACCATCACTCATATCTTAAACTGCTTTTATTATATCATAAAAAATAAGAGTAACACGCAAGTGCTACTCTTCATAACAAATTATTTCTTTTCAACAATATTATCAAAATCCTTAAAGATAGATGAAATCAAGGCTTTACAGTACAATTTGTGGACAACTTTTCTGAATAATTTTAGACTGTACGATAGAGAGTCCTTCAAGTAACCATTTGAACTTACCGTTTTCAAGTCTTTTATAAGGTGAGACAAAACCTTCTCAATACAGCACCTTCATGAGTTTTGTATTTCTACCACAGAACAAAAACAAAGGACACTTCGTTCTTATAATTATTTTCATTTATTTGATCATATAAAATATTTTTGATTTTTTGTTGATACCTAAAATAAGTCAATGACTTGATACTATTTTTATCATAGAAATCTTTAATAGAAAGACCACTTTTCTTGTATTCTTTGAATTCAAAATACCAGAATTTATATTTTTCATTTTCGGTAAGTTCCTGTACTGTCATATGATCTTTCTTCATATAGTTTTTAGAGAATATAAAATCGTTACACTTCAAATAGATACTATAATTCATTAACAACATTATAAGCTTCTGCTGTAGCATCTAAAATTCTTCTAGGTGATGAAGCATCTCCTACAACTTTTACATCATATTTTTTAGATAATTCTTCAGCAAGTTCATTTCTTGATTTATATCCAGCTGCAATAACAACATAATCACATGGAACAGTTGTATTTGATAAAATAACTTTGTGATCTTTAATTTCTTTTACTGTTTCATTTGTTTTTACATCTACTTGATATTCAGCAAGTTTAGCAAACATATGTCCAATAAATGTAGCTCCAATACCATCAGCAATATTATCTTTCATTTCTACTAATGTAACATGAGCTCCTTGATTTCCTAAATACTTACAAGTTTCAGTTCCTACTAAACCGCCACCAATAACGACAACATCTCCTTTTAATTCTTTTTGATTTTCTAATACATCTTCTGCTTGTAAAACAAATTCTTGATTAATTCCTTGAATTGGTGGAACAATTTGTTTTGAACCAGTTGCTAGAATAATTGCATCAGCATCAAATTCATCATCAGCTTTTACTTCTTTATTGATGACTTCAATATTATATTTTTTCATTTGAGATACTAAATAACGATCAAACATCATAAATGTATCTTTTTCAGGTGGTGTAGATAGTGCTTTAAATTTTCCACCTAATTCACCTTGTTCATAAACAGTAACTTTCATACCTCTTTTAGCCGCTGTAATTGCTGCTTCCATTCCGGCAGGACCAGCACCAATAATTGCTACTTTTTTATCAGATTTTCCTTTTAACTTACAAGTTAATTCTTCACCAGCTACAGGATTAACCATACAATGAGCAGGCATTCCTCCAAGTACACGGTCAATACATCCTTGGTTACATGCAATACAATAACGAATATTATCATAATCATGTGCTTTAATTTTATCTATTAATAATGGATCAGCAATTAAACCTCTACCAATAGCAACAATATCAGCTTCGTCATTTTCAACAATATTTTCAATTAAATGTGCATCATTTAATCTAGCTGCAACAATAACAGGAATATCAATTTCTGCTTTTAATTCTTTAGCAAAAGGTATAATAAATCCTTGAGGAATAAACATTGGTTGAATTGCATATTCAACAGCATCATAACACCCTGCTGATAAAGAAATAGAAGCTACACCCATTTCTTTAGCTAAATGACAAACTGTTTTAACTTCTTCAAACTTCATTCCATCATCTACATATTCATCTACACTTACACGAATTTGTACAGGCACTTCTCCATTCACTTCATCAATAACAGTTTTTAAAACATCCATTGGATATTTGATTCTGTTTTCAAAACTTCCACCATATTCATCTGTTCGATGATTTGTATGAGTTGACATAAATGAATGTAGTAAATATCCATGAGCAAAATGTACTTCTACAATATCATATCCTGCTTCAATAGACCATCTTGCAGCTTGTCTAAATTGTTCTTTAATACGATTCATTTGTTCATGAGTAATTTCTTTTGGATGATTTTGTAAAATTCCACAAGGAATTGCTGAAGGGGCTAATGGATCTAATCCAGTAATGGCTTCACTTGCTTGTCTACCTGCATGATATAATTGTGCAGCCACTAAAGAACCTTTGCTATGAATAGCATCTACTAATCTTTTATGACCAGCTACTTGTTTTTCATCAAATAATGATAATTGAGTTGGTAATCCTCTTCCTTCTGGTGAAACACCAATAGACCCTGGCATAATCATCGCAATATTATGTTGTGCTCTTTCTTCAAAGAAAGCGATGATACGATCTGTTACTTCACCTGTTCCTACTTCGGCCATTCCATTTTCCATAGGAGCCATGATAACTCTGTTTTTGAGTTCTACATTTCCAATTTTAATTGGTTCAAATAATTTCATTCCTTTTTCCTCCTTATATTCGTTAACGAATATAAAATTAAAAAAATATAAATTCGCTAACGAATTTATATTCATGGTAACACTTTCACATAATACATACAATACTATTTTAATAAGTTTTGTGAATATTCATTAATAAATGTATTAAAATCAGGGTTCTTTCCTTGATGAATCTCATCCACTAATTCCTTCATTAAAGATAAAACACGAACAACATCCTCTTCCTCTTTATCCTTAAACAATCCCATATATTCAATACATTCCTTCGTATTCGTACTTTCATCAATCTTTTTGTAACCTTCTTCAGTTAAATAAATACGAATCAAACGACTTCCTTCATCTTTTCTTTTTTCTACAAGTCCTTTTTTCTCTAAACGACTAATCAAAGCAGATGTTGTACTCTTATTCCATATAGCAATATTTCCTAATTCTTCTAAAGTCAAACCATCTTGAACATGTAGTAACCATAAAGCATGTTGTTGAGCATAAGAAATTCCACATAACTTTGCTTCCTTATCCCAATCTTTCTCCAACTGCATATACATCGCACGTGCAAGATTTAAAAATATATTAAAATAATAATCATTCTTTTGTCTATTTAACATCTCTATCACCTTGTCCCTATATTATCATATAAATAAAATCCTGCCTATAGATTAGGCAGGATAACAAAAAAGTTTTTATAATAGATTTAAGATATATTAAAAATCTTTAATTCAAAAAGAACCTTGGCATATTTTTTATAATTTATTTATAAATTTTCTTAATTAACCATCTGACACATGTGCATAGTATGGTTCGGATAAATTGAGTACAGTAATAATTGCTTTTTTAGGACATGGATGTGATTTCAAAACATATTTCTGTATTTTATTCATGAAGTTCTTTCCAGTATATCTATGGTTGAAACGCCATTCTTGTTCATTCAAAAACAAAGGTAAGTCACGTTTAGTTACTCCATGACATATACCAGTAATATTATTTTTTATATCACCAATTAATACATTAAGCCAATACAATCTATGATTTTCTTCATCATAGAGTATTTTTTCTGATTTTAATGTTATTTTATCAGTTAATCCTAAAAAAGTTGTTTTTCCATCAGTGTTTAGTATTCTTTCTTTTGAAAGTATTGCTTTTTTTGAGATGAATCTAACAATATTCTTTGTACTATCTACAGCTACTGGCCTTAATTTTAAAAATTTTGGATATTTATTTTCTTTATCTGTTGATAACATTACTAAAAAGGGTTATTGTTCAGTAGCAACTCCTTGTTTATGTTCTTCTTTACTTTTTGAGCCTATATAAGCAACGTCTGCTTCATAAAAAAAGCTATCCAGAATTTTTTCACTGTTACTTTGGGACATAAGAATCCTACATTTTCTACAAAGTAATAGCGCTGTTTTATAATTTATTTCTAATTCATTAGCTAATTCAATCGCAGAAAGACCTTTATTTGCCGTAAAAAAGAGATACATTCCTAAAATTAATTTATAAAGATCTAACTTATTATCTTGAAATATAGTATTAGAAAGTAGGTAATGTTGATGACCACATTCTTTACATTGAAAGACGTCACCTCTTTTAATAGAATAGTAATGTGTACATCCACATTTTTCACAGTAAAAGCCAACAGGCCATTTCATTTTGAAAAAGAATTTTACACATTCATTATGATTATTTGCATATTTTCTAGTTAAAGTAATTAAAGAATCCTTTTTTGGTTTTTGATTTTTAGCCATAGTAACCTCTTTAAGACAAGTATATAATATTTTAAAGAAGTGATAGATGATACTCCTCGGTTTAAAGTGATAATAACGGTGTTAAATCAAAAGATGTGTCAGATGGTTAATTAAGTTAATATTTAATATTTCAGTTTGATATTGATTTATATCAATAAAAGGTAAATAATAATTCTATAAATATGCACAAAATGGAGGTTATCATATGATTGAAAAAAATAATATCTCATCACAACTAAAAGAAATAAATAATAATGACAATTTTTCTTGGAGACTTATCGGTTTATATCACTATAGTAAGAAAAAAAATAAAAACTATCAAACAATACAAATTGAATTTGAAGATACAAACGAATTAAAAGATTATAAAAATAAGATAATCAACGACTTTCTAAATTTCAAATTAAATAAAATAGAAAGTATTAATCCATTTAATGGCTATAATCCCAAAATAGAAATGGATTTTATTAGAACAGAAGATTCTCTTATTAAAAATAATCTGGATCTTCTAAAAAAAGCAATAAATCATACTGATAACGATTTAGATTTGCAAAAATGTAATGGATATATTTTAATAGGCGAATACAAAAATAAATCTATCACATTTTTTAAAAGTGCAAAACCAGTTATGAATACAAAAAAAAGAACAACATTCATCAGCCCCCATCAACAATTAAAAAAATATGAAAAGCCTATTTATAGATTCTATTATACATTTGACTGTTTTATTTTAGATAATGTCTTGTATTGCTTAAATCTCAATTTTGAAAGCATGTTTGGTATTACTAGTACAATGAAAAATATTCAAAAAGAGGCAATTAATGATGTAGCAAATTCTAATTTATTACAAGATGATTCCTTAAAATTATATTGTAATCATTCTGGAAAAAATGAATATTCTCGAAAATTTGTTAAATACAACACTGAAATTGTTAAAAAAATGAAAATAGATAAAAAATATAGAAATACTATCATAGAAAAACTTAATCTATCAATAAATTCAAATGGTGAAATAATACTAAAGGACGAAAAAGATTGTACAGTCTTTACTTCATTTTTATGTGACAGACTTGCAAGGGATCCAATTCAACCAGATAATTTATTAACCGTTTCAAACAAACATAACATTAATTAGCATATACATAAACATTATCATTTATTCTATAAAGAGAAATAGAGTCATCATAAAATTTTGATTTATTTCTCTTTATTAATAAGCATTTAAACACTTCTTCATTTTTTTCTAAAGTTACTTCATAATACGACCATCCTAATAATTCATAGATAGGATTTATAAAATAATAATCGTTTTTATATTCAATAATAAAAATTAACAAATAGAAAATAAATAATAATATCCATCCTGATAATTCATCATAATTAAATGTACTAAGCGGAAGAATATTTGCAAAAACATACTCTATAGCTAATGTTGATTTTTTTTCAATTTTTTGAAGTTTATAATATGCTTTGTTATTAGGACTACTCTCAACTTTTTTCATAAATTTTATTAAAGAAAACGAAGCATATATAGAAAAAATAAGCAGTATTAAGCTTGTAATAAAAGGAATTGAATAAATTAATTTACATGGATCAAATGTTAAAACAAATATTGATAACCATAATGGCAAAAAAGCAGAATGTAACATAAAAACTTTAAATAATTTCATAATTTAATAATCACCATGTGAAAGGTTCTATTTTCATGGTTTTCCTCCTTCTTCTTTATATTTTAGCTATACAATCATCATCAGTATATAAACTATACTGTTTTAAAGTGAAAATACTCTATCATTGAGCAAGAACTACTTTTAGTTTTCATCTTTTTTATTTACTAATATTCAATTTATATTTTCTTTTTATCTCTATTTTATCATCATTTCTTTACTTTATTTTATCTATTATGAAATTAAATGATATTATTTGTCATTAAATTCATCATTCAGTTATTATATAATTTTTTATTATTAAAGTTTATATTCTATTTCATTAAATGTTAAATAATTAACTTCATTATTCAATATTTATTCTTTACTTTTTTAATGATTTCTTTACATAATTTTAAATAATTATCCGTACTTCGATAAAGTATTTCATTTATAAAAAACATCTAACTTTGAAAATTCAAAAAATATATATCATAAACTTCTATAACCCGTCATCATCTGAAACAAATATAATATTTTATGGTGAACTTTATATTTCAATATCAATTTCATATTTTAAATTACAACATTAACGTTATTTTCATTCTAAAAATCATCTTCTATTCTATAATTTTTTATTAAAAAGTTTGTCCAATGACTTCTGCTTATTCACACTTTATAAAAAAGATATAGTTTCTATTGACTTATCATTTCTTGGAAACTTCAAAATTTTTAGCTACTTGTTCAAAAATTAATTCAGAATGAACTTTTCTATATTGAACTGCATCCAATTTAAATTGTTTATCTATTACTTTTTTCAGCACTATTTAGTACCTCTTTTTCTAGATTTAGATTAGTACTCTTTTGAATATTTTTCAATTCATTTTTTAAACATTATTTCGTAAGTGCTAAATAAAATTGTGTAATTATCACTTATGATACTTTTCTTGATAATAATAATTCTTTCAGTATTGGATGATTTTTCAACAAAAACAAAGGACACTTTATTCTAATAGTTGTTTTCATTTATTTGATCACATAAAATATTTCTGATTTTTTGTTGATACCTAAAATAAGTCGATGGCTTGATATTATTTTTATCATAGAAATTTTTGACAGATAAATTACTTTCCTTGCACTCTTTGATTTTAATTTATATTTTCCATTTTCGGTAAGTTCCTATACTGTCATATGGTCTTTCTATATAGTTTATGGAGTTTCCATATTCTATATTATAGTTCTTAGAAATCTATATTTTTATCCACCTTTTTATTTTGCGCTTACAATATATCTAGACAAAATAAAAGGAACAGCTTATGTTCCTTTAAAGAGTAACTAAAAAATCGTGGGGATTTCTCAAGCTATAAATAATCCAGGAGCGAAGCATTAGCTCCTGATTTTTACTGGCTGTTAACTTTTTGGGGTATTTTCTTGATGTCTATTTTGTTATTTTCATAAATCATTTATCATATTCTTAAGGTCAAAAAAATTTACAGAAAGAAACATGGATAAACATCTAACTTTGGCAGGTGAGAGGCTTATCCTGTCCATAAGAACACTATGATAATAATAAAATATTAGAATTTACACATATTTCATCCAAAATAAACATATCACCATTCAAAAAACTAATTTAAATATTTCATACCACATATCATTCCAATATTATAAACATTTTTGAAGTTCAATATGAATAAACACATCTAAGCGTAACTTACCTTATCAGTTATTATCAATATTATAATAAGTAATGTCTTTCCTTTATTAATTCTCATATTTTTATAAATGTACTATTTCACATTCAAATACACATTTAAAAAAATTAGCAACTAGACTTCTATGACAATTTTTAAACGATTCCTCACTACATAATAAACAAATACTATCTTCATCTAAATAATTACGCATTATATAATCTTTAATTTTTCTTTCCTCCATCGTATCATAAAATTCCTTAGTATATTCTTCCCAAGTTATGCTTTTTCTCTTAAAATTATTTAATGTTTCTTTTTTAGGAGAAAACATTAAATCATGTTTGTACTCAACATCTATAATACGCTTTAAAAAAAATTCAATATCAGGATATTTTGAAAATCCAGCAAGCTGAGAAGTATTATTTAATCTAATATCTATTACTTTTTTTACATTATTTTTTTTTAAAATATTAAAAAATTCTTCCGCACTTTTTTTAGTGAAACCTATCGTATATATCTTGTTCATCTAGTATCTCCTTTTCATGGTATGCTATTTTTTCTCTTTGCATATTTACTGCTTTTCTTATTTGTTCTTCTAATGACATATTATCTTCATTAAATATTGATAATTGATTTTTTTGTGGAAAATAATTATTTACCAATAATAATTCCAACTCTTTTTCACTAATAACTTTTTTTGAATCAATTATATGGAATACTTTAAATCCTCTTAAACTTAACTCCCTCCCAATCAAAACAGCTCTATGGCATTCCATAGGATTTTTTTCTGCGCACATGAGAACTATTGTAAAGCCACAAACAATTCCTTTTTTTAACCTTTTAATACCTAATTGAAATTGTTTAGATTTTGCAAATAAATTCAAATCAAGTTTATTTTCTTTTGTATAAAGTGAATAATCATTTTGTCTAGCTCCAAATTCTTTATCATAAAGACGATACGCTATCCCATATTCATTTAATTTATCTTTTAACCTATTCGTATCGTAATCAGGATAATATTTAGAAAAAGGATTACTTCTTACGTCCACTACAGCATTTATATTATTTTTTTTTAATACATTTATAAACTCCTCTATATTAAATCCAGTATATCCAATAGTGAAAATTTTTTTCTCCACATTTTTACTCCTTCGTTTTCAAAATACCATTATTCGGCATTTCTTTATATTCTTTTCCATCCAATTCACTACCATTCTTTTTTTTATTCCATCCACCCCATTGTTTAAAGAAAAATGGGATATTTTGCATTTTACATTTATCTTTTATATCCAATACCCATTCCTTTTTTATAGGACGTGAATTACTTCCAGATTCTCCTCCAACAACTACCCATTCAATGTTATACAAATTTAAATTTTTTAATGGTCCTAATAACGGTTCACACGATAAAAAATGCACCTTGGCATTTACTTTTCTTAATATATCCACTCTATAAAGAACAGTATCATTTTCAACACTGGTACCTATCCATACATTATCAGGAATTTGATGATTTTTTGAAAACTTTAATAAACGTTCCGGTCTTTTAGTAAGAACCTGAAATATGTGCCAGTTTGCTTTTTTCATTACATCAAAAATTTGGCTAATAATTTCAAATGAAATGCTTTCATGAAATAAATCAGACATTGAACATACAAAAATAAAACTAGACTTTTTTATTTTTAAAGGTTGATTAAATAAATCCTCATGAACAGTTACTGCAAAATTATTTAAATATCTAGGATTTTTCATTGCATATAATCTATTTGCCATTTTTTTTGCATAACAATTTTTACAGCCTAAACTTACTGCACTACAACCTGTAATTGGATTCCATGTTTTTTCAGTCCATTCTATTTTTGTATTATTCATATGATAAAACCTCCATCAGGAAATACATAACACTTTTCAATTTTGTTACCAACTTGTTTTTTCTCTATTTTATAATCATAAAATTTTTTTATAATTTTCATAATATTCGTCGGTAAATAGGGATGTTCCCTTAAAATCATTTTAAAACTATCTACTGGTATTGTACGTCCTTTAAATTCATTATAAAACATTTTAAAAATATGTGCATCATCATAATGAAATTGATATTCTGACACACCAGATGCTCTATCATTTTCATAACTATTTTCTGTAGAATCATCAAACAGTGCTAATTGAACACCTATTGATTTTTCCTTTTTTTCATTACACTCCTTATACAATAAATACATGGTATTTTTTAACAGTTCTTGTGCAAAAGAAGAATGAGATAAACATACTATATCATAAATATGCAACGATTTATTTAAAATTACGGGTGCATATGCTAAATGTCGCTTATTAGAATATTTTTTTAAATTATTATGCAATAATCTTCTAAAAAATAAAGTTCTTTTAAAAGAATCATTTTCTTTTTCAAATTGTATCTTTATTTCTTCTATTTTCAAACAATACGCATTTTCATATCGTAATACAACATTAGGATTATGTGTATTAATATTTCTTTTTATGTCATTTGGGAAAAAATGAGTTATTAGAAAATCTGCATTTAATTTAAGAAATCTTGATAAATGATTCCAATTAAAGTCAATATCATATGGATCATATATTATCAAACTTTTATTGTCATTTCCTACAATATTTTTTTGTTTTATAGCATAATCAATAAATTCATATTTATCACTTTTTGTTATAAAAATATTCAAGTTTATTGGCTTATTATAAAGAAGATGATTTTGAATACACTTTAAACATTCAACATATTGTTTATCGTAATCATTCAAATATATATTAAATTGGTAATCTTGATACTTTTTTGCAATATAAGAGTATATTTTAAAAATTCTAATTGCCGTACCTTCAAAAAAATCTTTAGTATGTTTTGAATCAAAGTATAGTCCTGAACTTGCCATACAATCTATAAAGTTTATATTATGTAAAGTATTTTTTTTATTTTTATTATAATTAATAATTTTTTCTATCCATGATTTTGTATATTTTTCAAATGCATTAAATTTTAATTTTGTGCCATCATGTATATTATTATTCACTTTTTTTGCACACGTCCTCTTATCTTTAAATTTACAATTACACATATCATTACACTTTCCTTTCTATTCTTTTACAATAAAAAAATAATATCCTCATACATATAAGATTATATTCGATAAACTGCTGACACAAATAAATAGAATCTATTAGTTGTGCTTGTAAATCCATCTTCTCCAGAAAGGCTAACAATAATTAATGCTTTTTCAAATTCTAATGTGCCTACATTTAAGTAATCTAAATCAGTAAAACTAATATTTCGATATTTTTTATTTTTATAATCAAAAGAACACTTTCTTTGACCATCATTAACATAAAAATTTGAAACTATTACCATCTCTAAAGAGTGGTTCAATCTACTATATTCATTCCTATTAAAATATTCTCTATCGCAAATATCAAAAAAACATCTTTGATATGGTACTATAGGGATATCATCAATAAAACATTTTTTTAACAATTTAGCATACTTACTGTCAAGAATATAATTTTCAGTTTGTGCATTATTATTTTCAGTTGGACATATATCTAATTCTACAAGATCTAATTTTTGAATTTCCCTACCATCCTCTAAAATACAATCTTCATTAGAAAAAGCACCATTTTCTTCACTACCAAGTATTCTTACAAATCTATTGTTTTGTACGTCTATCCCTGCCAAGCAAAAAGCTCCATATTTTTTTGATTTAGCAATAATAAGTATTTGCATTTTTTTCACCTGTATCATTTATTTATTCAAATGATATTTATTCCTTTCTAATTAATTTATACCAATGTTATGTATCCGCTTTTATTTCTATAAAAAATAAATAGATAACACATATTATTATACAACTTGTGTTATCTATTTACTGTTTTCGTTCACGAACGGCTATTTTTCGTTCGTGAATGTCATATATTTACTTTTATTTACAACTTTTTCTTAATATTCTATTACTTATCAATATGCCTATTAAAAAACCTAAACTATTATGAATAATATCATCAAACTCAAATAACCCTCTACATAAAACTAATTGCAATAACTCAATAGAAAAAGAAATACTAATACCTATCAATAATCCAATCTTCCAATCCATCTTTTTACCATATGCTAATGGTAAAAAGATCCCAATTGGTAAAAGCATTACAATATTTAATATATTTTCCAACAACAAATCATATCTAGAAGCTGTTCCTAATCTTCCTATAGGATGAATAATTTCTTTCCATGACCAAAATACTTCTAATTGATATTTTCTAGTACTTGGTAATCTAGAAAATACTGTTGATCCATAAACATGTAAAAGATAAATAATAAATAAGATACTAAAACACATTTGTGTTTTAGTTATCTTATTCTTTTTATAATATCTTTCTAATATGATAAAACTGATAATCATTACAATGATTACAGTTATTAATTCTATTTTACTCCATTTAGGATAATGAGAAATAATGGTTTGAAATATATCCAATGTTTTAACTACTAATATATTGTATATTTATACAATATACTTTTTCCTTTCTACCAACCTTAGTTGTTAGTCATTATTTGTATCTTATTATTGTACAAGATACAAATAATGTAAACATAAAATTTTTTAAGATTTAGTACAAAAAGGTTACATGTTACTTGTTATCCAATTAATAAAACTATTTATTGAATCAATTATAAAATTAATAAAATATGATGTTACTATACACATAATTAACAAAATAATCAAACATCCTATAACTGTATTTGTTGAAAAAACAACATTCTTAAAAAATATGCTATAAAATTGCATATGAACTAACCACATATTAGTTGAATGTGTTCCAAAAAATAATAACACTTTTTTTATTATTCCCTCTATATGTAATAAAGAAAATCCTACAATAAATATGTATGCTGTAAATGGTGCTATAATCATAGATTTAATAACTATATGTATTAAAATTGCTAATAAAATAATTATACCTCCAATTATTGATTGATGATTTTTGATATTATTTCTTATTAAAGTTATCAATTTATATTTATAAAATAGCATTCCAACTACAAAAGATAAAACAGAAGTCCCATACAAAACAGCTGCATTTCTCGTAATTTCTAAAATAACATTATCAAAATGAACAACGTGCATCATTCTAAAATAATATGCAATAAAATATATACATATAGATATAACTAAAATAAAAAATGGTTTATTTTTATCTATCAATTTAATAATATACTTTGAAGTTAACATCAATAAAAAATATGTTTGAATAAACCACCAAGCACCAACATATGTAATTTTAATCAAAGATATATTTCCTAAAAAAGTTATAATATTTTTAGGTATCGATTCATTATTAAAAATCCATCCTAATATACAAGTTAAAATAACAATAATCCAATATACTTTTAATAAATTTAATAATCTTTTGAGGTTTGAACCCTCCCCCAAAGATTTTAAATAAGCTGCATATCCTGCACAAAAACAATATATAGGAACACATGCATCACATATAAATGATAATAAAAAAATTAATGGTTGTCCTTTAATAAATAATAATGGTTTATAAAATCCATCCATATAATCATATCTATTATATAAATGTAAACATACTATAAATAAAAGAGCTATCCCTTTTAAGATTTTTGATTCTTCTTTTGTAAATTCCTTCATTTAAACTCTCCTACCAGTTTATATATTATCTTTTTTCTTAAAAATAGTACTTATTTTATTTACAAAAAGGCCTTTAAAATATTTAAATTCATCTGTTCTATAAAAAAATATACCAATAATCAAATTAGGCACAATTGCTACAATTATCGTCATTATAATAAAGTTTAATACACTAACCCCATTTTTAAAGATAACAAGCCTAGAAAAAGCATACATTGAAATTGATAAAATTGTTAAAAATATAATATTTTTGATTTCCTTTTTATAAAATGGTAAAACTGGTTTCTTAAATCCATATCTATGTATTACCAATGGCATATACCATGCATTTATACAGCATCTAGATAATGGTGTAGCAAAAATAACACCAGCAGCTCCAAATGGAAAACTCAAAATAATTGATAAAACAATATTAAGCGCCGCAACCATCAAAGGAGTATATTGTCCTTGAGTAAAAAGACCTAATGTTGATCTAAAAGCAGACATCATATTCATATAACCTTCAATATAAAATCTTATTATTAATACAACAACAATTGTCTGACTTAAAATATATTCACCACTTATTTTTCCTAGCCATAATTCTATAAACGGATTAAATAATACAATAAACGCAACTGTTGAAAATCCATACAACCAAAAATTCATAAACTCAATTCTTTGAAATAATTTATATCCAGCTTCTTTAGATTCTTTTGCAAAAAAATTCCCCATACTTGCTGTTATCGCTGTTGTTATTTGTGAAATTATAGCAACTATTGCTTCTTCTATCATAATATAGTTAGATAATAATCCAACCCATCCAATTCCAACAAAAGCAGAAATAATAATAGAATCAGAAGTATTTAAAACTCTAAATGATATTTTTTGTAACATTAAAGCTTTTACATCTCTAAAGATTTTATTTTTTTCTTTTTGTGGTAGTTCTTCTTTATTATTTTTATCAAATATTGGATATTCTTTTTTTACTCTTTGTGATAAACAAATATTTTGCATAATAGTACATAATATTTCTGTTAATAAATAAATTGTAAAATTATGAAATACTATTAATAGAATAATTTGTAAAATTACTTTAATTATATTAAACAAACTATTGTAATTTGAAATAATATATGATTTTTGGTCTGCTTGTAATATAGAATTCCTATATGCAAAAAACCAATATGAAATTACAGTATTTAAAAGAAATAATATATAATAAAAAGTTAATCCTGGTATATCTGGTCTATTTTTTATTAAAACATCTAAAAATGGAACTAAACCTAATCCAACACATAAAATAACTGTTCCAATAATCGTATATGCACGTTTATACAAGTGCATTATTTGTGCAAGTTTTTGATAATCTTTTTCTGCTAATGGTTTATACATGCTATAAACCATAGCAGTACTAAATCCTAATTCAGCAAGTGATAGCATAGATAAAATGCTTGAATATAAACCATTAACACTTAAATAATCATTACTTAAATACTTTATAAATACTGTCCTAACTATAAATGATGTTATTACTGTAAGCATCCTATATGCTACACCATTTACCATATTTTTGAATGACTTTGCAATTCTTCCTTCACTATTACTCATTAAAATTCTCCATATTTATATCTTCTAAAATCGTTCCTTTATTTTTCTTTTAAGAATTCCAAAAAAGTTTTCTCTATAATATTTTCGTAATGCTTTTTTTCTATTACCTATAAAATCATAATTTAAAAACCAATCTACAAATTCTTTATCTTTTATCTCATCATAATTTTCTTTCATTCTTTTAATAGAATCAGGCCAATGTTTTTTCATTTCACCTTCAACACCAAATCCATATAATTTATTTTCAAATACTCTTTCCCAATGATCTTTAAGAGAGCCTTTTATATTAAAACCAAAATTATGTATATCACCATTTTCTGCAATAATTTCTAATATGGTTCTAAAACATTTTTCACATGTACAACAATTTTTGTCATTAAAAGAACATACTCTAACTGGATAAGGTTTTCCACTTTTCTTTTGATAATTCACAAGATAATGGACTTTATCTTGTCTACTCATTTCAAAAGCATCATGAACACACCCACCAATTGTTGCAAATTTAAATTCTATATCTGTAGTTGCATAAGAGGCACATTTACCCGGCCTTCCTAATGCAAAAGAACTTGCAATATAAATATTTTTTACACCATACAAATATGCTAAAGGCATTGCTATAGAAATAAAACTCATTGAATGTTGAAAACCATGCCACCATTCATCACCTAATTTTTTTGCAATTGTTTTTTGGAATTCATTTTTATTTACTACTGTTGCAAAATTAGATTTTACAAATTTAAAATCTAATCCTTCTCTTTTTGAAAATTCATAAATATCCTTATAATCTGCAATAGCTGCATCTAATTTAGATTTATCAGAATCTTCATACCATCCTTGTATATTACATAAAATAGGATTTTTATCCTTATTTCTTAAATAAGATACATGTGCATCAATTCCACCGCTAAATAATAATAAACTTTCTCTTTTTTCTTCATAACTATTTAATTGCGGTCTTGCAGCAACAAATAATCCTTTAAGCGGATAATGTAAATACAAATCTTGATAAGCATTTTTTATTCTAAATAAAGAATCATAAAATGTTCTATCAATTTCATCAACCCACATTGTTGTATCTGTTAACCACATTAATGGTAGTATACTTGAAACAAAAATAATATTTAAAAGAGACCTTGGTACCTTCTCTATAGTCTCATCATATTCAACATATAATTTATTTGTATTAAAATATTTTTTTAAATTTCCTCTTACTTCAAAATTAAATTCAACTCGTTTCCCAATTACATCTGTACTATTTAATAAAATATCATCCATTTTCTCACCAACTTTCATTAAAATAGACTTTATTATTTAAATTCTTCAAATTGTGCTTTCCATCTATTTATTTCGTCATATGGCATTTTAATTTTTGTTTCAAATTGACTATTGATCATATCATCTAATTTATCTATTTCATCAATCATTAAACAATTAAGATTATTACATTCATTAATTTCTTTTGCTCTTTCATCAATCGCAATAATAATAACTCTTTTCCTATGTCTCATTGCATAAATGCCTCCATGCAATCTAGTTCCAATATAATCTAAATCTAATTTATTTAAAATATCTTCATATTCATCTATTGTTGGTGGAATAAGTTCAATATTTTCAGTATTTTTTAATTTATTAAAATATTCTAAGTCCCTATCACCTTGTATCCAACAATATACCTTTGAATAATTATTCACAACAATATCAATCATCTTTTGTTCATTTGGATTTATTTCATTTCTAGCTGTTAAAGTAATCAGCGCTGTATTAGATTTAGTTGTTGGAATTGTTTTACAAAATTCAGGTGTAAGCATCCACATAGTTACACATCCTGTATTAATTGCTTTTAATCCAAGAACTTTTTCAACATAAATTTTACTTCTTTCATCCCTAACACTATGATAATATTCATGATTTAATACCTTATTATATAATTTTGTTGTATAACTATTAGTTTCTTCTCCTGCACCTGCACCAACTCCAACTAAAATTGTTCCATTTAAAGGTGATGAATTATATGGATTGATATTCCATTGAGGATAATGTGTTTTTAAATCTTTAACCAATAAATTACTTCCACCTGCAAATTTTAAATCTGCAGACGAATAATTTTGAACTGCTAGTGAATTTCTAAATACTGCAAATGAATTAAATGCTGGTAAATGCGTAGGCATATCATAAACAAAATTTGATTTTAAAATAGGACTAAGTTCTTTTCGAACACATTCCATAATGATATAATCGCCAATGTTATTTGTTCCAATTGATGTATCTAATAATAATATTTTCTTCATTTTGTTCTCCTATTTCGTATTTTTAAATATATATAAAATTCTTTTCATATTATTTTTTCCAATAATTTTAATAAGAATTTTTTTTATTAATTTTTTTCCCTTTATATACCATGGTAACCAACTTACATAAAAATGATGAACACAAAAGCTATTTTCTGTAATTTCATAAATACAACTTCCGTAATCATAAGGAGAAAAATATTCAATAGGATAAACCGTAATATCTTGAAATGTTTGCAATCTATTATTTCTTATTAAACCCTTTTTCTCCAACATATTAGTTAATTTAGCAACGTTAGTTCCTGTAATAACATTCCCATTTTCATCATAAAATGGTAAATTCTTATATAAATCATAAAATTCTTTCATTAAATAAAAATGTGGCTCACATGCCATCATACTTGTTGCTACATAATTTTCTAATTCAAACCCCAATAAACAATGATAATTAAAGAAATTAACATCTATTTTTTTTAAAACTTCAACATCTGTATCAAAATAAAAACCTCCATTTTCATACAATGCTTTTACCCTAGCTACATCACTTACAAATGCATATTTTTTTGCTTCATATGCATCCTTTGTATATTGAAATTGTTCAACATCAAAATTATCCTCATTCCATTCAATAATTTTAAAGTCAGGCAAATATTTTATCCAACTGTCTATACATTCTTGTATTTTTTTTGGTTTTTCTCCTCTTCCAAACCAGCAATAGTGAATTATTTTAGGAATCATTCTTAGTCCTCCATTAACTCATATATTTTATTTACTTCATAGCTATTACTATAATCATTTTCATTTAAATTCTTTATAATTCTTTCTTGTATTTCTTTATTTTTTATAAATTCAACAATTCCATTTGCACAATTTTCATTGTCCATTGGAACTATAACTCCATCAAAGCCATCTACTAATTGACTAGCTGCTGTTTTAAAATTTGTAATAATAACAGGTTTACATAATATTTGTGCTTCTCTTACCGTAACAGCTTTTCCTTCATATCTACTTGGTTGTATATAAAAATCACATGCTTTTATATACGGATAAGGGTTTGTTTTTTTCCCTAACAAAAAAACGTATTCTTCCATACGTTCTTCTTTAATCTTTTCTCTTATTAAATTTTCATCTCCACCAAATCCTATGATGTACCATTTTACTTTAATCCCTTGATTCAATATTTCTTTACAAATAGCAGGAATATTTTCAAAATTTTTTTGATAACAAAATCTACCAATTGAACATATTAAATATTCATCATTTGTCTTTGGCAAATCATTTGGTACAAATTCATTTGCTTGTTCGTCAATCATTTCTTTTGTAACAATATTATCTATTCTTACAATTGTATTTGATAAATTTGGAAACTTATTAACAAATGATTCTGTACATTTATCAGAAATAGATGCAATATAATCAAATCCATTCCACATATCATATTCAGTATCTACATCTATATCAATTGTAGAATAATCCGTATGGATCCAAGCTATTTTCTTCTTAGCATTACATTTGTTTAAACAAATGTAATGTGGTGTTAAAAAACTTATTGCCAAATCATATTCAACATCTTTATTAATAAAATCAAAATATTTATATGTATATTTATGACTATATGTTAGTTCTACTTGGTTTTCTATTCTCAAATTCAATTTTTTTATCTTTTTTGAAGCCAAAATTTTAGCTTTTAATCTACCATATACCAATTTGAATTGCCTTTCATCAAATAATTTTTTAATAGGTACTGCTAAATACTTTGATTGATTTTCATTTAAAATATGAGCTTGATTTGGTATTTGTGAATATAAGTCACCTTCATGTCTACATAAAAATAAATCAACATTATATTTTGTATAATCAATACTTTTTAATAATCCTAGTAACGCTCTTTCTGCTCCACCAATTTCCATAGCATGAGATATTATCAATATTTTTTTCATTTCTTAATTTCCTATCTAAAATAAACTTATATGCTTAAATACATCTGTAAATATGCTTATACTTCCTATTTTTGTTAAATCTAAAACAAAATAAATAAAATAAAAAAGATAGTATAGCATTACATAATGTATTAAATAAAAATTATCTTTAAATATTGTACATAACATAACCGGTACAATTACTGCATTTATTTCTGCAAAATATGTTCCAATTCTTCCAAAATAAATAGGATTTACAAATAATCCCAAACTTATTAATACGCCGTTTAAAATCATCATGTTCATTCCTAAAACAAATAACTTTGAATGTGAACTATTTATTTTTTTTCTATACATAAAAGATAAAACTAATGGAATATCCTCTACTATTACTCTTATAGGATTAATCGTATTTTCTGTAAATTCATTCAAACTATAATTTTTTCCTATAAAACCTATAATAGTTAAAAATTTATCTAAGAATAATGCAAAAAATATAAATGCTATTATACACATTACTACTTTTTTATCCCAAACATTATCCCTAAATAAAGGTAAAACTAATAAACAAATAATATATGGATGGAATGTCATTGCTAATAAAATCCAAACAACAAATTTAAAATAATTTTCTTTTAATAAATTATCTATAGCAAACAGACTTAAACTCATCGCTAAAATTTGTTTCATTCCTGCCATACTAAATACATATGGTCCAAAAATAAAATACGCTAATATTGTCCATCCAAAGTGTTTGCTATATTTAGAAAAAAACCAAAGAAAAATAGTATTTGTTATGATTGATGAAGCTATTATAAGTACTTGCGAATCAGTAGAAATATATTTTTTTAATATATATTGATATATATCAAATCCTCCATAAGATTTAAATAACGTATTAATTCCAATACTGTTCATATCCAATATATTAAACGCATGTGTATATGCAGTCGTATCATTATAAGAAGTACGCAATCCAGAAAATAAAATTAATAATAGTACTAATAAAATCCAAAGTAATTTAATAATAAAATTTTTCTTTACTGCAACTAATACAGATGAATAATTTTTACTATAAACAGCAATTTGATTAGCTATTATAAAACTACAAAAGATAAGGACAAATAAATCTATCATAACTATTTTCCTTTCTTGTGTAAAAAGTCATATAAAAAAGTTGGAAGCAATCCAACTATTAATGGTTTTAACACTCTTATATAATTTATTTTTGATAAATTGAAATCTCTAACAATCAAATATTTGACATAGGCTTCATTTATTCTATATTTATATTTTCTTCTATTTTTGGCATTTCTATCATCTCTCATTTTGTATAAAGGTTCTTTTAAGTTATAACCTCTATAACCATTCAAATACATTTTATACCACAAATGATAATCTTCAACTCTAAGTAATTTTTCTGCAATAGTATATCCTTTTACTTTTCTATAGGCCTCACTTCTTACCATACATGGTGCATGACAAAATGGTGTTCCCTTTATAAAATCACTTTTTATTGCTTCACCATTGCCCTTTCCAGTTCTAAAATCACCATTTTCATCAAAATATATCATTGGTGTACTTAATATGGCATATTCTTGATGATTATCTAAAAAATTAATTTCTTTTTCTAATCTAGTAGGTAATGAAATATCATCTGCGTCCATTCTTGCTACATATTCAGTATCAACATATTCTAAACAATGATTCAATGTATAATTTAATCCCATATTTTTATCATTTTGTATTAAAATAATATTTTCATATTGTTCAGCATAACTTTTAGCTTTTTTATATGTATTATCTTTTGATCCATCATCACACATGATGAGTTTCCATTGTTGATTTGTTTGATCTAATAATGATTGAATTGCTTCATCTAACGTATTTTCACAATTATATATTCCCATTATAATAGACACTCTATATTCCATTTAATCACCTCTTTTTTAATAATTTTTCTCGATCTTTTTTTATATACGAAAAAAGCTGATTCTGTTCAAAGTTTTCTTTAACAAAATCAACACAATTATTTTTAAATTTCATTCTTTCTTCTGTATTAACATACATTTTATTCATTGCTTTATATAAAGATCGTTCATCAGCTTTTTTAACAATATAACCTGTTTCATCTTTTTTCATTGCATCGATAGGTCCTGGTATATCAGTTACGATAACAGGTACTCCCATAGCTTCAGCTTCAATAGTACCCATTCCAAAACCTTCTCTATAACTTGGTAAAATATAACAGTCCATAGCACTAAGGTATTTTTCAACTTCATTAGTACGGCCACAATAGATAATTTTCGAACATTTTTTTGACCAATCATATAATTCATAATTGATCGTATTATCTAATTCTTCACTTCCTACAAAAATAACTGTTACATCTGTTCTTTCATCAATTATTTTTTTGCTGGCACTCAATAATTCATTTATTCCTTTATCTCTTGTAATTCTTCCTACAAATCCAAAAACGAATTCTTTTTCATTGATATTAAGTTTTTCTCTGATTTCTTTTCTATAAACATCAAACCTTGAACTATCAAATTTATTTAAATCTATCCCACAGGCACTGCCATTCCAAATAACAGAGCCTTTATTTTTAGCGTACAATTTTTCTTCATGAGCAAAATTTAAATTTGAATAGCTATCTGGTTCAATCCAAGTAGATAAAAAACATACAGTTTTTTCAATAAATTTAAAAATACTACGTTTTAATCCACTAAATCCAACATAAGCCATCCCCCATTGACAATAAAGTCTTACAGGTATACGCGCTAAAAAACCAGCTAAAGAAGCATATAAAGATGCATTAGGTGTGGAATATTGAATCATATCAAATTTTTCTTTTTTAAAGATTTTTTTCATTTCAAACATTGCTTTTATTCCACCTATACTAATGCCTCTTTCCATAGTTACAGGATAATAATGAATATATTCTGGTAATTCTTTTTCAAACTCGCTATCATAACTACAAATAAATGAAATATCCCAATCTGTATCTTCATGTAAATAAATTGCTGTTTTTAAAACAAAGCTTTGCAATGTCCCAGAAATTGTTGTTATAAAACATATCTTTTTCATAAAAATTAAGCCTCTATCTTTTTGATGACTACACTGTCATACATCATCATGACAACATCATCTTCATATTGACCTATTTCTTTTTTATTTGGAATATTATTGATATTACTTACAATGCATTCAACAAAATCTACACCTGCCCCATAAGCATGTAGATATGCTCCTCCAAAACGTGGGTTTACTTCTGATAAATAGTATTTTCCATCTTTAAAGAAAAAGTCCATATCATTAGGACCAACAAAATTAAATTTTTTGACAAGTTCTTGAACAAATTCAAATAGCTTTTCATCTTTAAATGAAGTTGTTTTATTTGCTCCACCTATTTTTGTTTCAATCTTTCTCTTTGTAAAAATTCTAACTGCTTCATTTGTAATACTATCAACATAGACATCCGCATCTAAATCAATTCCATTCATATATTCTTGAATAATTAACAATGGATCTTCTTTACATGCTTCTTCTAATTCAACAAGATTATTTACTTTTCTGGCACCAACACTTCCACTGCCTGTTCTTGGCTTTACAAATACAGGTAATTGTATTAATTTGTCTTGATAATCTTTATAGAATTCATCATATGTTGAATATGTCTTTACTGTATTGATTCCTTGTTCAATACAATATTGATACATTTTGTATTTATCAAAGCATAACTTAGCTGTATCTTGTTTTGGAGCTAATACTAAAATTCCCAATTCTTCAAATTTTTCTCTGTTTTTAGATAATAAAGCAATTTCAGGATCAATAAATGTCGTGATAGCTTTAATATTTTCTTTTTTACAGATATCTAATAAAATCTCGATATATCCATCTTCTGTAATTCTTGGTACAATATATTGTTTATCAGCAAAATATAAAGCCGGTGCATATTTGCTGTTATCTGTCGCAATTATCTTTGAACCTTCTGGTAAAGATTTTTTGAAATCTTTAATAAGTTCTCCTCTTCTTCCTACACTACAAAATAATAAATTCATTATATATTTTCTCCTATTCCTTAGGTGTTCCTAAAAATTCTTCCATCGTTGATGATGTCTCTGATGAGATACCTTCTCGGCATAATACTATCTTTACTGTTTTAAAGATGATTCTGACATCCAATAAGAACGTAATATGACTTACATAATAGACATCCAGATCAAACTTTTCTTCCCAGCTGATGGCATTTCTTCCATTGCATTGTGCCCATCCTGTAAATCCTGGTCTGACATCATGTCTGTGTTTTTGATGTTCGTTGTATCTAGGTAAGTATTTAACTAATAGCGGTCTTGGTCCTACGATCGACATGTCTCCTTTTAAGATATTGAAAAGTTCTGGAAGTTCATCCAGACTTGTTGATCTAAGCATTTTTCCAAATTTTGTAAGTCTTACTTCATCAGGCAACAGATTTCCTTCTTCATCTTTTTCATCTGTCATTGTTCTGAATTTATACAGTGTAAAGATCTTTTCATTCTTTCCAGGTCTTTCCTGTCTAAAGATGACTGGAGAACCCAGTTTGCTTCTTACAAGAATGGCTGTAATCAAAAGAACTGGACTTAAAACAATGATAGCCAGTAATGACAAGACAAAATCAAGCAGTCTCTTAAAAAAATATCTGTACATTATTCAAAACAGCTCCTAATCATTTCAATAATCATATCCTGTTGTTCTGGTGTCATCTTGTTATCTGATGGTAAGCATAATCCTCTTTGGAAGATATCCATTCCTACATCCAAAGGTCTTCCATCTTTTCCAAGTGTTCCACCTTTGATATAGGCATTTGTCTTCGCTCTTCCATCTCCATCTCTTGTGATGAAGGCATTGTTTCTATAGATTGGTTGCATATGCATTGGTTTCCAGATTGGTCTTCCTTCTGCATTGTATTTAAACAGTGTATCCAATATCTCATGTGGACATGATTTTCCTTTTTCTGATACATAGAGATATTCCTGTTCACTTCTTACCTGTTTGCACATTGCTTCTTCATTAATCAAGATACATGATAGCCAATAGTTAGGACTTGTATTTTCTTTGTCTACTGGATTCATTTGTAATGGAAGATCTTTTAGTCCTTCCTTATATCTTTCATAGATGGCTTTTTTCTGTGCAATATGTTCATCAAGATACTTATATTGTCCTCTTACGACTCCTGCAATGACATTGGACATACGATAGTTGTATCCCAATTCTTCATGCTGATACCATGGAGCATTTTCTCTTGACTGTGTTGACCATTTTCTTACCTTGTTTGCCATTTCTTCATCATCTGTAAGGAACATTCCTCCTGATGATCCAGTAATGATCTTGTTTCCATTGAATGAAATAGCATTGTAATTACCAAACTGACCACATGGTTTACCTTTATAAGTAGCTCCTAATGCTTCAGCTGCATCTTCAATGATGATGGCATCATGTCTGTCACAGATTTCTTTGATTTCATCCATCTGACAAGGTGTTCCATACAGATGAACGATAACGACTACCTTTACTTCTGGATAGATTTCAAAAGCTTTTTCCAATGCTTTTGGATCCATATTCCACGTTTCATATTCACTATCGATAAAGATTGGAATACCACCTTCATAGACAACAGGATTGACAGTTGCATCAAAAGTCATATCACTGCAGAATACCTTATCACCAGGTCTTACTCCTGCTGCCTTTACAGCAAGATGTAAAGCTGCTGTACCTGCTGATAAAGCAACTGCATATTTACACCCGATCTTTTCACAAGTGATTTTTTCTACTTCATTGATATTTTTACCAACTGTAGACATCCAGTTGGTATCATAGGCTTCCTGAATAAATTTGATTTCTTCACCATGCATGGTTGGTGAAGACAACCATACTTTATTTTCAAAAGCTTTAAATTCCATTCAAATTCCCCCTCTTTTTATATACGAAAAAAGGCATAACAAATGTTATGCTTTTGGCTGATACGTAGGCACAATATCCTTGATAAGGTGTCTGATATCATTTGTTTCTTCATAAGCTTCCTTTTTCAAATAAACAAGTTTTTCTAGGAATACCTCTTCATCCATTTCTATTGGCTTTCCAATATGAATCAGATGGTTCGGTGTATCCTGTAAGCCTTCTTCTTTCATAAGAAGTTCTTCATATAGTTTTTCTCCTGGTCTCAATCCAGTATATTCGATTTTGATATCGATATCAGGTTCATATCCTGATAGTTTGATCAGATTTCTTGCCATATCTGCTATCTTAACTGGTTTTCCCATATCCAGGATAAAGATTTCTCCTCCTTTGGCATAGGCTCCTGCCTGTAAGACAAGTGATACAGCTTCCGGTATCGTCATAAAGTATCTGATGATATCTGGATGTGTTACTGTTACTGGTCCACCATTCTTGATCTGTTTTTTAAATAGCGGGATGACAGAACCATTCGATCCTAAGACGTTTCCAAATCTTACTGCAACATATTCCGTTTTTGAACGATTGTTCATTGTCTGAACAATCATTTCACACATTCTTTTTGTCGCTCCCATTACATTTGTTGGATTGACTGCCTTATCTGTCGATATCAGAATAAATCTCTTTGTTTTATATTTGTCTGCTGCTCTAGCAACATTCAATGTTCCAAAGACATTGTTTTTGACTGCCTCATTAGGACTGTCTTCCATCAATGGCACATGTTTATGAGCTGCTGCATGATAGACGATATCAGGATGATATTCTTTGAAAAGTTCATCTACCTTCTTCGTATTTCTTACAGAAGCAATCAATGTTTCCAAATTTAAATCTGGATAGTCATGTTTTAATTCCAGTTGGATGTCATAGGCATTGTTTTCATAGATATCAACTATGATCAGCTGTTTTGGTTTAGCAGCAGCTATTTGTCTGCATAGCTCACTTCCAATTGAACCTCCACCACCTGTGACCATGACAACTTTATCTGTTACATAACCCATGATTTCTTCAAGATTGACTTCGATTGGTTCTCTTCCAAGAAGGTCCTTGATTTCTACTTCCTTAAAGTCTGAAAGATGAACATCTCCATTCAACATCTGATAGATACCTGGAAGTTTTTTTATTTTACATTTCGTTTCCTTGCAGATGTTTAAAATATCAGCAAGGTCTTTTTCATCAACAGAAGGCATCGCAACCAATATCTCTTCAATCTTATATTCTTTCGATGCTTCAATGATCTTATCTCTGCCACCTACGATCGGTACGTTATGTAAGCTTCTTTGTTGCTTGGCAATGTTGTCATCAATAAAACAGATAACTTCCTTATAGACCTGTGGTGCTGATGATATTTCTCGATAGATCTTTTCACCTGCCAAACCTGCCCCAATGATCATGACCCTTTCTAAATCTCTTTTAGATTTTCCTCTATTACTGTAAAATCTTAAAAGTCGATAGCTGAAACGACTTCCACCTACACACATTGTAAGCAATAAGAAATAAATAATGTAACAAGATCTAGGCAGACTGTTTTGTGTCACTTCGTATAAGGCAATATTGATTACACTTGCACAAAATGTTGATATCAGAATATTTTTTAATTCAACTATGGAAGCAAACTGCCATAGGCTATGGTAAAGCTTATTGATTACAAAGATTGCCAGATCAATCAATATAACAAAAATGAACATCGTATTCATATGTTGAAGATAGCTGTTTTCAATACCTCCATTGAACCTTAATAATAAAGATCCATAAGAAGCTACTAGAATACTTACGATATCGATAACAATCAACATCATCTGTCTGACTGTCAACTTTTTATCTTTCATCTATATCCTCTCCCTTCATTTTTAGATAAAAAAAAGAATATAGTTTACCTATCTAATAAGTATTTATATTAGACTAAATAAACTATATTCAAATAATCAATATAGGCGGCTACCCCTACTCTATATATTCCTATTTTGCATTTCCAAACCTGCTTTTATTTTCCTATTTAAAAACTTAATATTTAAGATTGCTAAATGATCTTTAGGAATGATAGCAGTAATATGTTCTTGAAGGTTCATCAATGGACCTTCAGTAAGTATTAATCTTCCATCTTCTTTATATCCTTTAGATATCTTTAATATATAGTGTTTATTAAGTAATAAATGTAGGAGATGTATTTCATCTTTTGTAAGTGCAGATACCTCATCTTTTTTTAATTCTTTAATGACACCATCTTTTTGTTCATACATTAAAGTAAGCATTGTATCAAATTCTATTTGATCTTTACTTGTTTTAATAAAGAGATATCCAGGAAACATAGGGTTAATGATGACTTTATCTTTTGATCTGATATATTTTTCATATCTTGGGATAAAAGCCTCTACGTCTTTTTGATTGTTAAATACATAATAAAGCTTTTCTATTTTCAAACTCTGACAATATAAAACATAATAATGAATATCTAAATCCTCTTCTACTTCCATAAATCTTCCTTTTTATCCTACATATATAAAAAAGCAAAAAGCTAAGCTTCTTTACAACCATAGATTATACTAATCCACGACACCACTATAGCATAATCATTTTTCAAAAGAAACATTTTTCTCCTTTTTTTGACATAAAAAAATAAAGTAATGTCGTTGAGTAAAAAATACTGCTGTTTAGTAATGATATAAATAAAAAGTTTTGTTTTTTTTACTTATTATCGAATATCGATAATAAGTAGATGACCTAATTGTATGATGCAGAAAAAAGACAAAATAAATATGTTGGAAAACTTACATACTTATTTTGTCCTTTTCATATTTTGAAGAACTTAAAAATTATAAGTCACTATTTTATAGTTCTGAAATTAAATATTTTTAATCAGTTAAACCTAATAACCAGTCTCTTGCATTAATACGTCTAATACCATCATATTGAATTTCTGGATCTTCATCCATTGTTAAAATAACTTTAGGATAATGATCACGAATAGCTTGGAGTGGTCTTAATTCTCTTTGAAGTGTTTTTTCATCTCTTACAGTAAGAGCTACCTGATAATAAATTGTACCTCTATGATTTTGTGCAACAAAATCAACTTCATAATTATCAATTTTACCAACATATACATCATATCCTCTTCTCAATAATTCTAAATACACAACATTTTCTAAAATATGTCCTGTATCCATCATTTTAGAGCCCAATAACATATATCTCATCCCAATATCCACAATATAATATTTTTCTAGTGATTTTAAATATTCTTTTCCTTTAATATTATATCTTTTAGCTGGATATACAATATAACTTTCACTGAAAGCCTCTAAGTACTTTTCTACGGTCCTTGAATTTATTTTTCTTCCCAGTGATGTCATTGTATCTGAAATTTTTTTAGATGATAAAGGATTGCCTATATTATCAAATACAAATTTTAAAACGCTCTTTAACATCATTGCATCTGTTATATTTTTTCTATGGACAATGTCTTTTACAACAATTGTATTATAAATACCTTCAAGATAATCACGTATTTCATCAGGTTGATTCTTTAACTGAAGAGTATATGGAAATGAACTGTTTTGTAAATACTCTGTATATTTTATTCCTCTATCATTCATATTTCCTGTACTTTCCATATATTCTTTAAAAGATAACGGCAACATTTCTATTTGAATATATCTTCCTGAAATCATTGTCGCTATTTCACTTGATAACATATAAGCATTAGACCCTGTTACATAAATATCTACATTATCTTTAATATAAAGACTATCTAATACTTTTGGAAATTGATCTACATTTTGAATTTCGTCCAAAAAGATATACGTCATTTTATTTGGTATAAGTTTTTCTTTTAAATAATTATATAATTTTTTATAATTTGTTAATTCTTCATAATCCAAATCTTCAAAGTTAATGGCTACAATTTGACTTTCTTTAACTCCGTTATTTTTTAAATAATCTTGATACATTTTTAAAAGTACTGATTTTCCACATCGTCTTACCCCTGTTACAATTTTAATCAATTGTTTATCTTTCCATGTTATTAACTTGTTTAGATACTCTTTTCTTTCGATAATCATAAATGCATCACCCCTTTATCACATTGTAATACAATAAATATTCAAAATCAAAAAGTTTTTGTACTGTAATACAAAAACTTTCAAAATTATACATTTTATTACATTGTTATTCAAAAAGATTAGATTCATTTTCAATCAAGTCTTCTGCTAAATATTTTGCATCCATATTTTCTATCCCATAACTATCATTTGAAATTTGTTCAGCAAGTTTACTGGAATAATAGATATCAAATGCTTCTCGTAAATCTATGCCCTTCATTTTAGAAATTGTATTAATGATATCATTTTCTAAATTTTGCTTATAAACTTCTTCTAGTTGCTTCTTATTAACCATTGTTTTCCACCTCATATGCTCTTTTATAAGTGATAAGCCTATTCAATGTTTCTTGATTTACAATACAGATTTGATTATTCATCTTATAATATCGTAATTCACTCAAAACTTTTTCTTTATCCCATAATCCTCTAAAATACATATCCACAGTTTTAAACACATCGTCATCTGCAACATTTCCTATAATAATATCATATTCTTTATTTAATGGTTGTCCTTTTCTACATGCGCATACAAAATCAAGCCATTTTTCGTTTTCTTTTTCAAACGACAACACTCTAAAATCATCCAAATTATCAAACAGTTCATAAACGTTAACTACAGGTGTCTTTCCCTGTCTCATACTTTTTCGAACCGCCCATTTTTTTGCTTGATTTTCAAAAGTTGTAACATAAAACCCACAACCAAAATCCAAATACTTTTTTGAATGTGCTACATCTGGATTTTTTATGATTTCTGTTGATCCATGATATACAATCATACATTAACCCCTTTTTCTCTTGCATAATCTGTAATGTCTTCTACTAAACATTCTTTTCCTTGTGTATGAAGAACATCGTAACATTTAATAATATAATTATCTAAAATTCCAGTTGTATTTAAAATTTTATATACTTTGGCTGGTGGCATTTTCCATTTATCTGTAAGACTATATATTATGAATATTGAAAAACTTAACTCTTTTTTTCCACACATAATTATTACCAACCTTTCTATCATATCTATATTTAGATTATAACAAGTATTTTATTTCCATACACTACTTTTTTCAATTATTATAAAAGTCACAAAATATTTTTACTATACCTTTTCTTCACTATTTTCACACATTATAAATAAATGATATATACTCAAAACAACTATGAAAAAATGCCGAAAATATATTCGACATTTTTATTACAATTAATCTATAGCATTAGCAGCTTTATAAGCTGTTCTAATAGCACTTGCAATATCAGCAGTTCTTTCACCAGAACAATCTCCTACACATACATGAGGAATTGTAATTGATGAATCATCAAAGATATTTTTCTTTGATCCTAATGCATTAATAATTGTATCAGCTTTGATTTGATCATTTTCTGTATAAACAATATTGTTTTCAATATGATCTACTTTTGTATTTACTAATTGTTTAACATGATGATCAGCAAAGTCTTTCATCATTAATGGTAAAACGGTTGTAGATTCACCAGCAGCAATTTTATCCATCATTTCTACAATTGTCACTTGATGACCTTTATTTGCTAGATATTCAGCAGTTTCAGCACCTACTAAACCTCCACCAATAACCACACAATCACCAGTAACTTCTTGTCCGTTTAAAACATCCCAGCTAGAAACAATATTGCTGTTATCATGAGGAATTGGCATTTCCATATTATGTGCCCCTACAGCAATAATAGCATAATCATAACTATTGATATCTTTTGCTTCTTCATTTAAATGAATATCTACATTTAATGTAGGTAATACTTTTTGATAATATTCAACACTTCTTAAGATTTCATTTTTTCTTGGTGGAACAGAGGCAATATTGATTTGTCCACCTAAATGATCTGCTTTTTCAAATAAAGTCACTGTATGTCCTTTAACAGCAGCAACTCTTGCTGCTTCTAAACCAGCAATTCCTCCACCAATAACAACTACTTTTTGAGGATTATTCGTTGGTTTAATAGAAACAGTTGCTTCATTTCCGTTTTCAGCATTTAAAACACATGAAATATATTGTCTATTTTGAATCGCATCAACGCATCCTTTATTACAATTTAAACATTCTCTAATACATTCACCTTTTTTCACTTTTAAAGCAATATCAGGATCAGTTAATAAAGAACGTCCATAACCAATCATATCAGCATCACCATCATTTAAGATCTTTTCACCAGCTTCAACACTTACAACTCTACCTACTGTTGCTACTGGAATAGAAACAACTTCTTTAACTTTTCTAGCAACTGGTAATGTCCAATTATATGGCACATCTCCCATTGGTGGAATCGTATCTCCCATATTTCCTGTATGGTTAGCTTGTGCCACTTGAATCATGTCAACGCCTGCTTCTTCTAATTCTTTAGCAAAAGCAATTCCTTCAGCTTCTTTTAAACCACCTTTACCTCTTAAACTTCCATCTTTATTTAAAGTAATAATTGGAAGTTTATATTCAATTGTTAAATCAGGTGCAGCTTCTTTAATTGCTTTAACAACTTCTAAAGCATAACGAATTCTATTTTCAAAAGAACCACCATATGCATCACTTCGATGATTTAATACTTCAGAACATAAGGAACCTAATAAACGATCCCCATGAACTTCAATCGCATCAATACCAGCAAGCATTGCTTTATGCGCACAACTCGCAATACTTTCTTTAATTTGATTTAATTGTTCAACTGTTGCTTCATTTACAAAATGTTGCATATCATGATGTAATTTAGCATAAGCATCTTTAGTCATCTTTTGTGCTAATTCAGTTTGTTTTAAAGCTTCTTCTTCATTTCCTTCAACTTTTGCTTTAGCCGCATTTTGACGAGCCATTCCTGCTTCCATAATCATTTTTCCAACACCAGGAACATCATATTCTGGATGGAAAATTTGTAAAGCTACTTTACAATCATATTGATGTAATGTATCCGCAAGTTTTTTAAAGGCTGGTATTTGTTCTTCACTATAAAGTTTTGGTGTTGGTGATGCTGTACGTACAGGAGCTACGTCACCAATAACAACATAAGAAGCTCCACCTTTCGCTAATCTTTCATAAAAACTTAAACTTTTTTGACCAATAGATCCATCTCTTTCTTCATACCCTGTTGTAAGAGGTGGAAACATAATTCTGTTTTTTAATGTCATTTTTCCTACTTGGATTGGTTCTAATAATTTCATATTATTATATCTCCTTTGTTATTTGATATGCATTTGTAATAGCATCTTTTAATGTTCCTACTTTTTGACAATCACCAATTAAATGCGCATTTTCAATTGGTGAAGCAACTGGATTATAACCAACTGCAAAAACTAATGTATCAACATCATCTAAAACATATTCTTGATGATTCTTTTCATATTTAATTGTATTTTCATCCACATAAGTGATCTTTGAATTTAATTCAATCTTCACACCTTTTTCCATCATACGTCTTGTAAGCAATGATTTCGTTGCTCCAGATTCCCCTGTCATTAATCCTTTAGTCATTTCAATTAAAGTAATATCTCTATTTGTAGGGAATAAATCATTAATCAATGGTGCTAAATAATCTGCTGTTTCACAACCAACAGAACCACCACCAATAATTACAATCTTTCTACCTGGGAATTTTTTACCAGATAAAATATCATCAGCTGTCATTGTTTGTTTAAAGACTTTATAAGGTTCGATTTCTTTAGGTGTTGCGCCTACTGTTGTAATCACTTCATAATCTTTAAATTCATTTTCAATCATTTCTTTAGTCACAGTTGTATTTAAACGAACATCAACACCTGTTAATTGGCTCTTCATATATTTAACTACTTTAGTAATTTCTTGTTTACCAATAGGCACACAAGCAATATTTAATTGACCACCTAAACGATCACTTTGTTCACATAAAACAACTTCATGTCCACGTTTTTTAGCGACATAAGCAGCTTCCATTCCTGCTGGTCCACCACCAACAACAAGTACTTTTTTCTTAACAGGAGCTTCATCAATTTCTTCTTTTTCAACAGCTGGATTGACTGTACAACTAATTGGTTTACCAAACATAATTCCTGTTAAACATCTTCCACAACCAATACATGGTCTAATTTCATCTGTTTTTCCTGCTTTGGCTTTATTTGCAAATTCACTATCACATAAATTAGGACGCCCAATCATACACGCATCACAAACACCATTAGCAATCAATTCATCTCCTACCCAAGGTTCGTTGATACGCGAAACTGTGGTCACTGGAATAGATACATGTTTTTTAATTTCTTCACTTGCATGTTTATGTGGTGCCGGAGCTGTTCCACTTGCTGGCATTGAACTTCCTTTTTTAATGGTATTTCCTCCAGAAACATGAATAAAGTCAACGGTTGCTTTTTCTAATTGTTTAGAGACATAGATCATATCATTAAGTGTTAAACCACCATCACTGTATTCATCTCCTGAAATACGCACATCAATGATAAAATCTCTACCACATTGTTTTCTTACTTCTTCAATAACTTCTAAAGTTAAACGTAATCTTCCATGAATATCTCCACCATATTCATCTGTTCTTTTATTATATAAAGGCGTTAAAAATCCTCCTAATAAACCATGTGCATGGGCTGCTTGGATTTCTACACCATCTCCCCCTGCTTTTTTAAAACGTAAAGCAGCTTCACCAAATTGTTTTACAATTACTTTCAATTCTTCTTTTGTCACTTCTCGAGGGGCACTTTTAGCATAATAAGGTCCTACATTAGAAGGAGCTATCAATTGTGGTGTCCCAGGAATTGGAAAAGCCATATAAGCTGGATGAAAGAGTTGTGATAAGATTTTAGTATCATATTGATGTACTGCATCTACAAGTTTTTTCCATCCAGGAATATAAGAATCATCATAGATTGACATATCTCCTGGTAAATATGTATATGTAGGTTCTACAGTTGTAACTTCAGTTACAATAAGTCCTACTCCACCTTTTGCTCTAGCTGCATAGTGCTTTACTAACGCATCTGTTACATAACCTTTATCTGCAAGATTAGTTGATAAAGGTGGCATAAAAATACGATTTTTTACTGTTGTATTTCCTATTTTAATAGGTGTAAATAAATGTTCATAAGTATTCATAATACGTCTCCTTTTTCCTCATGTTTATTTTATCACAAGCATTTTCCAAATGCGTTATCATTTCTAGCTATTTACATCTATTTTTTGTCATCAAAAATAAAAGCAAGGACAAAATATCGTCCTTGCTAGCAAATACCATTAAGCTTCAAAATATTTTTTTATTTCTAAAACTTCATCTTCAGAAACTTTTAACAATTCAACTGCTTTTGAAAACGAAATACTTAAGCTATTCATCAAATTTGTTATTAATTCAATATTTTTCTTTCTTCTTTCCAATTTTTGTCCTTGTGCCAGTCCCATAGAATGTCCTTTTTCTATATTTTCTCTGGCGATCATTTCTCCTAAATTACACATTTTCTTAACCTCCATCTCTATTTCTTCAAATCCATATTCTTTCATAACTTCTTTCTTTATCAAAAGATCGTATGTATTATTTAAAAAGATGACTAA
>JABLTO010246188.1_pt1 | contig 63361 bp, 60 predicted proteins | sample 7160091 | NCBI WGS metagenome assembly JABLTO01 (sample SAMN14651225, study PRJNA627086) | human gut metagenome | isolation source: feces | host: Homo sapiens
GATGGCTCTGGAATTGAGGGGAACATCCGGGATGGCTCTGGAATTGAGAGAAACAGCCGGGATGGCTCTGGAATTGAGAGGAACAGCCGGGATGGCTCTGGAGGAAAGGAAAGAGGCAGAACGAAAAACACTGGAACGGAACTGCGGATCGACGGTGCCGGAAATGTCTATGCGCAGCGTCAGATCCGCATCGAGTGTGGAACCATTGGGAAGGTGATCGATGCAGGTGTGAAAGATTCCAATCAGATGGGAAGCGCCATGGCTCCCGCGGCAGTGGATACGATCCTGACTCATCTGGAGGAAACAGGGAGAACACTGGATCACTATGACCTGGTATGTACAGGAGATCTGGGATTTATCGGCAAAAGTATCGTTCGGGATCTGCTTGAGGATGCAGGCGTGAGTCGAAAAATGATCGCGGATGTATATGATGACTGTGGTGCGATGATCTATGCACCGGAACAGGATATCCACAGCGGAGGCAGTGGCTGTGGCTGTTCTGCATCTGTCTTCGCCGGATATGTGTATCGGAATATGAAGGAAGGCAAAATAGGGCGGGCGTTGATCGTTTCCACAGGAGCTATGCTTTCGACGATCAGTCCATTTCAGGGGGAATCCATCCCGGGGATCGCGCATGCGATTTCGCTGGAATCGGTTTCCGGAATAATGGATAGACAGAAAGGACGCAGGAAATGATGACATATTTATACGCTTTTTTGATCGGTGGCGGGATCTGTGTGATCGGTCAGATCTTGATGGACGCCACCAAACTGACAGCACCGAGAGTACTTGTGATACTGGTGACAGCAGGGGCGCTGTTGCAGGCGTTTCACCTGTATGAACCTCTGGTGAACCTGGCGCAGACAGGTGCACGGGTGCCATTGCCCGGATTTGGATATTCTCTGGCAAAAGGTGCGATGGAAGGTGCGAAGGAAAATCTTCTGGAGGCCGTTACAGGCGGGATCAAGGCCGCTGCAGGCGGAATCACTGTAGCGATCGGATGGGGGTATTTGATCGCACTTGTTTTCAATCCCAAGTCGGTTCGATGAGGGGATTTGTACGCAGGGCTGCCCGGGAGGTGAGGGGCAGCCGGACTGTCGGGGATAAAGGGCAGCTCCGGGGTAGTGAAGGACAGCCGAGATGTAAGGGGCAGCCCCGGGGGTAGTGCAGGCCTGTCCAGGAGGTAAGGGGCAGCTCCGGGGTGTGAAGGGCAGAGGTGTCGAGAGCTCTAGGTGGTGAAGAGCTGGGGTGTCAGTCTGCCGGCGGTTACAACAAAGGCCCCGGGGTCGAAAGACCGCGGGGCCAGGGTTTGTGTATCTGGTTGTTATGCTATTCACCGCCGCCAGCATTGGTTGTCGGTGAAGGTGGTGTAGTAGGCTTGGTCGTTGGTGCCTTTGTCGTAGCCTGTGTGATCTGTTCCGTCGTATTCTCCACTACGGAGCTTGCAGTCGTTTCGTCTGCTGAGTCACCGGTCTTGGTGAGAGATGTCTTGGAGTAAGTACCATCTACATAATATTCGCCATTTACGTTCTTAACGTTGCTAGGCTTTTCGCGGAAGGATGCTGTCGGCAGATCTGCACAAATTCGACTCATCATGTTTTTCCAGAAAGTTGCCGAAGCACTACCACCGTCATTGAGCTTGATATTGATATCGTTACCCATCCAGACTCCTGCAGTGTACTGCGGTGTGAATCCTACGAACCACAGGTCGTACTTGTCACTTGTCGTACCGGTCTTACCGCCGGATGGCTGGTTGCTGATCCGTGCATTCTTACCAAGACCTTCTGTAACAACACTGTGAAGGATATCCGTCATGATCCATGCAACACCTTCATCGTATACGCGTTCTTCTTCGGCAGTCTTCTCGAAGAGTACTTCGTCGCTCGAATTGAGGACCTTCGTGTATGCGATCGGCGTCTTATAAACACCGCCGTTCGGGAAGATGGCGTATGCTGCTGTCATTTCCAGCGGGGAGATACCGTTGGTCATACCGCCCAGCGCCAGAGCTGCTGCATTCAGGTCGTTTACATCGCCTTCTTCATCGACTGTTGTGACACCTTCCTTTTTCAGCATGGATGCGGAGTATTCTGCACCGATCTGCTGGAAGGTTTTAACGGAGCAGGTGTTTACCGACTGCTGTACTGCATGTCTTAATGTCATCTGACCTTTATAACCGGAGTACCAGTTCTTCGGCCAGGCTTTCCCGTTGTTCTTCACTGGTGCATCGTTGATGACGCTTCCAGCTGTGATATAGTCTCCCCAGTCACTTCCGTCACTGTTGTTAAGCTTCATCTTCTTATTATCCTGTGCATATTCATAACTCATCTGCAAAGCAGGACCGTAGCTTGCGATCGGCTTGATGGAGGATCCAGGCTGACGTGCGCTGGTCGCTCTGTTGTAAAGCTGTTTGCCCTTGGCGCCACGGCCACCCATCATGGCTTTGATCTCACCTGTGGAGTTTTCCAGCACCACGGTAGCAGCCTGCGGCTGACGGACCTTCTGCTTGATGCTGTAGTTGTTGCTGGAAACTACCAGATTATCGCCGTTTGCAACAAAGAACTCAGGATAGTCCTTGAAGAACTTTGCAGAAATCACGGCATTGCCGCTGCTGTCTCTTGTCGTATATCCCTGCGGGATGGAAAGTGCACCACTTTCGATGAAGTAGAATACGTTTCCTTCCTGCGTGTACATTCCCTTGAACTGGATGCTGACATCCGCCTGTCCGTTGACTTCGGTGTCGTAGATGTCCAGACGTTTCTTTGCATAAATCGTAAGGCTGCCGTCAGCGTTTTTCTTGTACTCGTCGCTTGACAGAGTGAATTCTCCCTTATCGTTTATGTAATAGGAGTAAGGCCGCAGCATCAGTGTGCCGTTTTTGGTCAGGATGTTGTTGTTCTTATCTTTTTGGACGGAACGGATGCCGGAGTAGTTGCTGTCTTTGGCAAATTCGTCTTCTACGATATTCTGGATATCGGAGTCCATCGTGGTGTAGATCTTCAGTCCATTGGTGTAGATCATATCTCGCGCATCAGCACGGCTGATACCGTATTCCGACACGATGTCATCGGTCAGCTGATCGATGGCGTAATCGGTAAAGTAGGAAGATTCATCTGCGCTGTCAGAAACGCCGACTTTGATATGGTTCTGCAGGTCGTCATTCAGTGCGTCGTCTCTGGCACTGTCGGAAATATAACCTTCTTCTGCCATGTTTTTCAGTACGGCGTCACGTCTATCCTTGGAGATCTCACCATTGTACAGATACGTAACGGAATCCGTGCTGGAAATCACCGGCAGTCCCGATGGATTGGATCCGTCGTAAATCGCCTGTACCAGCGCATACGAAGTTGGGGACTTCGGAAGCGCTGCCAGGGATGCGCATTCCAGCGTATCAAGATCTTTAGCGTCCTTGGAGAAATATGCCTGGGATGCAGCTTCGATCCCGTAGGAATTGAATCCCAGGGAAATCGTATTCAGGTAAGCTTCCATGATCTGCTTCTTGGAAAGGTTCTTCTCCAGGATGATGGTGTAATAAGCTTCTGTGATTTTTCTGCTCATGGAGCGCTGGCTCTTGATGTCGGACAGATATACGTTTCTGGCTAACTGCTGGGTAACCGTACTGGTACCGCTGATCTGTCCGCCGCCAAAGATACTGTCTTTTACTGCGCCCACCAGTCTGATATAGTTGAAGCCGCTGTGTTTCCAGAACTTCTTGTCTTCGATGGAAACGATGGCATTGACCATGTCTTCTGGAATCTCATCATATTCCAAAATGGTTCGGTTTCCTTCGGAGAAATATAGGTTTTCAATTTCCTTTCCTTCTGAATCGTACATCGTAGAGCGCTGCGACAGCATGCTGTAGATGTCGTCTGTGTTTACGTTGGAAGTAGATGTGGTAATCAGGATAACACCGACGTAAACGCCAACTCCCATAATGAGTGTCAGTATTGCGGTAAGTCCCAGTTTAACGATCTTTTTCCAGGTGCTCTGAGGTGGCATCGGTTTTCTCGGACCGCCGCCTCCATGTTTGCCGAAACCTGCTTTTTTTTCGATCGCTTCTAATTTATGCTGTGCATTCCTTACGTGCTGGTTGTTAGTGATCTTGTCGCGTCCATTGTGCGGTGCACCTTGACGTGGATTAGCGCTGCGCCGTGCATTGCCGCTTCTCATGTTGGTTGCAGACGCACGGGATGACTGTGCATTGTAGCTGTTCTGATTTGCAGCAGGTCTTGCAGCTCCAGGATTTCTGGATGCTGTGCCGTTTCCCTGATTTCTATGTACAGTAGTCCTCTGTCCCTGCGGACGCTGACTTTGTGGTCTTTGATTTTGAGGCCTTTGACCTTGAGGCCTCTGTCCCTGCGGCCGCTGCGACTGCGATCTGCGAGGGGCTGGTGATGAAGAATTTCTGCTGCCGGCTGGATTCGAAGGCCGTCCTTGCTGAGGCGCGGAAGGCTGGTCGAACTTGGCGAAAAATTCATCTATGTCATCTTTGTTATTATTGAAGTTGTTATTTTTGTAGTTATCTGCCAAAATACTTTCCTCCTGTGAACATAATCATCGTAATTATACCATAGACCGGGAAAAATTAAAAGAAAAACGGGGCGCTTTACAAAAACAACACAATGGAAAATAGTGGATGATACTAAGGGCCTTCGTTAATGGTGTGTGGGAAGTTTTGCACGACTGGCAATAATACCGCAAAGCGCTGTAAAAAGCACGCCTGCGGATAGTTTTATAGAAGAATATGAGTCAGGAAAGGGTGTAAATAACGCAGACAAGAAAATCAAATGGATGCAGGATAGTTTTCCAATGCAGTATTATCGCAAATTTGATTCTGGATAGGATTTCCGATAGAAGCACTTGGAATATTATCTCTTTTGGGACGGATTAACGCAAACAGGGTATTTTAACCGATGATAAAAGGACAACCCGGCATAACCCGGCACAAAATGGAAGATATAGCAAGGAAAATATTGACAAACAGCAAGCAAAGATGTAAAATAATAACAAAATAGTAAAAACAAGCCTCGCACAGTGGGGATTGTAGCAGAAAAGGGGGAAATGTTATGGGAGTATCGTATTACTTTATGTCGGATCTGGAGCGGCAGTTGACGCAGTTATATGAAAAGGAAAAGACTCGGAGGACATTTTATCGACGGGAATTGAAACAGCTTCCGGAGGGAAAGCTGGTGATCCGCCAGCAGGAGAGCGGAAGGTTTTATTTCTATGAAAAGCGCAATGGTGTAGAGCGAGGAATCACCCGACAGCGAGAACACGCAGGATGGCTGGCGCGGAAAATGTTTCTGCAAAAGTGTCTGGATTCCGTGGAGCAGGAATGCAAGGTGCTGGCTAATGCACTGAAACAGTTGAAACGACAAAATCTGCGGATCCAGAAAAATAGTTATAAAACCTTTAAGCGACTTCCTTTAGCGTTTCCTGAAAAAAGATATCGCTATTCTCGCCGTGCGATCGCCTGGATGGAAGCACCGTATGAGAAAAATCCTTTTCATCCAGAACAACTGATTTATCAAACGAAGAGTGGGATTTTGGTACGGTCTAAATCAGAGCGGATGATCGCTGATTTTCTGTCGGAGCATGGGATACCATTTCGTTATGAGGCAAAACTTTTGATCGACGGAAAGGCCTATTACCCGGACTTTATGATTTTATGTGAGGATGATACGCTAATATTATGGGAGCATTTTGGGCTGATGAGCCAGGATGAATATTTTAAGCGCGCCTGTGAGAAGATCAAGACATATCGAAAAAAAGGGTATATGCAGCATACAAATTTGATTTGCACGTGGGAAGAGGATCTGCTGCAGGTAAAACAGCTAGAGGAAATTCTGGAGAGGTTTGGGATCAGGAGCTTTTCAGATCCCGTGCCTGATGGGAGAGCGGCAGCATGATCCGCAGACCGTTGTTTCTGGGAACGCTGGGGTTTTGTGGAGCAATTTTGATCTCGTATTTTCTTGGAAAAGCTGCGGCTCTGGGCGTGCTGGGACTTCTGGTTTTTGCATGGTGGCAGTGGAGGCAGGCTGGCGATCCTGCTGGATCAAATGGCGTTCATGCGATCCTGATGCAAAGGCAGAAGCTACGAAATCATGGTACAGCGATCCTGATGGTGTTTTATGTTGTGAGTCTGGTCAATGTCCAGTTATATGAACTGCAAAGGGATCCATTTGCGGAGCTGGAAGAAACCGGGGGAGCTATGACCACAACCGCCACTGGTACGGTCTTGAACAGCAGCATCCGAACTTCCGGCAGCGGGGATGAATATCTGCAGATGACCGTCTGGGTACAACGGATCGGCGAACAGGAGGTTTCACGCTGCTGGTATGAGAGACCGGTCAGGCTGCTGGTCAAACAGTATCCGGAGAGAGGGACAGACTTTTCTGAGCTGACTCCTATTTCACCGGGCACGCAGCTTCGTATTACAGGTAAAGTGGAGCTGCCGTCGGGCCGGCGTAATCCCAACTGCTTTGATTATCAGTTATATTTGAAAACCATCGGGATAGAGCGGGTCATGACCGCGCAGACTATCCATATAAAAGAAGAAAGTCATTCTTTGCAAGGGTGGCTGTTTCAGAAAAAGGAGCAATATCTGTACCAGCTGAAGGGTACCGCTGGAGAGTCCGCAGCAGGGCTGATGCGCGGTATATTGTTCGGCGAAAAAACGGAGATAGAAGAGGATACACTGGAAGAGTTTCAGCGCAACGGGACAGCTCATATCCTGGCAGTCAGCGGACTGCATATCGGGATCCTGTACGGCGTTTTGGGAAAACTCTGGCGAGGAAAAAAAGGATGGCTGTACTTTTGGATGGTGACGATGGTGCTGATCGGATACAGCTTCCTGGCATCCTTTTCGCCTTCTGTCGTGCGTGCATCGGTCATGATCGTTCTGCATCTGTATGCAAAGGTGCGGCATCTGAGGTACGATCTTGGATCGGCTTCTTTTGTAGTACTTCTTATGATCCTGCTGAAAAATCCCATGCAGCTGTTCCATACAGGTCTGCAGATGTCGTTTCTTGCAGTTCTGACACTTTCTGCTGCGGCGCCTTTTTTTCGAAAGTTCTATCAAGGCATATTTTTGTCCAGCGGTGTGGTGCAGCTGGGACTTTTGCCATACACGGCCTATGTGTTCAACTATGTGTCTTTAGCTGCGGTGTTCATCAATGTACCGATCATTTTTCTGGCGGGTTTTCTGGTTCCGCTTGGGATCGGAGGATTTGCCCTGAGCCTGATCTTGCTGGAACCGACTGCAGTATCAGGCGTGGATCTTGTTCTCGATGCTGCTTTCAAGCCTGTTATAGAAATCATGGGACAGGCTATAGACGGATTGTGTGGATTGCTGACAAGCTGCAACAGTATGACCTGTATCAAAGGTGTCACATCGTTTGAAGTGACAAGCCCGCCGCGCGCGTTACTGGCGGGATATTATCTGATGATGCTGCTGTTTTTGTCGGAAGAAGGGCGTCTTCTGATCCTGCGGAAACGGAAGAAAGCCGTAGCTGCACTGATTTGTTTATGCCTGGCAGCAGCGGCGATATTCGGGCAGGTGACTGCCACCGGATTTGAAAATGCTTCTATTGTATTCGTGGATGTGGGACAGGGAGACTGCATGCACATCAAGGCGAAGGACGGTAAAAATTATCTGGTGGACGGCGGCGGCAAAATCGATTATGATCTGGGAAAGAAAACGCTGAAACCTTATCTTTTGAAAAACGGCGTGCGGCGGCTGGATGGAGCGTTTGTCACCCATTTACACACGGATCATTACAAGGGCGTTGCGGAGCTGTGCCGGGAAGGGATGGTGAAGAAGCTGTTCCTTTATGAGGGCAACCGGGATAGGACCGAGCAGATCTGTCAGGAAACCGGGATGTCTGCGGAGGATCTGGTGTTTCTTCGTGCCGGACAGACCGTGTCGCTGGACGATGCGGGCTTTGCAAAGAGTGTGGTGAACGATATGGGCTCTGCAAAAAATATGTCAGAGCGAGTGGAGGTATTATGGCCGCAAGCAGGAAGAGATGCCGGGACGGCTTTGCAGAAGAGGAGGCAGGGTTTCGGTACGGATAACGGGTCGAGTGCCGGAGAAAAGAGGAGGCTGGATTCAGAAGAAGAGGATGAAAACGAGATAAGTCTGATCATGAAGATCCATGCGGGCGGGCTGAGCCTGCTGGCGACAGGGGATATCGACGCTGCGTGTGAAGACCGGCTGGCGGCAAAGTATCGGAACGGTCTTAAAACGGATCTGCTAAAGGTGGCGCATCATGGAAGCCGGTACAGCTGGTCGGAGGATTTTGCACGTTATGCAAAGCCGCAGGCAGCAGTATTTCAGGTGGGGAAAAACAATTACGGCCATCCCAACGGTGAGATCATTGAAAATTATCAGCGAATGGAAGCCGGGATCTGGCGCAACGATCTGCAGGGCGCGGTTGGTTTTTCCTGCCGGCAAGGGGATACGGCAGCCGGTAAAAAGCAGTTAGAGGTTGTCACAATGCTCCCTTAACGGTATAATAAACGGCAGGAGACGAAGATCATGGCAATGGATTATAGAGAAAAAGAACATGCTTTTATTACAATCGAAAAGGATCTGAAGGGCGGGAAAGTCCCGCGTGTCGTGCTTCTTTGCGGCAGCGAGGAGTATTTGATAGAGTGGTATGCGCAGACGCTGATTCGCAGGTATGTATCGGACGCCTGTCGTGCCCTGGATCTGGTGCGTCTGGAGGGGGACAGCCTTACCCTGGAACGGATCAGGGAAGGGCTGGAAACCGTCGGCCTGATGTCGGAGCGAAAGGTCGTTTTCTTACCCGATTTTCTTCCGGCGGCAGGAAAGGCTGTGCGGGGATTCCCGGAATCAGACTGCAAGGCACTGGCGGAGTACCTTCCTCAGGTGATGGAGGGCAGTATGCTGCTTATGTGCGTACCGGATCAGGAAGAACAGAAACCGAAGAAAAATGTGATACGGCAAGCGGTGGAAAAGTGCGGAAAAGTTTACGATTTTCAGCCTTTGAAGGACAAGCAGCTTCACGGTTTTATCGAAAAGAGACTGAGAGCCAGCGGCAAGAACTACCGGCCGTCGGTGGTCTCGGCGATCATTTCAAACAGCGGCTACGGCAACAAGGCGATCAATTACAGCCTGTACAATCTGGACAATGATTTAAAGAAAGTCATTGCATACAGCGGTGAGGAGATCACGGCCTCTGACGTGGGCGCCGTGCTTTCCGTCAATCCGGAAAACAATGTGTTCGCTATGCTGGACGCTATTGGCAGGAATCGTAAGGACGAGGCACTACGGCTTCTTTATAATCTTTTGGAATCGGGGACTACGGTATTCAGCCTGCTGCGGATGATCACCGGACAGCTGGAACTGATCCTTTCCATCAAGGAGATGAAGGAGAATGGTATGAATCTGACGCAGATCCAAAAGAAGCTGGGAGTGCACCAGTTCAGGGTGAAGAAAGCGGCTGCTGTGGGTGGCAACTGCTCGGTGAGTTACCTGAAAAATATTTTGTCGGAGGCTTATCAGGTGGATGAGCATATCAAGACGGGACTTTTTGACGGGCAGCTGGCGCTGGAATACTTCATAGCAAAGCTGTAAAGAATATCCATAAATGTACCGCAAACTTGTTGCAAAATGAGAAACCCCGGATGGATGGATTTTGCAGAAAAGGCGGGAATCGGCACGGGCATAGAGCTTTAGAGAATGGGGGCACCTTGGGTGCCTTTCTTTTTTTTCGCAAGATCGTAATGTGAAGTGCGGGGGGCTACATGAAAAGGGAAATGGATGCTGAAAAAACCTACTGGAAAAAACATTGAAATTTAAACGATGTAACTAGTTTTGAAAAAAACAAAAAAACCGATTTGTGTAGTTGCTTTTTTTCAGAACATTTGTTACAATTATTCTGTTCGCATGATATAAATGTAAAATTATTTTTAGGAGGAACTAACATGAGTGAAAAAGGTTGTAACTGCAATTGCGCGCAGAACAGAGCAGCCGAGTTCAAAGATCTCGCGCCTGTACTGGAGCAATATGCAAAAGTGCCGGGGAGTCTGATCACGATCCTGCAGAAGGCTCAGGATATTTATGGCTACCTTTCTTTAGATGCTATCAACTACATCTCGGAAGAAACCGGCATTAAACCTGCTAAGATCTATGGTGTTGCCACTTTCTATGCACAGTTCAGACTGAAGCCTGTCGGCAAGTATCTGATCATGCTCTGCCAGGGTACTGCATGCCACGTTAACGGCTCTGAAATGATCGAAGAAGCCATTTGTGAGTACCTGGACATCAAGGACGGAGAAACAACGGAAGACGGTATTTTTACTTTGAACAACGTTGCCTGCCTGGGATGTTGCTCGCTGGCTCCTGTTATGATGATCAAGAGCGTTGAGGGCGATGAGACTTACGGCAATCTGACGAAGGATTCCGTAAAGCAGATCCTCGGTGAAATCAGAGAAAGAGCTTAGGAGGTGAAGGTGTGAGAGTAGTAATCGGACAGGGCAGCTGCGGTATTGCCACAGGTGCCAAGAAAACGGCTGCGGAATTTGAAAAACAGATCGCAGAAAAGAATATCAGCAATGTAACGCTCGGAGTGACCGGATGCGTAGGTACTTGTTATCTGGAACCGATCGTGGACGTATATGATGACGACGGCAAAATGACGAGATACGTCAAGGTACAGCCGGATAAGGTCGAAAAGATCGTAGAGGAGCATCTGATGCAGCATCAGGTGGCAGAAGATCAGGCCATTACAGAAGAGGACAAGGAATTTGTCGGCAAACAGCAGAGAGTCGTTTTGAGAAACTGCGGTGTGATCAATCCGGAAAACATCGAGGATTATATCGCTGTAGACGGATACAAGGCTATCGAGAAGGTGCTGACTTCCATGAAGCCGGAAGAAGTGATCGAAGAGATCAAGGTCTCCGGACTGAGAGGAAGAGGCGGTGCCGGATTCCCGACGTGGTTCAAGTGGAATGCTGCCAAGCAGAGTCCGGGTAATGAAAAGTACCTGGTATGTAATGCTGACGAGGGCGACCCGGGTGCATTCATGGACAGATCCGTTCTGGAAGGCGATCCGCATTCCCTCATCGAAGGTATGATCATCGGTGGATACGCTATGGGAGCGACGCAGGGCGTGATCTACTGCCGTGCGGAGTATCCTCTTGCGATCAAGAGACTGGAGATCGCTATGGCTCAGGCCAGAGAAAAGGGCTTCCTGGGCAAGAACATATTTGACAGCGGATTCGATTTCGATCTGCGGATCAAGGCTGGTGCCGGTGCATTCGTATGCGGTGAAGAAACAGCTCTGATCGCATCTTTGGAAGGCGAAAGAGGTATGCCGCGTCTTAAGCCTCCTTTCCCTGCTGCAAAGGGTTACTGGCAGAAACCTACGGATATCAACAACGTAGAAACACTTGCGAATGTTCCTTGGATCATATATAACGGTGGGGCTGCTTTCGGTTCCATGGGTACAGAAAAGAGTAAGGGCACAAAGGTATTTGCGCTGGCCGGCAAGATCAAGAAGGGCGGCCTGGTGGAAGTTCCGATGGGTCTGACGCTGCGCGATGTTATTTTCGGTATCGGCGGCGGCATCAAAAATGACAGAGAATTCAAGGCTGTTCAGATGGGCGGACCTTCCGGCGGATGTATCCCGGCTGAGCTTATCGACACGCCTGTAACGTACGAAGATATCAACAAGACAGGTGCTATCGTAGGATCCGGCGGTATGATCGTAATGGATGAAGATACTTGCATGGTAGATATGGCAAGATACTTCTTGAACTTTACGAGAGATGAATCCTGCGGTAAGTGCAACTACTGTCGTATCGGGACCAAGAGAATGCTGGAGATCCTGGAAAGAATCACAGAAGGCGAGGGAAAAGATGGCGACATCGAACTCCTGGAAGAACTGGCCGGAAAGATCAAGGACGGCTCCATGTGCGGTCTCGGACAGACAGCTCCAAACCCTGTTCTTACGACGCTGAAATACTTCCGCAATGAATATGAAGATCATATTTACAACAAGAAGTGTACGGCTGCATCCTGCAAAGCACTCATCTCTTTCAGCATCAACGATGCCTGCAAGGGATGTACGTTATGCGCAAGACACTGCCCGGTTGGTGCGATTTCCGGCAAAGTCAAGGAAAAACACGTTATCGACCAGGATCTGTGTATCAAGTGCGGCAAGTGCTTAGACACATGTAAGTTCGGCGCGATCGAAAAGAAATAGGGAGGAGGAACAATAATGGAAAAATTTAAACTGAATATCAACGGCAAAGAAGTCAAAGGACTTCCCGGCCAGACTATTTTAGAAGTTGCCAGAGAAAATGACATCTTCATTCCGACTCTCTGCTACGATGAAAGAACGAAGATCTACGGATCCTGCGGTATCTGCATGTGCGAGGTGGAAGGCAATCCGAAACTGTGCAAGGCATGTGCGACGGTAATCGCTCCGGGCATGGTGATCCGTACAAATACTGAGAGAGTTATCGAATCCAGAAAGACGAACCTGGAACTGCTGCTTTCCAATCACACGGGAGACTGCAGACCTCCATGCGTACTGGCATGTCCGGCACAGACTGACTGTCAGGGATACGTTGGTCTGATCGCAAACGGGGAATATGAAGCAGCTCTGGAACTGGTAAAGGACAAGATCCCTCTTCCGGCAGCACTGGGAAGAGTTTGTCCGCATCCATGTGAGGAAAAGTGCAGAAGAGGACTGATCGACGAACCGATCTCCATTCAGTGGCTGAAGAGATTCGTTGCTGACAACGATCTGATGGGAGAGGAAGCTTTCATTCCGGAATGTGAACCGGCAACTGGCAAGAGAGTCGCTGTTATCGGTGGTGGTCCTATGGGACTTTCTGCTGCATATTTCCTGCGTCAGAAGGGTCACGATGTGACTATATTCGAATCCATGCCGAAGGCTGGAGGAATGCTCCGTTACGGTATCCCGGAATACAGACTGCCGAAGGAAGTTCTGGATGAAGAGATCCTGACCATCGAAAAGATGGGCGTGGAGATCATCACAGACACTAAGATCGGTGTAGATATCCCGTTTGAAACAGTTCGTGAAGACTTCGATGCTGTTTTACTGGGAATCGGCGCATGGATCTCCACAGGCGTTGGATGCAAGGGTGAAGATGCTGACGGTGTGATCGGCGGTATCGACTTCCTGCGCAAGGTAGTAAGAAACGAAGAAATCGAACTTGGCGAAAAGGTTGCGATCGTCGGCGGTGGTAACACAGCCATGGACGCTTGCAGAACAGCTGTAAGACTGGGAGCCAAGGAAGTTTACAACATTTACAGAAGAACCAAGGATGAAATGCCGGCTGACATGGTGGAAATCGAAGAGGCGGAAGAAGAAGGCGTGATCTTCAAGAACCTGACCAACCCGATCGAAGTCATCAAGGATGAAAACGGCCATGCCAAGGAAGTCGTTCTGCAGGTTATGGAACTGGGCGAACCGGATGCTTCCGGAAGAAGAAGACCGATCCCGGTAGAAGGCAAGACGGAAACCATCGCTATCGATACGATGATCCTGGCAATCGGACAGGCTGTTGACGCTTCTATCTTCGATTGTGACAAGACGAGAAAGAACGCGATCGCATACGATAAAGAAACGTTCATGACCAGCATGCCTGGCGTATTCGCCGGCGGAGACTGCGGTAACGACAAGATCTCCATCGCGGTAGAAGCGATTGCTGATGCAAAGAAGGTATCGGAATCTATCGATGCATACCTGGACGGCGAGATCATCCGCTACGAAAAACCTTACTTCGTAGAAAGAGACGACATCAACGAAAAGACTTTCGAAGACAGAGAAAGAGAATGCAGACCTGAGATGCCGCAGCTTTCCGCAGAAGAAAGAAAGAACAATTTCAGCGAAGTTATTCCTGACGGTTACACGGCAGAGCAGGCAGAAGCTGAGGCTTCCAGATGTCTGGAATGCGGATGCCACGATTACTTCGAATGTAAGCTGATCGACCTGGCTCATCAGTACGATGTGAAGCCGGAACGCTTTGCAGGAGATAAGAACACTATCGAATTCGAAGATGATCATCCGTTCATTGTAAGAGATCCGAACAAGTGCATCCTGTGCGGACTGTGTGTAAGAGTCTGCGATGAGATCATGGGCGTAGGTGCGCTGGGTCTGGTACACAGAGGTTTTGACACAGTGGTTAAACCGAACATGGAAAAACCGCTGATCGAATCCGGATGCGTATCCTGCGGACAGTGCGTCAGCGTATGTCCGACGGGCGCTTTGCAGGAACGTACTACGATGATCAAGGAAACTCCGGTAGATACAGTGGAAACTGACACGACATGTTCTTACTGTTCCGTAGGATGCAGTCTGAAGCTGGAATCTTACGGCGACATGCTGATCAAGGCGAACCCGGACAAGCAGGGAGCTGTTAATGCAGGTCTGGCTTGCGGAAAAGGTAAATGGGGATTTGACTGCTCCATGCTGGAAGACAAGCTGGAAGAACCTCTGATCAAGTCCGGCAGCGACTTCCGCGAAGCTGATTATCATGAAGCTCTTGTACTGATCGCCAAGAGATGTCAGTCCATTGGTGCGAAATACGGAAAGGACGCTATCGGCGTTGCTGTTTCCGACAGATATACCAACGAAGAAGCATTTGCTATCAAGAAGATGGCTGAAACCATGGGTGCGAAGATCTTCTCCATGAACAACAGAGCAAGCGGTATCGCTGACGTTCTGGGATTCGATGCTTCTCCGAACACTATCGATGAACTGCTTTCCACGAATATGATCCTGGCTGTTGGATTCAACGCATCCGACAATCCGGTAATCCAGCTGAAGATGAAGCAGGCTGCAGAAGCAGGCGCTAAAGTCGTTTTAGTAAATCCGGAAGATTACGTGCAGCACATTGATTTCCTGAACAAGGCTGTCTACACGAAGAACGATCTGAGCTTCCTGAAAGAGGTCGCAAAGGCAGTTGTTGACAGCGGCAGGGGTGCAGGCGTTGACGGCTATGAAGAGTTCGCAGCAAGCGTTAAGGATGTTACGGTAAGTGATGATGCAAAGGCTGTCGCTGACATGTATCTGGAAGCGAAGAAGGCTATGATCGTATTCAACCAGAATCTGATCACAACAGAAGCAGCTTCTCTGCTGGCTGATATCGCTCTGGTAAGTGGACACATCGGTACACCGAGAGACGGTATCCTGCAGGTCAAGGCGAAGAACAACTCTCAGGGTCTTGTTGATCTGGGAATCACAGCCGGTGCAGAAGAACTGGAAGGGGTAAAAGCCCTGGTAGTCTTCGGTGAAGAGGCTGATATCGATACAGATGCCCTGGAATTCCTGGCAGTAAGCGACACGCACATGACAGCTCTGGCTGCTAAGGCGGACGTTGTGATCCCGGGAACCGGATTCGCATCAACAGATGGTACCTACACCAACACGGAGAGAAGACTCCAGCTGGTACAGGCTGCTATCGAAGAAGATGTGGAATTGGCAAACTGGGAAATCGCTGCCGAGATCGCGCACGTATTCGAAGTGGATTACGAGTGGGAAAACACAGAAGATATCTCTGTTGCCATGAACGATGAAGTTCCGGCTTACAAGTATGCAGTCGTAGACGAAGTTCTGGGCGGTGTGCTGAAACCGGCAGATGATGCAAGACTGGCTGTGATCGGCGATGCCAAGTTCGCAGATCCGATCAAGTGTACTGACAGTCTGATGAACGTCATCGTAGAAAGACTTCCTAAGCCTGCAAATCCGACAGCGTAAGGAAATGTTGGACTGCTTTGCGGGAGAGGTTTGATCGTGCAACAGAGCTTGAATAACAGAATACAATTTTCTGTAAACTGACGCTCTTGTGACATTTAAAGAAATAAAACAGCTTATCAGCGTAGTGTAATGCTCTGCTGATGGGCTGTTTTTTTGTGAATTCCAAGATGAAGTTTTTTTTGATAGAAAATGGGGAATTTTTCGGCAGAATACCGGTGCTGAGCAGTTGTGAATTTCCAGTTTGCTATTTTTGAAAGGAATATGGGGAGTATCTGGTGAGATAAAGTCGATAAGGTTCCCAAATCACTGAAAAATTATATCATTTGGGGAATAGGAAAAGAAATTTCAAGGTTTAGAGATGATTTTTCTGATATCATTCCCCATTTAGCATGATTATTTTTTGATTTGGGAATTCACAAATTAATTCTGTTCGATTTTATAGTAGTTAGTCCCCAAATGACATGATTTTAATTCTATCTGGAAATTCATAAAATCTAAGCCTCATCTATCTCAATAAAAAGATCATTTGGTGTACAATCTAAAATATGACATAATGCGTCAATCGTCTCATAGCGAATGCTTTTCGTTTCGTTGTTGATCATCTTATTGAAGTTCTGATAAGACATTCCTAGTTGTTTCCAGAGCCAGTATTTTGTTTTCCCCTGATTTTCAAGAAGGGTGAGTACATTTAATTTCATCATAATATCTATTTTCCTCAATATCTAATGGATTAATCAGATAATATAAGAAAAATTCAGTTGAGATATAGACCAATAGATTATATAATGTAATCATAAGATATGTATTCATAACATGAAAGGAGAAGAATGATGAAAGTTTGTCCAAAATGTGGGAATGTTGCAGATACAAATTTTTGTTCGAAATGCGGCAGTGCGATGGAGATGGTAGAAGGGAAAGAGACATCTTTGCAGGAAGAACGTATTGATGAAAGTGAATCAGAGAACACGAATCAAGAAGAACAAGAAGTCATAAAAGTAATGTCTCCAGAAGAAAATTCTGTTAATAACGGAATTAGTCAGAAATTTAATAAAGAGACCGTTAAAAATGGAAAAGAAAAGTTTGTGGAAATATATAAAAAGTGTGTTCTCTCTTTGAAAAAGTTCTTTAAGAATAAATGGACAAAACGCATTTTAATTATTTTAGGTGTACTTGTAGCGTTGTTGATTGCATTAGTAATCGTAGCTTATATTTTTGCTCCATCTGTAAAAGATGATTTCAATCAAAAATCAAAGCATGAGTTACATGGATTAACATATTATACTCCGAAAAGTTGGAAAAAAGATTCGGAACTCGTATGGAAAAAAGATCCAGAAAAGAATACAGATGTTTATGTAAAGAAAGACAGTGATGGAGAGACGTTATTATACATGGAAGTATCTTATGAAGGTGAGAACTGCGATCTTTCTTACGATGAAATCTTCAACAATTATGTTGAAGACAATGGACAGAAAAAAGATAAAGATCAATTTTCCATGAGTAATAATTGGACTGTATCTACATTATACCAGCCTGATCCTGATAATGATGAGGAATTATACATAGGATTAGTTTCTTGTGATGATTCTATATTTTCGTTTAAATTCCTTTCATCTCTCTCATTGAAAAATGGTACGGATGTCTTTAATGATATTATTAGTTCAGCTGAATTCGAAAAGTATAAAAACCCCAAAGTACTAAAAGAACTGATAGCTAGTTACGGTGGAAAAACGACAGAAGGAACAGAAATAAACAATGATAATCAAGGGATTACCGTCACAGCAAAATATGATATAGGTGGCTCAGAAATATTATCAAATAGCAAGTGGAAAATTCAGAACCCGGGAACATTACAAGCTGATAAAACAAGTTCGTTCACCATTGAATATAAGGGCGTGACCTGTACTTTAAATATTGAATGCTCTACGGTTTCTGAAAATGGGTACAAAGCTAAATGTAAAACATATTCATACGATAGTTTATCACGAAATCCGGCTGATTATGAAGGCGCTTATATTAAAGTCAGTGGTAAGGTATTACAAGAGCAGAGTGGTGTTTATAGAGTTGCAACGAAAGGGAATTATGATGATGTAGTCTATGTAACCTACATGGGAGATTCAGGATCAAGAATATTAGAAGGAGATAAAGTTACTATTTATGGGACCTATTATGGAGTGTATTCCTATACAACCGTTATGGGTGCATCTGTAACAATCCCAAGAATTACAGCTAAATATATTGATTAATTATAAAGGAGCACTCTTATGAAATTTTGTTGGAAGTGTAATGACTGGAAAGATACGCAAGATGATTTTTGCGCAGACTGTGGAGAAAAGTTACATAATTTGGATAATCTTGATATTAAGGCATTTAAATTCAAAGGGAAAATATACGACCTGGAAAAAATTGCAGATATCTTAAAGCATGGGAAATGGGAGATAGCTAATAAAACTTTAAGAAAACAAACTGGATTTACGGAGTCGGAAGCAAGGAGCATCTGCAGATTTTTGAAGAAATATAATGAATTACCTAGATTAGAAGAAGAAAGAAAACAAAAGAAGTTAGAGCAGATGGATGCTGAGAGTCGCAAGACATTTATGCGAAAAAATATAGCTTCCAAGGTTGAAAGTGTAGCTGCTGAGGGTGGGGAATCTTTATATGAATATAAAGTAATAAGCCTTATTGATAAAGCAACAGGAGCCTGTGATGTGGATGAATTGGAAATGCTGCTGAATGAGTACGCGGCGAAAGGATGGCGAGTAAAAAGCGTTATTTCCAATGAGTTGGGGAAAAACGCACTTGCCGTTATGGGAATTGGAGTCAATGGCGTGGTGGATCAGGTTATTGTGATTTTAGAACGGGATATCCGCTTATCAGTTTTATAAAGACAATTTAAGATTTATTAGACGGCATAGCTTGAAGACCCGATAGAAAAACTATCGGGTCTTTTTGTAGAGAGAAAACCCCGCGTTTGTGACGCAGGGTTTCGTGAACGTTATGCGTTTGACCAGAAATCCTTCAACCGTTAGGATCGAATTGCGGTCTGCCAACTGCAATCAAACTAAGGAGGAGGATAACATGGGTCTCAATTGTCTATAATTCATGGAATAAAGATGAAATCCCCCCTAATCAAGCTGCCCTGAGAAGGTGTTCATCTCAAAAATGCCTGATATTCCCCTTGCTTGGTCTTCAGCGGCTCCTGCAGACGCATTCTGCGAAATCGCTCCAAGAGATATCAGGCTTTTGTTCTTCCAAGGCAGAGCAGTGACTGGTTCATTACATTGCCGGACATTAAAAATAACGCGAATGCTTTTAAGAGTTATGCTACAGGATAGTTTTCGCCGGGGAAGCAGGATCTGGAACAGTAAAAATACCACGATTTTCATCTGGATGGCTTCACAGGTTATTCGCAACGGTTTTTTACGAGATATATGCGAGATCTATAGGGATCATAGCTGTAAATACAGCGATCATTATACGATTACTATCCTGAGTGGGGTGTAACACCTGCAATCAGGGTATTTTTTCTGTTAAGAGTTTGGTTGGATCAACATATAATATCCTGACAAGCTTTTCAGGTTAGAAATGGGATATTCTATCTCAACGTCCATTGAGTCTGCGGCATTTCCTCACTGAAGTCTCATGAAGAATACTTCTGCATCTTCTCAGCGAGAATCCCTGCGCAATCTCTTCCTTTCTCGCAAGTTCCGTGATAAAATAGCTATATCTGCAATCTGCAGATTCACAGCAGAAATGGGGTAATGGAATACGATATGAGCAAATTGATCGAACAGTTACGAGAGAAAAGAAACTTGACCGATGAGCAGCTGAAGGAATTGATCGAAACGGATGGTTACGACAAGGAGCTGTTTGCTTCGGCAGTGGATATAAGAGAAAAAGCTTACGGCAGAGATGTGTATATCCGGGGGCTGATCGAGATCAGCAGCTACTGTAAAAACGACTGCTATTACTGCGGGATCCGCAGGAGCAACGAGAAGGCGCAGCGGTACCGGCTTTCTGAAGAGGAGATCCTGGAATGCTGCGTGACCGGTTACGACTTGGGTTTTCGGACTTTTGTGCTGCAGGGCGGTGAGGATCCGTATTTTACGGACGAGCGGATCTGTGACATCGTAGGAAAAATAAAGAAACGATTTCCGGACTGCGCTGTGACGCTTTCACTGGGAGAAAAGTCCCGGGAAAGTTATCAAAAGTACTTTGATGCAGGCGCTGACCGATACCTGCTCCGCCACGAGACGGCGGGAGCGGAACACTATAGGAAGCTGCATCCGGCGGAGCTTTTGCAGGAAAAACGGATGCAATGTCTGCGGGATCTGAAGGAAATCGGATATCAGGTCGGGTCGGGATTTATGGTAGGATCGCCATATCAGAAGACGGAAGATCTCATCTGCGATCTGCGCTTCTTACAGGAGCTGCAGCCGGACATGATCGGGATCGGTCCTTTTATTACCCATCAGGATACGCCGTTTCGGGAGTTTCCCAGCGGAGAACTGACTCTTTGTCTGCGGATGGTGGCGATTTTAAGACATCTGTTTCCGGAGGTGCTTTTGCCTGCGACGACAGCGCTGGGTACGATCCATCCAAGCGGGCGTGAACTGGGTCTTTTAGCCGGAGCCAACGTGGTGATGCCGAATCTGTCGCCGGTTGGCGTGCGTGAAAAGTACAGCCTTTATGATAATAAGATCTGCACAGGTGAGGAAGCGGCGGAATGTCGCGGATGCCTGGAAAACCGTGTGGCATCGGCAGGCTTTCAGATCGTGGTGGATCGGGGCGACCGGAAGAATTTTAAATAGAGGCGAAGGCAGTCGGTATATGCGAGGTACAGCCCTCGCAGGATTCGGGCCATGAGAATGCCCGCACAGATATGAAAACTCAGGAGGAAAATGTGAAGGACGATATCGAAATATTTAATGTGTTTGGGGATGGTTTCGACCGATTCGCGTTCCCGGGAAAACAGTACCGTGTGACGGCGGGACGCGGCGGCGAAGCGATCCTCATCATAGGAAGCGAGAAGACTGCGATCATTGATTGCGGCATGGCTTACTGCGGCGGTGATGTGGTAAAAAATATCAAGGACAAGCTGGCGGAGGAAGGACGGAACACGCTGGATTTTGCGTTTCTGACTCATTCTCATTACGATCATATGGGAGCGCTTCCATATATCCGGCGGGCTTTCCCGGAGGTGATCGTATACGGCAGCACACACTGCCAGGAGATTTTGCAGCGACCTAATGCAAAGGTGCTGATGAAGAAGCTGGGGACTGCGGCGCGGGATCTTTACAGGCCGGACAGTAAGGAAGAAATCCCGGTAGATGATCTGGCGGTGGATATAGCACTGAAAGACGGTGATATGGTCAGCCTGGGAAATGAAACGATCCAGGCGATCGAGGCGAAGGGACACACCGATTGTTCCATGGCTTATGCGCTGGAGCCGGACGGGATACTGTTCACCAGCGAAAGTACGGGCATAGTAGAAGCCGGGCTTGCTATCAATACACCTATTTTAAAAAGCTTTGCAGATGCCATGACGTCTCTGGAAAAGTGCAGGGGATACGGTGCGAAATACATCTGCCTGCCTCATTTCGGACTGATCCCGCAGGATTTCAATGAGGAGTACTGGATGCAGTTTCAGCAGGGCTGCGAAGACAGGATACAGATGGTGCGAGAAATGAAGAAAGAAGGACTTGATGCGGATCAGATGCTGGAGCGGTATCGAGACAGATACTGGGATCCCATCATGGAGCAGGAGCAGCCTATCGAAGCGTTTTTAATAAATGCGAAGAACATTATCAAAGCTGCGCTGCGTGCTTTGGATGAAAAATAAAAGGAGGAGCTGCCATGAAGGTTTTGATCGTTGTGGACATGCAGAATGACTTTATCGACGGCGTTTTGGGAACGCGGGAGGCGGTGGCGATCGTTCCGCATGTAAAGAAAAAAATCGAGGCGTATCGTGCAGAAAAAAAGACGGTGATCTTTACGAGAGATACCCACGGAGAGGATTATCTGCTGACACAGGAAGGACGAAAACTTCCGGTGGAGCACTGCATTCGCGGAAGCCATGGATGGAAAATATCATCGAAACTGGATACGGCGGACAGTGAGATCATCGACAAACCGACATTTGGATCCTATGATCTGATCGAGCGCCTGGAAGAGCTGGATCAGGAGGATGCTCTGGAATCTGTGGAGCTGATAGGGCTTTGCACGGACATCTGTGTGATCTCAAATGCGATGCTGGTGAAGAACCGGTTCCCGGAGCTTCAGGTCATGGTGGACGCTGAGTGCTGCGCGGGCGTGATGCCGGAAACACACACAACGGCTCTGAAGGCTATGGATCTGTGTCAGGTAGAGATTTTGCATGGTCATGCAGGAGAATCGGAAGAATAAATATAATAGCATAGAAAAACGTGAGGTGATGAAATGAGTTTTGATGCAGAAAAAATAAGAGATGAGATCGTACAGTGGATCCGTGACTGGTTCGAGGAGAATGGCAAGGGCTGCAAAGCGGTAGTCGGGCTTTCCGGCGGCAAGGACAGTTCGGTGGTCGCAGCGCTGTGCGTAGAGGCTCTGGGCAAAGAAAATGTATTCGGTGTGATGATGCCAAACGGGGAGCAGTTCGATATCGATGTGTCCCACAAGCTTGCGGAGCATCTTGGGATCAAAAGCATCGTGGTCAATATAAAGGATGCATATGAAGGCATAGTAGGAGAACTTGCAAAGCATTTTGACCGTTTCGAAGGACAGGCGAGAGTCAATCTGCCGCCGCGTCTTCGGATGGCTGCTTTGTACGCTGTATCTCAGACGGTCAACGGCAGGGTGGCAAACACCTGCAATCTGTCGGAGGACTGGGTAGGGTATGCGACCAAGTTCGGTGACGGAGCAGGGGATTTCAGCCCTCTGTCCAAGCTGACGGTGCAGGAAGTCAAGGCAGTAGGAAGGGCTCTGGGCCTTCCGAGCATGTTCGTGGATAAAGTACCTATCGACGGGCTTTGCGGTCTGAGCGATGAAGACAACCTGGGATTCACTTATGCGGTGCTGGATCGCTATATTAGAGAAGGGATCTGCGAGGATGAAGAAACCCGCCAGAAGATCGACCGGATGCATAAAGCCAATCTCTTTAAGCTGCAGCCGATGCCGACATTCCCGTACGAACCGGAGCACTATTAGATCGGATCGATGGAGCACTCGATGAAACTCCTGAAAAAGAGATTGCGGAGCATGCCCATTTATGGTATATTGTACTCGATGGTTTTACTGTTTCAAATGAGGCGGTAAGAATTCTATCAGGCATGGACCTGAAATGGCAAGAGGGGTCTTACATATAAGGTCTAAAAGAAGTAAGCCTAGTGGTTTTTATAAAAAGACGTCAAAACAGTTTTTTCTGTGATGGCGTCTTTTTATTTGTAAAATCCGTCATTAAGACATTCCCTATCCTCATATTCTTTTACATACATTTTACATCTCTGCGGTTTTGTATTTAACATACCATCTCTATAATACAGACTGTACAAAAGAGAAACCTATAAAAAATCAAAAGAAAGAATAGGAGAGAGAAAAATGAAAAAGAGCAAATTAGCAAAAGTTCTTACAGTTAGCCTTGCGGCACTGATGGTGTTCGGGCTGGCAAGCTGCGGAGGCGGCAGCGGAAAAGTATCCGACAAGGATATTACAGTTATTTCCAGAGAGGAAGGCTCCGGAACAAGAGATGCGTTTACAGAGCTGACTGGAGTTCTGCAGGATGATGTGGACAAGACAGTTGATACAGCAGAGATCTCCAACAGCACTTCCGTAGTAACTCAGTCAGTTGCAGGAAACGATGCAGCGATCGGATACATCTCCCTGGGTTCCCTGGACGACACTGTGAAGGCAGTTAAGGTTGATGGCGTAGAGGCGACCGTTGATAACATCAAGAGCGGCGACTACAAAATCCAGAGACCGTTCAACATCGTAACAAAAGGCGAAGTGAAAGAACTTCCGGCTGACTTCATCAAGTTCATCATGAGTAAGGATGGACAGAAGATCATCGAAGACGAAGGCTACATCTCCGTTAATGACAATGCAGAAGCTTACAAGGCAAGCGGTCTTAAGGGAAGCATCACACTCGCAGGTTCCACTTCCGTATCTCCGGTAATGGAAGTATTAGCTGACAAGTACAAGGAACTCAACAGTGGTGTTACGATCGAAATCCAGCAGACAGGATCCGGCGCAGGTATCCAGAGCACAACAGAAGGTGTATGTGACATCGGCATGGCGTCCAGAGAACTGAAGGATGAAGAAACAAGCCAGGGTCTTAAGAGTGAAGAAATCGCACTGGACGGAATCGCAGTGATCGTGAACAAAGACAACGGTGTAGAAGACCTGTCCATGGATCAGATCATGAAGATCTTCACAGGAGAAATCACCAACTGGGCTGACGTAAAATAAGTAAAGAAACAGGTACAAGAAAATGCGAAAATACAGTGAAAACATTATGAAGATCGTATTCTTGACAGCAGCATGTGTCTCCATCATAGCAGTAATCCTCATCTGTGTGTTCTTGTTCGCAAGTGGCGTACCGGCCATAAAGGAAATCGGAGTATCCGATTTCCTTCTTGGCGATTCATGGAAGCCGAATCAGGATCTGTACGGGGTGTTCCCGATGATCATCGGCAGTGTGTATGTCACGGCAGGTGCTATCCTCATCGGAGTTCCGATCGGACTGCTTTGTGCGGTATTCATGGCACGCTACTGCCCGAAGGGGCTTTACAGAGTGCTGAAACCTGCTGTGGATCTTCTGGCAGGGATCCCATCCATCGTATACGGGTTCTTTGGCCTTATGGTCATCGTACCGCTGGTGCAGGGATCTCTTGGAGGCAGTGGAAAATGTCTTCTGACCTCATCGGTTCTTTTGGGGATCATGATCCTGCCAACGATCATAAGTGTATCAGAATCGAACATTCGTGCTGTTCCGGAATACTATTATGAAGGTTCCCTGGCACTGGGGGCTACGAGAGAGAGAAGCATCTTCCGTGCTGTGCTTCCGGCTGCTAAAATGGGCATCATGGCCGGGATCATCCTGGGGATCGGAAGAGCGATCGGTGAAACCATGGCAGTCGTTATGGTCTGCGGAAACCAGGCGATCATGCCGGATGGTCTGACGAATGGTGTGCGGACTCTGACAGCCAATATCGTTCTGGAAATGGGCTACGCGTCCGGGCTGCATCGAGAAGCACTGATTTCGACAGCCGTAGTGCTTTTCGTGTTCATCCTGATCATAAACCTTTCCTTTATGGCATTAAAAAGGAGGGCTGACCGATGAAGAAAATAGGAAAAGGCTCCTGGGAGCAGTTCTGGCTCACATATAAAAACAAACCGGGATCTCTGGCAGTACTCATATGCGTGATCCTGGCAGCAGCCATCACAGTGGGAGTTTTATTCTCGCTGATCATATATATACTGGTAAACGGCGTGGTACATCTTAAGCCGGAGCTGTTTGCCTGGGAATACAACACAAGCAACATGTCCATGATGCCGGCGATCATCAGTACGGTGTATATTACAGCACTGTCTCTTCTGATGGCGGTTCCGGTAGGGATATTTTCGGCCATCTATCTGGTGGAATACGCCAAGAGGGGCAGCAAACTGGTCAAAGTTATCCGGACGACGACGGAAACTTTGCAGGGGATCCCGTCCATCGTGTACGGCTTGTTCGGATATATTCTGTTCGTTATCACCCTTGGCTGGAGTTATTCCATGCTGGCCGGATCGGTGACGCTGGCGATCATGATCCTGCCGCTGATCATCCGAACAACAGAAGAGGCACTGATTTCTGTGCCGGATTCTTACCGTGAAGGAAGTTTCGGACTGGGCGCCGGCAAATTGCGGACGGTTTTCAAGATCATTCTGCCGTGTGCTGTGCCGGGGATCTTGGCAGGTGTGATCCTTGCCATTGGCAGGATCGTAGGAGAAAGTGCTGCATTGATCTTCACATCAGGAACGGTAGCACAGGTTCCGGGCAGTCTGTTCGATTCTGCAAGAACCCTTTCGGTTCACATGTACGCACTTTTGTCGGAAGGACTTTATACGAATGAGGCATATGCAACAGCAGTTGTACTGCTGGTACTGGTCATCCTTATCAATGCGTTTTCCGGCTTTATTGCGAAAAAACTGGCAACGAGGTAGTTAAGTATGGATAAATATACAATAGAAAATCTGGAGCTTTTTTACGGTGATTTTAAAGCTTTAAAGAATATCAATATGAAAATACAGGAAAAAGAAATCACCGCATTTATCGGGCCGTCCGGCTGCGGTAAATCCACACTTCTTAAAACGCTCAACCGCATGAACGACCTGGTAGAGGGCTGTAAGATCACTGGAACGGTAAAGCTGGACGATCAGGATATTTATGGTAAGATCGACGTGAACCTTTTACGTAAAAGAGTCGGCATGGTGTTTCAGAAACCAAATCCGTTCCCTATGAGCATCTATGATAACATCGCATACGGACCGCGAACTCATGGGATCCATTCCAAGGCAAAGCTGAATGAAATCGTGGAGAAATCACTGCGGGATGTAGCTATATGGGATGAAGTAAAAGACCGTCTCAACAAGAGCGCCCTGGGCATGTCGGGAGGCCAGCAGCAGAGACTTTGCATCGCGCGAGCTCTGGCGGTGGAACCGGAAGTCATCCTGATGGACGAACCAACTTCCGCGCTTGACCCGATCTCTACGTCCAAGATAGAAGAGCTTGCCATGGATCTGAAGGATCGATACACCATCATCATCGTTACACATAATATGCAGCAGGCAGCGAGAATATCCGATAAAACAGCATTTTTCCTGCTGGGCGAGATGGTAGAGTTTGACAAGACGGAAACACTTTTCTCCGTACCGAAGGATAAGCGGACGGAAGATTATATAACAGGGAGGTTTGGCTGATATGCGTACACGATTTGATGAACAACTGGAGCAGCTCAACGTACTGCTGATCGACATGGGAGCATTGTGCGAGGAAGCAATCAACTATGCGGTCGGTGCGCTCAACGAGGGATCCGAAAAAATGCGGAAACTGACCTATGAAACCGACAAACATATCGACGACCGGGAAAGAGAGATCGAAAATCTTTGTCTGAAGCTTCTTTTGCAGCAGCAACCGGTAGCACGCGACCTGCGTCAGATTTCCTCGGCACTTAAAATGATCTCCGATATGGAGCGGATCGGCGACCAGGCAGAGGATATCGCCGAGATCACCAAGTCCATAAAAAAACCTAAGGAAGAGATCTGTGGCGATCATATCAGCGACATGACGAAGACCGCCATTTCCATGGTAACGGAGAGCGTGGATTCCTTCGTGAAAAAGGATCTTGAGATCGCTCGTGCCGTAATCAAGAAAGATGATATCGTTGACCAATTGTTTCTGGAAGTAAAGGATGATATAATCAGTGCTGTAAGAGAGGACAAGACGCCGGGTGAATATTTCGTCGACATCCTCATGATCGCAAAATATCTGGAACGCATCAGCGACCATGCGGTCAACGTGGCAGAGTGGGTCATCTTTTCTCTGACGGGACAGCATGTAAATGAAGAGCTGATAGAAAAGGAACGCTTATGATTTACTTTCTGGAAGATGATAACAACATCAGAAATTTCGTAATTTACGCACTGAACAACACAGGACTTTCGGCGACCGGTTTCGGAACACCCAGCGAGTTCTGGGAGGCGATGAAAACAGAAAAACCGGAGCTGCTTCTTCTGGATATCATGCTTCCGGAAGAAGACGGGATCTCCATTTTAAAGAAGCTTCGCAGCAAAAGCGACACTAAGGATCTGCCGGTGATCATGCTGACAGCAAAGGGCACCGAGTACGATAAAGTGGTCGGTCTGGATACAGGCGCTGACGATTATGTGGCAAAGCCTTTCGGGACCATGGAACTGATTTCGAGGATCAAGGCGCTGCTGCGTCGTGCCGACCGGCGGGATCTGCATACGGAATACCGCAGAGGAGATCTTTATCTTTGCCCTGCAAAGCATATCATCCGCGTCGATGGAAGGGATATAACGCTGACGCTCAAGGAGTTCGAACTTCTCTGTCTGCTCTTTGAGAATGAGGGTATCGTGCTGACGCGGGACGAGATCCTGACTAAAGTCTGGGGCTATGAATTCGATGGAGAAAGCCGGACGGTGGATGTTCACATCCGTACGCTGCGTGCAAAGCTGGGGGATGCCGGAAAATGCATTGAAACCGTTCGCGGCTTAGGATATAAAATAGGAGGCGGCAATGACTAGGAAAATCTTTAGCAGCATTCTTTCGGTGTCGGTTATCGTGTTGCTGCTGTGTCTGATAAGCATCTCCGGGATCCTGTATGGATATTTTGGAAATGTCATTAAAAAGGAACTTCGCACGGAAGCCGATATCATGGCGCAGCAGATCGAAGACGACGACACGTACCTGCAGAATATGAATGCGATCGATAACCGGGTCACTCTGGTGGATGCCGACGGCAAGGTGCTGTTCGACTCACAGGCGGATCCGGCTGATATGGAGAATCACAATGGCAGACAGGAAATCAAGGAAGCGCGGGCTGACGGTGATTCGACAGTGACCCGCTATTCGGATACGCTGTCTACCAAGACGATTTATTATGCAAAGGCTCTGCCGGACGGCAAGGTGCTGAGGATCGCTCAGCAGCAAAGCATGGCGGTGCTTTTGTTAAAAGGGGTAGTCGCTCCGTTCATCGCGATACTTGTCGCTATCGTGATCCTGGCGATGATCTTGTCTCGTGTGATCGCGAAGAGGATCGTTGAACCGATCAACGATCTGGATCTTGATGACAGTGAAGCGGAGGAACCGTACCATGAACTTGCACCGCTGGTTACGAAGATCCGGCAGCAGAATCACAGGATCCATCGACAGATGGAAGAAATGGAGCGGGAGCAGAAGGAGTTTAAAGAAATCACCAATAATATGGGAGAAGGATTCCTGCTGTTAGACAAGAACCTGGAGATCCTTTCCTTTAACAAAGCAGCTATCGAGCTGTTGGGATATGGTGATGAGGAAGCTCCGGATTCGGCATTTGAACTGAACCGCTCGAAGAGTTTCCGACTGGCTATAGAAGACGCATTGAGCGGCAAGCATGCGCAGAACCTTCTGGAAACGGAAGGAAAGTGCTACAGTATCATGGCAAGTCCGGCTTTTGAAGCTGATGAAGTGGTGGGCTGTGTTGTGATCGTAGTGGATGTGACGGAAAAAGAACAGCGCGATCGCTTGCGCCGGGAATTCACTTCTAATGTGTCGCACGAGCTGAAAACACCGCTGACGACTATATATGGCGTTTCAGATATGATGGCGGAAGGTATCGTGAAACCAAACGATGTGAAATCCTTCGGCAAAAACATTCGGGAAGAGTCCGGCAGAATGATACAGCTGATCGACGATATCATTCAGCTGTCGCGTCTGGACGAGGATGCTCCTCTGGATGATGAACTGCCTGTAGATCTCTTTGATACAGCGCAGGATGTGATCGATCGTCTGCGGGATCATGCGAAGGAAAGAGGCATCAGCCTGTATCTGGATGGAGAATCCTCCGTGATCACAGGAAGCCCGGCTCTCTGTGATGAGATAATCTACAATTTATGTGAAAACGCGATAAAATACAATAAGGATAATGGTTCGGTGACCATTACCGTACACGATCTGCGGGAAGGCACAGAACTGATTGTAGAAGATACCGGGATCGGGATCCCGTATGAATACCGGAATCGCGTATTCGAGCGGTTTTTCCGGGTAGATAAAAGTCACAGCCAGGTGGTGGACGGTACGGGACTCGGACTGTCTATCGTAAAACATGCCGTTGCGCGAATGGGTGGAACCATCGAGGTTGACAGCGTGGAAGGCGCTGGAACGAAGATGATCATCCGATTCCCTCGGAAATAGAAACTTTCTAATCTTTCTTTTGATTTGTAACGATAAGGGACCTCCGTCCCGCAGCTGTTGAGGCCGGCTGTGGGACGGAGGTCTTTGTATACAGGCAGAGAAGAAATCGTGTTTCGATAAAAATACATGCAATTTTAATAAGAGGGTTTGACAAACAGAATATATAGTGCTATCATGTAACTGGTTACAGAAACTAGTTACATGCATGATTTGGTGCTGGATCCAATAGGTTTGGGTCCGGCATTGGGTCTAGCCAGCAAGTCCATAATATAATCCTTAAAAATAAGAGGTAAAGTATCACATAACACAAAACGAGACAGCGTATGACGACTGCTGTCTCGTTTTGCTGTATCGCAAGCGCACAAGGTATAGAAGCGATAAAAGCTGCAGCCTGCTTTTTCTCAATAAAATAATAGCTCCCGGAACGATTCCGCAGCTGCGCAGCAGCGAGGACCTAGCGAGGGGAGCTATTTTTTATTTTAGGTAAATATAGGCTTTATTCCGCTTCGTACTTCTTTACAATAATACTGGAGTTTTGACCGCCGAAGCCGAGGGCGTTGGACATGGCTGCGGTGATCTGTGTTTTACGCGGACCTTCCGGTATGAAGTCCAGATCGCAGGCAGGGTCCGGCGTATGGTAATTCAAAGTTGGCGGAAGGATGCCGGTTTCGATGGCCTTGATACAGGCGATCACTTCCGTGATACCGCCAGCACCCATCAGGTGACCGGTATTTCCCTTTGTGGAGCTGACCGGCGGGATCTTGGATTTAAGATCCTCCGGCATTGGCTGTTCTTTATCTTCCCAGCCGTACAGTGTTTTGATGGCAGCCACTTCTACAGGGTCGCCTACCGGGGTGGATGTGCCGTGAGTGTTGATATAGCCAATATCCTCAGGCTTCATGTTTGCCTTGCGCAGAGCGCTTTGCATACATGAGACAGCACCGCTTCCGTCCGGGCGTGGAGCTGTTACATGATAACCGTCCGTATTGTTTCCGTAGCCTGCCAGGCTGCAAAGGATCTTAGCACCTCTTTTGCGTGCGTGTTCTTCTGTTTCCAGGATGATAGCGCCGCCACCTTCGCCCATGACGAAGCCGTCGCGGTCTGCATCGAACGGTCTGCATGCCGTCAGCGGATCCGGATTTTTAGAAAGTGCCTTCGCCTGTGCCAGAGTGGACATGATGATCGGGCAGTGAGCGCTTTCGCCGCTGACTACCAGTATCACGTCTGCCTCTCCGGAGTTGAGCAGCATTGCTGCAACGCAGATGGCATCTCCACCGGAAGAGCATGCTGTGCTTACGGTAAAGCTGGGACCGTGGATCCCGTATGAAATGGCGATCTGTGCTGCTCCGAGATTACCCAGGATCTTTGGCAGAAAACGCGGGCTGACTCTTTTTTTGCCGTCCACGCTGTAGGCGCGTTCGGTGTCTGCGATGATCGATGTTCCGCTCAAGGCAGTTGCCATGACGATACCGATGCGGTCAGCTTCAGGTTCTATTTCGATCCCGCTCTGTTCGATGGCTTCCTTTGCAGACGCGTAAGCGTACTGAATGAATGTGCCGGTTTCTTTGGCCAGTTTGCCAGGCATATAGTTTTTCGGATCAAATCCCTTTACTTCTCCTGCGATGGTAATCGGCACGTTTTCGTCTTGGAAGCGGGTGATGCGGTTGATGCCGCACTTCTGATCAAGGATCCCCTGCCAGTATTCTTCAACGCCGATGCCAATAGGCGTCACCGCACCAAGGCCAGTAATGACTAAATTTTCCATCGTGTGTAAATTCCCCTCCTTGTATTGCTGATCGCACCAAAGTATGATGCAAATTTTCTTCAAACTTCTGCTATTTTATCACAGAAATTATGAAAAGTCATCCTTTGTATGCAAACTTTGTGGTATACTGTGACGTAAGAGATCAAAACAGGAGGAGCTTATGCTGAAAAAGGAAAAAATCGACCGGATCAATCACCTGGCAAAGAAATCAAAGCAGGAGGGGCTTACTGAGGCAGAAAAAGAAGAACAGGCAGTTCTTCGTAAAGAATATATCGAGAATTTTCGGGAGCAGTTCAAGGGACATTTGAATCGGATGAAGTTCGTAGAAGACCTGTCCGAGGAAGAACTGGCCAGACTGAAAAAGGAAAACGAGGAAATCCGCAGAGCCAATGCCAAAGCTCAGCGTGAGCAGGAACATCTGGAACAGTCCGGGGAACAGCTGCAGGAGAAAGCGGAAGAGATCTACGATAAAAACAGACAGAATTAGGATAGAAATGACGGCGGGAAACAGCACGTTTCCCGCTTTTTGCGTGATAAGATGAAAGAGCACAGGCAGATGGCGGACAAGCCGCTTCACAGGGATCTGCCGGAAAGGGGCTCTTTATGGGCAGGGGAATGAGATGGCTGCGTGTACTTTGTGTCTGCGCGATGCTATGCGTCTTCGCAACGCTCTTAGCAGCTGCAGCAGAAAGTCCGGAAACACGCACGGTGGAATCGCTCTTGAAAACACGAGTGGCGATCTTAAACAACATGCTGACGGGGAATATCACGTGCAGCGAAGGTCAGGAACAGCTGAAAAAGGTCGAAACGGACGCCCTTTACACGAAAGATGTAGAAAATATCCGTGCTTACGACGCGTCTGACTATGATGCCATGGAGAAAATGGAGATCCTGTCGCTGCAGCGGCAGGGCAAGGTTTGCGATATCCTGCATTATGAAGCGAAGATCCGCTGGAACTGTGTAGGCTATGACGGAGCGTATGTGGACACTGCAACATACCAGATCGGTGTTTCCTGCAAAGATGACACATATCGTCTCATTTCCATAGAAATTCTATAAGTTTTCTATGAATTTCAAAGATTTGTTTTTAAAACAACTTGCAAACTTCATTAAATTGGTATAATATAAAGCGTGGAAAGTTACATAAAGCAAACTCAGATAGAAAATAATAGAAATATCAAGGCAAAAGGAGATGCGGTTATGAGACAGGTTTATTTAGACTATTCAGCAACAACGCCTGTTAAGGAAGACGTGTGGAAGGCAATGCTTCCATATTATACTGATTTTTACGGCAATCCGTCCAGTCTTTACAGTGTAGGACTTGAGGCAAAGGCCGGTTTAGATAAAGCCAGAGGTCAGGTGGCGGATCTGATCAATGCAGAACCGAGAGAAATCACGTTCACATCATGTGGAACAGAAGCGGATAACTGGGTTCTGGAAGGTGTTGCGGATAAGCTGAAAGAAAAGGGAAAACATATCATTACAAGCAAGATCGAGCACCACGCGATCCTGCATACATGCGAATATCTGGAAAAGCACGGCTTTGAGGTGACTTATCTGGATGTAGACAGCGAAGGTTTCGTGAAGCCTGAAGTGCTGGAGGATGCGATCCGTGAGGATACGATCCTTATCAGTATCATGATGGTGAACAACGAAATCGGAACGGTAGAACCGATCAAGGAACTGGCTGCTGTTGCGAAGAAACATAAGATATATTTCCATACAGACGCTGTACAGGGTCTGGGCAACGTGCCGATCGATGTAAAGGATCTGGGAATCGATTTCATGTCCATGTCTGCTCACAAGATCTACGGTCCTAAGGGCGTTGGTGCACTCTATACGAGAAAGGGAATCAAGATCCCGAATTTCATGCACGGCGGTGCACAGGAAACCAAGCGGAGAGCCGGTACTGAAAATGTTGCCGGTATCGTGGGATTCGGCAAGGCTGCAGAAATGGCTCATGCAAATCTGGAGCACCATCGGGCGCACTGCAGTGAGCTGCGTGATTATTTAAGAAAAGAAATCGAAGAAAAGATCAGCGGTATCCAGGTCAACGGTCCGAGAGACCATCGTCATCCTGGAAATCTGAATGTATGCTTTGACTATATCGAAGGGGAATCCATACTGCTGATGCTGGATGGATTCGGTGTGGCAGTATCCACGGGATCCGCATGTTCTTCGAAATCCCTGGTTCCGTCTCATGTACTGGAAGCCATCGGCGTTTCCATTACAAAGATGAACGGTGCAGTGCGGTTTACTGTCGGGGACTTTACAACGAAAGAAGATATTGACTATACAGTAGATGCTTTGAAAACAGTCGTAGAAAAACTGAGAGAATGGTCTCCGGTAACGGGACAGGAAGGATGGTAGAAACATGGCACTGTATAATGATAAAGTAATGGAATATTTTATGAATCCTCACAATGTGGGAGAAATTGAAAACCCGGACGGCAAGGGAACTTATGGAAGCCCGGTCTGCGGGGATATGATGCAGATCACCATCAGCGTAGATGACAACGATGTGATCACGGATGCGAAATTCAAGACTTTTGGATGCGGCAGCGCGATCGCTTCTTCCAGCATGGCGACCGATATGATCATCGGTATGAAGGTCGAAGATGCGCTGGAGCTTTCTAACCAGAAGATCATCGATGAGCTGGGAGGACTGCCTGCTGTAAAGATCCACTGCTCTGTTCTGGCAGAACATGCGATCAAGGCTGCGATCTATGATTATGCGCAGAAGCACGGCAAGACTTACAAGGGTCTTGAAGGTTTTGATCCAAACGAAGAGGAAGATCACCATCACGATGTGGAAGACGAAGATGAAGAATAAAAAAGTTGTGTTAGGATTAAGCGGCGGAGTGGACAGCACTACCGCTGCTTTGTTATTACAAGAAAAAGGTTACGAAGTCATCGGGTTATATTTTGATGCCATGGGAAAAGGCAGAGAAGATGCCGGTGCGGTACGTGCAGAGATGGCGGCGAAGCAGCTGGAGATCAAATTCCTGTACCGGGATGTCAGCGATATTTTCCGGGAAAAGGTCATAGGGAATTTTTGCAGCGAATACGTCTGCGGCAGAACACCGAATCCGTGCATCGTCTGCAACCCTGATGTGAAGTTCAAGACGCTGCTTGCGGCGGCAGACGAAGAAGGGGCTGACTGGATCGCCACGGGTCACTACGCAGGGACGTATCAGGATCCGGAGAGCGAGGAGTGGTTCATTCGACGTGCCAAGAGCGAGGCAAAAGATCAGTCCTATATGCTCTATCGTCTGGGAGAAGACGTTATCTCACGTCTCATCCTGCCCCTCAACGATGCGGAGGACAAGGAGGCTGTGAGGGAGATCGCACGGAAAAAAGCACTGAAAAATGCGGAAGATAAGGATAGTCAGGAAATCTGCTTTATCGAAGATGGCGATGATTACAAAGCATTCCTCAGACGGAATGGCTGCGATCTGCCTAAGGGTGATTTCGTGGATGCTGATGGCAACATCCTGGGCGAGCATCAGGGGATCCTCCACTACACCATCGGACAGCGAAAAGGCCTGGGGATCGCTCTGGGAAAACCGGCATTTGTCACCGGGATCGACTGCGAAAAGAATCAGGTGGTATTAGGGGAGAATCAGGATCTCTTTAAGACAGAGGTTGTTTCTGATGGGAACATTTTGCTGGGAATCGACTTTTCGCAGCTGGCGCAGCAGGCACGTGAAGCCCGTCAGGCGGACTGCGAGAGTGGCGAGGCCCGGTCTCTGGGAATCATAGGGTTCGACAATATGTCGGGGATCACGGCCAAGATCCGTTATGCTGCAAAGCCTGCGGCAGCTTCTTTAAAGCTCCTTCCGGACGGGAAGATCCTGGCGACATTCGAAGAGCCGCAGCGTGCGCCGACTCCGGGACAGTCCATCGTATTCTACCAGGACGATCTGGTGCTGGGCGGCGGATTTATTGTGTAGGAGCAGAAAATCACTTGCGATTTTTTTAAGAGAGAGTTATAATTTAGAAAAAGAATAATACTGCCGGAGCGCTTTTCAATCAGAAAGCAGACGGTCAGTTCATATCATCAGTTAAAAGTAACCGTGAGATGAAAGTGGCGGTTACTTTTTTGTTTCATTGATGTATGCAATCAGGATCATTAAGATGATCGAAAGTATGGATAATACAATAGAAAGCATTTCAAAGTCACTCATTAAGTATCCCCTCCTTTTTGAGATTTCCTCTAAGGGATTTCTATGAAAACAGAGGGTCCAGTCCCTCTGAAGGGAACTGACCGCCTACCGTTGTTCCGGCAGTATGCTATATTATACCATGAAAAAATATGCAAAACAAGAAAAAAATGTAATACTATTTTAGATACGGTTTCAGATTCTCAAATACGATCCGATAGCCGTTGGGATACATGTGGACGCCTTCTACGGTGTATTCCGGCTTTAACGCACCTGCGTTATTGGCGAGGCCGTCGTTGACATCGATATAGTGACAGCCGTGTTGTTCCGCCAGCTGTGCGATCCTCGCATTGGCCTGGCGGACTTTTTCGTTGGTGCGGGTCTTGAATTTTTCCTTGAGGAAGGGATCTTTCATCATTGAGATGATCCGTGTGTTGATGGGGTAGTATGCCATCATGTAGATTTCCGTTTTCGGAAGCTTTTCCTGGCAGATCTGCAGGATCTTTTCGTAGTTTTCCAGCAGGTGAGGCATCCAGGACGGCTCGTCGTCAGCGTCGGACGGTATGTCAGCGCTGGCATTGGAATCGCTGGCAGCCGGCGTGCTGTTCATATCGTTGGTGCCGATGTTGATAAAGAGCCTGGACGGCTCCAGATCCAGCAGCATGGTGTCGATGTCACGCAGAAATTCATCGGTGGTGTATCCTCCGATCCCCCGGTTGTAGACCAGCAGGCCGTTTTTAGATAGGTCGCTTTCCGCGTAGAGCTCAGCTACCGGGAAGTGCTCCATCAGGGAGGAACCGATAAAGAGGATCTGCCCTTTTTTTATGTACTGGTTGAGATACTGGAAATTCTTTAATTTCCGGGCTTTTTCGGCCTGGAAATCGGCTTCCATGGCCTGGTGAAGCAGGGCGTCGAGTTCTGGTGTGTGATTGGTTGTCATAGCGGTAACTCCTTCTTGATTTAGAACAGAATAATAGCCCGTACCGGACAGACCGGTGCGCAGTAGCCGCAGGTGAGGCAGACGTCATCGTCCACTGCAGCCAGGCCGTATTGGTTCCAGTGGATCGCTTTGTTGGGACAACGCCGGATGCAGGCGCCGCATCCTTCACAGTCGCCGGCATCAATGTGGATGCGTTTATGACTGATATCGGGAACGTAATCTCGTGGCAAAGTGCCGTCCGCATACGCGATCAGCCGGTCTATTTCTTCTTTTTTCCCGATGCCTACCATGGTAGAATCTACGCCGGGAAGACCTGTGACGTAGTCAAGAGCCTTTACATAATCCGCCGTTAGATTGCCTCCGCCGAAGGCTTTCATGGCGAAGACGCCCTTTCCCGCATTGTGGCAGGCCTGGATAGCAGCCTCCATCTCTTCGCAGGTGCCGGGTCCGTCGCCGTTGCGGATCCCCAGGCTGGCAAAATTGATCAGCGGGAATACTACGTCGCACTCGGGAATATGAGCCATCTTAGCAGTAACGTCTACGTGATGGGTGGACACACCGATGGCGCGAATCACGCCTTTTTCTTTATAGTCCTGAAGGCACTGCCAGGCTCCGGCGCGCATGTTCCAGTCGGGATCCTGCCGGACTTCGTGAAGGAGGAAGATATCTATGGTCTCCAGATCCATTTCCTCAAGAGCTTCCTCGATGGCATCTTCCATTTCTTCGTAGGCAGATCCCAGACATTTGGTACAGATCACCGGGAAATCCGGATTTTCCGGTGATCGCTCTATGCCTTTCAGGGCTTCGCGAAGATAGGGATAAGTCTCGTAATACTGGGCGGTGTCGAAGAAATTGATGCCTTGGTCGATGGCATAGCGGATCAGTTCCGCACCTTCCTGCAGAGGAAGATCCATCTGAGAACCGCCCATGGTAAGAACCCCGAATGCCACCGGGGTCACGTATAAATCAGTTGTTCCTAGTTTTCGTTTTTTCATGTTCTGCTCCGTATTCTGTGATGATTCAAATAGTATTATAGCACGTTACAGGAAAGGGTGCAGTTGTTTCTCCAGATCTTCTTCTGCAGCGATCAGCTTGCGGGCCGTGTCACGGACGGAAAGGTCGGCGTGATCGTACTGATTCATATATTTATACAGGGTTTTCGTCCCCATATCGCAGCCGCGGGTGATGATGTCGGCGGCAGTCTGGTCGCTGTCGTCCATGGACATTTTCATGTTGCCGGTCATCCACGCCATGGCTTTGGTCATCAGGCTGGGATCCTCCTCATAGCTGCCGTAGCCCTTGATGAGATCCCGCAGTTCGCCCTGCAGACGGCGGTGATCGTTGCGGGATGCGGTCACGATCTGTTTGAGCCGATCGTCCTTGATTCGATCCAGCAGCTGGTCGAAGGTATAAAGCCCCATCTGAACGCCCAGGTCGGTTTCCCGCAGCAGATTCAGCGTATCGGGATGTGTTGTCATGATAAAATTCCTCCTCATGTTTTCGTTTTCTGTATAGTTTGCCCGGCTTGCGGGAAGTTATGCGTGGTGGTATACTTTTGGTGGAGGAAATATCATGAAATACGATATGACAGCCAGGGTCTACGGGCTGGTATTCCGCAGGATCCTGGGATCTTATTATAAAAAGCATGTACCGGAGATGTCTGCGTCTAAACGGCGCGCCGTGTTCCGCAGGATTCAGGAAGAATACAAAGCCATGCTGGAGCGGACGCCTGGCGTGGGCAGCAAGGAGAACAGCCTGGAAGACGACCTGATAGGCGCCTGCTGGTTCTTTGCACTGGCAAAGGCCGACCCCGACATGAGCCCGGAGCGGATGGACGATGTGATCGCCGCTGGGATCCAGTCGAACTTCATGCAGAAATCTCACCGAAAAGAGCGGGAAAACGGAACTTTGTTTTCTGATGAAGTGCAGGATAAAAAGCTGCAGGAGGCGGAGCGTTCCCGACATTCTAAATATGAGATGGACTGGAAGTTCACCTACGAAAAAGGCGAGGACGAGTTCTACTGTACGTACACCGAGTGCGGCATATGCAAGCTGGCGCAGCGGGAGCACATGGAAAACTGGCTGCCGTGTCTTTGCAGGATGGACTACGGGACGTACGATATGGTGGGTGCGGAGCTGATCCGCACCAAGACTCTGGCGGCAGGCGACGACTGCTGCAATTTTCACGTGATACGGAAGAAAGGATAGAGTATGATCGAGAGACTGACAGAAGCAGATTTTGACCAGATGTTCTCGTTGATGGAGCGGAGTTTTCCGGAGGATGAACGGCGGGATTATAACGGCCAGCGGGAGCTTTTCGCTGAACCTGCCTACAAGCTTTATGCAAAGAGATCGCCGGAGGATGCTGCTTTGCAGGCGTTCCTGGCGCTTTGGGAGCTGGGCGATATGGCGTATATCGAGCATTTTGCAGTAGATCCGGACTGCCGCAATGGCGGACTGGGCGGAAAGATTTTGCAGAAGGTGATCGAAGATACAGATATGCGGATCTGTCTGGAAGTGGAACCGCCGGAGACAGAGATGGCGGCAAGGCGCATCGGATTTTATGAGAGAAACGGATTTTATTATAACGACTACTTCTATATGCAGCCTCCTATTGCAGAAGGACGGAATGCCATCCCGCTGCGGCTGATGACTACAGGAGGCCCGCTGGACGAGGAGGAGTTTTCCCGGATGCAGAGGCTCTTATATAAGAATGTATACGGCGTTCCAGAGGACTGGAGCTGGAAATAAAGAATATAAAAGAGAAAACAAAGAGACTGCCTGGAGGCAGCCTTTTTGTGTATGTTCGCCAGGTGAGAGCACCTGTATTTTTTGGAGGAGAGGGACGCCGAACTTCGAACGGGATATGAGGCTGGGTAGTACCTGAAGACCGGCGGCCTCCGATGTTTTATTTTCTGTAGTCTGTCGATTGTAGTTGCGGGGAATGTTTCCCTGCACCCATAGAATACTGCTGATTACGCGTTTTGTCACAGTTTAAGCGAGTGTTTTAAATGGATTTAAAACGGGTTTTAGTACTTTTAAGAGTTCTTTTATTATTTTTTGAACTTGACATTTATTGAATATTATTATAAAGTAATGATAAAGTAACAGTTTAGTGAGCTAAAGCGACAAAACGCTGACGCACGCAAGGAACGTAACGGAGGATGGTTATGAAGAAGAAATTATTATGCGCTGCCATGATTATGATCATGGTTCTGGGCACGCTGGTGATGACAGGATGCGGTGGAAGCTCCGATAAGAGCGCTGACAAGGATACGCTGGTAGTCGGTCTGGACGATACCTTTGCACCGATGGGATTCCGTGATGAAAACGGAGACCTGGTAGGATTTGATATCGATCTGGCAAATGCTGTAGGAGAAGAGCTTGGTATGAAAGTAGAATTCAAGCCGATCGACTGGGATGCCAAGGAGATCGAACTGGAATCCGGCACGATCGACTGCGTTTGGAACGGCATGTCCGTAACACCTGAGAGAAAAGAAAGCATGGCGCTGACAGATAAATACCTGAACAACAAGATCGTGCTGATGACGCTTAAGACTTCCAGCACAGATGTTACGGATGCTTCTCAGCTGGCAAACCTGAAGATCGGTACTCAGGCGGATTCCGCAGCTCTGGAAATGCTGAAATCCAATGAAGCTTATGATTCTTTCAAGGCTAATATCAAGGAATACGACACATATGACACAGCTATCATGGATCTGAAGGCCGGCAGAGTAGACGTGATCGCAGTTGACCAGGTACTGGGCGAATACACCAACAAGAACCTGGGCGGCGAGATGAAAGAATGCAGCTATGATCTGGGCGATGACTACTATGTTATCGGTTTTGCAAAGGACAACACAGAACTTCGTGACAAGGTGAACAATGCGATCGGTAAGCTGTACGAGAATGGTGAAGCTGCCAAGATCAGTGAAAACTGGTTCGGTAAGGACATCGTAGTGTTCGAACCTCTGGAAGACTAGGGGAATTGAGGCAGATGCCGATTTACAGCAAGATATAAGTCGGGTCTGCTGGATCATATTAAGAAAGCATGTCGGTTGGGCAGGATACACTGCCCAACTTTTGACGTCTAAGACAGGTGAAAGGATAGGATCATGGATAAGATAATGGAATTTCTGCCCTTTATGCTGGAGGGAACGGTTCTTACGGTAGAGCTGTTTGTGCTGACGCTGATATTGTCGCTGCCACTGGGGCTTCCGATCGCGTTGGGCAGTAACAGCCGCATAAAACCTCTAAGCTGGCTCTGCAAAATTTATGTATGGATTTTCCGGGGAACTCCGCTGCTGCTGCAGTTGTTTTTCTTTTATTTCTTCTTCCCGCTGGTGCTGAATATTCAGATGAATGTATTCTTCACCGTCGTGCTGACTTACGTGCTCAACTATGCTGCATACTTTGCAGAAATCTACCGGGGCGGCATCAACAGTATCGACCGGGGACAGTATGAAGCAGCTTTCGCACTGGGGATTTCCAGGCGGCAGACCATGACGGACATCGTAATGCCGCAGACTATGAAGGCGATCCTGCCGCCGGTAGTAAACGAGGCGGTAACGCTGGTCAAAGATACGGCGCTTGCATCTACATTGCCGGTCATCGATCTGATGAAGGCTACAAACAGTGCGGTAAATCGGACGACGGATATGACACCGTTTTTCTTTGCTGCGATCATTTATCTGATCATGACTTTTGTTCTGACCATTATTTCAGGACGTCTGGAAAAATATTTCTCTCGGTATGATGCGAAGGAGGAAGACTGATGAGCGGAAAAGTAATTTTGGAAATGAAGGATATCGTCAAGGATTACTCCGGATTCAAAGCGGTGGATCATGTGGACTTTTCGCTGCATAAAGGTGAGATCGTAGCCATCATCGGACCGTCAGGTTCGGGAAAAAGTACGCTGCTGCGGTGCATCAACGGGCTCAATACTATCACCTCCGGCGAGATTGATCTGGAAGGGGAGACGGGTATGGTATTCCAGCACTTTAATCTTTTCCCTCATATGACGTGTCTTGAAAATATCACATATGCGCCCATCAAAGTGAAGAAGATCCCGAAGGAACAGGCTGTAGCACGTGCAAAGGAACTTTTAAAGATGGTCGGGCTGGAATCGAAGGCTGATGTGTATCCGGCTCATATTTCCGGCGGACAGAAGCAGCGTGTGGCGATCGCGCGGGCACTTGCAATGGATCCGGATGTTATGCTCTTTGACGAACCGACTTCGGCGCTGGATCCTGAGATCACCGGCGAAGTTCTGAACGTAATGAAGCAGCTGGCGGAAAAGCATACCACCATGATCGTTGTGACTCACGAGATGGGATTTGCCAAGGAAGTGGCGGATCGTGTCGTGTTTATGTCCGATGGAAAGATCGTGGAAGAGGGCGATCCGACGGAGCTGTTTGAACATCCGAAAAGCGAGCGACTGGTGTCGTTTCTGGGATCCATGCTGCGAGCGTAAGGCTGGATGACCGGCAGAGCTGAAATGGAGAAGAAATGCAGGGCGGAGGCTTTGCAGGAAATATAGGTATAGAAAAAACAGGTATCCCTGTGGAGAGAGATTCACGCAGGAGTACCTGTTTTCTGTTACAACACCGGAGAAGGACATGATGCCTGCGGCGATGATGGAAAGTATTAGTTTACAATCTGTTTTTCGTTCAAATTCGGTCATTATTATTTGTATTCCTTTCGTGAAGAACCGCCCGGCTTTGACAGCGGGGCGGCGTCGGGTTTGTTATGGTTTTGGTGGATGATTGTTCTGGAGGATCTTCCGTGCATGGCAGATCGTCCGGATGGTAGTTTCCAGATCTTCTTTGGGGATCTCATCCAGTACCTGACTGAGTCAGGTATGATACTGGAGGCAGTAGAATTCATAGTATTGTTCCCCCAGGGCAGTCAGCTGCAGCCTTAAGCAGGAAATGTCAAGAGGAAGGTGAGAGTTTTTGTTTGGATCATGAAAGTTGTGTGATAAGGAGGGGAATTCCAGTATATGACAATTGCGTAAAATATGTCAGTCGCGTATAATGAGAATACGTTTTAACGAATATAATCGCAACGAACCAAGAATATTTACAATATAACAAAAATATGTTATATTACAAATGTTGAGGTGATATTATGCAGAATGTGAAACGATATCTAACAGAATATATTGATGATAAAGCGGAACTCAGGAAGTGTGGACATGAAATTACAGATAGCCTTACACTATTTCTCAAAAATGCATTTGAGTATTATGAAATTATGATCATGGGAGAAAAAGCTTTACTGTTAAAGCCGATGCAGAGGCAGACTCTTTACAAAATGCAGAACTGGATGAGGCAGATTGAGGAAACTTGTGAAATGCACACAGTTCTTTTGTTGGATGAGGCAACGCCATATATGACGAAAAAGATGCTTATGGATAAAACAGCTTTCATTATTCCAAATAAGCAGATCAATCTTCCATTTCTGGTAATGATGGTAAGAACAGAGAAAACGACGGTGCATAAAGCGATTTTAAAATTTACGCCAGCTACACAGCTTATTTTTCTGTTCATTCTTTACTCGGATAGCGAGAAATTTTCAATAGAGAATATTGCAGCTGAGCTGGAGATTTCTAAAATGTCTGCACAGAGAGGTCTAACGGAGTTGGAACATATTGGACTTATGTCTCACACGCTTGGGGGCAAAACAGGACGTAAAAAAGTATTTCAGAGCATCAATAAAAAAGAATTCTATGCAGAAGGTAAAGCGTATCTGGATAATCCTGTACGAGATAGGGTATGTGTAAAAAGAATGCCGGAAATAGATGGAAGTGTAGTGAGTGATCTCAGTGCGCTGGCGGAACAGACCATGCTGGGGGAGCCTTTGCAGAAGCATTATGCGGTATATAGCAGAAGCAGGGACGATCTGGATGAATTTACTGTTTCGGAAGAGCAGGCTACCGAAGAAAAATTGCCGGTAGTTCAGCTTATGAAGTACGATGTGGGGAAGTTAAGTCACAACCGTTATATTGATCCGGTCAGCATGATCTATAGCTTGTCTGAAAATGATGAACGGATTCAGATTTCTGTCAATGAACTGATGGAGCAATATAAGTGGTATACGAATGAGGATGGTGAATGAATAATTATGCCATGGTGCATTATCCTGATGGTAACCCGAATCCCGGCATGATTTTCTACCAAACGGCGATATTTCAAGTAGATATACAGAATGTTTTTCGATATAATTAAATAATAATGAGTTTTAAAGCGATTTTTTAGGAGCAGATCATCGCAGAGACGGAGTACGAATGGTTATAGCTTAGAGCTTTTGACTTGGAGGTGTGAGACGATGCATAATCATGCGAGCAAAGAAGATATTATACAGCTTTTTACTGATTTTGTTTGAGATGAAATTTCTTGCAGCGTGTTTTTTCTGTTTTTAGTGTGGATTTTGATGTTTTCAGTGCATTTTTAATTTGCATGAAGAAAAGCCTGCTGTCTTCCGGAGCGATTCCGCAGCCGCTATCAGAAGCAGTGCAGGGCGGCGAGGACCAAGCGAGGGGAGAAAGTTGGATTTTCCCCTACGGACGATTAAAATACTAGAAATTTAAATATAAAATTTCTTGACACACACTACCTCAATGCATATAATTAAAAGGATGTATAGATACAAATTAATTATGGATCAAGGGAGAGATTTATGAGAGATACTTGGAACACAGCAATCAAAATTTCAGATATCAGAACCGAAGACAGAGAGCGATTCGCGTCTCTCGGTATTGATTTTTCTTCTTTTTCTAATTGTTACATATTACCCGGTTTTGCAGATGTGCATGTGCATTTGAGAGAACCGGGTTTTTTATATAAGGAGACGATCCAAACGGGAACGATGGCGGCAGCAGCAGGAGGATTTACTGATATTTTTTCCATGCCGAATCTGGATCCGTGTCCGGACAGCAGAGAGCATTTGCAGGTACAGCTGGATGCGATCAGAAAAGACGCAAAGGTCCACGTATATCCTTACGGAGCCATTACGGTAGGAGAAAAGGGGGAGCAGATGGCGGATCTTCGCGCAATGGCACCGGACGTGATCGCTTTTACCGATGATGGAAAGGGTGTCGCCAGCGAGGACTATATGCGTCAGGCTATGAAGCAGGTAAAGGAACTGGGCAGGATCATCGTGGCTCACTGCGAAGACGAATCCTATCCGAAAGAAAGCGCAGAGAGTGAATGGAAACAGCTTCAGCGGGATATCAGGCTGGTAAGGGAAACAGGATGCAGCTATCACGTCTGTCATATTTCCACTAGAGAATCGGTGGAACTGGTGCGTAGCGCCAAGGCAGAAGGGCTGGACATCACCTGTGAAACGGCGCCGCATTATCTGGTGCTTTCCAGGGATGATATCGAAGATCACGGACGGTTCAAGATGAATCCTCCTATCAAGGGAAAAGAAGATCAGGCTGCACTGCTAGAAGCACTAAGAGACGGGACTATCGATATGATCGCTACAGATCATGCCCCTCACAGTGCAGAGGAAAAGGCAAAAGGATTTGCCGGGAGCGCCTTCGGTATCGTGGGGATGGAAACTGCATTTCCAGTGCTCTATACTCACCTGGTAACAAAAGGGAAACTTACGCTTCAGGAACTGATAAAACTGATGCACACAAATCCAAGAAAGCGGTTTGGTCTGCCGTTAAACCGTCATGGTCTAAAAGAAGAACTGGAAAAAGAAAAGCCGAGTTTCGCAGTCTGGGATCTGGAACACTCTTATGGGATCGATCCGCAGAAATTCCAGTCCAAGGGCAGAAGCTGTCCGTTTGAAGGCTGGAACGTTCGCGGCAGGTGTCTGCTGACGGTGGTGGACGGCAGAGCAATCTGGAATGCGGCAAATGCAGGAAAGGAGAATCGATGATGCGGGAGATCGAATTTACCATACTAGAAAACAAGCCTATAACGGATGATATTTACAAAATGGTGCTGGAATGCAGTGCCGGGGAGCACGGCATAACCGCACCGGGACAGTTTATCAATATCAAGATCGACGGACTGTTTTTACGGCGGCCGATTTCTATCTGCGACTGGACAGAAACGACGGTCACAGTGATCTACAAGGTAGTAGGCAAAGGCACAGAACTCTTGAAAACCTATGAGCCGGGACGGCAGCTGAATGCATTAAGTGCGCTGGGAAACGGCTTCGCGCCTGCGCGAGCCGGGGAACGACCGCTCCTCATCGGAGGCGGCGTCGGTGTGCCTCCCCTGTATGGACTTTGCAGAAACTTGATAGAAGCGGGAGCACGGCCGACCGTGATCCTGGGGTTCAACACAGAGCGCGAGGTGTTTTACAAGGAAGAATTCGAGAAGCTGGGCGCTGAGGTGCTGGTGGCGACAGCCGACGGGAGCATGGGGCAAAAAGGCTTTGTGACAGATGTGCTGCGAAACATTAAGGAGCCTGCCACATTCTTTTATACATGCGGGCCGGAGCCGATGCTGAAAGCTTTGGACAAAGCCTTGCCGGAAGGCCTTGAAGGTGAGATGAGTTTTGAGGAGAGAATGGGTTGCGGATTTGGAGCATGTATGGGGTGCTCCTGCGAAACCAGGTATGGGGCTAAGCGGATCTGCAAAGATGGTCCGGTGCTGGAAAGGAGTGAGATCCTGTGGTAGAGATGAAGACGAATATGCTGCAGACGGAGCTTTGTGGAATAATGCTGGACAATCCGGTGATGGCGGCAAGCGGGACCTTTGGATATGGACGGGAGTTTGCGGAGCTTTATGATATCAACTGTCTGGGGAGTTTTTCTTTTAAGGGAACGACTTTGGAGCCGCGGTTTGGAAACCCGACGCCGCGAATCGCTGAATGTGAGGCGGGTCTAATCAACTCCATAGGTCTGCAGAACCCGGGAGTAGAAAAAGTGATCGAAGAGGAGCTTCCTCATCTGGCGACGATTTTTGATAAAAAGGTCATGGCTAACATCGGTGGATTTTCTGTGGAAGAATATGCACAGGTGGCGCGGAGGCTGGATCCTTGCGATCAGATCGGATGGATCGAGGTGAATATTTCCTGCCCTAATGTACGGCACGGAGGTATCGCATTCGGGACGGATCCTGATGCTGCTGCCTCGGTGATCCGGGCGGTGAAAGAGGCGGTCAGAAAACCGGTGATCGCTAAGCTTTCGCCTAATGTGACGGATATCACGAAGATGGCGATAGCCTGTGAAAATGCAGGTGCAGATGGCATTTCCCTGGTGAATACGCTGCTGGGGATGCGGATCGATCTTAAGACGAAAAAGCCGGTGATCGCCAACAAGATGGGCGGTTTTTCAGGGCCGGCTATTTTCCCGGCAGCGCTTCGGATGGTATATCAGGTGTATGATGCAGTGAAGATACCTGTGGTCGGGATCGGCGGGATCGCCACGGCGGAGCAGGTGATCGAAATGATGCTGGCAGGAGCCTGTGCGGTGCAGATCGGAGCTGCTAATCTGGTGGATCCGTATGTCTGCCGGAATGTGATCCGGGATCTGCCGGAAGTGATGAAAAAGTATGGTATTGCAGAGTTGAAGGATATAATCGGAGGTGCGCATAATGGGTAAAGATGTAATCATTGCTTGTGATTTCAGCAGCAAAAAAGAGACGATGGAATTTCTTGAAAAATTCGGACAGCGTCGGCCGTATGTGAAGATCGGAATGGAGCTTTACTATGCAGAAGGCCCTGCCATCGTGCGTGAGCTGAAAGAGAGAGGGCATAAGGTGTTCCTGGATCTGAAGCTGCACGACATTCCAAACACGGTCAAGAAGGCTATGAAGGTATTATCGGGCATGGATATCGATATGTGCAATGTCCACGCAGGCGGCACCATCGCCATGATGGAAGCGGCTTTGGAAGGTTTGCGAAGAGAGGATGGCACACGTCCGCTTCTCATTGCAGTGACTCAGCTGACGTCCACGTCACAGGAGCAGATGGAAGACGACCTGCTCATCGAAGAAGATATGGAAAAGGTAGTTGGTCATTATGCATACAACACCAAGCTGGCAGGTCTTGACGGGGTGGTATGCTCCCCGCTGGAAGCGGAAAAAGTCCATGGCATTTGCGGAGACGATTTTCTTACCGTAACGCCGGGAGTACGCTTTGCAGATGATGCAAAGGGTGACCAGAGCAGAGTGACGACGCCGGCAAAGGCAAAGGAGTTGGGTTCGGATTATATAGTGGTAGGCCGGAGCATCACGGGAGCACCGGATCCGCTGGCGGCTTATGAGCGGTGTGTATCGGAGTTTTTATAGCACAGGATAAGGAGAGTTGAGATGAACGAAGATAAGAGACTGGAGTTAAAGAAGGAAATCGCAAAGGGGCTTTTGGATATTGAGGCGGTATTTCTGCGTCCGGAAGATCCGTTTACCTGGGCCAGCGGGATCAAGAGCCCGATCTACTGTGACAATCGCCTGATCCTGACAGCACCGAAAGTTCGCGACAAGGTGGAACAGGCTATAGCCGATGTCGTAAAGGAAGAGTACCCGGAAGCGGAAGTGCTGATGGGGACCAGTACGGCAGGGATCGCTCATGCGGCTATTGCAGCCAGCATCCTGGACATGCCGATGGGATATGTGCGTTCCGGTAACAAAGATCATGGCAGAGGAAACAGGATCGAGGGCAGACTGCTGCCGGGTCAGAAGGTGGTCGTTGTGGAGGATCTGATCTCCACAGGCGGAAGTGCCATTGAGGTTGTGGAAGCTTTGAGAGAGGCCGGTGCGGAGGTGCTTGGCATCGTCAGCATTTTTACTTATGGTATGGAAAAAGGTCTGGTTCGCATGGCAGAGGCCGATGTGAAGAATATCAGCCTTTCGGATTTTGATACCATCGTGCAGGTGGCAGCTGATACGGGGTACATCAAACAGGAGGATGTAAAGCGGCTGCTGGCATTTCGCAACGATCCGCAGGATGAAAGCTGGATAAGGGGGTAGTGACAACGATGAAACATCTGATCGACATAATGCAGCTGACAACAGAAGAAATCGATGAAATGATCGATACGGCTAATGATATCATCGCAAACCCGGATAAATACGCTGAAAAGTGCAAGCGGAAGAAGCTGGCGACTTTGTTCTTCGAGCCATCCACCAGGACCCGTCTCAGCTTTGAGGCGGCTATGTACGAACTGGGTGGAAACGTGCTGGGATTCTCTGAGGCGCAGAGTTCCTCGGCAGCGAAAGGCGAAAGCGTGTCGGATACGATAAGGACAGTGGGAGCCTATGCGGATATCATCGCTATGCGTCACCCGAAGGAGGGCGCACCGATGGTAGCATGCCGTAGATCCACCGTGCCGATCATCAATGCGGGAGATGGCGGACACAACCATCCGACTCAGACTTTGACCGATCTTTTGACCATCAAGCGAGAAAAAGGTCATTTTGATGGTCTTACCATCGGCTTTTGCGGAGATTTGAAATTCGGACGGACGGTCCATTCTCTGATGGCGGCCATGTCTCGCTATGACAATGTGAAATTTATCTTCATCTCTCCGGATGAACTTCGTCTGCCAGAGTATCTGAAGGAAGATATACTGGATCCTAAGAACATCGAATATGTAGAGACAACGGATCTGGAAGATGCTATGCCGCAGCTGGACATCCTTTACATGACGAGAGTCCAGAGGGAGAGATTCTTCAATGAGCAGGACTACATCCGCCTGAAGGACAGCTATATCCTGACGCCGGACAAGCTGGCTGATGCAAAGGATTCTTTGAGCATCCTTCATCCGCTGCCGCGTGTCAATGAGATCTCAACTGCGGTGGATGATGATCCTCGTGCAAAATATTTTGAGCAGGTGCGTAACGGCAAGTTCATTCGGATGGCACTGATTTTGAAGCTTTTGGAGGTGAAGTAGATGATTATAGGAAAGATTGAAGACGGCATCGTGCTGGACCATATCAAGGCTGGCAGAGGGATGGAGCTTTACAGAATCCTGGGGCTTGATAATCTGGACTGCCAGGTGGCGCTCATCAAGAATGCCGACAGCGGCAAAATGGGGCGCAAGGATATCATCAAGATCGACAGGATCATCGACATCGACCTGGATGCCATCGGTTATGTGGATCCGGGGATCACGGTCAACATCATCAAAGGCGGAGAGCTGGCGAAGCGGACCCATATCGATCTTCCGGAGGAGATCACCAACGTGATCCACTGTAAGAATCCGCGGTGCATCACCACTACGGAGCAGGAGCTGCCTCATGTGTTCAAGCTGACTGACCGGGAAAAGCGAGTGTACCGGTGCATATACTGTGAAAGTAAGGCGAAATAAGGCGCCGGGATCGGAATGCCGGATTCGGAATGCATGAATAGATAAAAACAAATTAAAACCGCATCAAGGCTGTTTGTGAGAACGGACTGGTGCGGTTTTGTTTGTTAGGATCGAGATTTGTTTACTGAGGATCTGCAAGAATCAGTTCGATTCCGTTTTCCTGAATATATTCCTGATAAGCAAGGGGCAGACCGGTGTCAGAGATGACCGTCTGTACTTTTGTTAACGGACAGGTGATGCTTAAACAATTACGATCGAATTTTTTAGCATGGACAGTTAAAACTGTTTTTTCGGAGTGTTCAATAATGCTGCGGTTTAATTTAGCAACATCCAGACTGTAATCGGAGATACCAAGTTCTTTTGAGACACCGCCAGCACCGATGAAAGCAATATTTACGAAGAAATTGGAGAGGGTGTCCAGTGCCAGATTTCCCTCGATGGATTCTTCGGAATTATTGACAAATCCGCCGAGAACATACAGCTGAACATCAGAGTTGAGCAGTTCATTCAATACTAAAACGGAATTGGTCAACACTGTTATATTCTTTCGGTGTCTCAGTTCTTTCGCAATTTCCTGTACAGTCAGTCCCACAGATAGAAAAACTGTATCGCCGTCTTTGATCATGGCTGCGGCTGCTTTCCCGATGGCTACCCGTTCTTCTACGCTTGGGCGAGGCGTTCCAGTGTGGATGACGGGGGCTGGAGATGAAGGCTTTTTTTCATCTGGAATGACGGCTCCTCCGTATACCCGTTTGATCAAGTTTTGATCCTGCAGAGCATCTAAATCTCTGCGAGCAGTTTCATGGGAAACGTTGAATTGTTTCATGATATCGGCCATACGAATGGAGCCGTTTCGTTGTATTGTTGTCAGGATCCTGTCCTGTCTTTCTTTTGCAAGCATAGATAAATAATTCCTCCTTGTAATCATTATACCACAGATGTTGTAAAGATGTTACAAAAATGCATCTAGATGTATTTAAGATTACCAAATATGCAGATAATATCAAATAATTACACATCTGCGCTTGACAAGTTGCAATTAAATGCATATAATTAACACAAAATCACAATAAAATTAACACAAATGCAAAATAATCCATAAGGAGGAACGTACCAATGAAACAAAACAAGGGAAAGTACGCCGCATTGATCGGCTGTACTCTGATGCTGACCATTGTGTATATGTCGCTGACTTCATGGTCAGTTGCAGTCAATGAACTGGCATCTGATTTCAATCTTTCTGCTCCATTGATCCAGGCTGGATCTTCCATGTTGATTGCAGGTTATGTAATTGGTGGATTTATCGAAGGTAAGCTGATTGGAAAATTTGGATGGAGAAAGGTTTTCACAGTTGTCATTATTGCATTTATTATCGCATCGTTCTTGATTCCTGTAGTAAAAAATTATTACATTATTCTGGTTCTGAGATTTATTCAGGGCTGTGGATGTATGGTAGGTCTGACAAGCCATGTTGTCAGCTCATGGTTTTCTACAAAGGAACGCGGACTGGCACTGGGAATCCTGCTGGGAGCTATTGGCCTTGGATCCGCCTTTGGCGGTTATGTAGGTGGAGTTCTTACACCGCTGGTTGGATGGCAGACGACGTTCTGGATCATTACCGCAGTTTCCGTAGCAGGAGCGATTATTTTTTACGCTATGGTTCGTGTAGCTCCTCCTTTGGAAGAAGAGGTTGTTGCCGCAGAAGCGAGTGAGGAGCCTTTGCAGGAGAAAAATTCAAAGAACATCATGAAGGAACCGGCTTTATGGCTGCTTGGTCTGGCAACATTGTGCTGTTTCTTTAACTGCTATGGAATGTATGCATTCCTGCCGCAGTATCTCTATACTTTAGATTATACGGCTGGGGAAGTTGCTAAAATCGTATTTGCAAATGGATTTATCGCTGTTATTTCTACACCGCTGGTCGGCTGGATATCAGATAAGAGAGTGCCGAAGCATGGTGCGCTTAAGGCTAGAACCTGGGCTAATATCTGGACTGCGTTACTGGTAGGACTGATCGGCTGTGTGCTGATGCCGTTCTGCGCTCCGATCAGTTTCGGAATGGCATTCCTGGTTTCTCTCATTGCAGGATGGGGTGTTCCGGCAACCAATGGACCTGGGCTATCTCTTCCGGCAGACCTCTTTGGAAGTGCTGCATCTGGAGCAGGCGTAGGTCTGGTACTGTTGGTGGCAGGCGCAGGCGGAATCATCGCGCCGATCTTCGTACCTTGGCTGGCAAATCAGACAAGCTGGACGACTGGATGGCTGGTAACTGCGGCTCCATGTCTGATCGGTATTTTAATCAATATTTATCTGTCCCGCTATAAGAATGGAAAAGCGGCGTAAAGAAAGAGGGCGAACTTTATGAAAAAGAAATACGTTATCGCATATGACTGCGGTACTACCGCTATGAAAACGGTGTTGATGAATATCGATGGAACGGTGATCGGAGATGCGGGAGCCGGAAATCCCCTGATCCAGCCGAAAGCTGACTGCGCCGAGGTGGAACCGTTTGTACTCTGGAACAATATTTGTCTTACAACGAAACAGGTGATCTATGAGAATCATATCGATCCGGAAGAAGTTGCTGGCATCGTGTTCGTGGCTCACTGGAAGAATATCATTCCAGTGGATAAGGATGGAAATATACTATACAACAGCATTATTTGGATGGATGCAAGAGCATCTGTTCAGGCAGAAAAACTGAACAAGGAGGCTGGCTTCTTCGTTGGAACAGGACAGGAATACTGGCCGCGTCTGATGTGGCTGAAGGAAAATGAGCCTGAAATCTGGGACAAAGCGGATCGGATCATGGGACTCAATACTTACTTTAAGTGGAAAGCAACTGGAGCTTTTGTTACTGAACCGTCGGATGATTTTATCCATTCCTATAATCCAAAGATGCAGGAACATTATAATAAGATCCTAGATGCGGCGGGTCTGACAGAAGATCTGGACAAATTTCCTCCGATTGCTCCAGCCACGGAGCAGGTTGGAGGTCTGACTCAGGCATCCGCAACGGAAATGGGGCTGAAAGAGGGTACCCCTGTCTTTGGTGGATTCGGTGATCTGGTGGCTATTACGGTCGGAACCGGCTGCTGCAGTGAAAATGCGGTACATATCTATATGGGAACTTCATCCTGGCTGGTTCAGCTGATGAAGGAACGTAAGGAGAATTATGCGCCGCAGTGGTTCACCTTCGATGCTCGCTATGAAGGCGCGCTGTTCGCTTTGCAGACCGGGTGCATGGCGTTTGACTGGACGGTAGAACAGCTGTATCATGCAGAACGCAAAACTATGGGCGGAGCTGTGTTCGATCTGGTAAACCAGGAAGTGGCGGAGATCGATCCGGGATCCGATGGGCTGATCGCAACTCATTGGCTTACAGGAGAGTTGCCGCCACTAGCAAAAAATGCCAAGGGAATGTTCCTGAACATCACATCGGCGCATGACCGGAGACATATGACGCGTGCGATGATGGAAAGTCTGTGCTACACTCATAAAAAATATATTCAGCAGTATGAAAAGAACACGGGAGAAAAGCTGTCGTCTATTCGTATTGTAGGAGGAGGAAGTGTCAGCGTCGTTTGGATGCAGATGATGGCGGATATTCTCCAGATCCGGGTCGAAGTCCCGGAAAGTCCTAAATATACAGGAGCCATAGGTGCATATTACTGCGTCATGGTCGGTCTGGGTGAAATTGAAAATTATGATGCGATCTATGATGCAGTACGAATCGAAAGATCCTTTGAACCGCGGGCGGAATATGCCCCGTTATATAATAAAATGTTCGATGTGTACCAGAAACTCTATCCGGCATTAAAAGAAATCTACGATGAACTTAACGGGGTATATTAGGAAAGGACTTAGTGTGAAAATAGCAATATGTGAATTTCATCAAGAAACCAATTCTTTTGTTCCTTTTGCAAGTACAAGGAAAGATTATGAAGTATTTGGGATCCAGGATGGAAAGCAGATAATCGAGGAAGTGGATGATGGCTGCGCATTGAAAGGTATCATTGATGCACTCCGGGAAACGGAAGCTGAAATCATACCCGCTTACCGAATGTGGGCTAATGCGGCAGGACCGGTGGAAGATGCTGTCGTGACAGAGTTTCTGGAGCATGTGATACCGGTTCTGAAACAGAATCTGCCGCTGGACGGGGTATGCATTTCCTTTCATGGAGCGACTCAGTCTGATCTTTCTGATGATGTATGCGGAGATATCACGCAGAAAATTCGGGAAGTGACCGGGTCGGATACTGTTCTGGCGGAAACCTTTGATCTGCACGCTAATATTACGAAAAAGATCAGCGATAATGCGGATATTGTATGCGGTTATCATACTTATCCTCATATTGACTTTTATCAAGTGGGGAGAAGAGCGGCATCCCTGTGTCTACAAAAGATCAAAGGAGAAAGAAAACTATATCAAAAGCATGTGACGATCCCGATGATCGCTCCGGCAAACGGTTATACGACACGCAGCGGCGCGTTTCATGATTTGATGTCCTGGGCGGAAAGCCTGGTGGACAATAAACAGTTGGATGATTTTTCGATTTTCCAAATGCAGCCGTGGCTGGATGTTACCGATGGACAGAGCTCCATTATCACTTATTCAGAAGATGAATCCTGTGAGCTGGGTATGGAAATCGCCAAAAAACTGGTAGATCTTCGCAGTGAGTTTTCACCGAAGATTCATGATGTGGAAGATATCATCCGTGAAGCGGAGAAGTATGATGACGGCAAACCCGTTGTTCTGGTGGATTCCGCAGATTCTCCTAATGCGGGCGCATGTGGAGACAGCGCATATGTACTACGGGAAATCTGCCGGATGGACTCCAATGTGAAAGCTGCAATCGCACTTTGCTGTAAACCGGCTGTAGATCTCGCTTTTGAGCGAGGCATCGGACAGGTGGGAATATTTACCATAGGTGGAGCTCTTTCTCCAGAAACGTCCGAACCGGTAACTGTGTCAGGCATGGTAATGTCTCTGCACACTGGAACATATATGCAGGAGGGACCAGCCAAGCGTGGTCTGGAGCATAATCTGGGGCGTACTGCAGTAATTCGCGTTCGAAATACTACGGTGATCCTGACTTCAGATTTTCTGCTGGGACCTGGGGATGCGCAGCTGTTCCGTCACTTCGGAGTAGAACCGACATTTTATCAACTGATCGACGTCAAAGCCTGTACGTCATTCCGGGCTGGATACGAGCATATCACGGATCGTATCTACGACGCTGATACACCAGGTGCGGCGGCATCGGTACTTACAAGATTTGAGTATAAGAAATTACCGAAATCTTTTTATCCGTTTAAAGAAATCTCCTATAATGATATAAAATATGTAGAATGATAATGGCAAAAAAGTCTGCTTTGACGAGTGGGCTTTTTTGTTGATTGGTTATGGTTGATTATAGGGAACTATGAGTTTACAGCAGGATTATCCTAACTGACCGATTGAGGATAGGTTTTAGATATTCTCGAATAACGAGAATACCTTGGATGCTGGTCTGGAGTATAAATCGGATAGTTGTAACGGATCAGTTGCATTAAGGGTGAGTGACATGCGATGATTTGAGGATCAGATTAACGTAGAAGGGTAGGCGTATCGGATTTCGGATAGTGTATTTTCATGGATTATCCCAACGTACTGCTATGGAGTGGATTTAGGGTATTTTCGTTGAACGGAAATATCCTGAATGGGTCTTGGAGTGGGAGATAGGTTATTTTCGGTGAGTGGCAGAGGTGGTTGCCTTGTGATTGTGGAACTCTTGATTGAAACATGACTATTGTGGTATACTATTATCAGAATAAATGAAACGCGGATGCTTTACAGCGAATGAAAATGGAAAGAAAAGGAATACTATGATGGAAACTTATGATATTGCCATTATTGGCACGGGGCCTGCCGGGATTTCGGCGGCCATTACAGCAACTATTCGAAATAAGAAGATCATCCTGTTCGGGAGCCGGGAGCTGAGCGACAAGATCCGCAAGGCGCACCTGATCCAGAACTATCCAGGGTTTCCGGAATGCAGCGGGGAAGATCTTTGCAATGCATTTGCGGCACATCTGGAAAAGATGGGAATCGAGATCACGGAGGAAAAGATCAATGCGGTGTACCCGATGGGCGAAACCTTTGCGCTGCAGACTATGAAGAACGAAATGCATCAGGCGCGGTCGGTGATCCTGGCTTGTGGCATGGTGCAGGGCAAATTGCTGCCGGGGGAAGAAGAACTGGTGGGTCGCGGCGTCAGCTATTGCGCGACTTGTGATGCGCCTCTATATCGGGGGCGTTCGGTGGCGGTGATCGGTTACAGCCCGGAAGCGGAGGAAGAGGTCAACTTCCTGTCGGAGGTGGCGTCGGAGGTACTATATTTCCCGGTATATTGCGATGAGCCGAAGGTGTCGGAATCTGTAAAGGTGGTTCGGCAGATTCCTCAGGCGATCCTCAACAAGGAGGCTGCCGAGGAGGCTTTTTCTCTTGCTCAGGCGGATCCTGCAAAGTCTTCTGCAAAGGACCTGGCTTCCGGCGAGGCGTTGTCTGCGGATAGCGAGGCGTTGTCAGTGGATGCGTTGAAGCAGGGGCAGCTGGCAGTGCAGACGGCAGAAGGTGCATATCCGACGGACGGTATTTTCGTGCTGCGAAGCAGCGTTCCCGCCAAGCAGCTGATCCCAGGTATTGAGATGGACGGCGAACACGTCAAAGTGAACCTGCAGATGGAAACCAGCGTGCCGGGCTGTTTCGCATGCGGGGATATTACCGGAAGACCGTACCAGTACGTGAAAGCCGCCGGACAGGGAAACGTTGCTGTTTTGTCAGCGGTCAGCTATATCGATCAGCTCTACGGAGCATAGATTGTCAGCGTGCAGCTTTTCTGCTAGGATAGTTTTGCAGGCAGGGGCCGGGAGGCCTTTGCAGAAATAGGAATGTACAGGAGGCGGAAGAGATGGACGCATCGAAAATAGGAAATCTGATTTATGAATTACGGATAGCAAGAAATATGACCCAGAAGCAGCTGGCGGAGCTTCTTTTCATCAGCGACAAGACTGTTTCCAAGTGGGAGCGGGGCGGCGGGTTTCCGGATCTTGCACTGCTTCCTGATATCGCACAGGTATTGGATGTTCGCCTGGAGGATCTGCTCCGGGGCGAGATCAATGCCAATGACAGAACAGGAGGCAATATGAAGAATTTAAAATTTTATGTCTGTCCTCAGTGCGGCAATCTGATCACAGCGGCGGATGATGCACAGATCACCTGCTGCGGTAAAGCTTTAAAAGCGCAGGAACCGGTGAAAGCTGAGGGGGAGGACAAGCTGAACGTAGAACTGATCGAAAACGAGTATTTCGTCTCGTCAGGGCATGAGATGACCAAGGAGCATCATATCATGTTCGTGGCACTGCTGACGGGAGACAGCATGGTGCTGAGAAGACAGTATCCTGAGTGGGATCTGCAGACCAGACTGCCGCGTATGGCACACGGAAAGCTGATGTGGTATTGTACGAATCACGGGTTGTTTTATCAGCTGGTTTAAGAAATTTTATGTCTGTCCTCAGGATCGACACGATCGCTGTAAAATGATATTCCAGGAGATAATCTCTTTTCCAGACGGACTCCTGTGAATCTGCAGCAAGCGGAAGGTGCTTCTGGATCGCCGGCAGGATCGTCTGTTTCAGAGATTCAACGAAGGTGATGTCGTGGAGCACCAGCGGGATCATCGTGGTGTGATATTCGTAGTAGGCTTTGAAGATCAGCAGGGTAATCTCATGGAATATCTTATTCTGATTTTCCTCGTGAAGCAGTTTCGTCTGCTTGTTGAAATAGGAATCCGCCATAGAAGAGACATGCTGGAACATATCGTCTTTTACTTGCTGAAAAATATCGTAAACATCGTGATAATATAAATAAAATGTTCCTCGGTTATATCCGGCCAGATCTGTGATTTCGCGTATGGTGATCTGGCTGATTTCTTTTTTTGTATAAATCTGGAGGAATGCTTCCTGCAGGTTTTTCTTTGTTTCTGCGGCGCGCAGCTCGTTCTTGTTCATAAGATCAGATCCTTTCTGGTGCCTATGATACCTTATTACACTGTATTGTTCAACATGATGTTGAACAAACTCAACAAACGGCGTGAATCTGTTCATTGAATTCTGCAATCTGACTGTCCATAATATGGATTGGAGGTAATGATCATGAAACAGTCAAAGAAAAAATATCTGGCTCCGATGGGAGCATTATTGCTGGCATTGCTGCTGGTTTCCGTTATCACATTCCCTATGCTGAGCATGGAGGCCAAGGATATTCCGGTTGCGATATTTTCGCAGGATGAAGGGATGCAGACTCCGGCGGGAACGGTCAATGTCGGACAGACCGTGATGAAACAGATCACGAAGAGCGGGAATAAAGCACTGGACTGGGATGTTTTAAAGTCGAAAAAGGAAGTAAAGGATGCTTTAAAGGATGGTACCTATTATGCTGTATTTACCATTCCGCAGGATTTTACAAAGACTGCTGCAATGGGCGGAGAAAAGACTCTTAACGTTATTCTGGATCAGGGGAAAAATCCTCTGGTTTCCAATTCGCTGACCAGCATGCTGACCGCCATGTCGGAACAGTCGGGCATGAAGCTGCAGACAGAAATCGTCCATTCTACGGCGGATTACGGTATGCTGGCCATGTTCCTGCCGATGGCATGTGTCATGTTTATCTATGTAGGTTCGCTGATCACATCGCTTATGACGACCAGAAACATTGGGCTTTCGGGATCTGATGCAAAGAGAGGAGCGTGGGGTTCCTACGGGATCCAGCTGCTATATCTTGCCTGTGGGGCACTAGTGCTGGGATTTGCAGCAGTAAGCATCGTCAGAGGGGTGACGGGAATCGAAATGTCCGTCGGTACGTTGGGTCTGCAGCTTGCGGTTCTAGCGGGCGGCATCATGCTGTTGACCAATGGATTTGTCAATCTGATGGGAACGAAAGGGGTTGCTGTCCCGGCACTGATCTTTGCACTGGGAATGAGTCTTATGTCGCTGCCGCATCAGTTTCTTCCGGATTTCTGGGATGTTGCTGTGGCCAGCTGGGAACCACTGCGGTATTTCGGAGAAGGAATGCGGAGCCTGATGTATCAGGACGGACAGCTCTGGAACTGTGCGACTGTCGCAGCAATCGTCATGGGACTTGTCGGTATAGCGGCCGGTATGATCGCAGTTACACGGGAAAAGCGGTACCGGGATCTGGCAAAGGCTTAGAATGTGAAAAAATAATTATATTTGTTTTTAAAAAATGCCGTTTCGGCGGTCTGCAGGGTGATGCAGGCTGACCGAAGCGGCATTTTTGTGATCGTGAAGTTTATCGATTTGCAAAGTTCGCGTTTACATAAAATAAAATTATGCCATTTCACGGATGAGGTTGACCATTTCGATGGCACTTTCCGCACAGTCGGAACCTTTGTTTCCTGCCTTTGTGCCGGCACGTTCGATGGCCTGTTCGATGTTCTCCGTAGTAACGACGCCGAACATTACAGGAATGCCTGTAGAGAGGGAAACCTGAGCGATGCCTTTGGAAACCTCATTGCAGACGTAGTCGTAGTGGCTGGTAGCTCCGCGGATCACTGCACCGAGGCAGATCACAGCATCGTACTTGCCGCTTTCAGCCATCTTGGAGGCGATGAGAGGGATCTCAAACGCACCAGGGACCCATGCTACATGGATGTCCTCTTCTTCTACGTTGTGACGTTTCAGCGTGTCCAGAGCACCGGAGAGGAGCTTGGATGTAATAAATTCGTTGAAACGTGCTGCAATAATGCCGACTCTGATTTTTTCCGATACTAATTTTCCTTCATATACTTTCATGTTCTTTTCCTTTCGTTTTGTGTGTGTTAGCGGTATGAATTACATGTCTTCCAGCAGGTGGCCCATGCGGCTCTTCTTGGTACGCAGGTACACCAGATCGTTTTTGTTGGCTTTGATCTGGATCGGGACGCGCTCGGTGATCTCCATGCCGAAATCAGACAGCTGATAGATCTTGTCCGGATTGTTGGTCAGAAGACGCAGTTCCTTTGCACCGAGATCTCTGAGGATCTGTGCACCGATGTAGTATTCGCGCAGGTCTCCGGCAAAGCCCAAAGCAATATTGGCGTCCAGGGTGTCAAGGCCTTTTTCCTGCAGTTCATAAGCCTTGAGTTTATTGATGAGACCGATCCCTCTGCCTTCCTGGCGCATGTAGAGGAGGATGCCTCTGCCTTCTTTTTCGATCTGGGTCATGGCTGCTGCCAGCTGATCGCCGCAGTCGCAGCGTAAAGATCCGAAGGTATCTCCCGTCATGCATTCGCTGTGGACTCTGCAAAGAAGATTCTTGCCGTCGCCGATGTCGCCTTTGACCAGAGCGATGTGGTGCTCTCCGTTGAGACGGTTTACGTAACCGTAGGCTTTGAAGCTGCCGTATTTTGTCGGAAGGTTGACTGCTGCTTCACAGTCCACCAGTTTTTCATGGCGTTTGCGGTAGTCCTGCAGTCCCTTTATAGTGATGAATTTCATATCGTATTTTTTGGCCAGCTCGATCAGTTCAGGGGTACGCATCATGGTACCGTCTTCACGCATTACTTCGCAGCAGAGCCCGCATTCCTTAAGACCTGCCAGGCGAAGGAGATCGACGGTGGCTTCCGTGTGGCCGTTTCGCTCCAGTACGCCGTTTTTCTTGGCTTTCAGCGGGAACATGTGCCCGGGGCGGCGGAAATCCTGCGGCTTGGAATTTTCATCGACACAGGCTCTTGCGGTCAGTCCGCGTTCTTCTGCGGAGATGCCGGTAGTAGTGTTCACGTGGTCGATAGAAACAGTGAACGCTGTTTCGTGGTTGTCGGTGTTTTCGCTGACCATCTGCGGGAACTGCAGCTTCATGCAGTACTCTGCGCTCATAGGCATGCAGATCAGACCCTTGGCTTCTTTGGCCATAAGGTTCACGTTTTCGGTCGTTGCAAATTCTGCGGCGCAGATCATGTCTCCTTCGTTTTCGCGATCTTCGTCGTCGGTCACGAGGATGACTTTTCCCTGACGCAGATCTTCTAAAGCTTCTTCGATGGTGTTAAATTGAAACATATTGTAATACCTCCTGTGGTCCTTTAAAATCCATTTTGTAATAAAAATTCTGCTGTTATCCCGGATGATGCGGGATGTGAACTACTGTCGCTGCTGCCGTCTGAGTGAAGATCTCCACTCGTGTTTCCCTGGTAGGGCTGCAAAAGCTTCGCAACGTATTTGCCGACGCAGTCGTTTTCCAGATTGACCATATCGCCGTTTTTCTTTTCGGAAAGAATGGTTTTCGCGGCGGTGTGGGGAATGATGGAAACTTGGAACCAGTCTTTGTCTTCCCGCGCTACGGTCAGGCTGATGCCGTCTATGGTAATGGAGCCTTTTTCTATGATGAATCGCATCAGTTCCGGCGGTGTTTTTATGGTATACCATATGGCATTGTCATCTTTTTTGATATCGGTTATGGTCCCGGTGCCGTCGATGTGACCGGAAACGATGTGACCGCCGAACCTGCCGTCTGCTTTCATGGCTCGTTCCAGATTGACGTGACTGCCGGGACGAAGAGTTCCCAGGGAGGAACGGTTCAGAGTCTCGTGCATTACATCCGCTGTAAACTGCTTTTTGCTGAAGCTGGTCACTGTCAGGCATACGCCGTTGACGGCGATACTGTCTCCGAGGTGAACATCTTTTAGCACTGTTTCGGCAGCGATGGTGAGAACGGCGGAGGCTGCTCCGCGGTTGATGGTCTTGATCGTTCCTATTTCTTCGATGATGCCTGTGAACATGAAATCACCTCGCTTTCTATGAGGATATCATCACCCAGCATACGGATATCAGGCGTTCCCAGTGCAAAGCATTCTGTCGGGAGTTCTACGCCGGCGCCTCCGACAGGACCGGGTGCCTCCTGGCTTCCAAAGATTTTCGGGGCGATGTAGGTTTGTATTTTATTGACGATCCCGCAGGAGAGGGCAGACCAGGCGATCTGGCTTCCGCCTTCGATGAGGACGCTGTCGATTTTTTCCTTTCCCAGGGCTTCCATCAGTGCGTGCAGATCCGGGTGCCCGTCTTTTAAAGGAAGGGGCAGGATCCGGCAGCCGGCAGCCTTAAGTGCTTCTGCTTTGCGGGAAATTTCCGGGAGCGATGAGCGCAGCACCGGAGAGCCTGTATCGGAAGTCTGTAGAAGGTCTGCTCCGACTGCGATGATGGTCGGGATCTCTTTTGCTGTGCGGACGATCTGAGAATCCAGCGGGATCCGCAGTTTTGTGTCGCAGATCACTCGAAGAGGATCTTTGCCGCCTTCGATCCTGCAGTTGAGCAGGGGATCATCGGTAAGCACCGTGCCGATCCCTGCGAGAATAGCTGCGTGCCTGTTCCTGTCTTTATGGACGTTTTCTCTTGCTTTTTCTCCTGTGATCCAGCGGGATGCTCCCGTTCTGGTTGCGATCCTGCCGTCCATTGTCATGGCGTATTTCAGCGTGACATAGGGCATTCCTGTCTGGATATAATGGAAGAAGATCGCATTTATAGCGTCGCATTCTTCACGCATGAAGTCTTCTGTTACTTCTATACCGTGTTCCCGAAGGATCCGAGATCCTTTGCCGGAGACCAGCGGGTTGGGATCACGTGATCCGATGATCACATGTTTGATGCCGCTTTCGAGTATAGCCTCGGTGCATGGTGGCTGTTTGCCGTGGTGACAGCAGGGCTCCAGAGTCACATAGATGGTGGCTCCTTCCGGCGACTGGGTGCAGGCGGCCAGAGCAGCGCGTTCTGCATGGAGGTCGCCGTACCGTGCATGGTATCCCTGCCCGATGATCTGATCGTCTTTTACAATCACGGCACCTACCAGCGGGTTGGGACTGGTGTGGCCGGTACCTTGCAAGGCCAGCTGGATGGCCAGTTTCATATAGTCGCTATTGATCATGTTGATATCCTTTCTGTTGATATGAATAAAGCCCCGATCCGGCAGGATCGGGGCAGTTGTTTTTTGAAGGTGCGGAGCACTTTGCACAAGATGCTCGCAGAGCGCTTTGCAGGAGAAATAAGGCTTCCTGCTACATGTCTGTTATGAAAAAAGCTCTGAAACCAGTGGCTTCAGAGCTGATGCATACAAAACAAACGTGTCACACGCATTGTTATCTTCTATCATCCAGACTGTACTGTCGGTTTTGGAATCTCACCAAATCAACGCTGCAGCGCTCGCGGACTTTACCGCCGGTCGGGAATTTCACCCTGCCCCGAAGATGTTTATGAAACTATAATCATGTTAGACCTGCGTAGGACTTTTGTCAATAGGAAATTCTGAAAAATTTAGGGATGGGGATCCAAATTTAAAAATCCAGGGCTGATGCTGGAATTCATCGTTCTGCAAGGAATTTTCAAAAAATTATCAAAAAATGCTTGACTTTGTGGGGTGTTCGGGTATAATTTAAGTATACCAAAAAGGTAAAGTAATTGTGAGGGCGGCTGCACAGGCTGCAAAGCGGTGCGATCCAGCGATCCAGCGA
>JABLTO010240955.1_pt1 | contig 62972 bp, 52 predicted proteins | sample 7160091 | NCBI WGS metagenome assembly JABLTO01 (sample SAMN14651225, study PRJNA627086) | human gut metagenome | isolation source: feces | host: Homo sapiens
CGGCCGCCGGCGGCACGAGGCAGCGCGCGGCATCGTGGATGGCCACAACGCCCTCTTTTACGCCCCGCGCCTGCAGCGCCCGCAGCGCATTGCACACTGAAGCCCCGCGCGTCGCGCCGCCCTGCGCAACCCAAATGCGCGCATCCTCCGCCGCAAGGGCAAGCGCCTCAGAGCGGGTTTGCTCTGAAACGGCGATCACAATCCCCTTAGGCGGGCATTGGCTGCGCAGAAACGCTTCATAGCAAAGGCGTAGCGGCGTTTTTCCTTGAAAGCGCAGTACAAGCTTATTTTGCCCCATGCGCGTTCCCAGGCCCGCAGCAAGGAGCACTGCATAAACTTCGCTGGTGCAGCGCATATGTTATTCCTCCGGCAAAACCTCATACATCGAAGAAGCTTCGGCTTTCGCCGCATGCTCCTGCACGGAAAGCACCTTTACGCGCATATGTTTGCCTCCCATGAGAAGGGTAAGCACGTCGCCTTCTTTCACTTCGCTTGATGCCTTTGCCACTTTGCCGTTGATCTGCACGCGTCCAAGCCCCGCAGCCTCATTTGCGACGGTGCGACGCTTAATGATGCGGGAGACCTTTAAATATTTATCCAAACGCATGGCGTTTCCCCCTTCATCTGCTCTATCTTAGTATTTTGCCATTCCCAGTATAAAGAAAAACGGCGGCGGTTTCAACCGCCGCCGCACAAAAAATCCGGTTTAAGCATCCAGCAGCACGTTGTATACATCCTCGTGCAGCGTAACGGTGCCATCGTTCATCCATGCATCGATGATAGCCTCCCACTCTGTGGTGCGAACTTCCTCCAGCAAATAGCCGCGGATGCCTTCTTCAATGCTCGAAAGCTCTACGGTGCCCGCCGGTTCATCCGCCAGGTAATAGATGATGTGGTAACCATCCTCATCTGCAAAGGGCTCTGAGTAAGTGCCAATGGAAAGCTTGCTGAATTGCTCCTTCACCACATCCGACCAATCGTCATCACAAGCATAGTCCGGCGCAATCAAAATGCCTTTTTCTGCAAAGATAGAATAATCGCTGTAGGCATCCGGGCTGCTCTGTTCCTTCACAAGGGTTGCAAAATCCGCCCCGCCCGCAAGCTCCGCGTAGAGTTCATTCGCTTTTTCGCGCGCAGCGGAGCTATACGTTTCATACATTTCCTCATTGGCGGACTGCAGCTCTTTATACTGCGCCACGAGCTCCTGCATTTTTCCCGCATCTCCCGCAGTGCCATCCAGCGCAGCAGCAAAGGCCAGCGCGCCGTATTCATCCTCGATAAGCGCCATGTCCGCCTCGTTCGCTTCGTATTCGCTGGGCAGCGCATCTTCGAACGCGCAGAAAATATGCAGGATCCGCGAATAGCCTTCCGGCGCGTACGCTACCGGTGCGGTGCCGCTTTTCTCAAAAGCTTCCTCATCGTACTTATATGCTTCCGGGGTTTCCGCATAATAGGTCATCTGCTCTTCCACAAGGGAATCATATTCCGCCTGGATCTGTTCCTCGGTGAGCGCAACATCCTTCAGCTGATCGTTTTGAAGCAGCTCCTGGAGATAGGTATCGGTTACAGTTTCCGTCAAGAAGGCTGCATATTCATCGTAAGTAGCATCCTCATCGCCCATGTTATAGGCAGCTTCCTCGAGGATCAGCTCCATCGTGCGTTCATCCACATCAATGTTGGGGTCGCTTTCTGCCTCGCTTTCTGCCTGCGCGCGATAGTAGGCATCCAGCTCTTCCATCTCGGATTCAATCCGCTCCTGCAGCTCAGCCTGCTCTTCTTCATCGAACTCCGCATACCCAAGTTCATTGGCTTTGACCGAAATAAGCTTTGCTTCCACAAGGCTGTTGACAACGTCATCCAGTAGCATCGCGCGCATTTCTGGATCGCTGCTCAGATCATAGCCATAGTTTGTAAAATACGATATATAGGAATCGAACGTTTCCTTAACTTCGCCAAGCGTAATCTTTTCGTCCCCGATTTCCGCCACAACAGCGGTTAAATCATACGTAGAATCGCTTTCATCTGTAACTGCCGGCGTAGGCGATGCTTCGGGATCGCCTGTGGTTAAGGAGCAACCCGCAGCAAAGCAAAGCAGCAGAAGTGCTGCCAGGGACAGGGCAAGATATTTCTTCATCAAATTTCTCCTCACATTTCTTTGGATCATGGCACCGCGCATAAACTGCTGCGCGATAAGCCGCTCTTATTATACCATCAATTCGCCTCAACACAATCGGCAAGGGTGTAAACAATCTGTGGCAACATGCCGAACAGTTTTTCCGCATCCGCGCGCGGCATGCGAATTAAGAGAGCAGGCGTTTCGCCGTTGATGAGCTGCGCGCCTGGGATTTCCCCCACCGCCGCAAGAAGCTTAAGTCCATTGATAGGGGCCCCCTGCGCGAAGGTGAAGCGCACCTCTCCTGCGCGCACGGAAAGCTGCGCGACATGCGCGCGGGCTGCCTCTGCCTTGAGGAACGCGATATCCAGCAGATTTTTAGTTTCTTCTGGGATCTCGCCATAGCGATCGATCAATTCATCCTGCACATCGTAAAGATCCTCGCGCGATGCAATGAGCGCAATGCGCTTGTACATGGAAAGCCGCTCCGTTTCCCGCGGGATATAGGCGTGCGGGATTGCAGCAGAAAGCGGTACATCCATCACCGTTTCCACCGCAGGCTGCTCCACTTCACCGCGTGCCTCCTTCACCGCGCTGTTTACGATCTTGCAATAGAGATCATACCCGACAGCCGCCATGTGGCCATGTTGCTCCGGGCCAAGTAGGTTGCCTGCACCGCGGATCTCAAGATCGCGCAGGGCGATCTTAAACCCTGCGCCGAACTGCGTGAATTCGCGGATTGCGCTCAGCCGCTTTTCCGCAACCTCTGTGAGCACTTTATCGCGCAAAAACGTCAGATAAGCATAGCCGAGGCGCGTGCTGCGGCCTACACGGCCGCGCAGCTGGTACAACTGAGAAAGGCCCATCTTATCCGCTTCGTATACCAAAATGGTGTTTACATTTGGAATGTCCAGGCCGCTTTCGATGATCGTGCTGCAAAGTAGCACATCGTAGCGCTGCTCCATAAAGTCGAGCATTGTGCGCTCGAGCTGATGCTCTGGCATCTGCCCATGCGCATATCCGATGCGCGCTTCCGGCACAAGCGCACGCAGCTCCTCCGCAAAGCGCTCCATGTTGCGCACGCGGTTGTAGACAAAATACACCTGCCCACCCCGGCCGATCTCCTTTAGGATAGCCTCGCGCGCCATGCCATCCCCATATTCCATCACATAAGTCTGCACCGGGTAACGCTGTTCCGGCGGCGTTTCAATCACGGACATATCCCGTATGCCTGTCATGGACATATGCAGCGTGCGGGGAATGGGCGTTGCAGAGAGGGTGAGTACATCCACGCTCTGCTTGATATTTTTGATCTGCTCCTTATGCCCCACGCCAAACCGCTGTTCCTCGTCAATGATAAGGAGACCCAAATCCTTGAAGCGCACGTTTTTTCCAAGCAGCTTATGCGTACCCACGACCACATCAATGCTGCCCTTTGCAAGCCCCTCAAGGATGGCGTTTTCATCCTTCCCGGCCTTGAAACGCGAGAGCAGTGCAACATTCACTGGAAAGCCCGAGAAGCGCGCAGCCAGCGTATTATAATGCTGCTGCGCAAGGATGGTCGTGGGAACGAGAAACGCTACCTGCTTGCTGTCCATCACCGCCTTAAACGCCGCGCGCAGGGCAACCTCCGTTTTGCCATAGCCCACATCGCCGCAAAGCAGGCGGTCCATCACGCGCGGGGATTCCATGTCCTTTTTGATTTCCGCAATGCAGGTAAGCTGGTCCGGCGTTTCTTCATAAGGAAAGCTTTCTTCCAGGCGCGTCTGCCACGCGTTGTCCGGCGAAAAGGCAAACCCTTTCCTGTTCATCCGTTCGCCATAGAGCCGCACGAGGTCAAACGCGAGCTTCTTTACGCTTTCCCGCGTGCGGGAAACGGTGCGCTGCCATTCCCCAGAGCCCAATTTAGAAAGGCGAACGGTATCCTCATCCCCGCCAACATATTTTTGCACGCGATCCAGCTGATCCGTTGGAATATATAGCTTTTCCCCACCCGCATAGGCAAGATGCAGGTAATCTCGGGTCACGCCCGCCACATCGAGCGTTACCACGCCCACAAAACGGCCTACTCCATGCAGTTCATGCACCACAAGGTCTCCCACAGAAAGTTCCGAAAATGCAAGCTGCGGCCGTTTGCGATGCACCGTTGCACTTTTTTTCTGCACCGCCCCGTAAAGCTCTGCTTCGCTGACCGCAACAAGCTTGATTTCCGGGTACTCAAATCCCTTTTCGATGGATTCCCCCGTGATAATGATCTCGCCAGGCACGAGCGGCCTTGCAAGGGCATCCGTTACGGCAACGTGCACATCTTGATCGAGCAACTGATCCTGCAGGCGCACAGCATGGCTGCCCGCATAGATGGCAACCGTAGCTCCCGCTTTGCGCCAGGATGCGATGTCCGAGGCAAGCAGATCCTGCGCAGCAAGGTATTTTGTCGCAGGGCGCGTCTCGAAGCGGAACAGGCATTTGGGCGCAATGAGCCCATAGGTCCGCGTAAGGGCAAAAAGCATGGCCGTACGCGGAGTGTCCAGCTGCGCGAGCAGAATGGATGGACGGCCCAGCAGCTCCGCCTGTTCGGGCTCCGCATTTCCATCCGCGAGAAGAGCGGAAACCGCATCCAAATGCTCCATGTGCGCTACCTTTGCGCTTTCCTCTACGCGCTGCGGTTCATCGATGAGCACGAGCGCATCCTCTGGAAGGTAATCCTGCAGGAAGGCGTCATCATAAAACAGCGGCAGGAAAAGCTCTGCGCCTGCCGGTATGCCGCCTGCAGAAAGCGTTTCCAATTCTTCTGAAAGGCGTGGTTTCTTTTTGAGCGCGCGCAGCCCACGCGCGCGTGCTGCCTCAGTCAGCGGCATTTCGCGCGCAGGCGGAATCATAACGAAATCAACATTTTCGATGGAACGCTGGGATAGCGCGTCATAGGTGCGCATGGTGTCGATTTCAGTATCGAAGAACTCGATGCGCACAGGATTTTCCGAGGCGATGGGAAACACGTCAAGGTATCCGCCACGCAGGCAAACCTGCCCCCTCCCTTCGCAGACATCCACGCGCTCATATCCCGCATCGACCATTTGCTTGAGTAATGCCTGCGGATCGCCCGTTTGCCCTACATGCACATCTACCGTCATCGCGCGCAGCGCGCCCGGCGGCGTCAAACGCTGCAAAAGCGCAGCGGCAGAAACCACAACGAGCGCGTTTTCGCCGGAAAGCAGCCCGGAAAGCGTTTTGATGCGGCGCGCCGTCAGCCCGGCGGATGCCGCGATCCCACGCCCGGCGAGCGGCATATCCCGTGCCGGCAGGTGTACGGCATGGGGCGTATATGCTGAAGCTTCTTCCTGGATCCGCGCGGCAGAAGCTTCGTTGGCAGTAACAACAACCACTGTTTTCCCAGTATCACAAAAGAGCGCCGCTGCCATATGCGCCCGGTGCGCTTCGCCCAGCCCAAACACGGCAGCAGCCCCTTCGTTTTTTAAAAGCGCTTCCCGCAGGCGCTGGTATTCCGGATGCCTGCCAAGGAATTCAATCAACGGATGCTTATTCATGTGCCTCCTCTGCATGCCCGTTTTCCTCCCCGCGCGCATGCGGCTCCTCCGCAGGCTTTTTTTCCTGTTTGGGCCGTTTGTTAAACCTGGCTTGCGCTTCCTTCAGTTCTCCCCGTACGATCAGCTCCACGGCGTCTGCCGCGCTGTTCATCGCAGGGAGCAAAAGCGCCCTTTCTTCCGCATCGGGTGCGCCAAGCACATGCGAGACCAAGTTTCGTTGCCCGTCTGGATGCCCAATCCCCACGCGCACGCGCGGGAAATCATCAAACCCAAGCTGATAGATAATGCTCCGCATGCCGTTGTGCGTGCCGGAAGAACCGCCCGCGCGAACTCGAAGCGTGCCAATTGGAAGGTCAATGTCGTCATAGATGACGATCAGCTCTGAGTTTTCGCATTTATACCAATTTAGAAGATCCCGCGCAGCCCAGCCGGAATTGTTCATGAATGTTTCCGGCTTTGCAAGCACCACGCGCTCTGTACCGATGCGCCCTTCCCCAAATATGCTGCGGAAATTATGGCGGCAGATATCCACATTGTAACGATCGGCCAAAATGTCAAGCGTCATAAAACCGATGTTATGCCGCGTATTCTGATATTCTCGCCCGGGATTGCCGAGGCCAAGCACAAGAAACATAGGTTCCCCTCCTTGTTTTTCTGCACGCACGGACGCCCTCATGCCACCCTGGCATGGGGGTCTTAGGTCGTTTTCTTGCAACGTTTATTATAAAACTTCAATACCTGGTGTGCAAGCTGGGGATGACAAACCTGCGCATCTGGATTATACTTTATTTGTAATTTTGCGGAGTGTGGCGGGAGCTTATGGATATATTTGGAGGTTTGACCCTATTTGGCGGCATAGCGCTTTTCCTTTATGGTATGCGCATCATGGGGGAAGGGATCGAGAAGCGCGCCGGGCGGCAGATGCGAATTATCCTAGAGAAGCTGACCGCAAGCCCCATAAGAGGAATCCTCCTTGGAGCAGCAGTCACTGCAATCATTCAGAGCTCCGCCGCAACAACCGTTATGGTTGTAGGCTTCATCAATTCCGGCATCATGAAGCTTACGCAGGCCACTGGCGTCATTATGGGCGCAAACCTTGGCACAACCATTACAGCCTGGATTTTAAGCCTTTCCGGGATTCAAGGGGAAAGCGTCTTCGTGCAGCTTTTAAAGCCCTCCTCTTTTTCCCCTGTGCTCGCCGTAATCGGCATCTCGTTCCAGCTTTTCTCCAAGAACAACAAGCGCAAGGACGTTGGCACCATCCTGCTCGGCTTTGCCATTCTTATGTTCGGCATGCAAACCATGAGCAGCGCAGTGGAGCCGCTTGCCAGCCTGCCGGAATTTACGCAGATTCTAATGCTTTTTGAAAGCCCCATCCTGGGCGTACTTACAGGCGCCCTCATTACGGCCGTGATTCAAAGCTCCTCCGCCTCGGTTGGCATTCTGCAGGCCTTCTCAGCCACCGGCAGCGTTACGTTTTCTTCCGCCATTCCGATTATCCTTGGCATGAACATCGGTGCCTGCATCATCACGCTGCTCTCCTCTGTGGGAACGCGCCCGGAAGCGCGCCGGGCCGCTTTTGTTCACCTGTATTTCAGTTTGATCGGCAAGGTGCTCGTGACAGCTGTATTCATGCTGGCCAACGCGGTTTTCGAGTTTTCCTTTATGGAAACGGCCGTGACCCCCGTGAGCATTGCGGTGATCCACTCGGCCCTCAACCTCATCAGCATTGTCGTAATGCTGCCTTTTATGCGCCAGCTGGAGCGGCTTGCCTGCCTCACCGTAAAAAGTGGCCCAGAAGCAGGCGAGGCTGTACTTCTGGATGAACGCTTTATGGCAACGCCCGGACTCGCTGTAGACCGCAGCCGGGCGCTGACCAAAGAGATGGCCGACTTCTGCATAGCGATGTTTCAAGACGCACTTTCGCCCATCCGCAATTACGATGCAAAAATTGCACGCAGCGTTACGGAGACGGAAGAAAAGCTCGACATGTATGAAGACCGGATCGGAACCTATCTTGTAGAACTTTCTTCCAAGAGCCTAACGCGGACGGATAACCGTGAAACGCAGAAGCTTCTTCATGCCATTGGGGATTTTGAGCGTATCGGCGACCATGCTTTGAATATCTCAGAATCCTGCGAAGAGATGCATGAAAAGGGGCTTTCTTTTTCAAGCTCTGCCCTCCGCCAATTGGATGTGATTATAGCTGCTGTTACTGAGGTGCTAGATCTTTCCATCCGCGCGTTTTTCAACGATGATGCTACCCTTGCTGCACGCGTAGAGCCTTTGGAAGATGTGGTGGATGACCTGCGTGCTGAGCTCAAAACGCAGCATATCGAGCGCTTGCAGCGCGGCGGATGCACGATCGAGCTTGGGTTCATTTTCACCGATCTACTAACCAATTTTGAGCGCATTTCCGACCATTGCAGCAATATTGCAGCCTATGTCATCCAGACTGCCATGCACACCATGGCAACACACGAATACATGCATGTACTCAAGGATCTTGACAACAGCCGCTATGAGCAGATGCGCAAGGAATATCTGGAAAAATACAAACTAAGCTAAACCATATATGCATGGGAGCACAGCAGGATGAACCTGCTGTGCTCCCATGCTGTTCATGTGTAATACTGTGCCTGCATGGTGAAAAGCTGCCTGTATACCCCACGCTGCTGCATCAGCGCATCATGGGTGCCAAGTTCCACAAGCGATCCGCCCTGGAACACTGCGATCCGATCACAGAATTTCGTGCTCGAAAGCCGGTGTGAAATGTAAACAGCGGTTTTCCCTTTCACCAGCTCGTCAAAATGGCAATAAAGCTCAGCCTCTGCCCGCGGATCAAGCGCAGCGGCTGGTTCATCAAGTACGATCACTGGCGCATCCTTATAAAGTGCGCGGGCGAGCACAATCCGCTGTGCTTCTCCGCCCGATGGTTCAAATCCTGTCTCATCGAATTGCTTGGTGACAGATGTATGCACGCCTTTTGGCAATGTGTCAAGCCGCTCACCGAAGCCAACACGCCTTAAGAGCGCTTCAACTTCCGCGTCACTGGCTTGCGCGCCAAAAGCAACGTTCTCCTTCAGCGAAAACGCAAACAGCTTATAATCCTGGAATACGGTAGAGAATAGCGTCTCATACGCTTCGTATGCAAGATCGCGCACGTTTACCCCATCCAATAGGATCTCTCCTTCGTCCGGATCATAAAGCCGCAAAAGGAGTTTAATGAAGCTTGTCTTCCCGGCGCCGTTTTCTCCCACAAGTGCAAGTTTCTCTCCTGGCTCAAGCACGATGCTTACGTGTTTCAGTGCAGGACGATCCTGCCCTGGATACCGGAACGTTACATTGCGGAATTCTATTTTATGCGCCCCATTGGGCACCGGCTGCTTTCGGTTCTGCCGCATGGTATCCGGCATGTTTTGGTATTCCTTCATCGCTTGATAGTATGGCCCATATGCTTTTACCTCCACAAAACTTTCCATACATGCGCGCAGCGCGCTCGAAAAGGTCGTTACCGCGGCAATATACATTGTAAAATCGCCAATCGCCATTCCACCCGCAATTACCTGTTCCACCAGATACGCATAAGCAACGCCCTGCTGGATCAGCGTCATGAATGCCGTAAAAAAGCCGGACTTGATAAAAAAGTGGTTGCGCCTTCGGTAGCATTTATATACGTTTTCCCCATGCTTCTTTAAGCGGAAAAGCAGCCACCCGCCAAGGCCGTATAGCCGGATCTCCTTGCCGTATCCCGCTTGGGAAAACAGCTCAGAATAATACATGAAGCTGCGTTCAAAGGGCACACACTCCATGGATACCTGCATGCCATTCTTTTTGGCCCAGCTTTCCACTGCTGCGCTTGCAAGCATAAGCGCCATAAACAGGAACATGACCCAGGCGTTGAGCGCTGCCACGATAGCGATCACACCTACGAGCGTAACAGCGCTTCCAAAGATATTCAACGCGCTGTCCAGCAGATAGCTGAAGCCATGCCAATCCGCATATAGGAATTTTTCTGCCCGCTCTTTTAAATCCCAAAATGCTGGCGATTCCAGGTTCTTAAAGTCCACTTCTGCGAGCTTTTTGTTGATCACCTTGCTAAAATCGTTTCCTACCTTGATGCGATATGAAAATCCGCCATAGAATAAATACTGTGACGCACAGGTCGCAAAAAACGTGCATCCTGCTAAAATGCTTATATACAGGATGATCTTTTCCAAGCGCTGCGCGCCCAGCAACTCGTTTAGGATGTATTTGGGAACTGCTACGGCAATGAGCGGAAGGATCGATTGAATCAACTGATAGAACATATTGTAAAGGATGTAGCGTTTTTCGGATTTCCACCCAAATTTACACAGGAACCAAAGCCCTTGAAACATAAAAGCATTCCTCCTTGCATGTTTCTGTTTTGCACATGAAAACAGCCGCAAGAAGTCTCTTTTTTGCATGCGTTTATAGACCAGCCCAAATCATGGTTTTCTGTTGGGGCTGGATGCTGCGCGCGGTCAAGATGCCTCCTGCGGCGTTTTAAGAGATAAAGGGCTTATAGCTACTGTTGTTTCCCATCGGTTTATATCCTCCGACGTTATAAAAAGAATTGTTTATACTTTTGTTTTAATTTTAAAATATAGCAAAAGTCTTGTCAATCATCGTACACAAAGCCTAGCGAATTTGCGCGCTCCTAGGGCCGCCTCTTGCCGCTTCCTGCCAAAACGGGTATAATAACAGGAAAATCGATTGTAAGAGGTACATCAGCCATGGCAATACGCCGCCGCAGAAGGCGCAGAAGCAGAAGGATTACCCCCAAGTTCCTCATTATCCTCATTTTGCTCATCGTTGCAGTTTTAATGGGCATTCTTGCCATCTCTTCGCTTGTAGAAGGTAGCAGCGGGGAGCCGAATTCCTCTGAAACGCAAAAACCCGGCGGCCTGCTGGACGGCCTGTTCGGGCAGGATACGCCCGCGCCAACCCTCTCCCCCACCCCTTCCCCAACTCCGGATCCGACGCCCACGCCGATTCCCGATCCAACCTCGGTTGTAACGGACACGGCAGATACCACGGGCGCAAAGTGGGGATATCATTCTGAGCTTGAAGTAGACGGCGTTGAAGTGGAGCGTTACACTGCTTCTGAAAGCGATAGCGTCTATTTTGGAAGCGGTGAAGAATACGCGCAGCTTCCCGGCGTTGTAACCTTCCGCGGCACGAATTACCGCCAGAACCCCTATTACGGCACGGCAGAGAACATCGTGGAGAAAAAGCTTGAGGCCGTTTGGTATGAGGGCACAGGCAGCCTGGGCAAAGGCGAAGGCGGCGGTTATTCCGGCTCCTGGACTGGAAGCGGCTGGTCCGGCCAGCCAATCATCGTGCAATGGCCCGAATCCACCAAAAAGATCATGAACATGTATGATTCCGCAAAGAACAAAGCGGGACTTGTGGAGGTTATCTATGCCACGATGGATGGCAAGATCTATTTCCTCGATCTTGAAACAGGCGAAAGCACGCGCGACCCGATCAACATCGGCGTTCCATTTAAGGGTGCTGGATCGCTTGACCCGCGCGGTATCCCGGTCATTTACCTTGGTTCGGGCGATCATTACAGCGAGGAAGGCCGCGAATCCCGCGCAATGGCTGTAAGCCTTGTGACGGGCGAAGTGCTCTTCTCCTTCGGCAATAAGCCGGACAGCTTTGCCGACCGCTCCTGGCACGCCTATGACAGCGCAGCGCTGGTGGATGCCGAAAGCGATGTGCTCCTTTATCCAGGCGAAAACGGCATTATTTATCGTGTCAAGCTTAACACGCAATATGACGAGACTGCCGGCACGCTCACGATGTCTCCTTCCCGCCCTGTCAAGTACCGCTATGGCGCAGACCGCACCGGCGAAAACGATTACTGGGTTGGCTATGAAGGCAGCGCTGTTGGCTGGCGCGAATACTTGTTTTTAACCGAAAATTCAGGCTTGATGCACTGCATAAACGCCAATACCATGGAGACCGTTTGGGTGCAGGATATTTGGGATGACACCAACGCAACCGCCGCCTTTGAGGAGGACATCGAAAACTCCGCGGCATATCTTTATGTTGGGTCTACGCTCGATAACAAAGCCGATAGCAATGGCCATGGGCCAGTTGCATTCTTCAAGATCGATGCAACCACCGGCGAAATCGTCTGGCAGCGCGAGTTTGAGGTTTATACTACAAGCGGCGTAACGGGCGGCGTTATGTCGAGTGCCGTGCTCGGCGAAGGGAATGTGGAAGGCATGGTGTTTACCACTGTCGCAAGCTACGGCGGGGATGATCAAGGCATCGTTTACGCCTTTGATACCGAAACGGGTGAAACGATCTGGAGTTACGACATGGGCAACTATGCCTGGAGCTCCCCCGTTATGCTCTATGATGCTTCCGGCAACGGCTACCTCGTGCAGTGCAACCGCAAAGGCAACGTATATTTGTTCGATGGAAAAACCGGGACGCTGCTTGACACCATCAACATCGAAAGCAACATTGAAGCGTCTCCCGCAGCTTATGATAACATGATTGTGGTCGGCACGCGCGGCCAGCGCATCTATGGCATCAAGCTCAAATAATCCGCATGAATCTGCGCACCCCCGCATAAAACACAGCGGGGGTGCTTTTTTATGTTGGACGAAACCTTGAACCTTGCGGTGGCGTTTCTGCTCATTGCCATGGGAATTTACATGCTCTTTGCTACGCACCTGTTCCCGCTGCGCATTGGGTCCATCTGCCGTGGGCTCCTGCACCTATTCCGCAGGAAAAAGGGCACAAAGGCGGGTGAGATCAGCCCATTTGAAGCCCTCTCTGCCGCACTTGGCGGTTCCGTTGGGACGGGGAACATCGCAGGTGTGGCCTCCGCGATTGCGCTTGGCGGGCCAGGCGCGGTTTTCTGGATGTGGGTCAGCGGCATCATCGGCATGGCCACGAAATATGCAGAAGTGCTCCTTGCCATGCGCTACCGCAAACGCGGTGCAGATGGCGTTCCGATCGGCGGCACGATGTATTGCATCCTGCTCGGCATGGGAAAAGGCGCAGCCCCGCTTGCAATGCTGTTTGCCCTGTTTACGTTGCTTGCCTCCCTTGGCTGCGGCAATATGGTGCAGGTGAATACCATTGCATCCGCCGTTTCCGAAGCTGCGCGCTCCTTTGCCCCCGGCGTGGATGCGCACCTTGTTGCAGGCATTACCGGCGCGCTCACAGCAGCCGCGCTCGGGAGCGTGCTCCTCGGCGGTGCCAAACGCGTCTGTAGCGCAAGCGCGTATGTTGTCCCATTCATGAGCGCACTCTATATTGGGGCAACACTCTGGGTTATCGCACGGTTTTCAGACCGCTTACCCGAAGTATTCCGCCTCATCTTTTCCAGTGCATTCGGGTTTGAGCAAATTGCAGGCGGCGTTGTTGGTTTTTCGCTTTCCCGCGCTCTGCGCGTCGGAATGACGCGCGGCGTATTCTCCAACGAGGCCGGGATCGGCGCGGCACCCATGGCATATGCCTCCGCGCGTTGCAATGATCCCGTAGAACAGGCTATGATGGGCATCTTTGAAGTGTTTGTAGATACGATCCTTATCTGCACGCTGACAGCGCTCATGGTGCTCGCTTCGGGCGTTTCCATTCCGTATGGGGATGCGGATGCTTCGGGCATGGCCATCGCACTCGGCGCGCTCGCAACCGTGGCGCCCCTCAACGCGGCAGGGGTTTTCCTGGCCGTTTGCGTAGCGCTGTTTGCATTTTCCTCCATGCTGGGCTGGTCGCTTTACGGCGTGCGTGCAGCGGAATTTCTTATGGGCGCAAAAGGGGTGCGCGCATTCCGCATCGCATTCCTTATCTGCGCGTTTTTCGGCGCCCTGCTTGAAATCGCCCCGGTATGGCGGCTGGGTGAAACGTTCAACTCCCTTATGGCTCTGCCCAACCTTGTAATGCTCCTTACCCTCGCGCCGCAGGTTCGCCACGACACCCGCGAATATCTTGCCCTGCACCGTATACCCAAACGCAATGCGCTATGATACAATAAAAAACAGGATCTGCATTTGATCCTTGCAAACAAAGGAAGAGGAAAACACTGCATGAAAAAACAAGTAAACGGCAACACGGATGGCATCCGGGCAACGGTGCTCGCTCGCCTTGCCGCTTTGTATGATTTAAAACAGGAGCCCGGAGAATTCGCATCCCATGCTCTTATCGAGGAGCTTGCAGCGCTCACAGCCCTCATCCGGCGTGAGATCTCGGTTTATATTGGCCGGGACGGCATGGTGGAAGATGTTTCCATCGGCGATTCCGGGAAGGTCAACATGCCATCTATGCGCCTTGTGCGCAATGCGGACAGGCTGTGTGGCGTGCGCTGCCTGCACACGCATCCCAACGGAGATGGCCGGCTTTCGGGCGTAGATCTTGGAACACTGCGCAGCATGCGTTTGGACTGCATGGCAGCGCTTGGCGTAAACGAGGCTGGAGAAGCTACCACCTTTTATGCTGCATTTCTTGGAGACATGCAGGGGGAAGAGCGCGAAGTTCTCCTTGCAGGCCCGCTGCGCCCCTACCGCTTGCCGCAGAAGCAGCTGCTCGATGAGATCAAGATTGCGGACGAACGCCTCAAAAGCAGCACCAAAGAAACCGAGGAAGCGCGCCCGGAACGAGCGATTCTCGTCGGCATCGAAAACACGGAAGGGTACGATACGCTCGCAGAGCTTGCCGAGCTCGCAAAAACCGCTGGCGCGCGCGTGGTAGCGCGCGAGCAGCAGCGCAAGCGGCCGGTTGACAATGCTACTTATGTTGGCAGCGGCAAGGCGGATGAGCTTGCCCTCCTTGGGAGTGAGCTTGAGGCGGATCTGTTCATCTTTGACGATGAGCTTTCCCCCATGCAGCAGCGCAACCTGGAAGCAGCCTTGGGCGTGCGCGTGATCGACCGCACCGCGCTGATCCTTGATATTTTTGCTCAGCGCGCGCAATCGCGCGAAGGCAAGCTGCAGGTAGAGCTCGCACAGCTTAAATACGGCATGACGCGTTTGGCCGGGCAGGGGCTTGCGCTCTCGCAGCAGGGCGGTGGCATCGGCACGCGCGGCCCGGGCGAAAAAAAGCTGGAAGTGGATAAGCGGCGTATTCGCCGGCGCATCTATGAGCTTAGCGAAGCGCTCAAGGAGATCGAAAAGCAGCGCTCGCTCCGGCGGGAACGGCGGGAAAAGAATCCCCTGCCGCTCATCGCGCTCGTCGGGTATACCAATGCCGGAAAATCCACGCTTCTCAATGCGATCTCCGGTGCCGGCGTGCTGGCGGAGGATAAGCTTTTTGCAACCCTCGACCCCGTCGTGCGCCAAATCACGCTCCCAGGCGGTACGCAGGCGCTTGTATCCGATACGGTCGGCTTCATCAACAAGCTGCCCCATGATCTTGTGGACGCATTCAAATCCACGCTGGATGAAGTATCCCTTGCGGACCTCATCCTGCATGTGGTAGATGTTGCAAGCCCCTATTATGAAAGCCAGATGGCCGTTGTGGAAGATGTCATCGCAAGCCTTGGCGCAGCGGAAACCCCGCGCATCAACGTATACAATAAACTGGATAAGCTATCCGAGCCGCCCAAGGCAAAGCAGAGCTGCGCCTTCATTTCTGCAAAAACCGGCGAGGGGCTGGAAACGCTTCTCGCGCGTGCTGAGCAGCTTCTCGGCGCCGGCCATACAACCGCGGAACTTGTCGTTCCCTACGACAAATACGAAGCCATGGCATTCATCCGAGCCCAGGGGCGCATTCTCTCTGAAACCCATGCGCCCGAGGGTACGCGCGTGCGCGTGCAGCTTCCGCAGGACGCAATGCAGAAACTCAAGCACATCCTTGGTTAGAGGGTAAACGAAGCAATGAAGAAGGAACATTCCCATTTGAGCAGGCAGGCAAGCGGCACGCTCCTCGCATTTGCGGCAGCGCTACTTTGGAGCACGAACGCGCCTCTCATCAAGAGCATTTCCCTGGATTCGACGCTGGTGGCGGGGCTGCGGGCGCTGATTGCAGGCATTGTCCTCCTGCCGTTTCTCAAGCCAAAGCAGATCAAGTGGGGCTCGTCTGTTCTCTTGATGATGGTGCTTTTTACGCTGCAAAGCTTTTTTATCGTGCTCGCGTTGAAAACCACGAGCGCGTCGATCGCTGTCGGCATGCAATACACGGCGCCTGTTTGGCTCTATATAATCGCGCGGTTTAAAAAAGAGCCGGTATCCCGTGCCCACTTGGTTCCGCTTGGCGTGCTGATGGCGGGCGTTGTGGTTTCCATGTGCTCCCGCTCGGGCGATGTAACCGCACTGGGGAATGCGGTTGCGCTCATTTCGGGCATCTGGTTTGCGCTTCTGACGCGCGCCATGCAGCATACCGGCAATAGCAACCCACTCGGCATGGTGTGCATCAATAACCTGTTTATGGCGGCCATCATGCTCGGCTATTGCGCGCTCAACGGCACGCTTTCCCAGATCGCTACAATGGATGCCGCCGCGTGGGGGATTATGCTCGTGCTCGGCATATTCCAATTTGGCGGCGGCTATGTTTGTTACAATCTTTGCCTGCAAAAAATCAGCGCCTCCCATGCTGCCACCATTACCCCGCTTGAAATGGTATTCGGCCCTCTTTGGGTCGCGCTTTTTTTGCGCCAATATCCCGATCTCATCGGCTTCATCGGATTCCTTATCATTGCATGCGGCGTTGTGTTGGAAGTGATTTACACGCGCAGGCGCGAAAAAGGCGGCGCCATGGGCCGTGCTCTATAACCAGCGCAAGCAAAATGCCATGCAGGCGAGCCCGTTCTGCTGCTCTGGCTGAAACCTTCGTGTTTGCTTTCTCCCCTAAAAATAGAATTCAAGGCATCTCTTTGGTATAAACCATATAAAAATGTTAATCGTTCTTGATATTTCTACATTTTGCAGCATGCCGCAAATGTAAGGCTCATTTAACATTAAAAAATGGAATTCGAAGGAGGCAGCTTGCAATGAAACAAATGGATGAAATGCAACTACGCTCGGAGGAGCGGGCTATATGCTGGCATTATGCGCTTGGACGTTGTTTCACAGCTGGCAAACGCTGTTTCATGATGCAGAGTACCATCCGCTCCCCTCTTTGATTTTATGCTTTGCAGTATCCGTGCAAAGCTTTTCCCAGATTGCCCTAAAGCAAAAAATGGTTTCGGGCGATGAAGCATACCGCGGTCCTAACCAGCCTTTGCGGGCAATTCTCCTTTCCGTTGCCGCGTTTGCAGCAGTGGTTTCCCCGGGCGTTTATTTCCTTACCAAGGCATAACTCCACGATGCGAAATGCAATAAGGCAGCTTCGAAAGCAAGCCGTTTTGCGCCAGGAGGGTCTTGCAAATCTGCTTGGCGTAAGCCGTCAGACGATCATCGCCATTGAAAACGACAAATACACCCTCCACGCTTGAGCTTGCGATGAAACTTGCAAGGTTCTTCAAGCGAAATGCCGAGAAGCTCTTCTTTGGGAAAGATTAAAATCGGAAAAGCAACCTGCCACAAGCTCTAAAGCTGAATCTGCGGCCACAAAACCATGCAACCACGTCCGGCTGCGTTACCCTATGGAAGCAGTGCTGCCTCTAAAAAAGGGAGGCTTCCTTAGCAGATAAAAAACCTTGGAATGCGCCCTGCCGCTCCAAGGTTTTAGGCGCCTAGCATCATGCGTCGTAAGCCCGGGGAGTTCATGCGGCGCAAGGCATCTTGCAGGGAAAACCAGCCGCCGCTTTTTGCGCGCTTCCATATTGCTCAAAAGCGCGCTTTATCTTTTATTGCAAAGAAATGCCGCCTTCGGCCGAGAGGATCGCGCAGAGGGAGTCCATCTCCTCTTGCGGCAAGGTGGCATACCATCCTCTTCCAGCTTCCGAGTTGAAGCTGTCCCGCCCCGAGTATGCAGCCACAGCGCCCGGGATGGATTCGCCATCCAATTCTTCTTTCTTAAGCTCGATGCGCCAGATGCATAAGAGCGGCTCTCCATAGAGTTCATTTCGGATTGGCCAGCCCGTCCAGGCATCTCCTGCATAGTTTTCCCAGCGTATGACATCTATTTTATAGGCGCACGTGCCACAGGCAAAGACAATTCCAGCCAGGTGCATATCTGCAGGATCTCCGCCCAGCATTATATCTTCTGCCCCATTGATCTCCCGGTAACAGGTGATTTTTAGGCAAGTCTCATAGATTTCAGCTTTGGTTTCCTCGTCCGTAATGCGCTTTATATTCTCCTCCAGGTTTTCGGCATTTCCTTCGAATGCAAACGCTTCGAAGCCATCCTCAAAATCAGCGGCGATCAGTTTGCCGCCCTGTTGCGCATCCGCAGGTGCCCGGCAAGCCGCGCAAATCATGCAGATAGAAAGGGCGATTGCGAGCAAAAGGAGCCGCAGACATTTAAAGCCATACTTCCCCTGCATTAGGATTTCCTCCTTGATAATTCAATCTTCTCACCACTGGCCACATATATCTAAAGTTGGTTAGAAGGGCGCTGCTTGCGCGCCTTTCTCATGCAGCAAAAACGTAAGTGCTTAACATTTTGTGGTTGGGTATCTTGGCTGGCGCATTAGCATTGCCGTAAACGTGGAGCAACCTGCTACGAAACGAAAGCTTTCCAAACGCACAACCGCTGCATCCGTTGCAAATCGCAAAGGCCCATTGCATTCTCCATTATTGGTAAGCGCGCGGCACGGTTATAAAGCCATGCGCCCCGCGGTATGATGCGACCGGCTACGTTTGAAACCCTTTTTGCCCGCGCCCAGGCGGGCAAATTGCCGTTCTGTTCCTATCGCGATTCTACACCATATCCTGCAAGCGCTCCCGTTTTTCTATGCTGTTTTGCCTCAGATGTCCACATTATAGATGCGCTTAACGTGATCGCGCCCGGGATACATGATCGCAACTGCTGCCACCAGGGCAAATAGGTTCATCGCAACCATCACCGCACGATATGGAAATACTTCGCCCAGCACGCCGGCTGAAAGCTGGCCTATAATGGAGCCGACTGTGGTAAGCATCTGATAGGTACCATTATAGCGCCCACGCATCTCGTTCGGCACATAATTCTGAGTAGAAGAAATGCGGATATTAAAGCTTGTAACGCATATCAGCCCACTGATAAACTGCGTAATCATCATGATGATCACAGGCGTAAACAGGTAGCCACCATCAATGACCGCCGATACAATATACACAAAGAATGCGATAGCAAACTTCTTTTCCGTTGGATAGCGGAACCTGTAATGGATAACGCCGCCAATCAGCCTGCCGATGACCGCGCAGCTGGTGACCCAGGTATAGATCGTTGCGCCCAGATTTTCCGTAGCTTTAAAATAAGGCAACGTGAGCGTGCTGTTCGCACTTCCCACCATGGTAGACACCATAAAATAAGCCGTGATAAAAAGGAGCCCTTTTTCTTTTTTTAAATAGGAAATCCCCTGTACAAAGTCGTCCTTGTAGCGTTTGAGGGAATACTTTGTTTTCTCATCCGAAACCTGTTCTTCTTTGACGCGGATCTGCGTTTCAAACGTAGCAGCAATCGCAAACGTTATAGCATTAAAAATGAAAAGCGGCAGCAGTCCGACATTTTCATAAAACCAAGAAGCGATTGGCAGCATCAGCGCGGAAAGCGGATGGAGGAGGCTGGAAATGGAGTATGCCTTTGCATAGTTTCCTTCTGCAATCAGCATCGGGTAAAGGCTGTCGTAGGCGACGCGATAGATGCCGTCGATCGTGCCGATCACAAAGCACAGGGCAAGCAGCAGCACATAGTTGAATATTCCGCTGCCCAGCAGGAAATAAAGAAAAAGATACAGCGCTGCGGAGATGTAATCCAGCCCCCAGATCACCTTGGTACGAGAAAAGCGGTCAAGATACGGCCCCGCGATGGATGGCACAATAACTTTGGGCACATTGCATACGATCATGTAGACCGCATAAAGCAGTGTAGATCCCGTGTAATCCAAAACCAACAAGCTCAGCGCGAAGCCGGAAATAGCATTGCCAAGCATCGAAACCACGGTGCCGAGGGTTAGAATCGTAAAGTTGCGCGTCCAAAGTGGCTGCCTTTCCATAGATGGAATTCCTCCAACAAAATCATTTGCTGAATTCCAATTTGATTGAACCGTTTACTGTCTCAGCATGCACGGCATTGGCCGCCTTGTTGCAGGTGCGAACTTTCTTGCGCTGCTTTTCACCGTTGATGAAGATGCTGCCGGATACCGTCTCCAGTGCAAGATCATAGGCTGTCTGCGGCTGCTGCATCTCTATGTGGACGCTTCCGTTCACGGTTTCCGCGTGCGTGTTTCCAAGCAATTCTCCCGAAAGCGCAAGCGAACCGTTGACCGTTTCGCAATGCGCCTTGGTTTGTGCGCGGCATTCCGCAAGGGAAATTGCGCCGTTCACGCTTTCTGCATGCAGCGTATCGGCCGCTACCCCGGTGAGCCGAATCGCACCGTTCACGGTTTCGCATGTTAGTTCCATTAGCGCAAGCGCGGGCAACGTGATCGCACCATTCACGGTTTTGACGCTAAAGCGTTCAAACCCTGCGGGCGCATTTTGCGGCACGGTGATGCGGATCATGCCATTTTTCCAACTGCGCAAAGAAAAGAAGCGAAACACGCGGCGCATCGGCAATTCTTTGATGTAAAGCGTCTGCCCTTCCCGTATTTCCATCCGTGGCGCAGGGATCCCCTCCGGGTAATCGATCCGCACCTGGTATCCATCGCCCTTCACAAATTCAATGCCTGCATTGCAGACATCAATATGCACGGAACGGAATGGCAGGCAGGTATCCTCGCTCTGCTTGTTTTCCTGCGGCGCTCCCCCTTCCGCTTCATCAACGATCTGCTGCGCAAGCGCATCCGGGTTACTGAATTCCGTAGGCACGGAATCTTCCTGGCGGATGCCCGCATCATCAAAATATTCCTCGAAGTATCGCAACGCCGCAGCGCGTTCCTCGCGCGAAAGATAGGTTCCATCTTTACACGGCAAATTGAACAGGGCGCGCTCAAACGCATCCATAAACTGGCTCCGCGTCATTGCAGCCACCTCCTGTCCATCTTTTGTAGGCAGCGGCTTTCCAATACGCTTTGTGCAGCTTCCAGTGCGTTCGGCAAGGGAAGGCTGAGGCAGCGGCACTCCTGCCGCCGGTTCAACTGAATTCTGCCGACTCTCATTTTACCCCTCCAATAGCATGCTTTCAACTTGTTTTTTGTAATTCTCCCATTCTTCGCGGTAACGCATCAGCGCTTCTCGTCCGGCTGGCGTGATGGCATAATAGCGCCGAAGCCGGCCAGAAAACGGACGATCGTAGGTTGTCAGCCAGCCTTCTTTTTGCAGCCGCCGCAAAACCGGGTAGAGCGTGGATTCGCTGATTTCCACAATGTTGCGGACGCTTTGCGTGAGCACATAGCCATAGGTATCCTCGCGGCTGAGCACTGCCAGCACGCAGGCATCAAGCAGGGCGGAGCCCAATTGGAACATCATCTCCAATCTTTCCTCCTTTCTGATCAATATTATATTTTATATAATATTACTTGTCAATGGCAAATTCCTTTCCAATAAGAAAAAATGAATGTTATGCCTGCGCATTTTGTGGTACTATAAAGTTATCTTAAAAAAGGTGTATTTTCGCAATGAGAAAAACCAAAATCATCGCAATCGAAGGGATCGATGGCAGTGGGAAAGGCGTGCAATATCAGCTTCTGCGCGATGCGCTTTGCGCGCGCGGATATTCGGTTGCAACGCGCGATTTCCCGGCTTATGACAGCTTTTTCGGCCGGGAAATCGGCAAGCTGCTCGCCGGAACGGGCAATGTGCGCGCGGATCAAGTGGATGGAAAGAGCATGGCGCTCTGGTTTGCGCTGGACCGTTTTGAAAGCCTGCGGGATTATGTGGACGGCGCAACGGATATTTTGCTGTTGAACCGCTATGTGCTCTCCAACGCAGTGTACCAGAGCATCCGGGATATTGATCTCGGTAAACCGGACCTTGCGGACTGGGTGTTTGAACTCGAATATACCCACCTTAGCCTCCCGCGGCCGGATATAAATCTTGTGTTTTCCATCGCCCCTGAGCAGGCGGAAGCAAACGTATGCAAAAAGGGCTGCCGCAGCTATGTGGGCGCGGGGCGGGATGTTTATGAGGCATCCCATGGCATCCAGGCGCGCGCCATGGCGCAATACCTTGCTTATGCTGCCCGCTATGATGACATCGCCGTAATCCCCTGCATGGAGCAGGGGCAGCTTCTGCCCATTGAGGCGATTTCCGCGCGGGTGCTCGCTACGCTGCATGCGCGCGGCATTCTGAGCGCAAGCCGCTAAGCATCGTTTTTATATTTGCTATATTACTACTTTTGGAGGAGACACCCCATGCGAAAGATCGGAATCCTTACGGGCGGCGGGGACTGCCCCGGCTTAAACGCGGTGATCCGCGGCGTAGTTGCGCGCTGCATCCAGGAGGACATCGCCGTTTTCGGCTTTTATGCAGGCTGGCGCGGCGTGCTGGAAGATGAAGGCCGTTGGCTGACGCGTGCAGACGTGGAAGGCATTCAAACCTTGGGCGGAACCATCCTGGGCAGTTCGCGCACCAATGTCATGAAATTCGAAAACGGGCCGCAGATGGTGCGCGATGCAATGGAACGCCTTGAGCTTGAAGGGTTGGTTGCCGTTGGCGGAGACGATACGCTCGGCGTTGCCAACACCCTGCGCAAGCTCGGCATGAACATGATCGGCGTGCCAAAGACGATCGACAATGACCTTTCCTGCACGGACTGGACGTTTGGGTTTGACACCGCCTCCAACATCGCCATGGAGGAAATCGACCGGCTCCACACAACGGCTGAATCCCATGAGCGTTGCTTTGTTGTGGAATGCATGGGGCGGCATACGGGATGGATCACGCTGCAAGCAGGCGTAGCTGCAAATGCGCACATGGTATTAATCCCGGAGTTCCCGCTTTCATTTGACGAGATCTATTCCCTCGTGCGCGAACGCTACGTACGCGGTGAGCGCTACACCATCATCGCCGTGGCAGAAGGCTTTGAATTGACGGGCGAGCGCATGGAAGACCTGGAGCGCGATATGTTCGGCAACGTGCTGCTGCTGCACCGCGAGCTTGCGCGGCACCTGGCGGACCGCATTGAAAAAGCCATCCGCAGCGATGAAACGCTGGACAAGCGCCGCGCGCATTTTGAAGCGCGCTCAGTGGTGCTTGGCCACTTGCAGCGCGGCGGTGCGCCGACTGCATTCGACCGCATGCTCGGCACGCGTATGGGCGTAAAAGCCGGCGACCTCGTAATCAACGGGGAATATGGCAACATGGTTTCTTTGCGCGGCACGGAAATCGAAGTGGCCGATCTTGACCGTGCCGTAACCGAACGGAAAAAAGTCGGCAAAGCGCTTTACGATGTGGCAACGCTGTTCTATTGATGGAGGTGCGCATGCAATCCTATGAAGCTATGCGCACGGCTGTGCTTTGCGCAGCGCGTGATGCAAAAGCAGCGGGGCTTTGCACGGGAGGGACAGGCAATTGCAGCATGATCGACCGCACAGCGGGCGTTGTTGCGATGACGCCCCACGATTCCGACCGGGTCGCGCATGCTGCACGGGAAATCGTATTAATGGACCTTGCAGGCAACGTGCTCGATGCGCCGGAAGGCGTTTTTCCTACTTCGGAAGCAGCGTTCCACCTTGCCCTTTACCGCGCCCGGCCGGATCTTATCGGTATTTGCCACACGCATGCACCTTACGCAACGGTGTTCGCGGCGCTTGGCCGCGCGCTTCCTCCCGTCACCACGGAGGCGCTGCTTTATGGAGGGCAATGCCCGCTTGCGCCCTATGCCCCGCCGGGCACGGCAGCGCTTGCGGAAAGCATCGTCCAAACGCTTGGAGCGCACGGCCTTGCCGCGTTGCTCGCGCGCCACGGCATGGTTGCCGTTTCGCCGCGAGATGTGGACGACGCTTTCCGCCTTGCCGTCCATGTTGAGGAAAATGCAAAAGCATGCTACCGCATGGCCGCATTGATTGGGCTGGACGCCGTATACAATCTTCCTTCAACCCCATAACAAGCGATTCAAAGCCGCCTTGCAGGCGGCTTTCATACATTCATTGGCCTTTCGCTGCACAGAGAGACAGGCCCGTTGCGCAAAGTTTCCAAATTTAGCATGCAATCACTCCTAATGAAAGGGCACTTTATCGCTATTTTGAGCCTGCTTGCAGACGTTTTTGCTGTGCCCTAAAACTTAGTTCCTACAACATACGCCAAAAACACATTGCGACACAGCGTATATGCCATTCGAAAAGCCTTCTCTTGCCTCCAGATGCGCGTATCCATACCGGAAAGGCGGCAGTGCCCCTATCCAACTGAGCTAAGGGGTGAGATTCGGTTGTGCAGTTTCAGCAGGCAAGGACCCGCAAATGTTGGGATGGATGCAATTCTGTCTCATCGAGTTTCCTAAGATGTACAGAGAATCTCCAATTTTACAGCGCTCTTAAATTTGAACGATTCGATTGTTTGGAAAGCGCACGGAGCTGGCAAGCGCACGAACAACGGCGTGCAGCTGCTTTCTCCAAGCGTTTCATTTGCATTTTTCAGCTTTTCTCAAATTTCTATAAAAAAGGCCGCCCGGATTGGGCGGCCTTTGGGCTGGTGTGAAAAGATAGGGTCTGGGTTTATTCGGGCTCGATGAGGCCGAAATTTCCATCCTTGCGCTTGTAGATAACGTTGATCTGGCCGGAATCGCCATTGGTGAACACATAGAACGCGTGCCCCAGCAGCTCCAGCTGCAACATGGCTTCCTCAACCGTCATGGGCTTGATATCAAAGCGCTTTACGCGAACCACGCGCGGGGCGTCTTCTTCATCATCTGCATCAAACGCATCCGCAAACACGGGTTCCGGCGTTTTGAACGCGCCGGCGCGCAGGCTCTTTTCCAGCTTAGTGCGGTGCCGCACGATCTGCTTTTCCAGCTTGGCGAGAACGTTATCAATGGAAGCATACATGTCCCCCGAAGTTTCTTCGCCGCGGATGATGCCGCCGGTATAGGGGATGGTAACTTCGACGATGTGGCGGTTGCGTTCGACCGCCATCGTAACATGTGCTTCTGTATCCTCGGGGAAATACTTGTCCAGCTTGCTTACCTTTTTGATCACAAGATCGTTTAGGTAATCAGAAACTTCGATGTTCTTGCCGGTGATTGTAATACGCATCTTCTTACCCCTTTCACGCACTGGATCCTGTGTCCTGTGCTGCTTATTTCTTTCTTTTAGTATAGCACAAATTCCTGCTTCCATTTGGATTTTTTTGTGAACACTCTGCGGCGTGGCTGCAACCTTTGCATGCACCACATCCTCTCCGTTTCAGATGCTTTATCAAGCAAAACACGCTATAAGCAAGCACCAGGCCCGCAATGAAATACCACACAAATCCTTCCATAGCTTTAGCCTGCGAAAAAGCTCCCGATAAAATACGTGAGAAGCGCCGCTACATATGCGATTCCAATTTGATATACGACCGCAAACGCAGTCCATTTGCGGCTGCCCAGCTCCCGGCGCATGGTGGTTACAGCGGCCATGCAGGGGGTATAAAGCAGCACAAAAACCAAAAAGCTATAGGCTGCGAGCGGCGAGAACGTGCCTGCAAGCGCGCTGTTTACAACCGCGCTTTCCGCGCTCGCGGAAAACCCATAGAACATCGCAAGAGAACTGACTACCGCTTCCTTTGCCACAATGCCCGTAATGAGTGCAACAGCTGCCTGCCATGTGCCAAATCCCAGGGGAATAAACACCGGCGCAATCAGCGAGCCAATGCGGCCGATGATGCTCTCCCCCGCGTTCTCCACCATCTGGAATGAAAAATTAAAGCTTTCAAGGAACCAAAGCAGCACGCTCATGGCGAAAATGATTGTCCCTGCCTTTTCCAGGAAGTGGGAAACGCGCTCCCAAACATGCGTCCATACATTCTTTGCACTTGGCATGCGGTAGGGCGGAAGCTCGATCACAAAAGGCGCTTCCTGCCCGGTAAACATCGTTTTTTTAAATATTAGGCCAGAAAGGATGCCAAGCACTACACCCAGGATATACAGGCTGAAGATCACAAGCCCCCTGTGCTGCGGAAAAAACGCACCTGCAAGCAGGCCGTAAACCGGGAGCTTTGCAGAGCAACTCATGAAGGGCAGCAGAAGCACTGTGATCCTGCGGTCACGTTCATTGTCCATGGTGCGGGTGCCCATCGTTGCAGGGACCGTGCATCCAAAGCCCATTAAAAGCGGGATAAAGCTTTTGCCGGAAAGGCCAAAACGGCGCATGGGCTTATCCATAATAAAGGCGATCCTGCTCATATAGCCGCTGTCCTCCAGGATGGAAAGACAAAGGAACAGGAGCGCAATCTGCGGCAGAAAGGTGAGCACGCCGCCCACGCCTTTTATGATGCCATCGCACACAAGGCTTGTAAACCAGGCAGGCGCTGCATCAAGCGCCGTGCGCACAATCGGCGCAAGGCCATCATCGATCAAGGCGCCAACACCGTCCGAAAGGAATGCACCAAGCGTAGAGAAGGTGAGCGCAAAGATTACGGCCATAATGAGAAGGAACACCGGAATTGCCCAGACTTTATGGGTTAGGATCGCGTCGATTCTTGCGCTGCGCTCAATTGCCGTATCCTTTTTGCCCCGCGTAAGCGCTGCTGCCGTCACATGCTCAATATAACGGTACCGGCTATCCGCTACGGTGCTTTCGTTGTCTCCAATGGGATTGGAGGCAGCATAATCCTGCACGATCTTTTCCACCTGCTCCGCTATTTCCTCTGGCAGGTTCAAAGCATCGCGCACGCGGTCGTCCCGTTCCAACAGCTTGATCTCCGTCCAATGCAAGGGAAGGTTTGCTGCAGAAGCATATTGTTCCACCAGCATGCCAATGCGGTGGTGCTGCATGTGCGTATAATCATCATATACGTCGTCCGGCTCGATCTGAAAGCCTTCATGCAACTGCGTATGCGCTGCATAAATCAGCTTTTGCGCACTTTCAATCAGCGTGTCAATTCCCTGCCCCGTGCGGGCGCTGATGGGAACAACCGGGATTCCCAATTCAAGCGCAAGGCGCTTGCAATCGATTTTATCTCCATTTTTTTCCACCTCATCCATCATATTGAGGGCGATGATCATGGGGCGTTCCAGTTCAATCAGCTGAACCGTCAAATAGAGATTGCGCTCAAGGTTCGTTCCATCCACAATGTTAATAATGGCATCCGGGCGCTCGTTGATGATGTAATCCCGCGCAACCACCTCTTCCATGGAATAAGGGGAAAGCGAATAAATGCCGGGAAGGTCTACCAGCGTCATCTCATGGCCATGCGTGCAAAGGGCACCATCCGCGCCGGCGGCTCTGGCTTTAATTTTGCCTTCCTTTTTCTCTACGGTCACGCCGGGCCAGTTGCCTACATATTCCTTGCCGCCGGTCATCGCATTGAAGAGCGTGGTTTTCCCGCAGTTTGGATTCCCCGCAAGCGCAATGCGCACCGGCCCATCATCATCAAAAACTTCGCAGGCGCAAAACCCTTCTTTTTTCATATCGCAGCACGTGCCATGCTCGAGCATAAAGCCCGTGAGCAATGCAGCGCGCGCATGTCCTTCCTGGTCTGTATCGCGTGGATGCTGCTTCTCCTCCAGCAGCGCATGGGCACGGGCTTCATGCTCCGCGCGCGCTCTCTCCACGCTTTTGTGAAACGCTTCATGCTCCGCTTCTTCCATTAAAAGGATAGCAGCTGCATCCGATTTGCGCAAAGACATAGAATAACCGCGCAGCGCGATTTCGATGGGATCCCCCATGGGGGCCAATTTAACGATGCGGATTTCCGTGCCCGGCGTGATGCCCATATCCACAATATGCCGGCGCATGCGTGCATCCGCCGCATTCACGGCATAAACATGCCCGCTCTCCCCAATTTTAAGATCGCAAAGCGTTCTTCTCTTCTGCTCCATATCCGGTTTTCGCCTCTTCCCAAATTAGCGGCAGTTTGGTTTGGCAAACACCCGCTGGTTTTAATGATAACCAACCAATATATCCCTGTCAATAGCGTCGCTTTTATGATACACTAGATGCAGAAATTCGCATTGTATCCAAGGAGGGCGTTATGGAACTTTATACCGTTGATGCTTTTACGGATGTGCCGCTCGGCGGGAATCCGGCCGGTGTTGCACTGTTTCAAGATAAGCTTCCCGATGAGGCTGAAATGCGCCGCGTCGCCGCGCAGGTTGGCTATTCGGAAACGGCCTTTTTGCGTCGCATCGCGCCGGACCGTTTTGAGGTGCGCTATTTCACGCCCGTAGAAGAAGTAGCGCTTTGCGGCCATGCAACGGTTGGTTCATTTTCGCTGCTGCTCCAAAAAGGGCTCATCGAAGGCGGCCGCACCTATATTGCCCAAACGGGCGCAGGCGATATCCGGGTGGATATTGCGGCAGGGCTCGTCTGGCTGGACATGGCGGTGCCCAAAGAGCTAGGCCAGCTCTCCGATGCGGATGCCTCCGCCCTGCTCTCCATGTATGGCTTGGAAGAAGGCGCTTTTGGCACGCTGCATCCCGCCATGGTGGATACCGGCCTGCCCGACATTATGATGCCGCTTGCAAACCCGGCGCTGCTCGCCGCACTCAAGCCCGACATGGAAGCCATCTCCGCGCTTTCCAAGCGCCTTAACGTTACGGGCGTACACGCATTTGCCATCGCATCCGATGGGGTGCATTGCAGGAACTTTGCGCCGCTCTACGGCATTGATGAAGAGTCCGCGACCGGCACCTCCAATGGCGCGCTCACTTACTATCTTTACCGGCGCGGCCTGGTTCAACCGGATGCAACCAACCTGTTCATTCAAGGTGAAGCCATGGGAAAACCATCTAAAATCTATTCCAGGCTTTCCGTTTCAAGGGATGGCTCGGTTTCCATTCGCGTTGGCGGAAGCGCCGTGGTGCGCGAATCGTGAAAGGCACCCGCGCGCCCACCGTCTTTGCTCATTTAAAAAGGCGTTCGAACTTCCGAACGCCTTTATTCTCTGAAAAAGTAATGAACCGTTTTTTGAGATTGTGTGGAGCCCTTGCATCGGTGGCCACGGAAGTCCCCGCTGCGCGAGCGTGCAGATCTGCCGCACATCCTCAAAGGAACTTTCTCTTGTGCCATTTTGAACAATTCGCCTTGTGGGCCAGATATATAAGGGCTTCCAAGCATGCAACATTGCCTTCAAAGGTTTTTCACTGTGTTGCGGCGTTCAAAATTCCGAATGCTTTCGGTCGATTCTTTTGCGTAAAACTTCCATTGGCTTTAACGGCATATGCTTTAAGCGCGCACGCAGTGGGGATCCGGATGGCGCAGCTTGCATAGAAAGCGCGATCCCATCACACAGCTCCTAAAGAATAGCACAGGCGTTTTCGGCATCGGCCATGTTTTAAAGCTTCGCGCGTCTCGTTTTGCTTCGATTCGATCCCTTCATCGTTTGAGGACAAAGCACATCCCTACTGGCACGCTTTCTTAAGCTAGATTGGCAGATGCAGCAGCTTGGCGCTAGTTTTTCTTTCAAGCGGCTTTGCGCTTCCCTATCTATCCCCTGCAAGCTGCGGTAAGCAGCTGGATCAGCCATTGCCCAGCATCCGGGCAATACGCACGCATAAAGGCCAGCATTTGCGCCTCGGTTGCCTCATGTATGAGAAGCGCATGCGTGCCATTGGCCACTTGCCCGATCGCAACGCGTCCAAAAGCCGCTCCGCCAACGGCAAGCTCCACCGCGCAGGCAAAACCGCCTAAAGCGCAATAGCCCAGCGCAAGCCCGCCCAAAGCATAAACGCCCAGCGCAAGCCCGCCCATAGCGGTAAGCCCTGCCGCAAGTCCGCCCAAAGCAAGCAGCAAGCCCAGCGAAATGCCGCCAAACGAAATCAGCCCCGCGGAAATTCCGCCCAGCGCCACAACGCCGAGCGCAATATCGCCGATCGCAAAAATGCCTTTTGCTACCGCCGCCCGCCCAGTGCCGTTTGAAAGGTGAACATGCACCAGCGGTACGCCAAAGCAGGTAGCACGGCTTTTATATTCATAGGGCGCCCGGCACCGCATCTGAGCGGAAAAGCCCGCGTGCTGTGATACCTCTTCCCCATCCCGCACCAGCGCGTCCAGGCTGATGCCAAAACGATCCGCAATGGCAAGCAACGTCTGCAGGTCGGGCATTTCAGCCCCTTGCTCCCAACGCGCAACCGTTTCGTAGGGAACGCCCAGTTCATTTGCAAATGCCTCTTGGGAAAGCCCCGCTTCTATGCGAAGCTGGTGTACCTTATCACAAAAATACACAATGCATCCCCTTTCCCGCGCGCCGCGCCAAATTCGACCGCAGCAAGCATATGCGGCCAAATGCGGCGCTCCTCCCGGCCGGAAGGCCGCAACGGCATCATTCCTCAACCGTAACGGTTCCAAGCGGCACGCCATCCACCGTCAGCTCCACCGTGGTCGGCACATCTTCGAGATAGAAAAACCAATAATGTCCTTCGCTCCCGGTTGCGGCAAACGTGGTGCTGGTTTGGTATGCAGCAGCAATGCCGTTGAGCGCCACCAGGCTATCCGCTTCGATCTCCCCCCAGATGTCCATTAAAGACCAATAGGATCCTGCAATCTCATCCAGCGCAAGCCGGTCAAGGCAGATCTCGCCGAACTCCGCAACGCCTGTAAAAGCGCCTTGAGATGGCTTGCTGATGCGCCATTTTGTGCCCGATCCATGGAGCAGCGTCGTCGTGACTGCACCTTCCCCCGTGGTTTTAACCGCAATGGCAGAATCCTTTCCATACACGATACCGCTGTATGTGCCGCCATTTAGGTAGCCGTATGCTGATTCGGGTGAACTGAAATTAACAAAATACGATTCCGGAGATACGCTGAGCAGAAATAGCGGGAGAAATCCGCAGCAGACCACAAACAGAAGCAGCTTCCAGCGTTTATCCAAATTGAGGAACCATTGGCGCGCCGGCCTGCACAGGAAAAACACCGCTGCAAACACAACGATGCAGAAAACAAACCGAATGATTGTGTACATAGTAGACCTCCGTCCCAAGTCGCGCGTCCTGCCGCTCATAACTGCGAAACGGGAGCCGCTTGCCCCGCAGCTCCCGTCCATCACGTTCCGCAGCCGCGCGCTTTTGCTGGCTGTTAATCGATATAGCGGATCTTGCCTTCCATGATGCCCTCAATGCCAAGGCCAGGCGCATCCCCAAGGCTGATTTCCTTTTCGTTGAACACTGCGCCACCCAAGATGTGATCCTCTTTGCAGAGCACCGGCCCATCCAGGTCGATCTTGGTAATGATCTGCTTTGCGCAAGCGAGGTGCACTGCCGCTGTAACGCTGATTTTTGCCTCCAGCATGCAGCCGATCATGCATTCTACGCCGTATACTTCCGCAGCCGAAGCAATCTTGAGCGCATTGGTTATGCCGCCGCACTTCATAAGCTTGATGTTTACCAGATCGGCTGCGCCCATCTGCATGATGGTAAGTGCATCCTCGGGGGAGAACACGCTCTCATCGGCAAGCACGGGTACATAGGAGCGCTCGGTTACATATTTAAGCCCCGCGAAATCATGCGCAGCAACCGGTTGCTCCACGAATTCAATATCCAGCCCCTGCTCCTGCATCTGATTCAAGATGCGCACCGCCTCTTTGGGCTTCCAGGCCTGGTTGGCATCGATGCGCACGCAGATTTCCTTCGGCACTACCGCGCGGATTGCAGCAAGCCGCGCCACATCGAGTGCCGGGTTGCTGCCTACCTTAACTTTTAAGCAGTCATATCCGCGCTTGACCGCATCCACTGCATCACGCGCCATCTCCTCCGGATCGTTGACGCTGATGGTAATATCCGTTACGATGCTCTTGCGCGCAGCGCCAAGGAGCTTGTAAACCGGGATTTTATTGAGCTGCCCGTAAAGATCCCAAAGCGCCATATCCGCCGCAGCCTTAGCGCTGGTGTTCTTTACGATGCAGCCATTGAGCGCGCGGGTGCAATCTTCAAACGCATCCACCTCGCGTCCGACGAGCACCTTGCGGATGTGGTCCTGCATGGCGCCGATGATCGATCCCGTCGTATCGCCGGTAATGACCCCCGTCGGTGGAGCCTCGCCGTAACCAACCGCACCGGTATCGGTATGGAATTCAAAAATAACGTCCTCTACGCTGTCCACGGAGCGCAGCGCCGTTTTAAATGGCACGCGCAGAGGGACGGAGATTCTGCCAATCCTAATTTCCGTAATTTTCATGCCTGCTGTTCCTCCTCTTCTGCATTCCTTTATTTCGCCATTTCGTACATAGCCGCGGCAATGATCTCCGCGTTTTTCATCAATTTATCCAGGGCAATATATTCGTTTGGCTTGTGCTCCACAGCCTCATCACCCGGGAAAATCGGGCCAAAAGCTACAATATTCGGCATCGCCTTTGCATAAGTTCCCCCGCCGATGCTGATAAGCCGCGCAGGCTCTCCCATTTGTTCTTCATAAACCTTGGAAAGGCAGCGGATTAAGTCGCTTTCCGGGGGCATATAGAGCGCGTTCTTGTGGGAAAGCGCGACCTCGGAAAATCCGCCTTCCGCCATTTTCGCCACAAGGGCGGGATAAAACTCCTCAAATTTGCACGTGACTGGATAACGGATGTTGATGGTAACACGCAGCACGTCATCTTCCAGCGCCGCTATACCGAGGTTGAGCGTCAAATCCCCGGAAATCTCATCGGAAAGCGCAATGCCCAGGCCCTCGCCTCGCGTTTCCATGCCGATGTGCGCCGCAAGGAAATGCACTGCTTCCCCCCAATCGCCGGAAAGGCCAAGCCCATCCAGGGCGAGGAACAGGCGGCCGATGGCATTTTCGCCGAGCTCCGGGGTACTGCCGTGCGCATTCACGCCGCGCGCTTCCAAGCGCATGCCCTGCGCTGAAACCTTGGGGGGCAAGGCACCTTCCGGTTGGAAGGTGAGTTCCGCCGCGGCCGATTCCGGCACGACGTTGGATGCAATTCCAGCGGAAAGCGCCGCAATGCGCCGTTCCCCTGCAAGGCTAAGCTTGCGCGCAAATGTGGCGGTTACGATGCCTTTTTCACCATTGATGATCGGGTATTCCCCATCGGGCGTAAATCCCATCACCGGGAGTTCTTCCCCTTTGGATACATAATGCTTGATGCAAAGGGATCCTTTTTCTTCATTCAGCCCGAAAATAACACGGATGCGGCGCGTAAGCGGCACACCGGAATCCGCGATTGCACGCAGGGCATAAAGCGCTGCAACAGTGGGGCCTTTGTCGTCCACTGCGCCGCGCCCATAAAGCCGCCCGTTTTCAATCACGGCACCATAAGGCGGGTAATCCCAGCCGTCCCCTTCGGGCACAACATCCAGGTGGCCCAGCACGGCAACCATTTCCTTTCCTTCCCCATACTCCACATAGCCGGCCATATCATCCACGCTGGCAGCGCGGAAACCGAGCTTTTTCCCAAGGGCAAGGCAGGCTGTCAAACATGCGTGCGGCCCATCGCCAAATGGGTGTGCGCCCGCTTCCTCCCCAACGCTTTTGATCCGGATCAGTTCCTGCAGGCTTTCGATGAGTTCAGCCTTGCGTGCGTCAAGCTCCCTGTCGAAATTCATTTGTTTCTCCTGTTTCTCCTTATAATATTGCTGATAGTACTGAGGTGTGTCCAAGTATGCTTATCATATCATGCCACATGTTTTTTTTCAATCTCCTTTCCACCCGCTATTGCAAAGCTGCCGGTTCATAGCAATCGCTTCTCTCAAAGGAAAAATCTGGTACGCACTCCTTTCCCATAACGGAAGGTTTCCGCAGGCAGGAAGCGTTGCGCAGTGGCCAGCTCCTTGAAGGTCACCTTGCGTCATAGCCGCCCCGCAAACGAAGCTCTGCTTCGCTAAAAACGGCGGATGCCTAGTAGCAGGCACATCCCAAAAGCGCAGGAGCGGGCTTACGCCCGCTCCCCATTTGCATGATGCCCGTTACACAGCTTCAAACTGCGAATGATACAGTTCCGCATAAAAGCCATTCTTCTGCATCAGTTCCCGGTGGGTTCCCTGCTCTACGATATCGCCTGCGTTGACCACAAGGATCCTATCCGCATTCTGAATGGTTGACAGCCGGTGTGCAATTACAAAACAGGTGCGCCCCTGCATCAAGCGCAGCATAGCATCCTGGATACGACGCTCCGTTTGCGTGTCCACGTTGGAGGTTGCCTCGTCGAGGATCAGCATCGGGGAATCGAGCAACATCGCGCGGGCAATGGTTAGAAGCTGCTTCTGACCTTTTGAGATATTGGAACCATTGTCCGTCAATACCGTATCATACCCATTGGGCAGCGACATGATATAATCATGAATCTTTGCCGCCTTTGCCACTGCAACCACCTTTTCCATGGTTGCATCTTCCCGCCCGTAGGCGATATTTTCAAACACCGTACCATGGAACAGCCAGGTATCCTGCAAAACCATGGTATAAGCAAGGCGCAGGCTTTTGCGGGTAACGCCATAAATGTTGTGCTGGTCAATCTTGATTGAGCCGCTCTGCGCATCATAAAAGCGCATCAAAAGGTTAATGATGGTGGTTTTGCCAGCGCCGGTGGGGCCAACGATGGCAGTGACCGAACCGCGCGGCGCCTCCAGGTTCAAATTAGAAAGGATAACCTTACCCGGTTCATAACCAAAGCGTACATTTTTAAGCGAAACATCGCCCTTGACGTGCGCAAGTTCCACAGCATCCGCTGCATCCTCCGGTTCGGGTGGCTCATCCAGCAGGCGGAACACGCGCTCCGCCGCAGAAAACGCCGATTGCATCTCGGCAAGCAGGTTTGCGAATTCGTTAATCGGCCCGGAAAACTTACGGGAATAAAGTACAAACGAGGAGATATTGCCAAGCGATATGGTTCCCGCCATATAGAGCAGTGCACCAAATACGCTAATGAGGGCAAGGGACGAATTGTTCACGAAGTTTACGGAAGGTCCCATTACAGATGCATAGTAGTCGGCATTGCAATAAGCATCCACTGCCTCCGTATTCTTCTCGTCAAACCGGCCGATCATCACTTCTTCCCGATGGTAGGCCTTGGTGGTCCGCTGGCCGCTTATCACTTCTTCTACGAACCCGTTAAGCTCACCGAGTTTTTTTGAACGAAGGCGGAAAAGCGGGCGCACCTTCTTGGCGCGATAGCGCGTGATCAACACGGAAACCGGGATCGTGACCACAAACACCAGGATCAGCACCGGCGAAATGGAAAGCATCATCACAAGGGAGCCGAGCACTGTGATAAAGCTTGTGCAGATCTGGACGATGTCGCTCGAAAGCGAGGCGTTGATGGTGTCGATATCATAGGAGATAATGCTGATGACATCGCCCGTCTGGTGCCGGTCAAAAAAACCGACGGGGAGGGAGACGAGCTTTTCAAACACGTCCTTGCGCATATGGTATACCACGTTGCGGCTCAAGCGGATCATCAACCGCGCCAGCGCATAGCTCATGCCCGCAGAAAGCACATAGCAAAGCACCATATACTTTGCGTAATAGAACACCGTCGGGAAATCCACATGCCCGGGGCCGGGTTCGATGGCGTCGATCGCCAGGCCGGACAGTTTGGGGCCAATGAGCGCAAGGATGTTGCTCACAATTGTTAAGGCAATCGCAAGCGCTAACAACCATTTATACTTTTTAAAATACCGCCAGAGGCGCCGCAGGATATATGTTTTTTTAAGCTTTTGTCCTTCGCCACGCAGGGAATGCAACGCTGTAGAAGGTTGGTTTGCATTTTGATTCTGTTCCATACTTCTTCCCCCTTAACCGACGCCGATTTCGCCCATCTGCACGTCATAGATCTCGCGGTAATCCGGGCATGTTTCAAGCAGTGTTTCATGGGTGCCTGCCCCGATCACGCGGCCGCTGTCGAGCACCAGGATGTGATCCGCATGCAGGATGGAGCTGATGCGCTGGGCAACGATGATGGTAGTCGTATCGCGGAAGTTTTGGCGCAACGCGCTGCGCAGCGCCTTATCCGTTTTGTAATCGAGGGCGGACGAGCAATCGTCCAGCACCAGGATCTCCGGTTTCCCCGCAAGCGCGCGGGCGATGAGAAGCCGCTGCTTCTGCCCACCCGATAGGTTAGATCCCTTGGCTGTCAGCATATGGGAAAGGCCGCCTTCCTTGGTTTCGATAAAATCGGCCTGTGCGAATCTTGCGGCAATCAGCAGATCTTCATCCGAAATTCCACGCCCAAAATCCACATTTTCACGAATGCTATCGGCGAGGATAAAATCGTTTTGGAACACCACGCCGAACATCGTGTGCAGTTCCTCATCCGGGATGCCTTCGATCCGCTTCCCATTAATGCGGATCTCGCCGGAATCCACATCATAGAACCGCATCAGCAGGCTGAGTATGGTAGATTTTCCGCTGCCCGTTGGGCCGATGATGCCAAGCGTTTCGCCGCGTTTCAAGGCAAAGTTGATGTCGGAGAGATCATCCCGCGTTTTCCCTTTCGCTTTGTTATAGGAAAAGCTTACATTTTTGAACTCCACATGGTATTGGCTCGTGCGCGGTGCCGGGTCACCCGGGATGGGTTCCATGGGCGTTTGCAGGATTTCTTCAATTCGCTTCGCACTTGCGGCGCCCTTGGAATAAATCATAAACAGGCGCGAAACCATGAGAAGCGCATTGAGCACAATCGTAAAATAGCTGAGGAATGCGATGATTTTTCCCGCCTGAGAAACGCCTGCATTCACGCGAAATGCGCCAACCACAACCACTGCCGTTAGACCCAGGTTGAGCAAAAGGCTCATCACAGGGTTTGTTGTGGCCATGATGATACCCGCATGCTGATCGCGCCTTACGACTTCGCGGTTTACTTCGTCAAAGCACCCTTTTTCATAATCCGTCTTGGAAAGGGCTTTTATCACGCGCACACCGGTCATGTTTTCCTGCACCTTGCGCACCATGGAGTCCACAGCCTCCTGCACGCTCACATACAGCGGGATGCCTTTACGCGAAACGGTAAACACCACTACGCCAAGAAGCGGCAATGTTGCAACGAGCACAAGCGTCAGCACGGGCTCAAGGGAAAATGTAACGCAGATGCCTCCAAGCAGCAGGATCGGTGCACGAACGCCAAGGCGCTGCATGCGGTCCACCATCTGGTGAACGTTGTAAGTATCGCTTGTAAGGCGGGAAATAAGGGATGGTAGCGTAAAACTGTCCGTTTGGCGGCTGGAAAGATAGGTGACGCGCGCGTAAGTATCATGCCGCAGCTTCTGAGTAAAACGGCGGGAAATGCGCGTGGACATGCGGTTGGCAGTTACATTTCCCAATAATGCCACCGCCGCCGCGATCATCATAAAGACGCCCCAGATGTAAACCTGCACCATATCCTTTTGCGGCACGATATCATCTAGGATATGGGAAAGCATCCAGGGCAGAAAAAGCTCCGTAATGGTTCCTATAAATTTGATTGTAAGCTGCAGGGCAAGCCGCCCATATTGTGGTCGCAGATACTGAAAAACTGTTCTCATGGTTTTGTTGTTAATCCTTCTTCATTTCATCCAAGCGTTGCTGCGCACGCGCTGCCGCGCGCGCAAGGAGGCTGCTGAACTGCTCCTTCTCTTCTTCACTGAAATCCGCTGTAATGTATGCATTCCATTCTTGTAGCACTGCGCGCACCTGCGGCAGCACTGCAAGCGCTTTTTCTGTTGGATAAACCTCCATGGCGCGGGAATCGGTTTCACAGGGGCGGCGTTCCACAAAGCCTTCCTGCTCCAACGCCGCAAGCTGGCGCGTGACGTTGCTTTTGTTTACATAGATCTCCTTGGCGATTGCATCCTGCGTGGTTCCCGGCGCGCGGCAGACGCGCAGAATATAGGCGCAATGCCGCCCACAAAGGCCTGTGCCCTGCAATCGTTCCGAACGGAATTGGTTGCTGCAGCGGGCGATCGTCATGATATAGCGGCTGATGCTCGGCATGTTCCCCCTCCTTTTTCAGAATCCATAAAAGAATTGCAATCCTATCCAACATGCAAATTGTTGCGTTCGCAACAGTTGCGCACGCAACCATCTTCGCCAGTTTACCATGCCTTTCTCAAAATGTAAAGGGATTTATCAAGATCACTTGAAAATCATCCTTTTCATATTCATATGGGTGATTGAATTGACAGGCAAGAGCGCGCATGCTATATTCCAATTTATGAAATGGTTTGAAGCAGAATCCGCCATATACGCGGAAATTGAGCGGCTCCTCGCTGCGCGCGGCCGCATCGCTATCGCAATGGACGGCAATGCCGCTGCCGGGAAAAGTACCTTTGCAGCGCACATTGCAGAAAAAGCAGCATTCCAATGCAGCGTGAATGTATTCCACATGGATGATTTTTTCCTGCCCCCTACCTTGCGCACGCCGGAACGTTTGAGAGAACCGGGTGGCAATGTGCATTACGAGCGCTTTGAAAGCGAAGTGCTCGCAGGCATCGCATCGGGGACGCCATTTTCCTATGGTGTTTTCGATTGCAGCAAAATGGCAATCACGCAGCAAGTAGCCATAACCCCAGCAGCACTTTCGATCATAGAGGGCGCATACAGCATGCACCCGCGTTTTGGCACGCCCTATGATCTGCGCATTTTCCTCTGTGCCACACCACAAACGCAACAAGCGCGCATCCTCGCCCGCAACGGAGAAACGATGCTCAAGCGCTTTCTCTCCACCTGGATTCCCATGGAAAATGCCTATTTTCAAGCTTTTTCCATTCAAGAGCAATGCGATTTCGTGCTCCATGCAGAAGAGATGCCGGCTATTTAAGCTCGGGCAGGCTTTTTCCTCTATTCTTTTAAGCATGTTCATCATAGAAAGGGTCGCTAATGTTTAAAAACATCTTGATGCGCGCCATTAAGCGCAGCGTAAACGAGGCGGTAACCAACACCGTGCAGAACACGGTTGCAAATGTGGTTTCAAACACTGTAGGAGAAACAATGGGTGAAAGCGCTCAATTCTGCATGCGCTGCGGTGCAAAGCTTGCATCTGGCGACCGTTTCTGCCCCGACTGCGGCGCACCACAAAGTGCGCCACTTCCCCGCCCTGCTTCATTATCCCGCAGGAACCATGCGCGGCGCATCCCGGATCGTGCATTAAACGCTTACTTTGCGGAGATCCTTGCAAACGAGTTTCCAGAATATGAGGTGCGCAGGGATGTTCCGCCATCCGCCCTCTGCGTTGGCGCAGAAGGTACCTCCATCGATTTTGTGCTTTACCAGGGCGGCTCACCCGCCGCAGCAATTCCGCTGACGCCGCATAATGGCGATCGGAACCAAGGGTTTTATGGCATGAAGCAGGCATGCTGCGATGCAGGCGTACCGTTTATCAATTTCTACCGGCATATGCCAAACACGCGCGACTATGTGGTAGCACGCATCCGCAGCTTCCTGTGAAGGAAGGGCGGGTCAATCATAGTGAAAAAGAAAGGGAAACGCGGTTTTCCGTGCCCGCGGCAGGGCGAAGCGGCAGCTGTATCAGCGCTTTGCGGGCAGCCGGCTGCCGTTCAGCCTTGTGTCAGCATTGCTGACTTCAAAGCATTTTCCCTTTCTTTTTTATATTTTATAGGAGGAATGCATGGGCCTTATTGATATGCTTCAAGATGTACGCGTTTGGCGCGCATTTCTCGCATACAAGGTAGAAAAAAGCCATCTGGCGCCTGGCGAGCTGGAAGAATGGGAAAGCTTTATTGACAGCGGCGCATTTCGTCCGCTTGCTGTGCGCATGGCAGAGCCAAATTTCTGCTTTGATCCGCCTAAGAAGCGCCGCATCAACAAAATCGGTTCGGATAAAAAGCGCATCGTATATCAGTTTGGCGCGGAGGAAAGCCGCATGCTTAAACTCATGGCATATCTGTTGTACCGCTATGATGGCTGCATGCCCGCCAGCTGTTATTCCTTTCGCCGCACGCGCGGCGCACATCACGCAATCCGCACGCTGGCGAACACGCAGGGCATCTCGGAATACTATTGCTACAAGCTTGATATTTCGGATTATTTCAACAGCATTGATATTGCACGCCTGCTCCCCATCCTTAGGGAAGTGCTTGCGGATGATCCGCCGCTCTATGCGTTCCTTGCGCGCCTGCTTACAGCGGATGAAGCCATAGAAGATAGCGTGCTTCTCCACGAAAAGCGCGGCGTAATGGCGGGGACGCCGATCTCCCCGTTTCTTGCGAACCTTTATTTGATGGAACTGGACCGGCATTTTGAAGCGCTGGGGGTACCCTATGCCCGCTACTCGGATGATATGATCGTATTTGCGCCGACATGGGAAGCGCTTATCGAATACCGCGCGCAGCTATGCTCCCTGCTGCACCGTTACGGCCTTGCCGTCAACCCGAAAAAAGAGGCTTTTTCCGTGCCGCATGCGGGTTGGGAGTTCCTCGGCGTGCGCTATTGCGATGGGGAAATCGATCTTTCCCATGCTACGAAAGAAAAGCTCAAAGGCAAGCTGCGGCGCAAAGCGCGCGCGCTCCGGCGCTGGATGTGCAGAAAAGGCGCCACGCCCGAGCAGGCCATGCGCGCCTATATCCGCATATTCAACAAAAAGTTTTTTGAATGCAGCGACGCCAACGAGCTAACCTGGGCGCGCTGGTTTTTCCCGCTGCTCACTGTGGATACCGGTTTAAAGGAGATTGATGCTTACATGCAGCAATGCCTGCGCTACATTCCCACCGGACGATATGGCAAGCAAAACTACCGCACCGGCTATGGGATGCTCAAGGAATGCGGGTATCGCACGCTCGTCAACGCCTACTATGCCTACCGTGCGGGCAAGCTGCAACTGGTGCCAGCTACGCCCGCGTAAGCTTTGCGCGGAAGCTGATGCGCCGCTGCGTAGGCAAAATATCGAATTGCACCACATAGGCCCCCAGCGCGCGATCCACCTCTACGATCACACCTTCCCCCATGATGTCATGCGCCACGCGGTCGCCGGGCTGCAAAAGCGCTTGTCCTCCCGCTGGAGCAAGCAGGCGCTCGCTCGCTTCGATGTGGCGGAAGGCATCCTGCATAAGCCGCGCGTCCGCTTCGCCTTCGCGCACAAGCAAACCATCGTCCACGTTGAACAAAAAACGCGACGGATAGCGGAACGACCCATCAAAATTGCGGCCTTCGGATTCGGAAAGGGAAAGCGATTGCTGTGCCCGCGTAAACGCTACAAACGCCAGCCTGCGCTCCTCTTCCATCGCCTCGATGGTAGAGGTTTTTTTCGATGGGAACACACCCTCTTCCAGCCCGCAGAGGAATACGTGCGGGAATTCAAGCCCTTTTGCAGTATGAACCGTCATAAGGCGGACCCGATCGCCGTTTTGCGCTGTATCCGCATTGGAAAGCAGCGCTACGCGTGCAAGATAGGCTTCGAGCGTGGCCTCTTCGCCACAGGTGGTTTCGAATTCGTAAATGGCCTGTTTGAGCTCCGCAAGGTTGTCAAGCCGGTCCTGCGCACCCTCTGTGCGCAGCATTGCTTCATAGCCGCTCTGATCCAATAGATCGCTCAGAAGCTCGGATACCGGCGTTTCCTGGCTGCGCGCGCCGAAGCGCTCCACCAGATCCACTAGGCGGCGGGCTCGCGTGTTTTGAAAGAGTTCATGGTCCAGGTTCTGCGTAAGCGCCGCATACAACGTGCAGCCGTTTGCCTCCGCGTATTCCTGCAAAAAGCGCATGCGCCGCTCGCCGATGTTGCGTTTTGGCACATTCGCCACGCGCAGGAAGGAAAGGTCATCCCGATAGGCGGCAAGGCGCAGATAGGAAAGCGCATCCTTGATTTCCATGCGGTTAAAAAACTGCACGCCGCTGAAAACCGTGTATGGGATCTGCTCTTTTAAAAATGCTTCCTCCAACGTGCGACTGATATGGTGCGCGCGATAGAGCACCGCGATGTCCCGCAGCGGGACGCCTTCGCTTGCAAGTGTCTGGATCTCGCCTGCAATCCAGAGCGCCTCGGCTTCTGCCGTTTTCGCATGATGCCAGCGCACGGGCCTTCCAGAAGGCAGCATGGGAATCAGTTCCTTTTTCATGCGGTTGCGGTTTTTGTCCACAAGCGAATTGGCTGCCGCAAGGATTTCGGGCGTAGAGCGATAATTGCGCATCATGAGGAGGGTTTGCGTGCCCGGGAAATGCTCCGCAAAGTGCAAGAGATACCCTACGTTTGCACCGCGCCAGGTATAGATGGTCTGATCCGGATCACCCACGATGAAAAGGTTCTTATGATAGGCGCAGAGGGCTTCCATCAGTTCATACTGCAAGCCGTCGATATCCTGGAATTCGTCGATCATGATGTATTCCAGCCTGCGCTGCCACTTTTCGCGGATGTCGGCATGGTTTGCAAAGATATGCAACGTGTATTTGATGAGGTCATTATAATCAAGGCCAAAGCATTTCTTCTGCTGATATAAATAGCCATAAAAAATGATATCACGTGGTGCTTCTGCTGCAAGGTATTTCGCCCTAAGCCCATCGAGCGGCATGGCGATCATATCCTCATAGTAATTGGGGTTCTCCAGGGTCTTTCGGATCTCGATCATATCCCGCGCGTTGGAAAACGTCATGTGCCGAAGTGTGAGGCTGCGTTCTTCATAGATGATCTTGAGCATAGCGTCGATATCCGAATTATCCAGCACGAGGAAATTCTTTGGATACTGCACAGCATAGCTGTCCTCCTGCAAAATGGAGACGCAAAGGCTGTGGAACGTGCAGACATAGCCGGTGTCGTTGTCGCCCGTAAGCAGGTGGATGCGCTGGCGCATCTCATTGGCGGCCTTGTTGGTAAACGTTACGCAAAGGATATGCGCCGGCAAGATACCTACTCCATCCACCAGATAGGCGAAACGATGCGCAAGCGCACGTGTTTTGCCGCTGCCCGCCCCTGCAATTAGGCGCACATACCCTTCCGTTGCCATAACTGCGCTGCGTTGTTCCGCGTTCAAGCCCTCAAGAATATCCATACCTTTCCTCCCCGGGCGCGCCGATCTGCCCAATTCTTATCGTAACCGCACTCTATGAAATCGTCAAGCCGGAGACGCTGTATAGGCTGGATGATCAAAAATTATGGAAATTTGTCTTGACAACCCGCTGGGAATGCGCTAGAATATGCAAGTGTCCGGCCGGGAAGTTACAAATTTCCACGATGCGGGAGTAGCTCATTTGGTAGAGCGCCGCCTTGCCAAGGCGGAGGTGGCGGGTTCGAGCCCCGTCTCCCGCTCCATATGCACCCTTAGCTCAGTTGGTAGAGCACCTGACTCTTAATCAGGGTGTCCAGGGTTCGAGCCCCTGAGGGTGTACCAAAGGATCCACTGTCAGAGAAATTCAGACAGTGGATTTTTTATGAACATACACATACACCGATCTCCGATTGGACAGGATAACGCCTGCTGGAAGAATACCGGTGCAGGCGCTTTTGTTAATTTCAATCTATTAGTATTTGGATATTTTATAAAGATTGAGCCTTCAAATCACAGGCGCAGTAAGATACCCTTTTTAACCCCGTCGATGTTGTAGTGGGCGTTTTGCTTTTCCTCCTCCTTTGCTTCTCCCCCAATGATTTACCGGCTAGGAAAGAAGGAAATACGTGCTTAAGTATTTGTTGCACGAGGGCACCAGCTTTATCATTTTTCGATTACAGTTTTGCAAAAGTCCGTTTTTCCTTACGTTTATTCTCTTTCCTGCATTAGGCGATCCGGGAACGCATTCCGGCCTATTTTATGTCTCTTCGTCATCATCTGTGCGAAGCCCAACAACGCGGTGCGGCTGATATGGCTCTTCCAAGTATGCTATATCCGCTTCAGAAAGGGAGAGTTCAAGGGCGCCTACTGCATCTTCCAGGTATTTCCCCTTTGTAGCCCCAATGATGGGTGCAGTCATACCCTTTGCAAGCTGCCACGCGAGCGCAACCTGCGTCATGGTAACTCCATAGTTTTCCGCAGTTTCATGCACCCGCCGCACGATTTCATAATCAGAGCTCTCTGTACTATCATATTTCTGCGCTGCGGTTTGATCGGTTTGGCTACGCAACGTATCTGCCTTCCACGTTGGACGGCAAAGGCGCCCGGCTGCAAGGGGGCTAAAAGGGGTCAGCGCTACCCCTTCCTGCTTGCAAAGCGGGATGATTTCCCGTTCATCTTCCCGGTAGAGCAGGTTATAATGGTTCTGCATGGAACAAAACCGCGTCCATCCGTTGCGTTCTGCAGCAATCTGCAATGCTGTAAAACCGATATCCATACATAGCGGAAGCACCCAAAGCGCGCACTTTGCCGGATTTCACAAGCCCGTCAAGCGCCTCCATGGTTTCTTCGATCGGCGTAGTGCGGTCAAAACGGTGGACGATGTATAGGTCAACATAATCCGTGTTGAGCCGTTTCAGCGAGCCTTCTATTTCACGCTGTATGGCTTTTTTGGAAAGATGCCCCTCGTTGAAATAAACCTTTGTTGCAAGGATAACCTTCTCCCGCGGGATGCAACTGCGGATTGCCCGGCCAAGGTATTCCTCACTCGTCCCATGCGCATAGGTATTGGCTGTATCAAAAAAGTTAAAACCCAAATCCAAAGCTTTCTGCACGATGGCTTGCGTTTCTTCGGGGTTCAGCGTCCATGCATGCGAATCGGGGAACGGCTTCCCAAAGCTTAAGCATCCAACGCAGAGCCTGGAAACTTCAATATCTGAACCGCCAAGTTTGCAATATTTCATCCGGTTTCCTCCAAAGCATCCAAAAAGGCGGGCGGCAACACGCCCAGTCAACATGCTGCCGCCCCCGGGGGAACAAAACGCTGAACCTTTTTTATTGATTCATTGCGCTCAAGTAAGTTCCAACTGCCGTGCCAAATTCTATGCTGCACCCGCATTCCTTCAGCGCGCGTTCCACAGCGCTGAGCGCCTGCACGATGGTGTTCTGGTCGATGTTGCCCATATGGCCGAGGCGGAACGCCTTGCCCGCATATGCGCCAAGCGCGCCGGCAACAACAACGCCTGCATCAAACATGGCCGCACGGAATTTCGCATCGTCTACACCATCCGGGTAAATGCATACGCTCAACGTATCCGCACGGCATTCGGGCTTGGCCAAGATGGTAAAGCCAACGGCCTCGAGCGCCTTATGGATAGCCTGCGCATTTTTGTGATGGCGCGCATCGCGTGCCTGCAGGCCTTCCGCCTTGATGATCTCCGTTGCTTCTTTCATCGCCCAGACCAGGTTGACCGCCGGCGTTGCGAAGTATTTTGCCGGGTTCTCCATGATCGGGAGCCACTTTTCAAAGTCAACATAGTATTCGGGGATTGTACCAAGGGTCTTGCGGCGCGCAAGGGCCTTTTTACCAGCCCACAGCACAAACATGCCCGGGCAGACGCCAAACGCCTTCTGGGAACCCGTAAACATGACATCGATGCCCATGCCGTCAACATCCGCAAATTCGCCTGCAGTCGCCGCAACGCCATCCAGGATGAAGATGGTGTTGGAATGCTTTTTCATTACCTTCCCGATTTCTGCAACCGGCGCGATCACGGCGGTAGAAGTATCCACATGTGTTACCGTCACGGCAGCGTAATCCTTCTCGCTCAGTTTCCGGTCAATGGCCTCCGGGGAAACAGCGCTCCCCCATTCTGCGCTGAGTACATCCGCCTGCAAGCCTTTCCGCTCGCAAATTTCAATAAAGCGGTCGCCAAAAAAGCCGTTGCTTACAATCAAGACATTGTCACCGCGCTTGGTGACATTTGCAATGGCCATTTCCATCGCCAGCGTACCCGTTCCAGCAAGCGGAAACGTTTGCCCAGAGCAGTTGAACAACGTGCCAAGCTCGTCGATCAGCTCTTTATAATCCTTCACAAAGCGAGGGTCACCAAAAGCCTGGATCTCGCGCCCCATCTGTTCCTGGATGGACTTCACTACCGGCGTAGGGCCAGGGATCATAACAAGAACGTTCTTTTCCATAATCATGAAACTCCTTTGTTTGATAGATATAAACTAAGGCTGCATTTTCCATGCAGTCCGCTCAGCGGATCAGCAATCAGTTTACTTCGCGCACCGCAATGCCCGCATTGACCAGCGCGCTGCGCACTTCGGCGCGAACCGTTTCGTTGGCGCGTTGCAGCGGCAGGCGAAGATCGCCGCCATACAGTCCAACATACTCCATCGCCGCTTTCAGTCCGGCGATGCCATATTTTGTCGTTACGGCCGCATTCACCGGCATAAGGCGGAAGGCCAGCTGCTTGGCTTCTTCCATCTTGCCTGCGTTAAAGAGCTCAATCAGTTCTGCGCATTCATTGGGCAGCACGTTGGAAAGCGCAAGCGTGCCGCCTTTTGCGCCAAGGCAGAGGCTTGGGAGCAGGAATGCCCAATTACCCGCCAAAACAGAGAATCCAGGCGCTGCATCGCGAATGGTTTCCGCGATCTGAACAATGTTGCCGGAAGTATCCTTCACGCCTACGATATTGGGGTGGCGGGAAAGCTTTGCCTGCAGCGCAGAAGACATGTTCACGCCCGTATTTGCCGGCATGTTGTAAATGATCACCGGCAAGGGAGAGCGATCAGCAACTGCAGTATAGTATGCCGCAAGTACATCATCCTTCATGCTGCTTTTATAATAGAATGGCGTCACAAGCAACACGGCGTCTGCGCCGTTGTCTTTGGAAACCTGGCAAAGGCGAATCGTTTCTTCAAAACAGTTGCTGCCCGTGCCGACTACTACGCGCTTTTTGCCGGCGATTTTTTTGCAGCAATGCGCGATTAACTCTTCCTTTTCCTTCTCTAAAAGCGAAACGAATTCACCATTGGAGCCCATCACAACAATGCCTTCAAGCTTGGACGAAGTCCAGAACGTGAGGTTCTCATCCAGCTTATCGTATGCGATCTTATCGTTGACAAACGGGGTCGCAATGGGGCAATAAATCCCTTTTAAATCAAACATGATCTTACCTCCCGCGGTTAATATCGGCAGACAACGCCTGCCGCTGCTCCTTCATCATCCGCCAAAATCATAGGTGCGTCAAATATCAATAAAAGAATAAAACTTATTTATGCGTTTAAATAACGTCTATTCCTTCAGCGGCACGCTGCCACACACTGGCGCCATAATGTCATTTTCCCAGCACAAACTGGAAATGCCTTGATGACTGAATTCCGTCGCCATAGCGATAAACGCAGCGGCCGCTTTGGAAACATATCGATTGCGCTTATGCACCATGTTAATCCAACGCTTTACGTTGGGACCCGGAAGCTTATAATACACCAGCTCACCACCCAGATTTGTAAGCTTCACTGCAGTATCCGAAACAAAAGTCACACCCAGGCGCTGTGCAGCCAGATTGCAGGCCGTGGTAAGCTGGTTCAAATACATAAAAACCTTAGGTTCAAAGCCGCTTTCGCGGCAGAAACGCAGGCCGCGGCTGTGCATGTCGTGCCCTTTTTCAAGCATGAGGAACGGATGTTCCCGAAATCGTTCCAACGCCACACAAGGCCAAGCACAATCCACATGCCGATCCTGCAGCACGTCTTCCGTTCTGAGCATACACGCGGCGTTTTCAGCATTCGCCGGGTCATTTGCCGGAACCGCAAGCAGGATATGCTCTTCAAATAGCGGATAGATTTGGAACAAGGATGGCTCAAAATCGTGGCTTTCAATCAAAAGATCCACATCTCCATTTAAGGTCATCTGCTGCAGGGAGAGAAAGTCCGACTCTGTTATCTTCACATCAATTTCAGGGCAAAGGTGCAAAAATCGTGCTGTGAGGCGTGGTAACAGATAGCTCGAAAACATATGCGCAGCGCTCAAGGTCAAATCGCCCGTGCGCAGCTCCCGATAATCCTCCAAATATGCCTCCATATCGCGCTGTGTTGCAAGGATGCGCTGGATGTATTCCATCACCACCTCGCCTGCCTCCGTAAGTTTTACAGGCGTTGTACTTCGATCAAAAATCTGCACCCCGATCTCATTTTCATATCTTTTAATCGTTAAGCTTAAGGAAGGCTGAGATAAATAAAGCTTCTGTGCCGCGCGCGAAAAGCTTTGCTCCCGATAAACTTCATCTAAATAATGGAAGATTCGAAACATGAGTGCCCGTTGCTCCTTGGATCAAGTTGTTTCGTTTTCAGATTGAATTAAGCACAAGCATGCTTCCATAATTTTGAAAAACGCATCCATCTGCTCACTCGTATAATGCTCGGCGATGGGAAGAAAGAAGGCCTGCGTATAATCATTATCATACTTGATGTGCATTTTTGTAAGCTGCTTCCCCTTCGCAGTAGGCCAGAGGGAAATCCTTTTTCCATGATACTCCTGGGGCGTTTTGGTAATTAACCCTTTCTTCTCAAGTTTGGATACGCTCTGTGAAACAGCGCTCTTTGTGCGATTATTCATTTTGGCAATTTCAGTAACTGTAATTCCTGGATTGAAGTATATCTTCTCCAGAATATGCATCTCGGTTGCAGAATAGTATTCCCCATTACCATAGTCATGCAATTTCGCATTTCGATCCACATAAAGCGTAACATAATCATGTATTAGGCTACTTTTCTTGTAATTTGGCCAAGTTTCCCAAATATTCTCCTTCCGAATGATCAACATAGCCCCTCCGATCCTGCAATTCAAGCTGCAATATAATGCATTTAATGTTTTTTATATATTATATCAAATAATAAATAAAACCGCAAAGCAAGCAACTTAACTATGCTAAATGCCAGCATTCCCCTTCCAATATAAAGCAAGTATGCCGGGGGGCGAAAGCCACCCGGCATATATTTGAACGCGCTTAATCCTTTTTCCGCAATGCCAGCAGCATTGGTACCGTATCGGTTTCAAACAGGCGTTCAATGTCCCAACCGGGGAGCTGGCCGCTGCCAAAGATCTTACGCTGGGTAATCTCAGCTTCGACCGATTCCTCAGACTTGCGAAGCGCATCTTCATAACCATCCGGAGGAAGCACAACCACGCCGTCCGCATCTCCAAAGATGATATCGCCAGGATGCACGATGGCGCCAGAACAGGTGATCGGGATTTGCACCTCACCCGTTACGCCGAGAATCACCGTTGTTACGCAGGAAATTCCGGTGCAGAACACGGGAATATCCAGCTTCTTAATTGCAACGGAATCCGTTGCGGGTCCATCGATCACAAGCCCTGCCATGCCGCATCCCTGCGCATACGTCGCTACCATTTCGCCACAGCAAGCAAAGGTGTCATCACCACAACGGTCAACCACAATTACGGAGCCCTTCGGAGCCTTGGTAATCGCATAATAAATGCCGCAGGAATCCTTGCCAGGAATGCGCAGCGTATACGCTGGACCAACCATACGTTTTTCCCCGATATTGAGAGGTTTCATCTCGGGACGCATGTAGCCCCCGCCAATGTAATGCCCCATCGTAGCAGGATCAACCTTCATAAACCGCTCGATCAGTTCTTTTGTCAACGCCATTTCGTTTCGCTCCTTATCACTTAAATTATTCATGGTACTCCACTAAGCAATAAGCCATTGTGAAGCATAAAAACATAGTTAACTAGTTTAACTATATATCAACAAAATTAGCTTCGATTTTTTAGTTAATCTGTTGACAAGTAGCAAGTACGCTATTATAATTCATACAAGCAAGAAGTTAAGATGTTTAACAACTTTGCTTGAGAAAATGATATCAAGATGGTGCCCAAAAGTCAAGAAAGTTCGCGGAAATTCCGCAATTCAAGAATTGCATAATAAAGTTTGCGGATTTTCCGCAACATAAATAAAACGATTTAGGAGGAAAAATCATTGAAGAGTAAGCTAGCACTTTTGTTGGCGTTGTTGCTCGTGGTGAGCGTGTTCTTTGGTTGCCAAGCCAACCAGGATCCCGAAGATCCCAGCACGACGGAAGCACCTAATTCCGACGACCCCACTCAGACTTCTGATCCTTCTGGTTCAGAAAACGATGGCGAGCGTGTTGCGAAGGATACCATTACCATTGTAACGGAATCCGAACCGGAAACCCTTGATCCGGCAAGCGCGAACACGGACGCGATTGCGCTCACTCTCAACATGATTGGCGATCACCTGTTTGACCTGCAGGCGGATGGCACGATCACGCTTGGCGGGATCTGCGAATCCTATGAGCAGGTGGACGACCTTACTGTCAAGTTTGTTTTGAAAGAAGGCGTCAAGTTCTCTGATGGCACTGACCTCACTTCTGAAGACATTATCTGGGAGCTTGCCCGTTTAAAGGAAGCCCCGCGCAGTTCTTCCAACTTTGCTTTCGTTAACGCAGAAGAATCTGAAATCGTGGATGATCGTACTTTCATCGTGAAGTTCAACCAGGCTTGGGCGCCCTATCAGAACACCCTTTCCACCGGCCGTGGCACGATCGTAAGCAAAGCTGCTTTCGAGTCTATGGGTGAAGCGGATTTTTCCCGCGCTCCTGTAACGACTGGCCCTTACAAGGTAGTTGAATGGATCCCCGGCACCTCCATTACCCTCACGCGCAATGAATATTATTGGGGTGAGCCGGCCAAAACTGAAAACATCATCATCAAGTTTATCCCGGAAGCTACTTCCCGCGTTATCGAGCTTGAAACCGGCGCTGCCGACGTTGCTTTTTATATTGAAGGTAACGACGTTGCCCGCGTGGACGAGCTGGAAGGCTATCACATCGAATCCGGCGATGCTTACCGTTATCTGCTTGTAACGTTCAGCATGCAGGATGAGATCCTGGATGACGTTCGCGTACGCCAGGCGCTCTGCTATGCAATTGACCAGGAACTTCTTGTTGAAGCATCCTCCGATGGCCTTGGCAGCAGCATCACCGGCTTCTGCAGCACCCCGACGATCGGATATAAGGCTCTCGAAGCATGGCCCTATGATGTCGAAAAGGCAAAGTCTCTCCTTGCAGAAGCGGGTTATCCCGACGGCTTCACGATTGATCTGCATATCGAGCCCCTTTCCATCTATGAAAAGGCCGCTGAGATTATCCAGTCCATGTGGGCCGAAGTTGGCGTGACCGCAAACATCGTTTCGAGCGCTCTTGCTACCTACGATGCGCAGAACAACGGCCACTTCCAGGCAGCCATCCGCGATAGTACGGCAAGCGAAATCTCCAACATCCTCATCATCTATGAGTCCTCGTTCGGTTCCCGTATCCAGGGCAACGATGATTGGCTGGATGAAAAGCTCCTTGAGCTGCGCACCTACTACTACGATAACCCGGAGCGCGAAGTCTGCCTCAACGAGATCTATGATTACCTCAATGAGCAGCGCTACTCCTATCCGTATATGAATATGCCGATCAACTATGCGGTAAGCGATAACCTGGAAGGGTTTGAGTTCCACCCCGCACTTGACCACTTGAAGCATATTAAGGATTGGGTTGTCTACGAATAATAACAACACAAAACCATTATAGTTAACCCCCTGCTAAGCGCAGGTAAAGGCGATTCATGTTACGGGAAACCGGCTGCCGGGTCTGGTGCCTTGGCGGCCGGTTCTTCTAAGATTCAAATTCCGGAGGGAACTAGATGCTCAGATACATCTTCAAGCGAATTCTGATGATGATCCCAGTCATGATCGGCGTTACGCTCATTACGTTTTCCATGATGTATTTTTCGCCTGGCGAGCCCGCCGATTATATTCTTGGCGAATTAGCTACAGAAGAGGATAAAGCTCTGTTTAATGAACAGAACGGACTGAATAGGCCTTTTCTGGTTCGATTCGTAAATTATATCGTCGATGCAGTCCAAGGCGATTTCGGTATATCTTACTCGACGAGGCAGCCGGTAATCAACGAGATTCTGGCAAGCTTCCCCACAACGATGAAACTCTCCCTTTATGCTGAAATATTTGCGGTTGTTTTAGGCGTATCTCTAGGCGTCATATCCGCCGTAAAGCAATACAGCTTTATTGACAATTTTACAAGGATTGTAGCAATGATCGGCGTTTCCCTGCCAAGCTTCTGGGAAGGTTTGATGCTGATCATCCTCTTTTCCGTTGTTCTCGGCTGGTTGCCGCCATCCGGCCTCACCAGCTGGAAGCACTGGATTTTGCCAGCTTTCACGTTAAGCACGTGGGGGCTTGCTGCCTGCATGCGCATGACCCGTTCCAGCATGCTTGAAGCAATCCGTGAGGATTATGTGCGCACCGCACGTGCGAAAGGCCAAACGGAATTCGTGGTAATTATGAAGCATGCGTTCCGCAATGCTGTCCTCCCCATCATTACTGTTGCCGGCACGGACTTTGCGAAGTTGTTGGGCGGTGCGGCCGTTATCGAAACCGTGTTCTCCATCAACGGCATCGGCAAGCTCATCGTCGATGCGATCAACACGAAAAATGCGCCCCTTGTGCAGGGCGGCATCCTGTTTGTTGCAGTTGCAATGTCGCTCATCAATCTCTTGATCGATTTGATCTACGCCTTTGTTGATCCGCGCATCCGTTCCCAGTACTCAAGCGGAAAGCGCCTTAAATCGAAATCCGGCAAGAAAGCGACGGTGAGCTGATATGTTTATGCTTTCAACAACGACCCAGCAAGAGGCTTCCCTGGCCCAGGATACCATATCCGTCGGCGGCCATGGTCAAGCAAAAGAAATTATCGGACGCTTTTTGCGGAATAAGGCTGCTGTGTTCGGTATGGCAATTGTGCTGTTCCTTTTGTTCTGCGCGATCTTTCCCCAGGCTTTGACGCAATACGATCCCATTGAGCAGGATCTGCGCAATCGTTTTGCAGCGCCAAGTTCAGAGCATTATTTCGGCACCGATGAGTATGGGCGTGATATTTTCGCCCGCGTAATTTATGGCTGCCGCACCTCCATGGAAATCGGCTTGATCTCCGTTGCAGCATCCTGCATCATCGGCGTCATCATCGGTGCAGTTGCTGGATTCTACGGCGGTATCACGGATAACCTGTTCATGCGCTTTATCGACATCCTAATGGCAATTCCCAATACCCTGTTGGGCATTTCCATTGTTGCTGCGCTTGGCAACAGCATTCCGAATTTGATTATCGCGCTTTCGATCGGTTCCATTGCAGGCTATGCACGCGTTGTGCGTGTGAGTGTGCTTTCCACAAAGGGGACGGAATATGTGGAAGCTGCCTATGCAACTGGCGCAAGTGATGCGCGCATCATTTTCAAGTACATCCTGCCGAACTGCCTCGCACCGATTATCGTGCAGGCGACCATGAGCGTAGCAACTACAATCATGACGGCTACCGGTTTGAGCTTCCTTGGCCTTGGCGTTCCCGCACCTACACCGGAATGGGGTGCTATGGCTTCTTCCTCGCGCGCATATATCCGCGATTACTGGTGGCTTGTCACCTTCCCGGGCCTTGCAATCATGCTGACCGCTTTCTCCTTCAACCTCTTTGGAGACGGCCTGCGCGACGCCCTGGATCCCAAGCTGAAGAGCTGAGAGGTGAAAGAGTATGAGTGAAAAGATTTTAGAAATAAAGGACCTGTTCGTCCAATATACTGCCGGCAAGGATATTGTGCGTGCAGTAAACGGGATCAGTTTGACTTTGGAACAGGGCGAATCGCTCGGCTTAGTTGGAGAAACCGGCGCAGGAAAGACCACCACAGCGCTCTCCATTATGCGTTTGATCCCAAATCCTCCGGGAAAGATTACCGGAGGTGAAATCCGTTACCGCGGCGAAAACTTAATGGAGAAGAGCGAAGCGGAAATGCGCAAGATCCGCGGCCATGAGATTTCCATGATCTTCCAGGACCCGATGACCGCGCTCAACCCGATGCTTTCCGTGGGCGATCAGATCGCAGAGGTGGTACGCCTGCACCAGAAAATCTCCCGTGCAGATGCGATGCGCAAAGCATGCGAGATGATGGAGATCGTGGGGATCGAAGGCAGCCGTGCAAACGAGTATCCGCACCAGTTCTCCGGCGGCATGAAGCAGCGCATCGTGATCGCAATCGCGCTTGCCTGCAACCCATCGCTTTTGATCGCAGATGAACCCACAACGGCGCTTGACGTAACCATTCAAGCGCAAGTGCTTGAGCTCATCGAACAGCTCAAACAAAAGTTCAACACTTCCCTGCTCTTGATCACGCACGACCTCGGCGTCGTTGCGGAAGTATGCAGCAAGGTCGCGATCATCTATGCTGGCGAAATCGTGGAATACGGTACGCTCAAACACATTTATGAGCATCCTTCCCATCCGTACACCATCGGCCTGTTCGGCTCCATTCCGAACTTGAACGAAACGGTGCACAGGCTAGCTCCCATTCCGGGCCTTATGCCCGATCCCACAAAGCTGCCGGCAGGCTGTGCCTTTGCGGAACGCTGCAGCGAAGCATGCGAAGCGTGCACCAAGAGCGCCGCCCCCTATGTAGAGATCGAACCCGGCCACATGGTGCGCTGCATCAAATTCGCCGGAAAGGAGTGCTGACATGGCCACGTTAGTTGAAGTCAAGGACTTAAAAAAGTATTTCAAAACCCCGCGCGGCCTGCTCCATGCGGTGGATAACATCAATTTCAAAATTGAAAAAGGGCAAACGCTAGGCGTCGTGGGCGAATCTGGCTGCGGAAAATCCACGCTGGGCCGCACCGTCATCCACCTGCATGAGCGTACTTCCGGCCAGATCTTTTTCGATGGCAAGGATGTAAGCGACCTCAATAAGCAGCAGCTTAAGGAGTTCCGCTCGCATGTTCAGATGATCTTTCAAGATCCCTTCTCCTCGCTCAACCCCCGCATGAGCGTAAGCCAGCTGATCGCGGAACCGCTGCTGATCTATAAAGCCACGAAGAGCTCTGCGGAACTCAGCAAAGAGGTTGCCCGGCTGATGGACACCGTAGGCCTTGCAAGGCGTTTTGCCAATTCCTACCCGCACGAGCTGGATGGCGGCCGCCGGCAACGCATCGGCATCGCCCGCGCGCTTTCCCTCAACCCGGAATTCATCGTCTGCGATGAGCCTGTTTCCGCGTTGGATGTTTCCATCCAAGCACAGATTCTCAACCTCATGCAGGATCTGCAGGACGAGTTGGGGCTCACCTACATGTTTATCACCCACAACATGAGCGTGGTGAAGCATATTTCCAACAACATCATGATCATGTATCTGGGCAATATGGTAGAGTTTGCAGACGCACAGGAGATCTTCAAAAACCGCCTGCATCCCTATACCAAAGCGTTGCTCGCGGCAGTGCCGATCCCTGCGATCATCGAAGGCCGCAAGCGTCAGCTTCTCACGGGCGAAATTACTTCGCCCATCAATCCCAAGCCGGGATGCCGCTTTGCATCGCGCTGCCCTTATGCCACTGCGCCTTGCCATGAGGTAGACCCCATGCTTGCGGAAGTCATGCCAGGCCACTTTGTCGCCTGCCATAATGTAAAGGAAATTAATCAGCTTTAAGCTGAAATGGAGGAACAAAAAACAGCTATGGAAAACACAAACTGGATCAAACTGATGAGCTCAAGTGAATTTGCCGAGCGCAAAAAAACCTGCGACACGGTAATCATTCCGGTCGGTGCAACGGAAGTTTATGGACCGCACATGCCCATGGGCAGTGATATCATCGTTGCACAGGATGTTGCAGAACTCGTAGCTGCAAAAACAAACGCCATGATCGGGCCATCGCTGGAAGTTGGCGAATCCTATTCTTTAACCAAGTACCCGGGCACGCTCTATCTGCGCCCCACAACCTGGATGGCTGTAATTGAAGACTTTATGACTTCTCTTTTGCGCCTGGGATTCAAAAACTTTATGTTCATCAACGGCCATGCTGGCAACGTACCCATGGTCGGCCAGGTTTGCCGCCCGCTGGAGCGCGAGCTTGGCATCAAGACCGCACAGGTTGACTGGTGGCGTTTCACGCAGCCCCGCGCGCTTGGCGTTTGCGAAACCACGGGGTGGATGTGCCACGGGCATGCAAGCGAATGCGGCACTTCCGTCATGCTGCACCTGCATCCGGAATATGTGGATATGTCCAAGGCGCAGCGCGTAACCCCCAAGGAAGGCGACGCTTACGGCAAGTATGACGATTTCATTGATTACACGGTATTCAATGAAACGACGGAATGCGGCATTCTCGGCGATGCAACCATCGCTACCGCCGAAAAGGGCAAGGTTGTTGTAGAACGTTGCGTAGAACGCATCGTAGAGTATATGCACGAGAAATTCGGCTGCTAAGGAGGCAATACCATGTTTGACCAGAAATACATTGCAGCAGTCATCCAGCTGGACACCAACACCAATTATGAGCAGAACATGAAAGCTGCTGCGGACTTCATTGCAGAAGCGCATGCGCGCGGTGCGAAGCTCGTAACGCTTCCGGAAAACTGGACCTACCAGGGCGACGATTATCTTGACTATGCAGAAGAAATGCCGGGCGGCCGTCTTGCGACCATGCTCAGCGAGCTTTCTTCCAAGTATGGCATGTGGATCCACAGCGGTAGCTCCAGCGAGAAAAACCCCGATCCCAACGACCATCGTCCATACAACACCAGCATGCTATTTAACCCCAAGGGCGAGCTTGTTGCCAAGTACAGCAAGGTGCACATGTTCGATGTGGACATCGTGGGTGGTGGCAGCTTCCGTGAGTCCGAGCACAAGTGCCCCGGCAAGGAGATCGTAGTTTATGATACGAAAGAGATCGGCAAGCTCGGCCTTGCGATCTGCTATGACCTCCGCTTCCCCGAGCAGTTCCGCTTGATGGCACTTGAAGGTGCTGACGTGTTCTTCAATCCTGCAAGCTTCGTGCTTATGAGCGGCAAGGATCATTGGGAAGTGCTGCTGCGCGCAAGAGCGATTGAAAACAGCTGCTACCTGCTTGCAGCCGACCAGTGCGGCGTGAAATATGACGGGCCGACCTACGGGCGTTCCCTCATCATTGACCCATGGGGTACCGTAATTGCCAAAGCGCCCGATTATCCCTGCGTAATCACGGGCGAGATTGATCCTGCATTCCGGATGAAGGTGAAAAAGCAGGTCATCACACTGGAGAACAGGCGCGAGGACGTTTACAGCTTGACCAAGGTATAAAAAATTGTAATTACATTGAACATGTGTTAAGATGCATCGCCGCAGTGAACCGGATTCGTCCCGGCGCCGCGGCGATGCGCTTGCAGGGACTGCAAATCAATCGAGAAGGAGAAAACCGAATTTATGTTTGACAAATACATTGCCGCAGTGATTCAGCTGGATACTACGACCTGCTATGAAGATAATTTGAAAGCAGCCGCAGATTTCATCGGCGAGGCACATGCACGCCGCGCGAAGCTCGTCACGCTGCCGGAAAACTGGACCTACCAGGGCGATGATTATCTGGATTATGCGGAGGAAATGCCCGGCGGCCGCCTTGCGACCATGCTCAGCGAGCTTGCCGCGAAATACGGCATGTGGATCCACAGCGGCAGCTCCAGCGAAAAAAACGAGAATCCCAGCGATCCCCGTCCGCACAACACCAGCATGCTCTTTAACCCCAAAGGCGAGCTCGTTGCGAAATATCGCAAAATCCATGCTTCCGATATGGATGTTGCCGGCGCCCATGCCTATCGGGAATCCGACCACAAATGCCCCGGCAGCAAAATTGTTGTTTACGATACGCAAGACGTTGGGAAGCTTGGCCTTTCCATCTGCTATGACCTCCGTTTCCCAGAGTTGTACCGTTTGATGGCACTCGATGGCGCAGAAGTCTTCTTTGTTCCCTCCAGCTTTTATCTGATGACCGGCAAAGATCATTGGGATGTGCTTCTCCAAAGCAGAGCCATTGAAAACAGTTGCTATCTGCTCGCAGGTGCGCAGTGTGGCGTGAAGTATGACGGGCCTACCTATGGGCGCTCCCTCATCATTGATCCATGGGGCAACATCATCGCCAAAGCTTCGGATAAGCCCTGCGTAATCACGGCCGAAATCGACTCCTCGTACCGTCAGAAAGTAAAGAAACAAGTTATAACGCTTGAAAATCGCCGTAACGACGTGTACAGGCTTGCAAAAGCATAAGGTCTTTGCTGCGTAAGACTTTCAGCGGAATTTTGCGCACAATGTCATTCGGTCCGCGCGAAGTCTCTGGGACGACGATTCCCAATCCCCAAGGCATTTTTCCACATTCCACTGAAAAGGGCTCCTCCGACCATTTGAATCTCGGAGGAGCCTTTGCATTTTTCTCATCCTTCATGCCTTTTCGGCGGCAGGGATAATTTACCCAGCACCGCAGCAGCGGATGCTCCGGTTACGGTGGGTAGAGAATTGGAGCGCCCTGCAGCGCAACAATCCGCCAGGAGCGCAAATGCCACCGCCTCTTTTGCATCGCTGGAAAACCCGAGTTCTTCCTGCGTCTTTACGCGCACGCCCATTGGCATAAAATATCCTTCCAGCATGCGCAACAGCGTTTTGTTGTAGCCGCCCCCGCCTCCTACAATCAGCTCGTCCGCTTTGCAGCATGATGCAACATAGCGCACATATGCATCCGCAATCGACCATGCAGTGAGCGCTGTCACGGTTGCTATCAGATCCTCCGACAAAAGCCCTTCCGCTTCCGGCCAATGCATCAAAGCGCGGGTGTATTGCACGCCAAAGCGCTCGCGCCCCGTCGATTTCGGCAGAGGCTGCGCATAATAGGCATCCGCTTGCAGCCGCGCAAGCAACGCTTGGTTCACCTGCCCGCGCGCTGCCATCGCGCCGCCCGCATCATAGGTCTGCGCTCCGCCGGTTACCGCGCTTATGGCGGCATCGATGATCATGTTGCCAGGGCCCGTGTCAAACGCGAACACATCCTCGGGCTGCGCCGACGCAGGCAGTACCGTCATATTGCCAATGCCGCCGATGTTTTGCAAAAGGATGCTTTCCTTTTCCCGGCGGTACAGCAGGTATTCCGTAAAGGGAACGAGCGGCGCGCCCTGCCCGCCAAGCGCCATATCCGCAACGCGAAAATCCGAAACAACCGGAATGCCCGTGCGCGCTGCAATTACGGCGCCTTCCCCAATCTGCACCGTATAGCGGATGGGATATCCATCCGCCTCGCATGGCTCCGGCGCATGCCAGATCGTTTGCCCATGCGAGCCGATGAGATCAATTTCCCTGGGTGTGAATCCGCCTTTCGCGATTACAGAAAGAGCCGCCTCGGCATAAAGCTCTCCTAAAAGGAAATTCATGTATCCGATGCGTTCCACCGTTGCAGTTTCCGGCCGAAACAGCATAAAAATCTTTTCCCGCACTGCCGCAGGGAATGGCTTGTTTTCAAATGCCAACAGCTTGACGCTCGGGCCCGGCGCAATCTCCACCAGCGCGGCATCAATCCCGTCTACCGATGTTCCGGACATCATGCCCACAACCCTGCGCACGGGTTTCTCTTCCCTTTTCATGGCACCTTATTACCCTTCTTGCGCGGTTTCACGCAGATATGCATCGAGAAGGTCCGCTATGCATAGCACCGTGTCGAGGCAGCGTACATCTTCTTTTTTATAGCGTGCCATAAGCGCATTGCACTCTATGCTGCCGCACTCTGATTCAACCTTTTTTACAAAGCCAGCGCAAAGATCGCGGAACCCTTCGGTTGCATGCGCTCTTCCATCGGCGCGCTGATAGCCCAGCGCTGCAAGAGCGCCGCACACTGCGCCGCAGGCTCGCCCACAGCCCATTCCGCCACCAAAAGCACTCATAAGCCGATGCGTGCCTTCGGGTAGTTCAAGCCCATAGGCTTCATTCGCAGCAAGCAGGAGCGTTTCCGCGCAGTTATAGTCTTGATCCAGATAGTATTTTTCCACAAAGTCCCGCGTCATTTGCCTTCCCCTCTATACCGAAATGTTTTTTTTAGTATATCATGTTTTTATATATCAGCAAAGCCTTGCAGTATATGTTCTCCTGCGCTATACTGTTGTCGAATCCTGTTCTGCAAAGGAGAAACCCATGATCTATTACAACCAAAACGATTATGCTCACGTCCCCTATCCCTCTGAAGCTCGTCCGCAATCCAACATCAAAACCAGCGGATGCGGCGTATGCTCCGCCTGCATGGTTGTGGAAAACTTAACCGAACATAAGCTTTCCGTAGAAGAATGCGCAAAGTTCTCCATTTCAGTCGGTGGCCGTGACAATCATGGCACGGACATGGAAAAGTTAGCGCCCCCACTTTGTGCGCGTTTCGGCCTCACCTTTGAAGCAACTGACGATAAGGAAAAGGTTCTAGAATTCCTAAACAACAACCGCGGGATGGTCATTGCGAACCCGGGTGGAGACCGCGAAGGGCACGTTGGCCTTTTCACCACAAGCGGACATTACATCGTCCTGGTGGAAGCCCGCCAGCGCACCGTGCGCATCCTTGATCCGAACTTGAAGCCCGACAGTTTTGACCGGGAAGGCCGCCGGGGGATGGTGTTTGTAGACGGCGAAAACATCTATTGCGATATTGATGTTGTTGTAGAAGATTGTTTGAACCGTTCCCCCGCGTTTTACATGTTTTCCAAAGCATAAAGCACACCGTTCGCATATTGCAAGAGCCAGGCAGAAGCCTGGCTCTTGTTTTTTTCTTGCACTATGTAAAGCGCATATCTACTGCGCACAATCCCCTTTGGCGCTAAGGCTTTCTCCCGCCACGAAGAGAAGGATTACGGGGATATATTTCCCAGGGCGCATATGCATGGCAAATCTGAAAGATCTTGCATTTCTCGTATCATACTGAAGGCTATGCCGCTTTTCAAAAAGCTGTGCCGGCGCTCTTTTGGCAATCGCCAAGCCTTCCTTCTGCTGCTGGAAAGCTTTTTGTTTAAACCTGTGGCATCATGGGAAAAAGCGCTCCCCTAAGGCGAAAGCGCACGGGTTTTAACAGCATGGCTTTGAGGGAAAACATAATGCGTTCTTTTTCGATGCGTGAAAAGAGCCTGGCTTGTGCCAGGCTCCTCCCACTGGTGTGCTTTATTTCCGATTTTATGGGGTTTTCCTATTTTTCATGGCACTTGCCTGCACAGGAGCAACCGCCGCACCCCCCACAGCCACTGCACCCGCCGCCACAAGGATTCTTTTTCTTATCGCGGCGCATGGCCCAAAATGCAAGGGCTAGGAGCGCTGCTACAACGAGGCCGGCCAGAATGCTGGCAAGATTGTCCGAAATAAACCGCAACATGGTTCCGCCTCCTTTTCATTGCATACGCGGTCTGGATCACAAAAGGGATTATTATGCCTGCATTTTCATCTTGATTGTAAGATGTTCCGCTTCGCGGTAAGGCCGGAACAGCAGCCAGCAAAGTCCAGTTAGGCAAAGCAGCGCAGCTATGGTCCCTACGCTGAATATACCGTTGGTGAACAAAAGGCCGAACTGGTTTACGATAAGCACCACCACATAGGCGAACAGGCACTGATAGCCGATTGCAAAGCAGGTCCATTTGGGGCTTGCCATCTCCCGCTTGATAGCGCCCATTGCGGCAAAGCAGGGCGCACAGAGCAGGTTGAAAATCAAGAAACAGTAAGCACCAAGCGGCGTAAACACGGCCGCAATGGGCGCAAGTTCATCAAACATTCCATTTTCCACCAGCTCCAGTGCATCGCCTGCAACCCCATAGAGCACGCCAAACACGCCCACAACTTCTTCCTTTGCAACGAGGCCCATAATGGTTGCTACGCTGGATTGCCAGGTGCCAAAGCCTAACGGGCTGAAGATAGGCGCGATTACGCCGCCGATTGCCGCAAGAATGCTTGCATCCATATCCTCCACCATTTTAAACGCGCCATCCACTACGCCAAAGCTCTTGAGGAACCAGATCAGCACGCTCGAAGCGAGGATAATTGTGCCGGCCTTACGTATGAAGGATCCTCCGCGTTCTCCCATGCTGCGCAACACGTTGACCGCGCTCGGTGCATGATAAGCAGGAAGTTCCATCACAAACGGAGCAGGATCGCCACGGAACATCTTTGTTTTTTTCAGAATTATGCCACTGATGATGATCGCCGCAACGCCAACGAAGTATGCAGAAGGCGCAACCCACCATGCACCGCCAAAGATCGCGCCAGCAATAAGGGCTACGATCGGCATTTTGGCGCCGCATGGGATAAACGTGGTCGTCATTATGGTCATTTTACGATCGCGGTCATTTTCGATGGTGCGGGAAGCCATGATGCCCGGGATACCGCATCCGGAACCGATCAGCATGGGAATAAAACTCTTTCCCGAAAGGCCAAATTTGCGAAAAATGCGGTCCATGATAAAAGCAACGCGCGCCATATAGCCCACATCTTCCAAAATTGCGAGGAAGAGGAACAGAATCAGCATCTGCGGCACGAAGCCGATCACCGCGCCTACGCCGCCCACGATGCCATCTACGATAAGGCCGACGAGCCAATCCGCCGTGCCAATGCGCGTAAGCCATTCCCCGAGTGGCCCCTGGATCCATTCTCCCACGAACGTATCGTTTGTAAAATTGGTTACAATATCGCCAATTGTCGTAACGGAAACATAATAGACAAGCGTCATCACCAGCACAAAAATAGGCAAGGCGAGCCAACGGTTCGTTACGATCCGGTCAATTTTATCCGAAACCGTCAAATGTTCCTTGCGTTGCTTTTTCTTCACGCAAGCCGTCATAAGCCGGCTGATATAAGCATATCGCTCGTTGGTGATGATGGATTCGGCATCGTCATCGAGCTCCCTTTCGCATTCTGCGATATGTTCTTCAATGTGCGCAAGCAATGCCGCATCGAGGTTGAGCTGATCTTGAATGCGTTCATCCCGCTCAAAAAGCTTCACCGCATACCAACGCAGCTGTTCGGGTGCAACCTTGCCTTGTAGCGATTCTTCGATGTGCGCAATCGCATGCTCTACCGTTCCGCCGAACACGCAGGGCAAGCTTGTGCGTTTCCCTGTGCGGGCAAGCTCTGCGGCCTGTTGCGCTGCGCGCAAACTCCCTTCCCCTTTGAGGGCCGAAGTTTCAACGATTTCACAGCCAAGCGCCTCCGAAAGCTTTCTTACGTTAATCTGATCGCCGTTTTTGCGCACAAGATCCATCATGTTCAGCGCAATCACCATCGGCACGCCAACTTCAAGCAGCTGCGTGGTCAAATAAAGGTTGCGCTCGATGTTGGAACCGTCTACGATATTCAAGATCGCATCCGGCTTTTCATGAATAAGGTAATTCCGCGCAATCACTTCTTCGAGCGTGTATGGCGAAAGCGAATAAATGCCGGGCAGATCCTGGATGACAACATCCTTCTGGCCGCGCAGTTTACCCTCCTTTTTTTCTACAGTGACCCCCGGCCAGTTGCCAACATATTGCATGCTGCCGGTTAAATCGTTGAACATGGTTGTCTTGCCGCAGTTCGGATTGCCGGCAAGTGCAATTCCAGCATGACGCTGTTCAACGACCTGCTCTACCTGGTCGTGCTGCTTGCTGGTGGA